>Ga0179593_1287819_pt1 | contig 12166 bp, 15 predicted proteins | sample CZODoug2_1_08_16_FD_185931 | JGI IMG/M metagenome (GOLD analysis project Ga0179593, IMG submission 185931) | Vadose zone soil fungal communities from Angelo Coast Range Reserve, California, USA - CZODoug2_1_08_16fungal (PacBio error correction) | ecosystem: Environmental > Terrestrial > Soil >... | reverse complement strand
TCTTCCCGTATGTGTTTTTTCCCGGCCCTGAGGGCTGATGTGTCGAGTTTTTCTTTTCCCATATTGACTTCCCCCCCCCCTCCCGCTATATTCCCATCGGCTTATAGATTTTGTGGCAACCTCTCCCACAAGCTTTTCTTTTATGCCAATTTTTTTTTCACCATTGTCGAACTCTTCTGCGCTCTGATTTCTTTGCCGTATCTGTGTACTGTCTTTTTTCTGTTGCCTCCAACACCCGAAAGCCTCCCTAAATTGCCTTGATTTTTCTTCACTTTTTTTGTTTGCACCTGTCGTGCGTTTCATGGGACGAAGTCCCCCCCGCCAGAAACCAAAACCATGTCCAACAACCCCACTCCCTCCTCGAACCACCTTGCGTTGGCAGCACGATTTTTGAAGAGGCCCTTTTTTTTCTTCCCCTGACTCCGGGTTGGTGATTTTTAGGCCCAAAGCTCCTGCGGTTCCGTCCTCGTCTTTTTTGGCGGTCGGCTTCCAACATGCCGTCCTCCCCCCTTTTTCACGGCGTTGGTTTTTTCCGACAGCTCTTCCCGGTACGATTTAACATGTTCCTATGTTTGTGGGAAAATTAGATTCCACAAATTCCCCCCTGCTTTCCCCCCACCCCCCCCTCATGTGTCAGGTTTTTCCGGTTCTTCTGTTTAGCCACAGACCGGGGATTGTTTTCAAATGCCCCCTTGTCCCTGGTTGCCCTTGCGTGTGGGTATTGCCGTCTTTTCTTAATGAACCCCCCCCCACATGGGGCTTTTCCCCCCCCTTTTGTAGGATGCCATCCCCTTTTGTACCACAACGGACTGTTACCCAGTTTCCTTCCCGGGTTAACATACCGGCCATTCTGGTTCTAACTGTGTTCCTTTCCTCCTTTTCGGTTCTGATTCCCCCTTTGATCCCAATTCTTCTCCTTTCTTTTAGGTCGCCATCCCAAACCACAAGGGTCGCTCCCAACCTTGAACTTTTCGCCCAGTCTTTTTGGTCCCCTCTGTCCTGACCAATTCTTCGGTCTAATTAGAGGCCCCCTGCCAGTTGAAGGCCCCCTTTTCCATTTGTTGGCATGACCCTTTCCATTCCTCAGTTTACTTTCCCCTGGTCGACTTTCCCCTATCTGGTCCCCTCACCCCCTTTTAGACCCTCCTTTTTAAATGGTTTTCCGTCAACTTCTATTTCCGTTTTTTTATACTCCAGGACTTTTAACATTTGTCGTTTCCTACGCGGGGGGCCTGATTGACTTACCTTTTTTTTCCCAAGAGTATTTGAACCTTTGATGGTTTCTCTTTTTATTGTCCCCTCCCGGCGCGGAACAGTGGTCCGATGTGAACCATGGGTCCTGAACCCCCCCCCCCTTCCCCGGTTGCTGTACATTTTTCCCACCAACCACCTACTTCACTTTCTCCTTATGAACCACTGGGACTTCCTCGTTGTCCAACGCTAGTCATGACACAGCTCAAGTGCCGTATTTGTCGTCCCCGGGCCAATTTTCGTTTCAAATCGACACCCCAGTTTGGCTTGCTTGTACAAATTGGCGTTTTCCGTTTGGGTTGCCCTTCGGCCGGACCGTGTACATTTATTTTCGCTACCCTGAGCGTCCAGAAGGTGGCAATGTTCGTTTCGTTTGTTTCTCCCGTTACCATGTGTTTTTTGTATCTCCGTTGCTGTGGACGATCTTTTTCATGTAACACCGGTGTCACCCGGGAAACCCAACTCTCAGTAGGTTCGTTTTCCCCTTTTTTTTGAATTGGGTGCATTTGTTGTGCTTTTCCCTGAACAGTCTTCTTCTGTTTTTTTGTCTCCGTCCTCCCCTTTCTTTGTAAGAACTTCTCCAATTCCTGCTCTCGTCCCCCGGTCGTTTTTTTGATGAGTTGGAGCCCGGGGGTGCCCCGCCAAGTGTTATTTATTCCCTTGATTTCTTTTGCGGGTCATCGGTCCCCCGGAGTCCACCTTAATTCAAACATCGGTTTTCCATTTCCCCTCACCTTCTGTGTTTTTCGGTCCTGGGTTCCCTTGTCACTTCCCAGCCGCTAGCTGTCAAACCCCCCCCCCCCCGTCCCCACAGAGGTCGCACACGAATGGCTGCCGAGTCTGTTTTTTTTTCTTGTTTTTTTCGTGTCGAAAAACGATGCTCAAAGCTTTTCACCAACTATTCCTCTTTGCACGTTCCCCTTTTCGAGCCATAATCTCAGATCTTAATCGTTCTTGACCCCCTATCGGGAGTAGGATTTTTTCTTCCTGACTTTCCGTGCGTTTGTCTCCCCCCACACTTCCCTTTCCCCCCGATTGATTCCCACCCCAGTTACTTTTGCCGCCCTTGCCATATCCGTTTGCTTTCACCTCCCCCTTCTTTAGCTCATCTGGGGTTAATTGGATTCTTTACGCTCAACCTCTCTTGCACATTCCATTGACCCCTTTTCTGGTCGAGAACTTCGCTATCCTATCCTACAAGCCCTTTCGACCTGGCCGTCATTGCGAAGACCCTCTCTTCGCCAGCAAGAAGCGATCATTTGTTAACTCATCTGAAATCATAGACATTATCACCTTTTTCCTATCGACGCGCCTATTTGCTCTTTGTCCTTGACCCTGCTCCACCTTCCTTTTGAACCAACCCCCCCCATGCAATTACTTTGTCTGTGCGTTGTATATCCTCCTCTTTCTTCTTCCTTTTTTACTATTCCACCGTTCCTCCCTTTCGAGGGTTTTGCTTTCATTTCCTTTTTTTTCTCACGCCCCTTTGTTCTCCCCACGAGTCTCAGCCGGCTATTTTCTTTTTTCCCCCCCCCTGCTTCCCCTGCGCCCCCCCGTGCCTGTGATCGTTCTTCTTTTCCATCATGGGTTCAGTTTTGCACGGGACACCACAGCAGTCTTTCCCCTGTTTTTGTCCACTTTTGACATTAGACTTGATCTGCACAACCCTTTGACAGTAAATCCTCAAGTTGCCCTTTTATCCCGCATGTGGTTTCACTGTCCCCAAAGGCCCTGAATTGTTTCCATTCGCCCCCTATAGTTTCACTGAACCCCTCCCCAACAATTTGCTCGGCCTTACTTTCGAATTATCTAAACCCCCTTTCCCCTGTGCCCACAAACTCTCTTTTCCCCCTGGTGGAGGTTGTAATTTTTTTTGCCGGAGTGTTCTAATTCAGGTCCCTTCTGACTCTTTTCCATCTTTTCCTTTTTCCCCGCTTTCCTCCCCCTTTCCAACCCGATCTTCACACACACCATGATCGTTACCCAATGGAGTCGAGGTTTTTTTTCCCCTTTCACCCAGTCCCCTTGTGCAGCAACTCCGCCCCCCCCATTCTTTTGGAGAGTTACTTTGGCTGTTTTCTTTCATGCTATTCCTTACTCTTCCCCTGCATGCCGTTCCCTGTTCCAAAGAATCCTCTTTCCAGCCTTGGTAATGTCTTGCCTCTTACGAGTGCGTTTCCACCCCTTGGGTCAGTGGTAGTCTGTTCTTTTTGATCATTTTCTTTCCACTATCCCCTTATCTTCCCCTTTTTTTTAAAATGCCCCCATATCAATTAGTACGTCACCTCGGGCCAACCATACCTCCCTTTTTTTTTCCTGACTTGGCCCGTCCCGTCATACCTCTCACCTGGCTTCTAATTTCCCTTTTTTTTTGGTTTTTTTACCCCCTTATCCAGAATACGACTTCTCTTTGGTGGCCTTGCTCTCGGCCTTTCTTCTCCTGCGTATTTCGGCCACCCCCCCTTTGTTTTGAAACCCTCTTCGGGAATATTTGGATTCGCTCCCTGGCGCCACATTTAATCCGTCTTTTTCTCCACGTTTGTGCTTTGTATTTTCCCCCCTTCTTTTTGTTCTTACTGCTATCCGCTTCCCCCCACGTTGTATGAGTCTCCTCTTCACCCTTTTCTCCCCTTCTTTCCCTATTAGAAAAGTTTCGCCGTTCCCATCCGTTCCATGCCCGGAAGTCCCTTACCCCTAAACCTTACCCTTGCTGCCTTTTCTCAGGTACAGAATCCCCCCCAAGTCTTACGATGTATTGTTCAGCACTTTTTTCTTTCTTTCCCCTGTAGGACCTTTTTTCTTTGCTTTTTCCCGTTGCTCCATGGGCGGTTAAGCGATGTGCCCATTTCGATCTCTCTTTACTCTTTACTTTGTTTTTTTGACCGTGATCTATCCTCCCCCATTTACATAGTCTTCCCCCTCCATGTGGCCCATCTGATGGACACTCTCCCCCGACTCTACTTTTTTTTTTTCCTTCAGCATTCCTTTCTTTGCTGGTTTCCTCTAAGCTTGTCCTTTCTTCTGCGTCCCTTCCCCTTTGAAAAGGGCCTCCGTGTACTGTCTTTCCTTTACTTCCGGTTCCCTTTGGTACCGTCTTGTTACCTGGCTCACATTTTTTTTTCCTCTTTATCCCCCTTAGGAACTTTTTTAGATCCGCTTCATAACCACTGTGGGGGAGCGTCCTCTTCACAAGGAAAATTACTTTTGTGATATCTATTTCCCTCGTCGCCAAACGGCGGAATTAACCTTTTTTAGTTCGCCATTAAGTGAGCGTTGATTTTACCCCCTGTTTCCCCCCCCCTTCCCTCTTCTGTTAAAAACTTTTTTCCCCTCATTCTCCGGGCTTTCCGGTATCTATCCTTCCCCCCCAAAGTCCTAGTCTTCGTTGATACCCCCTTTTCTACCAACCCCGTCGCGCCATGATAGCCTTGCGTTTTTTTTTCCTTCCCCCTTCATTCGGTCAGTGTCTCTTTTCCCCCTCCCCTTTAAGATATTGTTCATTTGCCCCTTTGAGAGCAGATTTTAGGTTCGGACCTTTCTCTTCCCCCCCGCATAAAGTTTGAACCCCTCACCACCATTGCCCTGGATCGTACTCTTCCTCCCTTCCTTCAAAGCTCCCCCCCCCCTTTTCGATGGTGCCGATATTGAGTAAACCTTTTTTCTTCTCTTTCTAATCCTCTTCAAGACAGATCTTTCCCCAACGATGTTGGGCGGATTTCTTCAATTCTGTCCTCCACCATTCTCTACCTTGTGTCCCTCTCTCCTTTTTCCGCTCCCCTGTTCTTTCGTTTGGTAACTCTCCCCCTCGTTACGAGCAGGGGTTACCCGCCTTCATTCCCTTGGTACAAGCGCCCTTCGGAGCCTCACCTCCCACCCCTTTTTTGTCCCCCCACATCCGTGTTTTTTCTTTTTTTATCAAGCCTTGTCCTGTTTTTTTGTTTCTTATAAAAGCCCTCCCCCTACATACCGTCGAGTGATTTTTTTTGGGTTCCTGTGAAACTTTATGGCCTCCCTTTCAATATTACTGCTTCCTGTTCAAACCACCCTGGCTGTTGTCCCCACCCTTTTTATTCTTTTTGGTCGGATTTGGCCTTTCCTCCCTTCTGTCCATGTCCCCCCCAAACCCCCCCTCATTTGCGGCTGTTTGTGTCCCCGTTTTTCGTCTTTCTTCCTGCCCTATCTTCCTTTGCTTCTCTTGTAAATAGGGCTTATTTTTTTCCCCCCCCCACGCATGCCTTTGCTTTTGCCCTTTCGTTTTTTTGCGACACAAGGGGCTTGCGTACGGTCTGTACATGTAGTTTCCCCTTGCAGAGGTTCTTCCTTTTCTTCCTTTCTTAACACCAAAGAGTTCACTGCTTTTGCTGGTTCCCTTACGCCACTCCCCTCCCCCTGAAATGACTTTCCTTTTTTTTTTTTTAAAAGGTCCCGGGGCTCCCTCCCCTCTTTCCCTAGCTGCGATCCTTGCCCCCCCTTCAGATTTAGCTGTATGTCATTTTTTCTGGAAAACCCTCATCGTGGGGGTTTGGGCCTTTCTTTTCTGACCGCACCATTTCTTGTTTTTTGACTTTGCCCCCCCCTTCCGAAAAACTTGTTAACTTCTTTAGTATTTCTAGATTACTTTTTTTTTACTTTCCTTTCTTCTACATTTCTTGCACGTTTCTATTTCTCCAATGAAGTTTGCTTCTTTGGAAATTACCACTGGCGTTATCGTTCTTCAGCCAAGATTTGTTGTGTCTTTCCCCCTTTTTCCCCTTTTCGATTTGTCCCTTTTTTCCGTTGCCTCTCCCCCTCCTTTTGATCTCAATGTTTTGCGCGCCTTTTTTTTTTGAGCACACCCTCGTTCACCGTGCCGTCCTCACCTCCACCCATTCTTTTCGTCGTCCCATCCCTCATGAAGCTTATTTCATGCGAGAAAGGTTAACTGTGTCTTTTTCCCCGAGGATGCTTTTTTTTTTTTGACCAAATATTTTTCCCTCTGGAATTTTTTCTCCCCCCCTGCACGACATAAACCCATCCTAGTGCCAGGACTTTCTTGGTCGATTAGGGCCCTTTTTGTGTAACAGTTTTTTCTTCCGTTTCTGGCACCGCGGAATCCTCCTCCCTCCATAGAATTTCATTTGCATTTTTCCGCGCCGTGTTTCCTCCAGATTTTTTCGCCTCTAGGAATTCCGTCAAGCGCGTTTTAAAATCTCCATTGCCCCCCATGCGGTACATCAACTGTTTCATTCCACGTGTCATAATAGTCCCCCCTCCTTCTTTATGCGTCCGTGCGATGATTTTCTTGACCCCCTCTAGCCTCTCTCAAGAAACCGGCCTTTCAGCCCTTTTTTTTTTTCTGCCGAAACAAAAATCACCCCTTTAACCCCCCCTCGATTACCCCTCCCTTTTTTTTACGTTCCCCCTTCTTTTTAAATTCCCCATTTTCTATAACCAACACGAACCCTCTCCCCCAAGTTCCACATTTAGACCACAGCGTCCCACAACGGTCCCTTATGTTTCCCCCCTCTCCTCATATTTTGTTTCTGCTCGTTCCCCTGCCCACCTGAAACCGTCCCTTTCATTCCCCGCTGATTTTGTCTCCTTGCCTTCTCCCCAAAATAAGGGTTTGCCCCCTTCCTTTATTCCTCTAGCTTGTCCCTTCTTGCCCCCCTCAACCCCAAGTTTTTTTTCCAGATTCCTCTTTTTTCATTCTTGTTGTTTTTCTTTCTCCGGGTATTCTGTTTTTACCCCCTTTTCAATATACCCCTGTTATTTTTTCAGTTTTTTGTCATTATTCCTCCACTCCCTTTTCTCTCCGGTCTGAAAAACCCCCCGTTTTAAGTACTGCCCTTGCCCCTAGTGCCAACGTGGCCCCGGGCAAGCAATTAGGACTTCTTCCACCCCCCCCCCACAACGGTACAGATGGCACCTTCGCCCAATGTTTTCAATGGGGAGTCCCCCACTTTTTCTGTGTTAAAATTATCCCCCCCAATTTTATTGTGCGGGTTACCCATTCATATGTGGCTGCTTCCGTCCCAAAGCCCCTTTCCACTGTCAGGGAGGACCAGTCCCCTTGATTGGAGGTCCCACCTTTTTTTCCCTCACTTCCAACAACATACTTTTTGGAAAGTTCCTCGACCCCCCCCTCTTTTTTTGCCGCTGGAACATGGTGCCACCATTATATCCGTGATCACTTTGATCCAGCCTCCTTTCGCCCAAGGAACCCCCCATTCTACTCCCCCCCGGCCTGTTTCAACGTCCCCAATTTGGTATACTGGTTTTTCCATAACTTGTTCTCCCCTTAATTTGCGGCCTTTTTTTTTTGGCCCTTTTCTTGCATTGTTTTTTTTCTTTTTCTCCCGGTGAATTTCTTTGACAACTCTGCCCTCCCCTTTTTCCAACCTTCTCTGGCATTTTCCACCTTTTGCTTTCAGCTGTGACCCAGCCAATGAACCCCGGCCCCCGCCCCCATAATTTTGGCCTCCTTCCAATTTTTCCCCCTCTACCCTTTTATAGAGATCAGTCCCATTTTTAAGCTGCGTTGCCTTCGCGCGGTGCCCCCCCGCCGGTACATTGAGTTCCCTTCCCCCCCCTTTTTTGAGCGTTGCTTTTATCTCGTCGCTTTCGAGGTTATACCCCCCCTCTGCTGTCCTCCCCCCTTTTCGCTTCCCGATGTCGAACTGCCCCCACAGTTCCGCTCTTTTTTTTTTGTGTTGTCCCTTTTTGTCTTTGAGCTCCCTGGTTTTTTCCCCTTTCTCTTGTTCCCGCGTAAGAAGCATTTTTACCCCATTTTCCTGCCATCCTAACCGATCCCCCCCAGGTTTTTCCCTCCCCTGTGGAGAAGGTCGCCACTAGTCTCCCTCCACTCCGGTTTCTCTTCCCCAAACTTTCCCCGTATCCCCTTTCACATCAGCTCTTCTCTTCCTGAACCTTTCGCGGGGCTGCCCCGCAGCCGGCACCCTCCTCTCTCTTTTTTTCTCCCCTTTCCCCCCTTTTTTTTGTTTTCTGAGATTTCATTGTGAGATCTGTCTTGCCGGCCTTTTGCCTGTTCCTCTCCTCTTCTCACTCTTCAGACCCTTCTACATTCCCTGAGTTGTCTATTTCGCTTTTGATTCTTTCTCTTCTTGGTTTGAATGCACATTCCCTCCCCCCTTTCCTCTCGCTCATTAGGTGAAGATTCATTCGTGTTTTTCTCCGAAAGGCTTTTTTCCCTTCAGGTCCCGGGACGCGCCTTTCCTCCAGTCAACTACCCCCCCCCCCCCCCCACCTTTCCCCAGCTGACACGAGGGGTTGCCTCAGCTTCCCGATCTTTTGAAACTGTTCCTTGTCTTACTTCCATCGTGGCTTTTTTGTCTTCCCCCCTTTCTTCGGAAGTCTCCCGGTTAGCTTCGGCTCCCCCCCCTCCGTCATGCGGATGGACCTGGTCTTTTTTTCGCTCCTTCCACCCCGGAACGCTGCGTCCCCTGTGGTCCTAGGCGCTTTTCTCCCCCACTTGATGAAAAATTGTCCCCTGGGCTTTTCCTTCCGATTTGCCTGCTGTCAGTGAGGTTTGTAGCCAAGGTTTCCTCCTTTCTTTTTCCAACCTGGCCCCCCGTTGTCCCAGTTTTTTTACCCTGGGCTTCGTTCTGATTGATTTAGAGCAATCAGGGGAAACCACCCCCCAGTGGGGCCGATTCCCCCTCTGGCCCTCCATTTGTTTTCCCCTCTGTTCCCCAAAAACAAAGTACCTACCTCGGGTTTTGTTGTTTTAAAACCACTTGACTCTGTTTCCCCAATGTTTTCCTTCGAACGGCAACTTCTTTCTGGATAAAATGTGTTATATCATTTTATATCCTTGCTTCCCTCGCCTTTTTCCCCCTCGGTTTTCTCGAAACATTTAATCACCCCTTACATTTTTCATGGTTACCCACACATCTTTTTTCTTTCCCATCCGAGATGAAGCCCTGCCCTTTCACTTCCTGTGTTGGACCTGGAACTTTTCCTTCCCCCTTTCGTGCAAATTGTCCCTCCCTGCATTCAGTTTCCTCCCTTGGTTCCACCCCTTTTTTAGAACCTGCATACACTTTGTTCAATCCCCTTTCGTCCTTTTTTTTTTTTTTTCTTCAGTAAGAATGTTTTTTGTTCACAAGTAGCTAGTTTCTTTCCCCAGAAGCCCACTGTCGGCGGACCTAACATTTTTTCATTCCCCCCCCCCTATTAGAACAGGGCATTTTTTTTTTGAAATCCGTTTAGAACGACAGTGTTGTCTCTTTTGTCCCTGTGCCATGGACTTCAACACCAATCCCCCCCCTCGTACCCCCCCCCCCCCACACCACTCCTCCGCCATATGTCCCCCCCCTTTCTTTCTTTTAAAGATTAGACATGCTCACTTTTGAAGACCCCTTTTTGTTTTTCGTTGCCCCCCCATTTCCGCAAATGATCCTCTTTCTTGACAAGCGGTGTTTAGGTTGCCCCCTTCCCTTCTTTCCAGACCCCCTGAGAGAAGGCAGGGGCAAGGTTTTTCCTGCTTGTTCTGTCCCCGACCGTCATGTTGTGCCCTCCGTGTGGTTTTTATCGTTTCCCTTCAATTTTCCCCTTTTCCCCGAAAAAATTCATTGTAGTCGAGTTTTTTGTTTCCCGGTCCCCCTTTTATTTTGTTTTGATTTTTGCTTTTTTCCTCCACCAAGGACGTTCCTTGCGGCATTTTGAGATCTTGCGCTCTTGTCCTTACCGTCAATCGCCCTGCGTTGCATCGCCCCTTGGGTTTTGTCTTCGGGAGGAATTTTTATCCACCCACGTTATGTTGTCCTTGCCCATGGATTATTTTTACACCCCTCCTCTTCGGGTCCCAAGTTCTTCCCCCCCCAGATTGAGTTTTGCAAATTCCCCCCCATTAATTGATTTTCTTGGTTTCGTTTTTTCCCCCTGCCTGGTGTCCCAGCTTTCGTTCTAGCCTTTTCACCCCAGTCCCCCCCTTCTTCCTGTGCCTCCGAACCCGTACTTGATTGCGAATTTTTTTTGGGAGTTTTTTTTTCTTCGGTTTCCCCCTTGTTTGATTTCTCCTCCCGATTAAAAAGCCTCCCTCCCGTTCACTTTACTTTAATCCTTATAACGGCGGACCCTTTCGTTTTAACGTTTTTTATTTCTTGTGGTCTGTTACGTCCTTGTTTGTTGCTTTTCCACCCTTTTCGCGGAGAAAACTATCTTGCTTCAAGTAGTAGGGCTTTCGCCGGGACCCTTTCCTGCATTTTTTGTTCACTCCCACACGGGACTGAGTTTTTCCTCCCCCGCTCGTGGATTCGGCAAGTCCGCCCTGTCCCCCCCTTGGCCCTGTGGACAATCTCCTGTGATGGTCTGTCGTTCTTCTCATTCTATTCGAACGACTGACCATGCGTACTTTGGCGAATCCACTTTTCTTTCGAACGCCTAGTTAGATTTTTTTCCCGAGAAATTCCCCTTACTCGAAATCTCCCCTTCCGTTTCTAGTCCCCCCCTTTTTGCCCCCCCCCTCCTGATTAAAAGGCAGGGGCTTTGGCCCCCCTTTCCCTTGCACAACAATGCATCCTTTGTTTGGTGTTTCTCTATCCCCGCGTGTTGCCCTGGGCTTTGCCCAACGTCAATTGGTTACCTTTTTCTTTTCGGTGCTTGTTGCCTTAATGACGGTCCTCACTTGCCCCTTGTCGTCCCCCCCCCAACGACGGGCCCTTTACTAGAAACAGTGCAACGGCTGGCTGCTTTTTTAGCTCCTTCCAGATAACTCTCCGGCCCCCTTCTTATATTGGAAGGACCTTTCTGCCTAACCCTTTGCGCCAAACCACCCAGGTTTCCCTGCCGTGGGTCTTGCCCGTCGTCTCCTTTCCAAGCCCCCCCCCGCTTAAAGAATACCCCCCCCTTTTGACTTATAAACCTGTGGTTGTGTTTTGTAAAATGGAGTCCCCGTGTCAGTGTACTCGCCGATTCCAGTGTTCCGGCACTTACAATGTGGCGCGCCTTCCCCTCTTCCCCCTCTACACCCCCCCAACCCTTTTTTTGTCTACCCCCCAAGCGCTTGCCCCCCTTTGGGAGGTTGATGTCTCCGCCGTCTGCTGTTTTCAATCCTTTCCTTCTTCCCCTTCCTCTTTTCCTCGGGCTTCGTCTTTTTCCCCCCGCGCCGTCCCCCCTCTTTCCCCTATCGAGAACACCCCCTTCTCGATTTTTCACAGAATGCAAAGGCAACTCCGCCCCCTCTTGGACGAGTTGACCAGGGCCCTTCTTCCAGATTTTTCTGACCAGCGGGTCATACCCCCGTTCATCTTTTGATACGCTTGAGGAACTTCTTACGAGGGTTTCCGCTGTGGCATGTTTGAAGTGTGCCAATTTGCTTTTTTCTCTCCTTTGTAACTTCATCGTTTTCACTTTTTTTTCCCCCCTGCACATTTCCAGAAAGTTACCCGGCTCCACCACTGCCCCCTGATTGGCATTTCCCCAAGCATTCCCAAGTGTTTTGCCACGGCTCTCATTTCTCCTTCTGGGTGGACCCCATCCCTCCCTCACTAGTGATTGTGAGGTGTTGTCTGCTATCGTCCCTTATAGTCTGCGTATTCGGGGCCACCCAATGTTCCACCCCCGCATCTTAAGCGGATCATTTTCACTTTCTTGGTCCAGCCTAATTTTCCCCGCTTTGACTGATGTTTTGAAATTTTATATTTCCTCAGTTGGCGGATTCATTTCTCTAACCAACAGGTTGTTTCCGATTCGATCTCCCTTCCCTCCCCCGGATCCATTTCTGTCCGTGGATTTCTCCCCTGCTTCAAGGAAATACTGTCTCCAATTTAACATCGTTTCTGCGGCAGAAGACCTTCCAAAGTCTTACGAGATTGTTCGTTTTCCCCCACCTTGCCTTTTCTTTTGATTTAAAATTAGATGTTTAGGGCGAGGTCTTCCTATGTGCTTTCATGGGTTGTGCGAGGTGAAAGTG
>Ga0179593_1392384_pt1 | contig 12167 bp, 14 predicted proteins | sample CZODoug2_1_08_16_FD_185931 | JGI IMG/M metagenome (GOLD analysis project Ga0179593, IMG submission 185931) | Vadose zone soil fungal communities from Angelo Coast Range Reserve, California, USA - CZODoug2_1_08_16fungal (PacBio error correction) | ecosystem: Environmental > Terrestrial > Soil >... | reverse complement strand
GGGCCCGTCTACGAATACGACGCTTTCCCGGGTGCGGCGGGCCCAGGTCTCGTTAGCAGAACCCACGCCGCGCGGGCCCGTTTTCAGACATGTTAGTCGTCCCGTGTGCCGCCTTGACGCATCCTGCATGGCCTAATTGATGACTGCGGGCGAGGTTTAGTCTGAAGGGTCCCTTCGTCGTTTTCCCCCGCGTATTTTTTTCCTCGACCCCTCACGTCCGAGAAACCCAGGGCGCTAGCCTTCCTCAGCCTTTCTCCCCTTTTTTCCTGCAAGTAGTGAGTCCGAAGTGGGACGGGACTTGACTCGCGTCTCCCTCTCACCTTTGTTTTGCTTTAGGTGGAAAACTGCACGTGATGGCGGTTCTTCTCCCCCTGCAACATTCGCCTGGGTCATACGTGCCCCCGCCGCAACCCTTCGAGTATTCGCGTGATTGGTGCGCGTTCCCCATAGCTCAGTATAGTGGGCCCCTTACCACCTTTTCATGAGAGCCGTCAGGTTGCGCACGTTCACGATGACTGACGTCCAGACTGTGCATCGATCACATTTTTCTCGTTCTTCTCCGACATTTCTTCTTCTATGCCCCCCCCATCGTGAGAGATTCCTCGGTTTTTATTCTGTGCCTTTGATTCCGCTTCCCCTACCACCTTTTTCCTTTTTTTTGTTTTTTGTTTAGAGACTCTGCTTTCTTCTTGAAGTCGCAGGCCCCTTTTTAATAGTGTCTGCCTCCAGTGAACGCCTGCCGTCCGTCCAATTTGACTCTGAGTGCCGTATCCTTCCTCGGGTTATCGCTGCGCTTTTTACGCGTGAACATTTTTTGAAGGTCTTGACTTGTCGGGGGGTGTCGTTGGGTCAGCCCCACTGTGTGCGGCAGTTTGTCTTTGCTCGCGCTTCGTTGCGACCCCCCCACTAGATTCCCCGCCTCACGATCGACGCGTACTTTTGGGGCACTCTTTACTGCCTTGTTTGACCCTTGTTTTTTTGCAAAAAAACGCCCCCGGACTGTGAGGTGCCGGAACGTCCTCAACGGAGTTCCACCGACGCCTCTTTCCCTCAGGGCGGCTTTCCCATTAGGTATTTGCCCCTTCAGTCACACCCGCCCTTTCCCTTCCTGGCCCCGCGTTCGTTGATTTTTCATGTTGCACACCCGCATTATTTTGTTTGGTGTGGGCGGAAGTTTGTTTGGTCTCGCTAGGGGTTTTGCGGGTAACCCCCACGGCGACCTTTAGACCCTGCCCTTGACATCAGATTTACTCAGGGTGGTATCGGGGTGTTGGCCCGTTCTTTTCGTTGTTCTTGAGGCTCGCGGTCCTGTTTTTTTTAACTGGGCCTGTGCGGAACCCGGATCTTCGCGTTCTGCTCTTAAGTCCCGGGCTTCCTTTACTACCGACACCTTTTTCTGGCGCCCCTCATAAGGTGATTATCGAGTCTCCCGGTGAGGGACATGCAACGTCTCTAGCTCGACCCCTTTGAGGCGGTTTCCGTGTTCCCCAGGTTTTTTTTATATGACGCGAGAGGTCTTTTTTTTACGTCGCCCAGTAAATCATGCTATCACACTCTCTGAAGATGTTCCCCAACACAGTGCGCGCGGTCATTCCGCCTGGCGGCTGGTATTGTCGCTTTCTTTGTAGACCCTTGCTCTACAGGCCGAGGTCGGGCGTCCGGTGGTTTAGTATGATAAACGTGCGTTGGTCTCTCTTCCTCCTTTGTGTTATAGAGCCCTTATACCCAACTTTTTTTTACGTTTCCTCCTGCCTCACCAGCCGTTTCCTTCTCGCCGTCTTGAGATGGTTTCGCGACATACATCTGAAATCGCTGCACGCTCCCCGTGGACGGTTCTGTTTGTGAACATCTCCGCTCAGTTTTGTCTTTTTATTTCTTTCCTTAGAGTCCATGGATTCCCGCTATCCGCCGGAAATCCGCCTTAACTTTGGTGTCGCCATTCCAACAGCTTGGCATTTCCGCTCCACCGAGGCGTCTATCACTCCCATTTTTTGGCTTTGTGATCCCCCGAACAGAATGTTTCCCATCCCCTACGCCGCATGACTTTTGCTGCCCACTTTTTCCACCTCTCTCTAAGCTTCCTGTTTTAGAATCCAGCATTAAAACCTCTATGACCAGCTATACTAACCGCTGACCTACAAGTGTCTTTCGGTCCCAGGGCCCCCCTCCCTTTACTAGGTCTCTACTGATTGCTTTTTCGGGTGTTTCGTTTCTTTTAAACCTGCGCCCCGTGCCTCTGCGGTTTCCTCTTTGACGCCCGCGTTCCTATCCCCCGCGAGATTTTGTATGCCCCTTTTCTCCAATTTGACTGGGTTCCCGAGGTGTTGAGCTGGGATTTTTTTATTTACTTTCCGACGGCGCCGTGAAAGAGGGACCCAGTCTCCCTGATCTGGTGATACACTTGTCTTGAAGTCTCTCTTCTTTTCTGGGAAGACGGTTACGTTCTCAAACGTCTCGGCTTTATCGTGCCGTAGGATGTCTTCCTTTTGGTGACCTGTCTGGTTTTTTTTCTACGATGGCTTCATGTCCCCACGGTCATTTGGTTGCCTCCCACAGCCACCACATCCTCCTCCTTAACATTTTCGCCTTCCAACTCCGGCGCTTACGAATCGACGCCCGGAATGCTCTTGTTGTCTTGGGACGGGTCCCCAGTCTTTTTCGTCGGCGAGCCAACCCTTTTTCTCGGCGTCCGCGTCCTTCCTGCGTCTATCATATTCGTTGTTTGTGTTCCCCGCGACTCCGGCCGACGATTTGGTGATTATCTTTTTCTGTTTGCACCCGAGTTTTGCTCCTTTCTTGTCATGGACGTCCCGTTGGCTTCTTGCCGTTGCATAGTTTGCCCCTTCGTGAGTCTGTCCCGAGTTCCCGTGATCCACGGTGTCCCCCCCAATCGTGAGCGCTTTGTCTGCCGGGCCTATCGCGAACACTCATCCCGTTACGGAGGCTAAACGCTGTGCACCCCCATTGCGTTGCTCCGCCGCCTGCGGTCTTTTCCCGTTGTCAGTGTTTACTAACGCAGCCCAAGGTCTGACATTCACCTCTTCTTCATCCTCCCCCAGTTCCTCCAAAGAAGTCCTCCCCCAACCGGTTGCTTTTCTCATTTTTGCCCCTTTTTGTCTGGCGTCGTGGAGGTCGAGGTTCCTCTCGGGTTTTTGGAGACTATGGCCTGTCTCGCTGACCTCCTCTCCTTTTTAATAAAGGCTTATTGCGTGGTATGTTGCGTCCAAGGTCCCTTCTTTCTCTAATTCCTCCTCATTCCGCGAGAGTACTTTCACCTCTGTCTCTCCCCTGTCCGCAGTCGGCGAAGTGCCCTCCTTCTTTTTTCCATTTATTCATATTTTTGTTTGGTGATGAGGAGCTGGTCCCCCTGAGCGGCACGGGAATCCGGCCCCGCTAGGAGCGGCTTCTGTTTTATCAACCCCCTCCTCGCGAGGGACCCTTAAAGCTCAGCATTATTTCCCTCGACGAATTCCTTGAGAACCGCTGAATACTATTTCCCTGGGTGTATTTTCCCAGCGGTCGGCCTCTTTTTTCCCATGCAGGCTCGCTTTCTAGACATCACGACGTCTACGGTTTTGCTCGGCGGACTTTCTCCCCAACCTGGGGGATGCACGTCTGGTTCTGCGCAATTAGTGCATCTTGTATGAATCTAAGTCGTGACCACGTCCTCGAACGTTCGCCGTCTTCTCAACTTGAGATCTTGGTCATCAGTTCGGCATCCGTGATGAGTAGCGTTGTTCGATCGTTGGCCCCAGCACGCGCCTCCCGTGGCGCTTACCTGTATTCCCCTCGCTTTTGCGCGCGTCAGGCGACGGCCCCCCTGAGGGCACCCCCCTTGCGTCACTTAACCGGCACTTCGTCGTTCTTCGAGCAATTCCTAGCCCAACTTTTGTTACTTCCGATTCCTCGGCCTTCGTCGTGACTTATCCCCCCTACGTCGGTTTGTCTGCTTTGCGATACGCCCTTTTTTCTAGAAGAGCAGGCATTTCAGTGATCTGCCTTATGCCTTCGTAGCGAAAAAGGCCGTCTTCCCCCTCTTTTGAGGCAGGTCCGCGCGTTTCCTTAGTCGGAGCTAGCTTGAATGCGTTAAACCATTTGAGGATTCTTTTTTTCTGCGTAACCCAATTTGTGCCGCAGAGCCCCTTTGTTTCGTTTTGGACCCCCCAGCCGGTCCTACAGCCGAGGCCGCTGGTCATTTGGTCACGATGCTCTTGAACACGGTGTGAACACCACTTGTCAACTCGGTTGTCCGCAGGCCCATCGCCAACTTCAATGTCGGCGCCGATCCGAGCCCCCATCTTCCCCGGTTCCGGCAGGGAGTCTTCCCCCCCCCTATCACACACAGCATCTCCTCCTCGTTTCCGAGTTTTCTTGCCAGTATCACTTCCCCCTCGCGCGGCTTTAGCGTTTGTCTGTTGATCCCCTTTCCCTCGCTCTGCCGGGGTGCGCGGTTTCAACCCCTTTGCAGGTAACGGACGGCAATCGCTCCCTTCCCGATGCCCAAGAAGTTGCCTTGGGTGGGCTTTGCTCGCCTTTTGTTCTTGTCGTCAGCGGTTGTCGACTCGGTTCCCTGTAGATGTCGACAAGCTAGGATAGTCTTTTTTTGGGAAGCCTTGAAGGCCCTCTTGTCGGGGGGTGAACTTGTCACAGTTGGGCACCCGTTTCTTGTTTTCTCGCCCCCCACAGATCCCTGCCCTGTTTTAGGTGAGCTGAGCCCCAATTCTGTTTAGAGCCCCGACCCTTTCCCCATCTGATGTTAGTTTGAGACCAGGCCTCCCTCTGAAGCGCGCTTGGAACCCCGCCTCCACGGCTCCCCCATCTGAAGCTGTTCCCAACCTGCCCGACACAGTGAAGCGGCTCCGACTTATGGCCCTCTAACTCCCCATTTGACCCATTCTGCATTACCAAGGCACTGTCTTTCCTGGTCGCGGGTGAGTTAGATGAACTGCGTGGGGTCTATCTCTTCTCTCTTGTTCAGAGCCTACCCAGAAGGTTTCCTCTGAATTTCCACTTACCCCGACTTTCCGAGACCGCCTCCCCGGTTTAGCCCTCCATCCCCCTATCTACCCCCTTCGTTGCATTGGCGGGTTTCTTTTTCACCCAATCTCAGCTCAGTGTGCAATTTCCTCGGGCCTTTTTTGCCACGTTTTGAGTAGCGCTTTTCATCTTACCATCCTTTGACCCTCCCACGAACATCGACCTCGTTTTTTTTCGCGCATCAGAGTCTTTCCTCACCCTGACGCGAGTCCCCCCTTTTAGCGCTTGGGCGTCCCAGCATGACCTACCGACAAGGTTTCCCCGGTTGAGCACAGCCGAGGCTTCGGCGGCCAGCGAGATCCCTCGGAGTTCCCCACTCCTCGGTACAAACCTGTTTACCTCCTACGCGCGACTCAAAAGTTTTAACCCCCCCCCCCCTGCCGGAGCGTTCCCCACCCCGACTCCCCGGTTTACTCTTGCAGTCGATGCTGTCGCCCCTTTCCTCTTGGAGGGTTTTTCCGCGTTTCCCACCCTTTCCCGTACTCTCTTGGACGCCCGCGTCTATCCCCCCACGTTCGGCGGATCTGTCGCGCTCCTCGAGAATCGGGTCCTTGAGGAGATATTGATGTTTTTTTCTCTGAGGCCTTCGAGGCGCCGTGCCTGATTGGCCCTCGGATTGTGTCCGGCCATTCCTACATGCGTCTTTCTGAGTGACCACTTTCCTGTGTTTTTAGGGATTGGTGTGCACCTCCCCTAGTCCGGAATTTGCGTTTTCGTCGGACGTGAGTGCATGACTTGGTGTTTTGTCGCGCACACTGTTTTACGCTTCTCAAGCGTCCCCACCCGAGGACCCGTCCAAACTACACCCCATGTTGGTTTGGCAACCACCCTCAAGTACACATCGCAAGACAAATACCCACAGACCACTAGTAGAAGCCCTTCTCCCACCACAGCCACCACTCATTCTTGAGAAGCTGATACCCCCGAAATATAGGGAAGACATTTGCAGACCTACCCAGAAACGCGAGGAGGAGTCGAGGGTGTCACGGTCCCCGTTGCACTCAATGCCAGCTCCTGTGATTTTCCGTCGACTCCATATAAAAGAATGTTGTGTCAGTAACAAGGATATTAGTTCTTACACCCCAGAAAATTCGTTATGGTGTTTTGAGATTTTTCTCGGAGACTGCAGCGAATTCTATTCACCACCCAGCGCGCCTTACAACAAGAGTTCCATACGTGAAATTACTGTGGGATTTCGAATGAATAGAATAACGTACTAGAGCAGTAGGTCCTGTGCCCCAATATTAGCGTGAGAACTTCTTTTTTTATAAGGGGTGACATTTTTTACCGGTGCAAACGACGAATAAGTTCCAGCAGATGTGTTCTTCGGTGCACCCATCGGACCGCACTATCAAAGTTGTTCTGCCCCTTATCAAAAGAAGCCCCAAAGATCTCGTCGTTTTAAACTACTCGAATAGTCAGCTCGCCGGTTTATCATCACTCCACCAGGTTATGATTATGAAAGTCTCCTTTTTTTTTTAATTGTAAACACTACCACCTACTTTAGTCAAAAAGTTGGACTCCCGTTATTTTCATGAACTCATCTCCCTGGGTGTCTGAGTTGTAGTTTTGATTGCTCCCCTGTGGAGAAGAGAGGCCGGCTCCTCTTTTTTGAAACGCTGCCCTCCTGTATTCTGCTATGCGTCACTCCTTCGCGGAGACTACTGTTTGTTTCCTTGCTTTCCCCGGATAGGTCAAGAGTTCGTTTTTTTATCGGTAAGAGTCCGTCCTCGTTCTGCCCTGCAGTGACCATTCTTCTTTTTTCTCATGTTGTTTTTTCGTATCTCTTTTTTTGTCCTTGCCCTCTACCGTCGCACGGCCCTCTTTTATGCCCCCCGCGTTCTTTACGCTTCGAACAGCTCGCGTCTCTTCCATCTCATCCATTTTTATTCTCCCTTTTCTAAGCAATAACTATGACTACCTTGATTACCCTTCTGGCCGTAGGTCTGCGCCTTTCTGCCCCAACGTTCTACTCGATACTAGACCCTCACGCCGAAACCAGGTTCCCCTTTCTCTTGCATGACAGACAGTCTACAACGTGTGGTCCCGTAGTTTTATTCCTCCGTGTTGACGGTGAGCTCATCGGTCGACTTCGACTTTGGATTGCGTGATGCGCCCCGGCACCTTTATTCTGGCCGTCGGCGCCCACACCTGTGGAGAACCTTGGAATAAGTCCGCCGCTTAAAAACTTTTGGTAGTTCTATCGCTTTTGCCACTCAAACACAGCGATAAGTAGGCGTGGGTATTTCCAAATGTGAGTTCAGGATTCCCTCTGAATATTAAATGTATTCAGCCTGCTAGACTACCAAAGGCACTTTTAGTTAAGTCGACTTTTCCCTCTTCCTACATTTTCTGCCTTCGAAGAGTAATCCAGGCATTATGTCTACGAGGTCTCTCTTCCCATAAAACTCGAGGGGTACAAGGTTTTGTTTATGAGTGGTTCATCTAGTGTAGTGCGTCGGGAGAAGTGCTTCTTCGCACGTCCATACCACCCCCTCTTGACGTAATGGACGACCCCTTTCCGGCTCTTTCAGGGGGCGCGTCCTTCTCCCTTTTTCTTACTTTTGAGGAAGGCGAATGCATACTTCGAACAGTAGGGATCCCTACTCGCCGTTTTTGAAGCCAAATGTGGGGAAGTTCTCGTATTCTTTCTGGAGAGCCACGTTCTTGTATACGAAAACCGCCCAGGGAATTGACCACGAACACCATCAAGGGCACTCCTAGACGTTGGGTTTCAAAGATGAATCATCCGTTTCTTAGGTTGCACAACTCTGACAATGAAGGTACTAGGTGTTACCAGAAAGACCGAAGGAAAGGACTTTTGTAAAACTTCCGTCCGCGGGCCAAGCAGGGCCCCGGAGGACTGGAGTTTTCCCCTCAAACACCATACCCCCTCCAGCTCCGCTCTCTCCCTATTAATCCCCGTAGAGCGCAATGCATTTACTCCCTGCCGTTTTTTTCGGTCGCTTGGTTTTTTTTGTTTCCAAAAAAAGGTTGTTTGGGTGTGGTGGCCACCCTTTCCCTTTTCGATTTCGTCGCGTTCCCCCTCAAACGGAGTTCCCCACCGAAATTTCCCTCATTAACTCAGTTCACCCACGCGGGTACGGGTTTGGTTCTTGGATCACCTGTGTTTCCCCCTTGTTGCCGTCCTGAGTTTCGTAGCGGTTTCATGCTGCTTGTTCTCTTTCTTGCAGGACGACGCTTTAAGATCTAGGGTTTTGGCAGCCTCCTTCCTCGTTTGGCAGGTTCTTACCGTGTTAACCATTTAGATTTTTTTTTTTTTATGGGCTTCTCCAGAGATACTTGTTCATTTATCGCGTCTCTGTGTCACTCAAGTCCCCTTTTATGATAGCGAACCTCGCGCGTTTGTTAGTTTCTGGCCAGTCTTTGATCCGTGTAAGAATAGTTAAGTTGTTTTGTCCCCTACGTCGACAAATATGCTTTCCCCCACACTTTGCTGAAGATTTTCCCACAATCCCATTGCTCCTCGGTCCTCCTGATTAGTGAGGTGGCGTCGCGCCCACTTTTTTCTCCCCGTCTTTCCCCCCTGACTTCTCTTGCTTCTACGGTGAGGTTATGCCAAAACTGTGTTTGGGTAATACCTTTTAACTCTCGGGGTGGTTGTTTTTTGAGGTTACAAAGTTCACGTTTCAATTATTTCAATACCGTCCGACCTCGTGCAGTAGGTGGCGCGCTTCCCGATTCCCTCCCGACGAACGCCGTCTTCTGAAGCGCGTTTGACTTTCAGGGTTAAACTTTCTTAGAGTGTGGATCCTTTATGTCCTTCTCCGTCCCCCCCCCCCACGGCTCCGTATTATCCACCCTTTCCTTTTCACGACGCTTGACGGGCTGGCTCGCCTACTACAAAGCGATTGGCTGCGCCCGAGGTTCGGCACCGGAGGAGTGTTCACTCCCAAAAGAAAGTCACGTGCTCACCGTTTTACACGCCGTCTCCCCCTTTTTCATCACGCCTTCTACCGATTCGTGCGCCAATACTCGACCAGTACCCTAATCGTTTACCCCTCCCTCTGACGCACAAGGAACCCCCGTCGTTTTATCCATGGCCCCCCCCCGCTCCCTTTTGGATAGGGCGACCAGTTTCCTTGTGGGGAAATTTCGAACGCCCCCCCCCAACGTCAGACCGGTAACCCGGAGCCGTCCTCGAACACTTTCGCTTTCGGGGTTTTGATGATGACATGTTTGCTCGTCCGTTGGGTCGATTTGTATCTAGATTTGGATGTTGTTTTCTTGATTTCCCGTTCAATTGCGCCGGACTTGTTGGGTATCGATTGTTCTCCGACCTTTTCCGGGAAGGTCCCCGTTTTTTTTTTACACCTTACGGGTCCGTTGACGGCCTTTGTGCACCGTGGCAGTCGGGGAATTTGTACCCATTTGCCTTCTCTTTTTTTTATGGTCATGACCTGTCGTTTTTGTGTAGAAGACTGGGTCAGCGCCTCCATTTTTTTCCGGTAATCTTTGATGCTTCCACTACCCAAATTGATCCGGCCCCCCCTGTGGGCTTCCCCGAGGATTCTATCCCGACCGCTGAAAGGATCGTCGCTATGGATGTCTTTGCTGACTGACGGCCATTTTTTTTGGATTTTTCTTCGGCCTCACTGGCACGCCTGCGCGTCTCGCCCCGACGTTTCCTTCCACCCACCAGAATCCCCGTAGAGGGGTATTTTATGATCTCGTGCCCGGATTTTTGTCCGACTTGACCTCGTGCGTTGACCAAGTCTTTTTCACGACACCCAATGCTTCGGGAGGGTATTGCGTTTTTTTTTTTCCCCCTACGACGGTGTTGTTGATTTTCCCCCTCATTCCATCGGTCCTCATTTGCACTTTAGTTTTAAGACTGAAGTTGATCAGGACCAGTGATCCAGGGTTGAAATAGTCAATACTTTTCTCCTGTTTGATTATTTTTTTAAAAGTACGAACTACTTCTAAAGTTGCTGCGAACCGTATCCCTCTCTCAACAGGTGAGTGCTCCTCCCTCCCCGTCCCTCTTGCTGGGTTTCTCATTAAAGACCGGTGATTTCCCTTGCGCTCTCCCTTTCCCTTGAACCCCTCCGTGCAGGTTCCAAAAGTTGGTTCCATGCTTTCTTCCCGGCGCCTCACCTGGGCTTTAGCGTTTCTGTCTTCTTTTCATCGCGGCAACTCTTTTTCCTCTGAAGGGCCCGTGCCTTTTCACTCCGCCCGCGGTGTCCTCAAGTTCGATTCCGCTGTTTATTGCGTCAATCCATTGGCCGGCCCCCCCTTCACCGGACACATGTATTCTTTAGTTTATGGTTCCCCGAGAGAGTCGTTCTACGAGCGTCTCGCCGTCCATCCTGGTACCGGTTCCCTTTCTCTGCCGTCACTATCTTTTTCTCCCTCCGTTGTTTTTGAGCTATGGGCAACTTCCGTTCCTTTCTAATCCGTCACGCGTCCGGGATGCTTTTTCGGCGATCCGCGTTTCCTCACACCTTTCTCGATTGGTGGACCTCAACGGAGACTGCAGCCATGTAGTTTCTCCCCGGTGTTAATCCGCCTTCCTAATACCCAGCATGTAATACCTGGGTTTCGTGGTTGCGTACTTTGCTTAGTTCGACGGGCACTTCTTTCGCCCGGGCTTGTCCTCGAGTCCCTCTCCCCTACACCTTAAACTGCGTGACACCCGGGGCTTCGCTGCCTTCATGTCAGCTTTTTTTTTCTGCATTTTGTTTTTCGGTGACGTGGTTCTTTGAATGCGTATTTCATGAATCAGCCCTTTTTCCGTCGTTTTCCAACGGCTGTCGCCGCGGCGGAGAACGAACCCATTGTGGCTCTTGTTATAGCGTCTGTTTTTATAGTTTCCTTTCGAGGCGGGGCCCCCGCGAACTCCAACCCTCTCTCGTAGGGCGTCTGATTTCCCTGTTTTCGCGCCGGCTGCTTCCCCCGCGATTCTGTCCCCTTTCCCCCCCTCCCTTCGAATTTATCCACGTTTTCCGTCGCGGATCCCACTCAGGTGCTTTCCTTGCCACACTCGGTTCCGGCGCCAGTTTTCATTCCTTTCTCGATCTCTCTGACCTCGCCCATTTTTTTTGTTAGTTTTCTTAGAGCCGTCGGGTCGATTCTAATTCATTGTTCCTGGTTCGGTACGATTAGCAGACACGTGCCGTTCTTCCTCTTCCTTTCGTGATCCTTAGGTTGCTGATAGTGAGGATTTTGTTACGGCTAGACCTTTTTCCGGCCGCACTTCCTTTTTTCTTTCTTTGCAGCCCAAAGTGGCCCGAAGATCCCCTGCCCTTTCTTTCCGGCGGAACGACCTGTCTGAATCCTTCCAAGGCTCGCCTCCGTTGTTTTATCCGCCGCCGTCTTTTTCACACGCTCCACTTCCTTTTCCGAGGTGTACCCTCTGAATCTTAGTTCCACGTCATGTCTCGTTTTTCAAAGTAGATGGGAAGCCAAGTTTCTCAGGACTGGTGCAATCGCTTCAAAAAAGGAATCTTCTTTCCCGGTCCCCTTTATCGGCAGAGATCCATTAATCCTCCTCGCGCTTGCTAGTTTTTTTTTGTTTCTTTTTTGACGACGTGGATCTCTGCACGTTTGGTTTCAAGGGGTACCCCCCACCTTCGCCTGTTACCCAAAGCCTTCGCTCCGAAATGACGATGGTCTCTTTTTTTCCTGGCTTAAATCCTTGTTTTTTGTGCATTATGTTTGAGGCTTTGTAAGCTCCCGGGTTTGTACTGGTCTCCTTGGTTTTTCTATTCGATTTTTTTTCGAAGACGTTCATCGGCGCGTTTTCTGTGTAAAGTTTGCCCTAGGTTCTTCTCTACCCCCGCTAACTTTTTTTTTTAGCGTAAGTTTGATCTGCGATTTTTCTTGTCCTCTCCACCCCTCGTCGAGCGTCTTTTTGTTTTTTTTTCTTTTTCCATTTCTGGATCGATTATGAAGCGCTCCCGTCTTCCGTGGCGCCGGTCTCCGCATCCCGCTTTTTCAGGCAATATGTTTGATCTTTATCTTTTTTCCCCCCCTGTGTTCCCCCCCCTTTCTCTGTTCGATCGCTTCTTTTTTTATGGTATGGTTCTCGCCCTCTTTTTTTTTCTTTAACCCGACTGACGTAGTCTGTTCCCCACTGGTGAGTATGATCGGTTTTTTCTTTTCTTTTT
>Ga0179593_1574486_pt1 | contig 12168 bp, 12 predicted proteins | sample CZODoug2_1_08_16_FD_185931 | JGI IMG/M metagenome (GOLD analysis project Ga0179593, IMG submission 185931) | Vadose zone soil fungal communities from Angelo Coast Range Reserve, California, USA - CZODoug2_1_08_16fungal (PacBio error correction) | ecosystem: Environmental > Terrestrial > Soil >... | reverse complement strand
TTTTTTTTAGCGTTTTCACTTTCCGCACATAGGGTACGATACAGCTTCCCTATTCCCCCCTCCTCTCATCTGGCCCCCTTCTTTCATCGATGGCGCTTTTGATCACGCTCGTTGCTTTGCGGCGGGAGGCAAGCGGTGAGACCGACGCCGTCCTTCACTATCCTTTTTTTTGCCTGTAGTCACCGTGATCAAGTGTTTTTCTCTTTCCTCAACAAGTTCGTCTTATTACGACGTGGTCCTCCCCCCGCGTTGCCCCTAATTTTTCTCGGCATTCCCGCGAGAACAAGTCAATTTCACCCCCCGCTGTCCTTCTCCTCCTCCGCAAATTCTTGACTCGATTACATCCTTTATTCCTAAACACTACCCCCCCCGGTATGGGCGAATCCCAGCTCTTTTCCCTATTTCGTTAGTCACGGGCGCGAATGACAAGAATTTTTTTATTGTTCTTTTTTTCCCAGCCGGTCGCAGTTCTCTTCTTCACGATGCCTTTATAAAACTCCTCGGCAGTCTCCTCTACATCCCCCCTACCGCTCTAGAGAGCGATCTTCAACCCCCCCAGTCTTTGGCTCAGATCTCAACTTGTTTACCCTACCTCCCCCTGTCCTCCTCAGCGAGCTCTTCCCCCTTCGTTTTCCCACGCCGACGCTTTCCGGACGAAGTTACGCTCTTTTTTCTTTCTTCTCGTACTTCCTATACTTGATCCGCGGTGCCCCCCGTTGACCTGTCCTCGCCCTGGCCTTTTATGCCTTCCGGACTGGGGCACTCTCTTGATCCTCTTTCGCGCCCTTTTTTTTCGCTCTCTTCTCCTGAACGAGCGTCTTCCTCTTCTTATCTTCCCCCTATCCTCTAGGAGTACAAACTCCCTTGTGCCATTGGATTGATGGCTTCGGGTTCGTTCTTTTCCTTTTCCCCGCCGTCTCGAGAAACCTTTGCTGCATCCCTTGTTTTCATCTTCCCATCGAGCCCTTATTTGTCGCACTCGTTTCTCTCCACCTTTCCCTTCTCCTTCAGGTGTCCGGGGAAGTTCGTTCTGAATCCCCTTTTGTTAAAAGTTGAGGCACCTGTCCCCTTACTTAATTAAAACCGTCAGGGGCCCTTCTCTTCCGCCCCCCCCCCCCAAAGTTTTTCGAGATCATGCCCCCCTCCAGAGCGTACCAGAAGCGCTTTCCCCTTCCTTCGTTGAGAGACTTGACCCTGCATATGCTATCGATGCCGCTCTTCTTCCCCCCCTTTCCCCCGTCTTGACATCCTCCCTCCACGCCTAACTCGTTCGACCCCACCCTTCTCTAGTTTTTTCTTTTTCCACGCAGCCCCCGAGGATCTGTCCTCTTTGCTCCGAGGCCATGAGCCCGATGACAGAACTTTCGTGCCTTCCGAAACTTCGAAGGAGTGATGATGACCCTTATTTTTTTTTTTCCTTTTGACCCCTCTTCATTAGATGCTCCTTTTCATTTTCGCCTCTTTCGCTCTAGACTTCGCGACGCGATCTTGCCCTCCCCTCCGAGGCCGCGAGCCGTCTTTTTTTACTCCCAAGTCGAGCCCTGGGGTGTGGTTTGGTGGATTTTCTTTCCGTGCACGTTTTGTTTTTTTTTTTTTTTTGTGTTTTTTTTTTTTTTTTTTTTTGAGTGACGGTATGCTCTCTTCCCAGTCCACTCGATCCCGAGCGAGCCTTTTACCTTCGTGTTTTGAAGAGATCGATAAGTTTGACTGTTCCTTTCCCCTCCAGACTTTCGTGAAAGTCTGTCCTCGCCTCAGTTTCCCAGAGTTCCCCCCGGTACAGATTCGTTCCCCCCTCTTCTTTCTGAGCCCAATCCTGAACCTTACTTCGGTTTAAGTCGGTTAGATTGCCTTCTAGTGGCTATTGCTCTCATCCTCCCTTCTTTTTTCTCCGACTAATTTTTTTTTATATTATCCTCTTGTCCCTAACTCCCCCCTCCCCACTCAGTTGATGGAACCTAGTCATTACGGTTCCTCGAGGGGACCATGATTTCTCGTTCTCATAAGAGGTATCCTTCCTGCCTCCCTCCTGAATGTCCTATTTTTTTTTCCGCGAACTGTCAGCCAACCTTTGCCGGACGTACCTTTCACCTCAGGAGCGAGTTCCTTAACCTTTTTTATTCTTCCTTGCTCTCAGCTTTTGTATCTAGTGTCTTCTCTCTCCCGCTAACTGCGCTCGTTTTGGTTTGCCCTTTACTCCGCGGGCGGGTTCGCTTCTCGTTCCTTCATCCAGATCTCTTTTTTCGCTAGGATCTTTCGATTTTTCCCCCGATGCGAGTTGGACGGTTTCTCTCGCGGCCCCCCTCTCTTGTCTTCCAACGCACACTAATCTACGCCTCCCCTCTTACATTCCCGCGTTCACTTCGTTGAAGATTCTCTTTTTGTTTTACCAAAATCAATGAGCCTCTCTCTTCTGATTTTCCTCCACGTCCTGATTCGGTTTGTATTCCAGTTGTCCTTCGCGTCGTTTTCTCTCTCAAGTCACGTTATTCTAATTTTTTTCTGACAGAGTGATTCTCCATTTGGTTCGCTAATCTCTTATTCCCTATGAGTATCAGAAAGCCTTTCTTGTTCTTCCTCTCGCCCCCCCGGTGTATTCCCCCTAGTCACGTCAGGAATGAGACGTTTGTCTCCGGGTGCCTCACGCTTCACATAGTGGTGCGGTTCACCTCCCTTCTCTTTCGCTTCCACAGCCACCCTCTTCAGCAGCATGTTGCTTCTCGACTACTCCCTTTAGAACGTCCCGAGCTATTGCCTCCCCAGCTGCGCGACCCCCCCCCGAATTCCTTTTTGAATGGTTCCTTGGGTGAAGGGAACCTTATCCCCCCTGTCATCACTAATGGGCCTCTCTTTATCCTTGCTTTTTCCGATTATCGAGGCGGATCCTCCTCTCTTCTCGCACCATGTGCGCGTTAAGCGGGCTCACGCGATCAAGTCTTATGTTTCTTTCATCCCGCGTACCAGTCTTGTTCCCTTCTCCTTTGAAGGCACCCAAGAGAATATCGTCCAGGCTCCCTCCCCTTCATCCCCTTTACTGTCCTAGAAGTTGAAAGTCTATTTTGTGACCTTTCCGTCCCTTTGGTGCAAGATTCTTCGACCCTTCTTCTTTAAGTCCTCGTCCGCCCCCCCTCTTTTGCCATCGCCATCGCTGATGCCTTTCCCAAATCGCGCCTCCTTCCTTTTTGTGGACTTTTTCTAGGAGCTTTTTCATGACGCTTCTTGTTCCTTCCCAGTCAGGACTCTTTTTTCCCCCGTTCCTGCCCAAAGACGTCCACGTTGCGACCTTTTACCCATAGAACGATCTTCCCCTTCCTGGTATGATCCGCTTTCTCGGGCCTTCTTTTTTCAACGTCGCTTGCGTCGCCAGACCTTACTTTGAGTCCATCAGGTGGAGAGTTGCTCTTTCGGACTTCTCTGGTCACTCTGTGGGGTTATACTTTTATTGTAATCTTTTCGTGTGGTTCCTTTTTTTTCTTCCCCCGGGAGGGTACGTTTCCCCTTTTCGCCTTCGATCTACAGCCCCTGAGTTACGATTTTTTTCCATCCTCTTTGTTAATCGAAACTCCTCGCAGTCGACTCTCTCCTCCTAGTTTTTCGCTTCCTATTGCCCCCTCCTCTCGCGCCTGAGGAAAGTGAGCACGCTCCTCCCCTCTTTCCTAGGTGAGCCAACGATGGCTTTCACACTTTTTAGAGAGGTTTTCCCATATTTTGTTCCCCGGCTCCTAAATCTATCTCTTCCTACCCCCTGTTTGTTTTTTTTTATCTTTGATAGTGGCTCACATAGGGCGCTATAACCCTGACGCCCTTTTTCTCCCCCATCCGTATTGTCGTCGATATGGTTCTTCATTTTTTTCTTTCAGCTTTTTTAGGAACCGAGGTGTGCAACGGTTCTTCCCCAATCGCCCTTCCTTCCCCCATGGGGGGGTTTCATGCGAGGACTTGTTTTTATTCCACACAGAGCTTTTCGCTCGTTTCAGCTTCTTTTCTTTATTCGTCTTCCCTCCCTCCCCCCTGCTTCCTCTGAGACCCTTTCGAGCATAACTATCTTCCCCCCCCCGATCCACTTTTTTTTTAAGATGAAAGACAGACACCTTCTATTGCCTGACTCCTTTCGACAACAGTCCCCTTGTTTTTACCCCAGTCTTGCTCTTCCCGCTTTCTTCGGGCGATCTATCCCCTCATCGGCGCGTCTCTGGTTTATGGCCTTAAGTTCTCATCTGTCCAATTAAGGCAAGCCTAGTGCTTACACCTCGAGACTCTATTCTCTACATTCCTTCGATATGTCTTTTTTATGTCCGAGTTTTTGACCGAACTCGGGGAGACCCCATCGTTTTCTTCCCTCTTCCCTCTCTGCCAAAAAAATAGTTTCTTTTCCCGGTTTCTTCCTCGTCGACTCTTCCGCATGTAAAGGTTCTCTCTTTATTTTAATACGAGGACTTTCGGTTGAAGTACCCCCTCCTTTCTGGTTCTCCCCTTACGAGGTTTCAATAGTCTCGTCATCTCTTTTGCGTATCCCTGAATAGGAGGTCCTAGCCCCTTTATCGCGTTATGACTGATAGAGAAGGTTCGAATCGAGACCCTCTTCCTCTCCCTATTCCTCTTTTATTCCCGAAGTTTTCCCAATAATTGATTCCCTTGGAGTGTTGGATTCCTGGACGATCCGCCAGCCTTCTGCGAGCTTCTGGGTTTTTCTCTTTTCGTTCTCTGACCTCGAGTAAGTGCCCTTCTTTGCCTCCCTTTCGACCCTCTTACGGATTCCTCTGCAGGTGTGGGTCCTTTTGCTTCCTTCGTCCACTCTTTGTTCCTGATAGTGTCTTCCCCCCCTTTCCATGCAGTAGAAACCCGGTTCTGTTCTTTCCCATTCTACTCCCCTCACGAGCCGAATAGACGACACTCTCTTTCTTTCTCCCCTGGTCCAATTTCGTACTTCTTTCGGCGGCGAGCCTTTCTCCCATCTCCTTCAGCATAGTCATACTCTTTTCGTTCTGTCCCCCATCTACTGCAAGACTCTACCTTTTTCCTGCCAACAGAGCTCAGCGCCTTGTTTAGTTTGCATTTCCCACTTCGCGAAGTCTCCTTGACTTCCTCTCGGTCTGTGCGGAGAGCACTTTCTTCTTTTTTAGTTTACCGAAGTTTGACGTCCCAGGCTCTTGCTTTAAGGTCTTCGATGCAGCCTCCGGCCTTTCTGCTTGGAATCTTATTCAATCGACCTCCGAGATTCTCCCCCCTCCCTGGCTTTTCTTCTGACGAGCGACGAGCCGCTTAAGTCGTTATTAAGTGTTCTAGCACCGTCGAGCGACTATGACCACTCCCCACCTTTCAGTCTCCTTTCGATTCAGAAAGAACCTTTCTTTTCTTTTTAGTTTTTTGTTTTTTCAGGTAGTCACCCTTTCACTTCTTTGTTTGCGAGAGGTCATAAGTCCTTCGAGTGTCTATGGCCCTTCGTCCCGCGCCCCTTGAGCAATACCTGACCTCAGCCCGTTTTCGTTTTTTTCGTCTGTTTCCTTCCCGTCTCGTGGGTGATGATGACAAGGACCACCCATTTTTTTTTTGTCGAGAGATGGTCAATGCGCCCCACTTCCAACCCTACTTAAATTCCCCCTCTTCCCCCAGGCCTGGTCAGACGGGCCTTTTTCCGTTTTCGATCACGCGGGTAATGGCCACCATCCCAAACTTCACCCGACTCTTCCTCTGACCTCTTTAGAACAGCGACTCACCTTGGTCTTTTCCCCAGTTCCCACCACGTACCAAACGTATTGTAGCAGTAAAACACTATTCTTAGAGCTAACCCAGACCTTCTTTGTTTATACTTTTCATTTTGTCAAGTCGATCGACTTTTTCGTTCCGATCCCTTATTCTAGCCACACGTCAAATAAGAGGCGCGCTGGTTTCCTCTTTTAGAATGGACTTCATACCCTATCTTCTTTCCTCTCGTCGTTCTATTTAGAAACCCTCTTTCTTACAGGCCTATCGCCCTAGGAATTTCGAGCAAGTTTTATTCGAACTAAATTAGAAGGTTTAGTTCTCTTCCCTGGCCCTCTTTCTGACGAAATCTTCCTTTTTCCTTTTCCCTGTGACTCTACAGCTCGAGCCCAATTAGCCTTCGACGTATTTGGTGGTCGGGCTTGATTTTTTTCTTGGTAGAGGACTCTCTATTTTTAGAACCTCTATCGGAGACCTTCCTCTCTTTTGAGTTGCAATAAGACTTCCCATGGTCTTTCGCGAATTTTTTTAGTTCATGACGCCGATTAACCCCTTCCATCGGTTCGACGCTTGTAGTTCGGCCTTTTCGGTATGCCTTTCAGGAAATTTCCAGCCTTCGCCCTTCCGGATTCACTCCCGTGAATTTCACTCTCCCCCGGTTGAACCTTGCGCGGCCCTCATTCCACCTATTTCCCACTGCACCTTCGGTCGGTTGTATGACCTTCCGCGCTACTTCCGCATCCTCGAGGTGATGCCGCAACGATGACTTCCTCAATTTCCCCCTACTTCGATTTTCTGGTCTATTTTTAAGCTCCTGTAAGCCGCGTCCACATTTTTTACTCCTTTGGACCTGCTTGGACATAGAAGGATGAAGGTCTTTATCTCCCTCTTTCCCTGCGATTTAGCGATCCCCGAGAGATCGAAACACTATTGGATCCGTTTTTATCGCCAAGCCAGTAGTCCGAGGTATCACGACGTAGTGATCCCTTTCTTCCCTAGGTCTTTCTTCCTCAGAGGGGAAAGGGTTCCCCTCTATCTGAATCCCTCGTCCGCGAACCGTGCCTGATTCCCCTTAGTCCCCCCTTCCCGTTCCCCCGTGCACGAACGAGTTTTGGTGAAGGATCGCATTTGACACAGCAGGACTTTCGAGCTGTAGCTTAGCAGCAATCGCGCCTAGCGTTTACGTCCGAGCGTAGCGATTTACACTTTTTGCAACCAGGCCGCCTTATCCCCTCAATCCCTCACCTTGTCCATACTATGACGATCGACTCTTGGGTTCTCTCTCTCAAGTGGAACGAATGTTTCCTCACTCCAACTACTTTTCTTATCTTAACCCCTGTGGAAGTGTGGTAGTGTAAGGAGTCTCTCTTTGAGGCCCCCTCTGGATGATGGAGAGCCTTTTCCATTTTTTGTATCCCCCATGTGTTCCGGGTCGAGTTTAGGCGCTCCATTTTTTGATGGCAAAGCTTCGTTGTGCCCTTCGCTCCTAGCAAATTCTGTATAGTTCCGCGCAAACGAGTCTACTACCGGCTCGTTTTTTTTCCCGAACATTCCCTTGCAGTAGCGCTCTTCGCTATTGTCCCTTTTAGTCCCCCTTGACTCCACGCCAGAGGCGAGACGGCCCTCTGAACGTTTAGGAACGGCTTCACACCAGATGGACGATAGGACGAGCCTATGTCTATTTCAGTGACTTCCTTATTATATTTCCTTCCGTTGTGCTTAGAGAGATTTCGTTCGGCGATATTGGGATTCCCCCCGAGTCTTAATCGCACCATCTTCTTTACACTTCCTTTTCCTGATATATATTTCACTTGTCTTCGGCGCCACGGCCCCCCCGACCCGAGGGACTGTAGGTCCCTTTTTTCCTCCCCCTTGAGAGAACAAGCTGCGAGCTGCGACCTGTTCGCTCCACCAGAGAATTGTCGTTCGCTATTCTCTCACTTACATTCGGATTATTCGTGCAGCGCCGCCAGGGCCTTCCGAGGAGAGTCCCCCCGCACCACGCGGACAGGCGCCTCCCTGCCACTTTCATGCTCTCCGCCAGGATGACCCTCGAACACCAATCCGTTTCTTGGGCTAAGAATACCATCGTTTTTAAATATGTCAAACTGGCGATTCTACCCAGCCGGCGCGTAACCTTATTGCTAGGTAGAAGGGTGTTCCATCAATGGTCGGCTGGTATGCACCCCAGAGGGTCATTCCCCGAGCTTCGTTCCCGCCCTCGGAGTCGAGATTTATGCCTTGTCCGCCCGGGGCTATCGAGGTCGATGGTCCTCCCCCTCACGGTCACCTGCGTGCTTCACCTTTACATCTCTCCGGGAAGACGGACGCAGGCAGGTTCTCGTCTTTCTTCGACTCTATCCTAGGCTCGCGGTCCGGCACCCGCTTGATTGGTCTCGGGCTGCAACTCGTACGAGTCCTTCCGACCAGCTTTCTTCGGCCTGTTGAAAGCTCCCATGGTTCGAGCTGAGTTTAGGAGCTTCCTTCTGACCATCTCATTAGATGATGTCAACAGCATTCGTTCTTGATTCCGGTCCGGGTCGGTTTCATTCACCATGGGACCCTCCCCTTTGTGCTTGGCGCCGCATAGTTTTGCTCTGTTAGTGACTGCTCAAGGAGGTCGCATCCCGCCTCCTGACGGCCGACATGGAGGTGTGTACATCTGGTTGCGTGAGCGTTGTCACCTCGTGAGGCACCCGAGCGAACCTCTGTGAACTTTTTTGCCGTTCTGGATTTACAGAAACGGCGAGTGCTCCGCTAGCGCGGGAGCGATGAGACAAGATTTTTTCTCCTCTTGGTTGGGTTAGCATGAATGAAGCTCGCTTGCATCGAGACGGCGGCATGTCTTCGGTTCAACTGCTAGCTCACTCCGAACTCGTTGACGACAACGTCGACTTTCCACTCGACGACACCCTTTCCGTTTCGTCTGGTTGACCTTGATGAGAATTTGCAACTGCGTTTAGTGAGCCCCTTCTAGGGCGTGCTTACCCGCCTCTGCGTCGCGGCATTTCGTATGAACCAGCTCCAAGCCGGTCGAATCGCAAGCCGATCTCGGACGATTTGTTATTTCCTTTCCACGCAGAGGCGCGAGGAGTCCGCTGAGTGACGTGGTTCCCCACCGACCTGTCGCGACTTCCAGAAACGAGACAGACGGACGACCTCCGAGACAATGAGTGTTGACCCCTCGGATCCTGCCCCCCGGTTGTAATTCCTACTCTTCGCTTCGGTCGACGAGGGTATCCCGCATGTGAACGTTTCCCTTATGGGCCATTACCGCGTCGCCTCGCTTGCGCCTAGAGGAAGACTGCCAGGTTGTTCTCGTGGGTGATTTGTCATGGACCACCTTTCCTCCTCCCCGGTGGGTTTTTGATCTGATGGTCAATGCTCATACGGCGGTTTAACCCCCACCTACTAAAAGGAAGGCTTCCTAGGATCCTCCAGGGCTTCGCGGGTAACGATCCTTTTTTTCACGAAGAGGAAATGACTTTTGACCACTCTATGTCACGAAAGGGCGTCGGATTTCTTCCCCATGCGATCTAGTAACCCGCTAGACCTCGCTCATCTCTGGGAGATCGTGGCGTCTCATTTTCTTATGGCTTTTTTTTCCCCCCTTCCTCAGCGTCGACGCGCTACGCGGCCTAGCCGTCATCCACGCCTATGATCTCATCTGCCATCGGACGGCCGTTCCTGCATTTTCTCGAATGCAGCGTAGCACATAATTTAGCGGCTTCCCACCTTAAACCCTATGTTAGATCCAATGGTCCCTGTACTCCCCTCCGTCAGCATGCGATCAGATAAACCCAGCTTTCCATATAGCACGTAGATGTGGGAATCTGACCTAACCACCGAGTATGATAGTTGTTAGATCTTTTTTAGCGCCCTGGTGATATAGCGGTTTCTACTTCCCAAGACGTCATTGCCGGAGCGTGAGTGCGTGTTGACATGGCTCAAATGAAATGTTCCCCCTTCCCTGCGTCCGAAGTAGCCTCAGTATCCCTGCTCCTTTGCTTGTGCGTCATGAAAACAGGAACTGCCCCATGGCCCGGCGTACTGCGCCGGGGGGTAGATCTTGCCTTATCTGTGACCACACAGCGGTCCCTTCTCCCGAGTCCACGCAGCGGTCACCACCTGTCTCGTCCGTTGTCGACGTTCGAGGTATTTCAGCCCCTCGTTTCTCAAGTCTCACAGTCCCTCTCGCGTCAAAAGCCAGACGTATCGAGGTGGCTGTCCCTTTCTCCTGCCGCCCCGGAAGCCAGTCTCGTCCCCCTAATTTTCCTTTCGGCCTATCTCAGGATGAATTGCCCGCATTTAGGCTTGCGCCAGATAATTTACTCCTACCCATGTGCGCTTTGAGTCCCCTTCCTACCAGTCGTCGGAAGGGAGTCTACTCTTTTTATTTTCACCCCCAAGAGTACTTGTCTCCTAGTTCCGCGGGAACCCCCCTCGATCTGAGATCGGAGCCACTTCGGATTGCCACTCTTAAGTAGTACCAGGAAATTATTTGGAAAACCGACCCGTTGGTCCGATACGTCTTATTGCCGCGACCTTCCACCTTTCCTCTTACTCTTTGGTTAGGGCTCCCTCGAGAATTCTAGTTGCTTTCAAGTTGATTCCGATGTTACTTGGGCCCCCCCTCCTCCTTGCACCCAGGCGTCCTTTATTAATGACCTTCGGCTCCTCCCTTTGACATAGCCATTTTGACCTCCATCGACTCCTTTTTGTAGAGTGACTTTTCGTGCATCATTCTTCAGTTTTTTTTTCCAAGCCGGTGGACGTGGTTTTTTTATTTTTCCCTTTCCTCGTCCAGAATTTGGCTGTCTTTCCTTCCGCGGGGGTGTTCCTTGCTCTGTTTTTTGCTAATTTTTAGGGTCCTTCCCTTTTTCGACGGCGTACCAGACTTAGTTCTTGGCCGAGCGACCCAGGTTCCACTTTTTCCCCCTTAGACAGTTCCTCGATTTTTTTTCCGCTTTATCGGCCTCCAGACGACGCCTTTTCCCGTTTCTTTCCTGAAGGACTCTTTTTGTTTCTCCCCCCAAGATTTTCCCCTGTTTTTCTCCGGTTCCAGACTTCTGCTCATTTTACGAATCTCTATCTTTTCATTCCTGTGTTTTTTCTCGGGGAATATAGGGCGCGATACCTTTTCCATAATTCTACCATCTTTTCAGGTATTTGATGCGTCGATTCTTGATTCCCGTTTTCCCGGCGCTTCTTGAAACCCGGTGAGACCCGTCCTGAGTCCCCCGTCTCTCATTCGAGAGTTCTTTCGACCCCCCAGATCCGGGGTTTCACTAACATTTCTTGTCTTTTAACTAATCTTTTGAACTCTTTTGAGCCCTGTTTTGTCCAGGACACTCCACCCCGTTCCCTTCCCAGCCAATTCCTTTTGGACAGTCTTCCTTCGAAGCCCCTTTAACCCCCCCTTTCTTTTCTACGACGACCAGTTTTTTGTTTGCCATCTGTCGCTTCTTCCTCTTATCTCGTCCGTCCCGTTGCTCTCCCATCCGGGATCGCTTTTCAATGCAGGCCTGGTATAGCGAGGCCTCCCCTCCCGCTAGGGCCTTATTTTTGTATGTCTCCCCCTTGACTCTTTGCGCTCTCCCTCTGGTTTTTTTCCCTCTTCGTAGCGAGCCCTCTTCGACACGTACGGGACTCCGAAGCCCTTCCCCCTTCCGAGTTATCCGATTCCTCGATCCCGCGGCTGCCCCCTTTTGGCGCTCTTGAAGAGGGTGGCAACTCGTCGGCTGGCGACGGGTCCCTCGCGGTAAACCCCCATATCTCCATTTTTTCCCGTCTCCCTCTCTTAGATCCCATCCGAGTCGTCCTCTCTTAATTACCCCCCTTCATCCTTCCGCTTTCCCAACAGCGCTTCCATTCCGCTAGAGTCAATTTGGACGATGATTCGGCTCTTTCGGAGTTCACTGACATGGACCTCGCTGTCTGTACACTCTTGTTGCTCTTTCTCTCTCCTTTTGTTGCTTCTCCCGATCAGTATGGACGTGACTCAGCGAGTTTCTCACATACTTCATGACTCGATGGTTCCCGGTAAATTTGGACAGGGGTTCGCTCGTGGACGTCTTTCTGTTTTGCCTCTGTCACGAGTTAGCGGTTTCCATCACGTTTCGCGGTATGGACCGAGATCTACACTTGCGAGTTACCAGACTTCCACTCCCCGGGCTTGTCCGTGCTATGTGTTCAAACGTCCCGACCGCCGCGCTTTTCGCTCGCGATCCTTATCCGTATGCTCCCACTTTACGCTATTACCCTGATTGCGATTCTGGTTTGTTGCCGTCAAGATTTGGTCTCGCGGGCGGGAGGCATACTCCTCTCTTCCGCTGCCGATCCGTAATCCTGGCTGGACTACGTCTCTGGTTTCATTTTTAATTAAGCCCGACTGTATTGATATGTGAACGCAGATATTCGTTCTTCATTCGCGTAGGCCAGCGAGTCAGTACTCGGTCCCCCATCGGG
>Ga0179593_1384769_pt1 | contig 12168 bp, 16 predicted proteins | sample CZODoug2_1_08_16_FD_185931 | JGI IMG/M metagenome (GOLD analysis project Ga0179593, IMG submission 185931) | Vadose zone soil fungal communities from Angelo Coast Range Reserve, California, USA - CZODoug2_1_08_16fungal (PacBio error correction) | ecosystem: Environmental > Terrestrial > Soil >... | reverse complement strand
AACTCTTCCTCCTGGCCCGGAAACCAATACGTGGTCGTTCTCATCGCGTGCTCCCCTTTGCCAGGTCTCCCTTTCCCTATTTGTGGCAGGCGCACCGCAGCCTTATCGTTCGTCCTTGTCTAGTCCTCCGGCAACATGATTTCCACTGGTCTCGCGAACCTTTCCCTCCCCACAAGTATTGCTTCCCTCCCTGCGTCCCTTTTTCCGACTCCTCATCGAGGCTTAGAGCTCCCAGATCTCCTGTCCGAGGTTTTTTGCAAGAGGATCTCCCCTTCTCTCTCAGAGCAGCCGCATTGCTTTTTCGGACCTCTCTTGGCCTTCCCCCCTTCCAACTCTGTTGCTTTTCTGGTTCGTCGCTAAAAACCCCTCCGCTTCTGGCCTTCCCCCATGGTCAGACTTCCTTTTTTCTTTTCCAAACGCCTCGCTTATCCTCATCTGGACGCAGTCCTCCTCTGGAATCCGGAATGAAATCCGTCTGGCTTTACTTTCTAGGTTCCGGGCGTTCATCAGGACCTGACTTCCTTTCTTTCCAGGAGAAGGTTGTCCCGCTAGTAGAGCCCCTATTTGGCAACGGCCATACTATACTGCTTTTGCCCCCGGGAAGTGAGAAGTAGACCCCCCCCCCAATATCCCCCGACCGCGTCCTTTTTTCGAAGTACACCCCCCACTTTTCCGAGCCCAGTGGAAACATTTTTTCTTCTTTCCCCTAGGAAGGGCGCGATGAAATGGAAAGCCTTTTTCCTCCCGCGCAGCCCATGTCCCCCTTCCTCCCCTCACCAATTTTGCTCTTCTCAAACTTTTCGCCGTTATTTTTCCCTTCGTCCGCGTCATTTGTAGAAGAGTTCCCCTGAAATAAACCTCGAGATTTTTTTTTTGACCTAATGCATGAATGGTCCCCTTTTCCCCCGGATTGGGGCATTACATCTGATTTTCCTTTCACCTCGTCCCACTTTGAAGAACGTATGTTTTCGACTGGACCTATGGTTCGTCGCAGAAGGCCCAGATCTCTTTTCTTATCTTCCCTCTGCATTGGAATCTTCCATGACTATTCCATTCACTTGCTCGGTTGTGGCTCTTGGACCTTTCCTCCTACCCCTTTTTTCCCTCGCCCATCTCATGTCAGCCCACCACATCCCGGCCCAGTTCATGCCCCTCCACCCCCTTTTGGTCTTGTATCTCTCCCTGGTCGCTCTCAACTTCCCCCCCCATCTTCCCACCCCGGCTAACCCCGATAGTTGACCCTCCGCGGTAGGGATGGTGGGTCCTCGCACCCCACTTATCCAAGTAGTTGTTTTTGATTTATGTAGTGCACTGTGATAGAAACGGCCTTTTCCTCAGATTTAGGCCCAGTGTTTTTTCTTTTTTCCAAGTTGAACCTCCTGTTTTTTCGGTAACGTTTTTCGTTTCAAGACCAGAGAAGAGGCGTGCTTATTTCCTGTGAGAATTTCGGCTTGAGCTTCCTGCTTCCTTTACCAAGCTTTTTTTTTACGTATCAAAGCCACGAATTGCTCCCGGCTTCCCCCGCGCTTACTTCCCCGACGGCATCCTCCCTAGCCTCATTCGCCTCAACGTCGCCTTCCCCTAGGACCGCCTTCTTTCCCCCACCGAGTCGCTTCACTGCCTCGGCCGGGTAAGCCCACATCTCTCCTTATATCTCTTTTTCTTTTTTTTCCCTGTGTTTTGAGGTGATCGACCTTCCTCGTTTACCCGGCGATGTGCCGATGAGTAGCAATCTGTTCATCTTTTCGGCCGGAGGCAATCCCACTAGATCGTTTTCTTCTTCCCCTTATGACGCGAGTCTTCAGGCCTTGCTTCGCCGAGTTTTTCCTGTTTTGGGCACCCTCTCGATTGATGATTAACTCCCTGGTACTCTTTTTCATGCCGGTCCTGCGTTCCACTGCTTCTGCAAGCCCTCTCACTTCGCTCGCTCCCCTCCCCCCGTCCCCTCTAGCGCTCTTAAACGGACCCCTTGAGCAAAAGCCTTTTTCTTGGGCAAAAATAGAAACAGCCTCTTCCTTTCCTGCATTGGAACCCTTGTCTGCCTGGTGGCGATCCCTCACGTTTAATTCCCCCGAAGTCCTCTCAAGGGTGGTTGAGTCCGTAATTTTGCCCCCTTGTTCCCGAAGGACCTCGTGGGTAGGAAACTCTCGAGGACCTTGACGGCCCCTTTTCCTTCGGTGAAGGATCGCGCGTTCTTCTGAGTGTTCTGCCCACAAAGAAAAAGCAGTTTTTGCGCGACGACGCGGCTTTTTCCCCTGAGCTGTGGCTGGCTTCTGCAAGAAGAGCTCCGAGGCCAGCCGAGAGCGTCCGGAACCCCGCCTTTTCCCCCCCAGAACCTTTCGCAATGTGGGGAAACTGACGACCTTGGCATTCGCAGCCCAAGCCTCATAACATTCCCTTCCTCGGCGATTCGCGTTTCCGGCACGACTTTTTCCTGACGGGAACCCCCATTCTTTCATTTCCATCGCTTCCGACAGAAGGTCTTTTAAAGAGTGAACGCCCTTCCGCCTACTCTCCTGCCACGGCCACTCTGAGGACGCCCCGCCCCCTTTTCTTTGTCCTGATTCGGAGAAGCTGTGCTTCTATTTTTTTTTCCTTACTTCCGCCCATGACGCGGCCAGCCTAGACAAAACATCACCGTTCTTCCCCAACCCCTTTTTAGAGAGCGCCACTTTTTTTGCGACGTGGCCTGCCCGAGAGGCATGGCGCGCCCAGGTTTCCTCTCCCCCGATCCTATTTTTTTACCAAAAAGGGTTTTGCTCTGTTCTTCCGTGATAGTCCTTAGAATTCCGCCCCGGAGGCCCCTCCCCCCCGGATTTTTCTCTGAGCCATTTGTCCTCCTTCGGGTTTTTATCTCTCGGCCGCCCCTTTTGCAAGTTCCGAGGACTTTTCGGCCATCCCTTTTCCTCTACAATTTTTCCTTCCCGAATGCCCGCCCCTTGCGAGCCGTCAATACCGCAAGGACGGATCCAGCTACCAGGCGGATTTACCCACGGCTCCATTTACGCGGCCATGATCTCGCGAGTGTTTGAAGCTTCTTTCTTTCTCACTTCATTCTTGTGCGGCAGAAGTCCAGTCATCGGTCTTCGATCAAGGACGAGATCCCAATTTTCCAGCCCAACCGGATTTTTTTTTTTTCGGGCCCGCGTGTTTTCTCCCCCTAAATGGGTTTCCTTTTGGTTTTTCCCCCCTCTGATGGAGGATGCATATTCGTACCAAACCTTTCAATTTTCCCCTGCGCTTTTGAAGCGCTCCCTCTTGATCCCGGCGGCTTTTTTTCTAAGAACTCTCCCCTTGGGGAAAGTGAGAATTCGGCCCGTAAGTGTATCTTCCCTTTTTACTGCTCTACTACGCCTCGGCCTTTCCGTTCCTGCTCAACATCGTTTTTCTTTCTTTATTCCAAGTTTCCCTTTGGCGTCGCGGTGGTCAACCTCCCCCCCTGTAGGATTCCGTTGCCATGGAGACAGACAGATTTCTTTCCAAATCTCTTCTTTCGTCGTTTTTTTTTGAGGATGTGCCCGTTAGTCCTCTCTGTCTCCTTGGCCCCGACGGTCTTCCCCCAAATCACCTCCTTTTTTTTTTTGTAACGCGCCCGAAAATGGCCAGGATCATCTCAACCTTTTTTAGAAACCTTTCCCTTCGGCGTCTTAGGCGCAGCGCCCCACCTTTCTTTTCTCACTTCCCTTTCTTCCTTCCCCGTCCACGGTACTTTCGGGATTTTTAACGGAACTCGGCGGCGTTCCCCTTCCTATATTTTTCCTACACCCGACGCGCCGATTATGTTTAGCGGTTTTTTCGTTTCCTTCCTGTGACCTCCATTTTATTTCGATGATGTACTCCTTTTTTTTTTCTGGAAAATAGCCCGCGGACCATTATCTCCTTTTTGGCGATCTCGTCTAATCACCACCCAACTCTCAAGATCCCACGCACAACATGGCCTGAACTCGAATGAAACCTCCCCCCCACACCAAAACCCCCCGAAAATAAAACCTCCCCACCCACCCCACCTGAGATTATACGTCTTTGCCTTTTACCGTGGGGCCCTTTTTTGAACCTTTCTTAGATGTCAAGCTTCCCCCCCATAATGCTCTTCCTTTTTTTCCTTACCTGATACCTTCCCTACTCTCAGGTACCTGGAAGGTTAGTTCTCCTTACAGAGCCCCCCCTTCTTCCAAGGCGAACCCGATATTATACTGGTAAAAGATGGGTCTCCTCTCATATCCGCATCTCCTTCGAGTACCTTTCTCCCCCCATATCGAGAAAAGCGGTTAACCCTTTTATGCCACACTTTTTCCCTTCAGGGAAGAATGCAAAAGCCCTTTGTAGAATGCTGACTACCCTTTTTTAGCCCCAAGCACCTTATGGCCGATGATCTTTCCATTTTTTTTTTCCCCGTTTTCGTTTTTATGTCGTAGGACTATTTTACAATGAAGATCGACAAGATTGCTCACTGGAATCATGCCTTCCTTGTTAGCCCTTCCTTTTTTCCTGCCATGCGCCGAGTTTCAGTTTTCCCCGACAAAAAGCCCTCTTAATTCTCTGCACTCCCTGGTTCGTCCTTTTCACAGGAGTCGCACTTATCCCCCATCCTGCTAGCTTGACATTAAGTTCTCAAGTCGTTGCTAACGCCCTGCTACTTCACCCAGTTCCAACTCCCTTTGCTTTGCCGTAATGGGCCCTTTCCGTTCCCTGGTGCTCGCCCCGTACTTCCGCCTTTTGATCCCCACATCGGTCCATGTCAGAATAGTTTGCTCCCTGGTTTTCCCCCTAATATCCTTTTTTTCTCCCCTACCCAGAAAATTCCATATGCCCCGGCTTTTTAAACTAATTATTCGCCATAGGATTGTTCCCCACCCCCTTGTTTAGCATTTTTTCAGCCCCTACCCTTTAGCCTTTTTTTTGTGTCTTTTCACTTTCATCTCTCCCAGCCTTTTTCCTTTGCAGCTTTTTCTGCCCCCTTTCCGTAAGCTGAGCTAGATTTTCCCCTTTTCCAAGCCGTGCTAATTTTTTTTAAGAACCTTCCCCTTTTATTATCTTTTAGTCTCGAATCGTCTGCCCTCCAAGTTTCTTCAGGCCATCCATCGGAGATCCTCCCCTCAGCAATCGCGACGGTGCGCATCCTTGGCACGCCGCGTCCTAAGACTTCTTCGTCTTCGTCCTCCCCCCCATCTCTGCGACCGTCTACGATCTATGTGGCCGCCGTTCGTCATTGAACGGAAGATATCGGAATCCCTAGGACATCATTTTCCTCCTTATATCATTTTCCTACTTACTCCGTTGTTTTTGATTTTATAATTAGAGTTTGCGGAACCCTCAATTCCCCCTGCGAGTCAGATGATCAGACTTTCTGATGTTCCCTTCTTAGGAAGGGAGTCAAACTGCCATCTAGACCTCCCGTTCCCCTTAGAACTCTCTGACCGTCTTGATCCTTGGCTTCCCTCTCTCGAATACTTTTTTTGCTAACAATTAGATGCATTTCTCCCGGAAGCATCTCACTCGTATGTCTGCCCTCCCAACGCTTGGTCAGCACCAATTCGGAGGCAGCCCGCTTCCAGCCTCCTATGCTGCTTCTTCATACCTGACACCCGTCTCCCCCCAGGCGTTTCAATCCCCCCCCCCCCCCGTTCTCCCCGAAGCCTTACCTTCTTTTCCTTTGGCACTCGCCGGTGCGCCCATCACGTTTTTAAACCCACTCCCCCCCCTCAGGCGAGAACTGTGAAGATTCGTAAACTGCTCCCCATGGTTCGAAGACTGTGGCGTTCGATTCTATTCTCTCCCCAGCCTTTTGCAATGGATTCTTTCTCGCCCATGCTATGAGGTGCATCCCACCTCCCCTATGGGCCCCTGTCCCCCAATTCTGAAATGTCCGTCCCCTCAGATGTTTATGTCTTGCATGCCCCCGCGTTTGAGGCCCCCTGTAGCGGAGTTTTCCCTGAAAATCAACGGCAAGAGTAAGGACAACCCCCCTCACATCATCCTTTGTGGCCTTTAGTTCAGAGACAGCTTTAATTAGCCAGAGCACCCCTCTCTTTCTCCCCCCTTCCTCCGAAGAGTGATGATTGCCACGTAGTTCCTTTTAATGTTTTTCGAAGGCCCCCCACAGGCTCTTTTCCCCATGGCGGTAGCACTACCGTCAATTTCGCGGGTTAATGTGACCCCCTCCCCCTCCTGCTTATGTTCCCCTCCCAAAATCACGTTTTGACCCTTCAGATGGCCATGTTCCTGGTCCTTATGCTGAAGATGGCTTCGGTACCCCTCTTCTTACCCATGACGCGTCCCTGATTACGCCCCCATAAGGTTTCTGCACCAAGTTTGAATACGCATTCTTCGCTTGCCTTCCCTGCATCTGGCAGCGTCTCTTTTTTGAACCCCGCGTGAGGAAACAAAGTTTTTCCATCCATTCGCCTTTCTTTTCCGGTATGTGCATCACTTTTCCAGCTGGGCCGTCATATGTTCGCAACCCCCCCCTTCCCTTCGGCGGCTAGATTTTCGCCGAACCGGTGCCGCGATTTTCTTAGGAGGAAGCTTTTCCTTCAGGTTTCCTTCTCCGGAACCCTTAAAGATGGAGTTTTCTCCTGTCCGGCCCCATGACCCCAGGAGTAGTTTTCCCCCCCTCCGCAAGTACCAAGACCTGCTTTTTTCAGCTCCCAGAGGTTCCCAAGGCGCTTTTGTTTTTTCCCATCTTCTCCCTCTCTCTGGGCAGTTTGCCGGCAGTTTCTTCCCCATGTTGGCGCAGCCCATCGTTTTTTTTTCGCTTTGTCGAGGATCATTCCCATCACCACGAGCGGTCCCCTTCCCCTGAGCTTTTCCCTTCACCCAGGACTCGGGTTGGGTCTTGATTCGTTTTGAGATCCGTGTGAGCTCAGACTTTCCCCCGACCCCTCCGGTAGGTAGGGAGGCTTTCCCTCTTCGAGGAGGTCGGTGCTTTGCCCGTCTTTGATAACTTCTACTCCTCAGTGGGTTTTTTTTTTTTTCAGTGAGATTATCGACCTTCAGTGAGACCACGAAATCACTCTTTTCGTACCTTTCCGCCGATATAGGGTATCGGTGACGTGTCTCTTCCCACACATCGATGATCCTTCCCCCCCTTTTTGATTGGACCTTCGTGGTAGAACACCCGTAGTGGATTGCGGCGCTCGGCGACCAGTCCGGGAAATCTTTGTCATAATAAGTTGTTGAACATTGTTTTTTTCAACCCCCAAGTGTTTTTTTACGTTAATCTCTTTTTAATGGCCACTTTGCCGGCACATCCACTCCCGGGTGACCATCGTCCCGCCCCCATGCCAGGATGTTAATCGTTCAACCGGTGGCCTGGCCTCCCCTTTGAGCTCTATCTTTTCGTAGAGAAAGATCACTCTTGATTTCTTCAATGACTAACATTTACCCGCGCTTGCTTATTATCCACTGTTTGGCGGCGTCCCTCCCCCTCGAGCTTTTTCCCTCCCTTGACCTGCGAAGATAGTTTCCCTTTTTTTGCGGATGAACTTACCACTTTGCTTAGAGACAGCACGCCTCAGGGATTTTTTGGATGACACCAGCAACTTCCATCCCGACCCCCAAACTAGTTTTCTTTCTGGGAGATCGTACCATCACCCCCAGAGGAAAACAGATTTATTCGGACCACAGCCAGTATCCTTCCTCCTCCTGGCCCCCAAGATTAATCAGCCTCCCATGGAAGGTCCCCTCCTGTAATCTTTCTTACCTCTTGTCCTGGAGTACTTGATGCGATTTTTTTCCTTTCGCAGTGCTAGAGTCTAAAGGTTCTCTTGCCTTAGAGACTAGCTCCACTATGGCCGGCGCGATTCTCCTGCCTCGTCCGGCCCCCGAAGTCGCCCACCCCCTTCCCCACCTCCCGCTGAATTGTTTCCTCCCCTGCGCATGGTAAAAAACCCTTTCTTCCCCCCCTTCTTTTGAAGACCTTGAAGCCTTTTTTTGCCATGGCTAGCTCTCCCCCCCACGTTTCCTCCCCGAGTGGCGCTGCTCACACTTTTTGCAGCCTTTGGCTGGCCGATCTTTTTTTTTCCCTTTTTCTGAACCTCTTCCTCTCTCTGCTCCGGTAAGGCTCCCCTTAGGTCCACCTTTTTTTCTTGCCTTTGGTCATCAGCTGATTGCTGATTTTTTTCCCCTCTCTCCCTTTGTGGCGGATACCTAACTTCTCTACTCTCGCCGGAAAGCTCCCCTTTTCGCTGCCGGATGGTCCCGCTTCTTTTTGCCTAATAGCCAAGTCTCCTTACAAGTGGCCACACCCCTTTCTATTGGCGTACTTTTTTCCCCCCCCTGTTCTCCGCGTCCCCTTTTCCTCGCCTCGGATGCAGCATGGGAATACCCTTTTCCCTCATTGTTCAGCCTCTCGCCCTGATTTTATTGGTGCCCGATCTTTTTAGCGCGCTAGACCACTTCCCCCTGCCTCTGTTTCCTATGAAGCCCTCTTTTTCTCCTCAAAATGCCTTATCAACTCCACCCGTAGTGGTTTTTTCGTATTTTTAACGGACGCCCGGTTTCTTTCCTTGAATACGTCATCTCTGTGGTCTAAACGTTTACTTCCCTGCTTGTTCCCACGTTTTTTTATAAGCCTTGCTCGTTGACCGCGGGCGCGGCTAGAGGAGTGGCCCATTCCCCCTTTTTGAGTTGTCCTTCGATCCCCCCCAACGAGGAGTCTTCCTCAGCAATTAGCGACGGTGCGTTCATCTTTCTGCCCGGCATCAAATCCCGCGATTGCCCTCCCACACGCCCTCTACTCTAGTAAGGCCTTTTTCTCCGATGAACCCCCTATATTCTGCCTCTCCGGTAATTTTGATCATCTTTACTCTCCTCCTTTTTTTTCTCTATAATAGGGATTGAGCAGGGCCGGCTTGGCAAGATTTGAGAGAATAGTGTTCAGAGAGTTCCTGCACACCCCATGACTATAGTAGATTATTCCCCCTGGCCTTTCGAACGGATGGTATGTATTTGAAAGAGGTTGAGCAGCTTGAATCCTACACGTTACTCCCTGATTTCTTTTTATACTCTCCTCTTTCTTCTCCTTTCCGAAGAAAAGCTTATGTCTCCTTTTTCTGATCCGTCTCCCTATTCAGAGCACGCCTAGCTTTTCTTGACCACCCCCCTCCCCCCCCCAGGTTTTTACGGGGGAAAATCCGAACGGACTCCGTGAAATGCGGCCGGTTGGAGAGCCCACGTAAAAATCCCCATCCCCCAACTCCGGCGAGGCCCTTTTTTTTTTTGCAACTTCTTCCCCATTTTCCCGCCTCCCCTCCTGTGACCAACTTCGATGATTAAGACACAGCCTTTTGCAGGAGGTTAAAGCACCCTTCCTAGTTTGTGGCCCCCTACATAATGGGAGCTCGGCGATAAGATGTGATGCATGATCGCGTCGGTCTGGCCGGTCTAGTATCCCCTTTTTTTTTTTTACCAGTCCACCATTCCAGGACCCCACCGCAAGAGCAAGGTGTGGCACGTTTTAAATGTCGACCGCGTTTCGGCCCCCCACCCTCAGCGGGAACCATCGGAATCCGCTCTTCCTGCTACTCCTTTCCTCCCCCACCAGGAGCTCGCTTCGCGCGCAGGACTTCTCGCTCCGTGAAATCCAGCCCCCGAGTTGCCATGGCCAAACGGCCCAAATGGTTTTCACAATGCCAAGTTGAGCATCTGGCTTCTTTACGCGGCATTAATCTGACCCCGCGGCCGATCTGAAGACAAAACCTTTACAACAACGTTTTCCTCTGCAGCGCCAACCATTTTTGGATGACTCATCGAGCCATTGCCCGAAAAAAAGGCTTTCCATCGCGCGCTAAAGCTTTTTCCCCCTTCCTTTGGAAGGACCACATCTCAGGCTGTTCTTTTTCCTCGCACACGCCCCCGGCCGGCGGCGTGACTTCTCCCGGAGACCTTGTCCCCCCGCGCGGTTTAGCGATCTGCGCCGGGGTTTTCCCGGGATCTCTGAACAGGAAGTCCTGTTGAGTCATTTTTTTTCCCTTAAAGGAGAAGAAGACAACCCCCGGGACGGATTTTCCTTCGACGTCCCGTCCATTTCTCTTCCCTGATCGATACTCTCGTTTTCAGAGCGCAGTTACCTGTCGCGTTGTCACGTTTTTCCCCTTTTTTTTTCGATCTCCCCTCAACATCACCGTTTGGGTAAAGTTTCGCCTTTTTTTTTCACAGAAAAACTGATTTTTGTCCAATAATGGGCTGCGGTGATCATTCCCTTTCAACCCCGCGTTTACCCATATGATCGGTCTGTTGGTGAGCTTAGATCAGGATTTCCCCCGGTCCTCGCTTGCCGCGTCATTTATAATTTAAATCGACAAGTCGAGCCGTGGAGAACTTTTTGCCACGTAAGTGGATCAATCAAGATTGGGATCTGCGCGACGCGTTCATTCTTCATTGGTCTTCCACCCTCGTGTTCTCGATTTCCTCCGCTGGTCGGGGGCCGCGCGGTGCCCGTTAGTTCTGGATTTGCCGGCGCTCGGTGAGCCAACGATTCGTTTCATTTCCTCCTCTTTTTTTTCTATAGATTTGAAAGGCACCCCCTGTTGCCACCGACGGCCCATCCCCCCTTCTTTCTGCCCACGCTATCGCCCGAAAAGTGGACCTTTCTGTGTACCCTCTTTTTTTCCCCAAGTCCAAGTGAAGCGACTTATATGCGTATTCGCCCGGGCCCCAATTGCTTTCCCTTGTAGGATAGCTCCACCTCCTTTTTTTCGTTCGTACTTTTCTTTACTCCCCCACTCTCTAAGCCCCCGAGGCTTACTCCTACCCGACCGGCGATCAGAGGTGGTTTTCTGGTTTGAGGATTTTCCCGCGTTTTTGACTCTCCATATCGAGCCATGTGACGACCCCTCCTTTTTTGGTATGAACCCCCTCGCCGTTACCTTCAAACTAGTTCCCGTCCCCCCAAAGCGGTCCCACCCCCCAACCCTATTTGCTTTTGACCACTACCTGGAACCCCTCCATGTCAACCCTCCCTCTCTTACAGATCATTGCGTCCGTGTAACCTCTGAAAGTCTCCTGGGGGTGTTTTTTGCTGTGCTCCGCCGGCTCCTCCGCTCTCTGCCCTAAGGTGGCGAAAGTGCCACGCGGTTTGCCCCCCTTCGCCGTATCTACGAGCGGGCACTTGGTCGCCGTAAGTATCCCTCTAAGCCTCCCCGTTTTAGAATTTCGACGTACCAACTTTCCTGACAAGCTGGACCCCCCCACCTTTTTAGCACAACAGTTAGCGTTGAGATTCCTTCCCTGGCAAGCTTCGCCTGCTCTTACCACGTCGCCAAACTTTTTTTGGTGTCTTGTCAATTCAGCCATTTTTCTCATCTTCGACGCGGTGGAGATTTTCCACTTCCTCGAGACGCTACCGGGACCCCTTTTGAACCATATGAATGGGAGGCGTCTGGAACGTCCATGCATTGATTGCTGTCCTAGTTTCACCGCGCGAAATAGACCGTCTCGCTCTTTTCGGGTAATCTGTTCGAGGAGCTTTAAACGCCGAATGATAGATCGTTTTTTGAACGGGTCTTCCCGCTGATTATTGGTTTTTTTTTTTTTTCTTTTGTATTGGGTTCTCATTTAGTAGGAACTCCCAGTGCAACAAACCTGTCTTTGTTTGGGACTTCCCTTCTAGATTCCGCGACCGGTGGGGTCCCACGGCGCAAGCAATTTCAGAAGTCTCACGATCCGGCCTAATGTCTAGTACGTCTCTTTCGTTTATTTTTCTTGGCTGCAACTATATCCTGGCGCAGCTCGACCAAGATGCAAAAGGTCGAATAAGAGAGTGTATCCCGCGAGGTCTTCCGCATGGTTAAGTATTTTCCTTTCCCCATCGCCGCCGTATTCTGGATTTGGTATTTTTTTTATTTTGATCGCCATTTCCTTAACGTCACTTCATCCTACGTGTCTCACAGCTTTTTTGCCCCTTTTGTGCCTTTTCTTTATTGAGACATCGCATAGGCGTACACTTTTTCCCTTTTGCGTTCGCTTTGCCCCAGCTGCGCCTTGCCCAATCCCCCGAGCCTCGCTTTCCGACAGCGAAGGATACCTTCCTCCTCGTCTGCGGAAGAAAGCGGAACTCAATACTCTTTTGTCGAATTTCCCGAGACCGTCCCACTATCGTAAGTTTGCCCACGTATAGCTTTTTTCACACATTCGTCGATCATCTTCTCTGAAGTTTTGTACATGCGT
>Ga0179593_1373255_pt1 | contig 12168 bp, 10 predicted proteins | sample CZODoug2_1_08_16_FD_185931 | JGI IMG/M metagenome (GOLD analysis project Ga0179593, IMG submission 185931) | Vadose zone soil fungal communities from Angelo Coast Range Reserve, California, USA - CZODoug2_1_08_16fungal (PacBio error correction) | ecosystem: Environmental > Terrestrial > Soil >... | reverse complement strand
TTCGGGTGAGCGTTCTATGGGCTACTAGGGATAGCTCCCCGGTTGTTCTTCAGTACCTGTGGCGCCTCTTTCTTTCTAGTTTTTTCCCTTCTTTTGACCGTGTCAGCGGCCATCTTTTTCCTTCTTTTTTTATTTTTGAAGTCCGAGGGCTGCCATCCCCCTGCCCAGGAGATATGACGTGACGCGCTTCTATTCCGCCGGGCAAGTTCGTTCTTTTTATTTTTTTTCAAGCCGCGGAGTGCGCACCCGTACCCCGTGATTCTGTCTTGTTTCGAGTGAAGAGAAGCTCTGCCTTTAAAATAAGATCAGGCTTTTTTTGCTTCGACTCGAGTTCCTCGCGAAACCTCTTTTCCGTGATCTCTGCCGTTTTTTTTTTGAGTTAATTTCCGTCATTCTGTTGAGGGGATCGGTCCTGAAACCGATACCCTCCCGATCTGATTTTTTCATCTCCCGATCGAAAAGATTGGACTACCAAGCCTTTGAGCTAGTTTCTTTCTTCCCCCTATCTCTGCGCCAGTTTTCCCCGATTTTAACGGACTATAATTTCTCTGAATGGTTCGGTAGTATAAGATGCAATATTATTCCCCCCCTCTGCGTTCCCCCCCTTCCCCCTTTTTTTTCTCCCCGTTCTGTTGTGATTACTGTGCGCGTTTCCTTTTTCATGTGCCTTCCCCGACCCGCGCTCAGAAGGATTGCTGCTCCACAACATCCCCCTCCCGTCCATGAGGTAGAGTCGGTACCTTCCCCTTTTTTTCCCTACCCCTTTGTCCCGTTCCTTAGCGCCGGAATCCCACATTCCCCCCCCGTCATGCCGTCCCCTAGCAGCGGCTTTAAATTGGACGGGAGACCTGACCTCGGTCCAAAGAAGCTTCCTCCCCCTACTTCCCCAAGTATCAGCCATGCCGATTCTTTTCTTTTCTCCGATACATCCCCTTGAATGTTTTTGCCTTTTTTCTGTAATTTAATAGCCAGATAAGGGGACTCATAGCGTCGCCCCGCATCCAGCTATTCATTCCTTTTCTCCTCAGCCACACATCACGTCCTCCTTCGACCCCCAACCTTCCTCGCTGCCCGTCACTTCACAATGGCCTCTATATGATCATCGTGGGTGAGGAAAAGATGACCCTTCCCCCTGTTGCTTGAATGTATTGCCTCCTTTTCTCGTCGATAGCCCTTTTTCGCGGGCCCTTCGACCATTCAAACTCCGACCTGCACCAGGCGCGCCTGATTTTTAATACAAATCAATTGGCCAATCACCTTTCCCCCTCCACCCTTGACTCCCCAGGTTAAGTCCAACGGGTGAAATCCGTCAATTTTGGTTCGACTTCGGCGATTCCTTCTTGTTGATGGATCTTTCCCCTCGGTGAACCTGCGCCGGCAAAACGCCCTTTAAAATATGCAATTTTTCGACAACATCCTGTCCACCAGCGTAGATCCCTCGTCTTTTCGACTGATCGGCCCTTCCCTTGACTTTACGGTAAGGTGTGTTTCTTTACAGTGAAGATTTCGCAAATGGGAGGTAGTTTCAGGCCCCAGGTCAAGCTGGTCATTTCAACCCCCTTTTTCATAGCTTTTCCGCCCGGCACTTATAAAGCAACCCCGGATTTAAAACTATGGGCGCTTTCTTTGCCCCCTCGTCCGGCCGGATTTTTTTCCCTTGGCCATTTGATGTACCCCCGATAACTAAAATAGCTTCCGGTGTGGGTCGTAACCTCCCCCTCCTAACTTTTCCTGGTCGCGGCGGTGTTGAGCTTCGCGATAAGGATTTAATTTTAGGCCATTATCTTCAAACCCGTCTTTTTTCCGAAGACCCAGGATTGACCAGGTTTTACCTTTTCTCTTGGGAGTGAAACAACTATTAATCTCTGCTCGAACACCCCCCCCCCGTTTTGATCTTCACGTGATGTCAGAGTGCGATTGGAATTCCAACTGTATTTTCCCGAATGGATGCGGGGCCTTAACTGTCTCTTTCTGTCTTCGAGACCCCAGCCCTGCTCCAGGCAAGGGAAAACCCTTACTTTGTTTCTTTTTTTTCGCTCCTCAGGTCATCATCCCTTTCCTGGAGCCTTTCTGGTTGCGGAATGGTCCGTCGCGGGTCTTTTAAGAAGCGGGCGTCCTTCCAAATGTCGTGTTCTCGCTTCGATTGTCGGGGCCTTTCTTTCTTTATTTTTTTTTCCTTTTCGGTTGCCCCAAGGCATCCCTCCTAGTAATATACAATGTCCGTACACGAGCTCAATGGATAGTATGGTGATGTTGGTCCTTTTCAAGCTTTCTTCTGATCTCACTTTCTTTTGAGTTATAATCGTTTTTCGTCGCTCCCCTTTTCTTTAACAAGAAGCCCGTATTTGGTCTTTCTTTTATTCTGCCCCTATAACAACGTTATGAATCGTGATTCCTGGGTCCGAGGCCTTGGACACCTCCCGTATGGGTGTTTTTCCCCCAAATTGAAATAAGGCTTGACCATCCCCCCAATTTGTTCGTCACTTTTTTGTCTTAACTTGACATATTCCCCCCCACACAAGTATAGAACGGCCCTAGTTCTCCTATCACCCTTCTTAACCGTCCATTTTCCCCTCCCCCCCCCAGACATCTGCATACACCGCGCCAGTCTCTTCCTTCTTTTTCCTTGAGTTCATTTTATAACTCCCTGCCCCATTGACGAAAGGAATGAGTTTTTTATGTCCCCTCAAGATCTCCCCTTCTCCCGACCCATCCCCGGCGTTGGTGCTCTCCGACGGCTTGGTTTTCCCCTCAGATGCATCATTGCCCCCCTGGAAGATTTGAACTTCAGCCGTCCTCTATTCTTTTCTTTTCATTGCGCCCTTCCGATACCATCGTCCTCCGCAATCGAAGGAAGGTTTTTCCCCCCCTGCGCGTCCCCCCCCCCCTTTCCCCCCCCCCACATCATTCGAGGCTTAGAATTCTCCAAGTCACCTTCGAAACCACAGACTTATCCCTGAAGTCGAGTCCCACGAGTCATTTTCCCTTTCCCCCATATACTTTCATTTTCCTACCTCTTGGTCTCTCTAGATTTATTGTAGGAATCTCCATCTCGTATCCTCGGGATACTCCTTTCTTTTGTCGAAATTTAGTTCCCTTGTTCTCTCTCAGGGTCTTTTCCCTTTGTGGACCCCCCCAGCTCCCTAAATAGAGTTCTCTACTCTCGGATGTCTTAGATTTGTTTCTCCCACCTTGTGAGCAATCAGCCTGTTTCTTCGAAGTCGGCACGTATCTTGGCGTCAGGACCTGGCAATCGTTCGCTTCGGGGACGAGAAGGACCGCTCAGATTTTTCCCCTCCAACCTCGACTCCTCACCCTCGTCCTGACAGGCTTTTGTTTAGGGAACCTCGCCTTTCGACCTCTCTCCTTGGCAACGACCAGATCTCTGCCGCTGCCTGGGTCTTGGGAGTTCCCCTCCACCGTCTTTTCTTATGGAGGGGAGATTGCGACAACTGAAATTTTTTTCCCCCTATCTCTTACGGGGGAAAATAACTTTCGACAAGCTGGACTGTCCCGCAATTGGGCGAGGGTTACCCCGTGTGCCCTTGACAGCGGCCCCCACTTTTCCGGGACTCCCTCGATGCATTTTTCTGTTCTAGCTGCAAGTTTCACCCCTTTAAGATTCCAAAGCCATGCTTGTGGCCCTGAGGTTAAAGATGAATGAGCCTCCCCCAAACCTTTTTCCGAATTCCGACCGGTAGAAATTCCCCCCGACACAACTTCTTCATTCGTCTTTCCTCATTGATAATTTTCTATCAAATCTGGTATGCGCTGTTCCGTTCCCCGACGGGCAAAAAAAACCATGCACAGCCCGCCCCTCTTCTCAGTCTCCCCTTTTCTTTTTTTGAGGACTGGCGTACAACGCTCAGGCCAAGACTAGCACCTCCCACTCCGCCCTGCAAGATTTGATTGCTCGCAGTGAGGCCCGTTCCTCCCCTTAAGGTGTTTCGGTGCGGGAGCCGGGCTCCTTCCCCCCAATGATTTTTTCTCCTTCCGGAGAAGATAGGAGCCCTCCCCCTTTCAGTCCCGATCTTTTTCAATCCAGTTTTTTCCCCCCTTCGTACAGTTCAAGCCCTTTTTGAAGGTTCCGCGCTCTCTGCAAATGTCGAATGTTCGTGCGAGCATATGCTTCCACCCTTTTTCCCTCGGGGTATGGATTTTCCCGATGCCATGCCGAGTTCTGTGTCCGCAAAAGAATATATCAGTTCTCCTTTCGATCCCCCCTCCAGAACTCGGACGCACCAGGAGGCCCCCGCAGTCGTCGCGATGTTGATAGAGGGTTCCTCTTCAAGCCCAATAAAGGCCCCCCCATCCTTTTCCTTTGCACCAGGCGAAGTCACCGTGCATCCTTCCCCTCGATCACTTTGCGTTGGATACTTATCGTCGACTGGCCGTTGGAGCTGCACCCTCGTGTCCCCTTCGGCCAAAACTCCCGCCCGTAATCCCCCTTGCACCGTTTCCCTGACCCAGCCATGGGGACCGAATATCTGATTTGCCGAACAGAAGTCGTAGCCTTTCTCGTCCTCCCCCTTTCCTAGAATCCTAAGGATTTTTTTCCTCAGTTTCTCTTTTCACATGGGCTTGAGTTTGAAGGCTCCCCGGAGTTCACCTTGGTGGTCTCAAAGCCCCCGACTTTCCCGCTAAGCCATTTATATTCCCCCCAACGCCAACAGTGATGATGGACCCCTCTGGGGTATTCTTCCTAATATGTCGACAGACTTTTTATTCTTGATGGCCTTGAGGATTCGCACGCGCCATGAGCCTGCAGTTTGTAACCTCTGATCATTTTTTTGATTTTTGGAGGTGAGGAGACGGATCTAAGTAATAAGGAGGCGTTAGCAGTCTAATCTTCAACAGATTTCACAGTTTTTGCAAAGAACACCCTGCCCTTGTCATCTTTTTTCCTTCACTGTGCGAGGAACATGAAACATTTTCCCATATCGCATCGAAAAGGCTTTTCCTTTCTCAGTAATGATGTACGTTTTAATTTTTCTTTCCACGTTCTGACAGCCATCCCCGATGCGGCTCTCTATTCTGCCCACCTTTCTATGCTCGCACGATTCCGAGACAGGATCCCCTTTCCTAAGGTGATAAGAGAGGTGGTAAGGAAATTTCCGTAAATTTCCCTTCAGAGTTTTTTCTCTTGCCTTTGCAGAGAGGCTGGTAAGCATTGGCGAGCCCTTCCAAGGTGTGATCGATCTTCCTGTTTTTTTTTCTTGAATGGCTTTTTTGGCAGCTGGTCCTTCCTTTTCTCCCTACCGGGACCACCCAGACTTTTAGAATTATCCTTAGTACCCTACCGTTTCTCCCGGGATGGTGCTGTGTCGGTTGTCCCCCATTGCAGTTTTCGCATCTGTTCAGTTGTCTTGGCGGTCACTTGTTTTCCCGTGTGGCCCGTTCCACAAGCATAACGTTAGAATTTTTTGCTTTCTATTTGAAGCGTCTTTCATTTTTCGAGACCACGACCGAAGGCAGAGTTTTAGAGTGGACCCCCTTTCATCCCTGGGTTCCTCGAATTGAAAGAATAGAACCTTCTCGTCTATCAGACTTGAGTTCCCACTTCCGTATCTATCCGTCCCCCCTCTCCCCTCCTCCCAATACCATTGACGACCCCGTAATTGCCACCTTTTAATTCCACCGACACGGGAACTACGTTTTGTCCTGCCTCTGTGAGCGAGGTTTTCCACAAACCATTGCGAAGCCGGATCTTTGTTACTTATACCAAGCAGCTCGCCCCTGACTCCCCTCCTCTCGGTGAATTGTTTTCTGAGTTTTCTTCAGTTTACCGGCTTCCTTCCTTAAAAAGTGTGCCCCTCCCTTCCCCTTACGAATACTACGTCTCGTAGGTTTTCCTTCAGTCAGCAGGTGAACTTCAGAAGCCTCTACCATCAGAAGTTTTAACCTACCCCGTAAGGTTCCCTTTTTTCTTCTTTCGCTATTGATAAAGCTTCACCCCCTTAAATTAGGGAGGCGTGAAAAACCTCACTCCAACCCTGTGCTATCCCGCTTTCTCTTGCTCTGGAGCACCCCGGGATTACTAAAAGGCCCAGTCTCATTTTCCATCCTCATCACTTGTTGTTTCAGAGTCTTCGGTTTAGGTCTCTAGGTTCTCCATTGACAGCCGTAATATTGGATAGGGAGTTGTGGGCCCTACTTGACCTGGCTTTCGCCCTTCCAGCCCACGACAATTGATGGTTTTACCCCGTTGTCAGCGCGAAAGCGGGCTCTCTTCCTTATTTTGCGCTATTTGACCTTCACATGGTATAGCCTTTTGCAACGGTCCCCTGCCGACTTTTCTTTTCCAGACGTAGATGTGCCTTCCCCCCGGTGCCTTCGGGTGCTTCATTCCTGTCTCAGGGATAGAATCCCTTTTTCACCGATGATGTCGTTTTTCGCCTCGTTTGCTTTTCTTTTGTCTGCCGAAATATTGATGTTTCCCTTTTTTGAATGATTTTTCTAGCTTCCCTTCCGGAAAACGATTTCGCTTCTCTTCCAGTTTCTTTTCCTGCTTTTGGTTTAATTCCGCATGCGGTCTATTTGAGTAGTTTTCCCCCTGACCTGAAGTACCCGATCGCAGGGGTGTCATTTTCTCCTTCTTGAGCGACCAAGCTTGGACGTACCCCCCCTCCCTTGTTTTTCTCCTGAGTTCAATCCATTAGCCCGCAGTCAGCCCGGTTCACCATCGCGTGCCCCCTCTACCGCCTGAGTCTTTTTCGCTCAAGATATGTTACGCTTCCCTTAAGTTTTGCTGTGGCCTCGCGTTCCCTCCCCCTGACGGTATCCGACCCGACCAACTTCCGTCGCGATAATTCAGACTTTTAGCACCGCCCCCACCATTAAGCTTTTTTGATGTCTGCCTCTTTTAATTCTATAATCTTTTTCTTGCTGGTTTTCGGTCGCGACTGAACCTTTTTACAAACGCCAAAAAAAACATTCCCCCCCTCCATCTCGCGAGAGAACCGGACACTACTGGACCAAATCAAGACACTCTTCCCGGCACAGTCCTAAACTTCCCCTCGCCATGGAAGGTTGATTGTCTCAGCAGAAGTCCCATCACCTTGATGAGTATTGGGTCTGCCTCTAAATGATAGTTCTTCCCTGTTCCCTCCCCAAGAGCAGGAACCATTCCAGGCGCTGATCGAACCTTTCAGGATAATCACCCCCTTTCAATTACTATCGACCCGCAGGTTTCGAGAGAGCTCTCTTTTTGAAAGAGCTAAGTTCCCTCCACGGAGTTAGAATCTGATCAGCCCTGAATCTTTGTTGCAGTATGGCCTTTTTCATTCCCCGTCGTTTACGTCACCCGCCCTGATGTCGGCCCCCTTCCCCCCATTCCAACAATTCCTGCACCTAAGGAGACATTTTCCGTGTTTTCAGCGGCTCATCCACTCCTTTCATCAAGGGCCACGGCATCCACGTTTCTCTCCCCCAGTCGCTCCCTCCCGAGTTTGAATCCTGATTCCCTTTGCGTTTGAACGCACGTGACGGTCCGGCGATGGGCGCCGGTTTTTACTCTTGAACTCTGCGCCGGCCCAAAACCTTCTCAAATTTTTCCCTGTCCACGGTCGACCACCAGCCTGAAGCTTCCTGACCCGTCAGATCTTCCTCCGGCATGCAGTGCCGTCGCTGCCTCTTTTTGCGAGCTCCACTGATTCGTCAGCTGGTCACTTTTTCCCCGCGTCTGATTTCGATTACCTGGGCTTTTCCTTGGCAGAGTTCCTCTGTTTTTACTCTCACAAAATCTTTTTCCCTTGATCCTTACTTTACGTTCCAGTCCCCACAAGTTCATTTCCTTTTGTGTTAGATGTGGAATTCTGCCTATGTGCGATTCCTTTGAGTGCACTTTGTTACTTCTTGTATTTCTTGTATCCCGCGCTAGAACACCGCCTTTGCGGTAAACCTCGATTCCCCATTCTTTGGGTAGCCGGCACGGTGACTTCTCATCATTTGCGACGGATAACCTGCGTTTTCGGAAAGTCCTATAACTCGGTCCTGGCCCACCACCCCCAGTATTGCCCTTTTCCCGGTGTCCGGCCATGCAACCGCATTCCCTTTCGACCATTTTCCCTAGGATTCTTTTATCCGAGGGGAAAGCATCCACTGTGATTGGCGATATAGAATTCTTCTTCTATGCCCAGTCTCTCGTCCTACTATCGCAGAGCCCGGCTTTCAGGCCACTCCCGTGTATTTGCTGCTCCCACAGGAGTCATAAAATCTTCCCCTGGCCTCTAGGTGCGGACTCTGGTCTTTAAGCCTTTCGGGGTTTTGGCTCCAGGAAAATTTGTTGCCGCGTCTTTTCTTTCTTTCATCCGCTCTTGGGAGATATCTCGGTACCGGAAACCGATAACCCATTTTTGCATTATTATACTCCCTACTATGAGGATTGGGCGTTGCTCACTGTTTCTGAAGGCTCGCCCAGTTTCCAGGGGGGGCGGCTCATCCCCTCCGTTCTTTTTCATAAAAAAGCAGAAACGTTCCCTTTATGACCCCTAGAGGGGCATCTATCCCACGCAGGCCCTCCTTCGGGAAGGTAAGAGATTGCCCCCTTTCTTTCCCCCAAGGCATGAACCGCCTCGACCAAGGGCTTTGTCGTAAAGTTCCTTTCTCGATTCCCAATCGTATCTAGGTCTCTCTTTCGATACAAATCCCCCCCCTAGTCCCCCCCTGCATTAGGACCCCCACGCCCTCAATCCAAAGAAAGTTAAGTGCTTATCTTTTTTTTCCCTCTTGAGCCTGAGGTCGGCAAACCGTCCAAATGCGCACGCAGTTCGGTCCCCCCTTCGCTAGCGTCAGTTTCAACCTCAGGTTGAACTTTGGTATGATTTGATACCCTCCCCTTTTCCTGGATTCTGGAGCACACGAAGCGATTTTGACTTTCACAGAAATCTACGTCTCAGACGCCGAAGGTCTTTCTCTTTTCCCACCGTCGTTCCTCGACCCCCGTTTTTCCATCGAGAACTTCCCTTTCTTAGATCTACTTTCGCGATGCTAAAGGTCCCCATCCTTTCCCTTAGAAGTTTCTCCTCCCCAGTCAAATCAACCTCATACTCCTACCCTGCTTTTCTCGATGCTCGCTGAGATTAGCTCCCATTGACCGTTCCCCCTTTCCCTATCATTTCAATCCCTCTTGTTTTTGTTTTGATGTCTCTGATTTCGTGTTTTTTCCTTACCTCGTCATAATAAGCCGCTCCGGGCTCTAGGGTGTTCGAATGAGTGGCGATCCTTTCCCCGAACTTTGGGGCCTCTTTCAGCGCGACTAGAGATAGACTTCCTTTTCTTCGTAATGCAAGTAGATGGGTATCGTCCGCGCTCCTGATCATATGAACCGAGCTTTTTTTGTCCGGCCCCCTTTCGTAGATCGCGGTGGAACAGAGAAGATTTTTGATTTCCACCCCACTCCTTCAATATTTGATGCGTAGAGTCCCTTCCTTCTGATGAGTATTGCGAACATCCTTCCCTGCTTCTCTTTGCTGGCCCCTTTTCTCCCCTCACATCTAGGAAGTACTAATCCTGCAGGTGTATTTTTGACTTTCTTTTCCTTTCTTCCCGCATGCGTGTCGTACCGGGGATAGTTTGACAACTGAAAATCTTCCTCTTTTTCTTGGCAGGTTTTGTCGCCTCAGATGGACATCACACCTCCTGTCTTGCCTTCAAGGACTTATGGCCGATGCCCTTTTCGCGGGATTCCCCTCGAATGCATTTCCTCATTTCTTTTTCCTAGACTTTCAGATATTTGAACCCCGGACCCTAAGCACCGTCTTTTAAGGTATGATTGTTACTTTTTTATCTGAGCGTTAAACGTGCCTTTTCATTGCCGCCCCCCCCCCCCGACAAAGGCCCCCGGCGCTCCCCCTCCCCCCCCCACAATCCGGATCCATGAGTGGAGCTCTAACTCATTGATTATTCCCCAACTCCTGTCGACCGAAATCGCCCGCACCCAATTCAAAAAAGACTCACGCCCGACCCCCTCGACCAGCCTTTGAGGTATCTACCAGCCTTCAGGCAAGCCCCCCCAAGACCTTTCTTCCGCCTGGCGTATTGTTTCCTTGCGAAGCCGCAGACTATCACTCTTTTAATTCCCTTTCTCCCTGGACTCTGCATTTATGAATAGACGGTGAAGATAGAGCCTTCCCCCCCGCCATCCATGATGATTCGCAAAGCGTGACCCCCTTCAAATCGTAATCATCGAACCCTTTCTTCTCTCTCCTTCCTGTTTCTCTTTTTCATTTTAAGAGAACCCCCCCATGATGACCTTTTTTTCAAATGGCAAATGGTCTTTTCCCCCGATGACATCCCTCAGGTGAAGCTGCCCCTGGCCAGAAAACGCTTTTTCTTCCGATCAACTTATCGCAGGCACCGTGCTGTCTCACAAACTGCTTTTCTTTTCCCACTCACCTTGATTTACTATGATAGCGTTGTCCACTCCTCCCCCAATAAGGGAAAACGGTCATCCACTAAAGCAGTAACTCGACCAACGCCGCGTTACTCCCCCCCTTTTTTTGGCCTCCAGTTTGCTGTTCATTAGCGATTGGGTTGTGGGGGGGTTAGTTTCTATGAAACCGGTGGATGCCTCAGGCAAAAATACCGCACCTCGTTTTCCCTTTTCACCACGGAGTCCCTCCCCCCATCCCCCTTTTGCATGATTTTCCGATCTTGTATCTCGGAAGATAGACAACGAAGTTACTCTGATAATTTTTTACAATGATTACTTCCCCTTCGCAGTCTTTTGTCCTTCAGCGTGAATTTTTCCACTCCCCTGGACGGGGTTTTGAAGGCGTCACTAGTTCTTGGAATCTCCCCCCAAAACGCAGCGACCATACTCGAAGTCCGTACCGTCGTCAAAAACTCAAACTTTTATCGGACTTCGGAGTGGTCTCGGAATTCTCTGTTGTAAAGGTGTGACGTTCTGATTGGATCACCTGATATCTGATAGGATCAACCGAGTTCTTTTCCTGGTAAAAACGGAACCTTTTGGTTCAGACGTTGATTTAATCCTCTCCTCCCGGGCCTCTATTGACTACTCTATGCGTTTTTTCCCCCAGGAAACTTTCCTTCACTGTGAATCGTGAAGCCAAAACTCCTCAGGTCGGAAGATGATTCCGTGCTCCCGAACGCTTGCCACCTGAGGATTTCTATCTGACACCCTTTGTTCTCTCTTAAGGACCTTGCATTGCCAGCATTCAAAGGATTGCGATGACCCTCTTTTTGTATGATCTATCCCTCTGATTTCTCCCTTTTAACGGCCATTCCGAAAAAATAACGGGTTCTTCTCGGAGTCAAGGTCGATCAAATTCATGGAGTTTAGAGATGGTTTTCTATTCCCGGACATCTCCTTTTTCGCCGCGGGTTGAGACTCCCGGCCCCTTTCGTGCTCGTTCGCGATTTCGTTTTCCTTCTTCCCCTGATGTTCGGATCGATTTTCGGTTTTTTAAAAGTTTTTCATACCCAGAGATTTATTCCGGTTCCTTTCCTCATCATGCCTTTTCTTTTTTTTTGTTGGCGGTTCAAGAAGGTAGGAAGGATCGTTTTTTTTTTGGATTCATTCGGAGGGCGTTTGAGCCCTCAGTAGCCTTTCCCTTTGGACAGGATTTCATATCTTTCTCTATATCCAGAACACTCCGTCCTCCCATCTTTCCCCTTTCGAGCTGGAACCCCCTGACCCCCCCTCAAATACCTTTTAAAGATCTCACCCCAAGGCTTTTGTCCTTCCCTTTTTCCTTTCAATCCCCTGCGACACCAACTCAGTCCTCAGTTTTTCCAGTTTTTCGCCGCCACTCCATAGGAATAACCCCGCATGATGGTCTTAGCAACAAGGCCAAACCGGGTTTTCCGAGGAGTCCCTCTCTTTCGACCCCCCTCACCTCTCCTCATGAGGCTTGTCGGCAATCATCAACCCGACTCCCCTCCGTCAAAACAGTAATCGGTGAATGCGTTGTCGAGGTACTCCTGTCTTCGTTTCTTTCCCCCCCTCAGCGAACCCTATTCTGCCCCGGGAGACGACACTTCGCCGCTCATTAGAGGTTCGGATTTTCCCGTTCCCCCTCTTTCCCGGTTACATCCCTAGCGTTATGCGATGCTTAAAGGTCAAATCAATTTTGGCTTGCCACCCTTTCCCCAATTCCCACATCTCTATCCTATTCTGTCTATCCGAATTGAGACCTAGACGTC
>Ga0179593_1354909_pt1 | contig 12168 bp, 12 predicted proteins | sample CZODoug2_1_08_16_FD_185931 | JGI IMG/M metagenome (GOLD analysis project Ga0179593, IMG submission 185931) | Vadose zone soil fungal communities from Angelo Coast Range Reserve, California, USA - CZODoug2_1_08_16fungal (PacBio error correction) | ecosystem: Environmental > Terrestrial > Soil >... | reverse complement strand
TTTTTTTGGGCTCTTTTACTAGATTATGTTTTGGGGTACTGAATTTGTCCCTTGGCTGATTGGAATCTTTTCTTTTTTCCTTTGTTTCAGATGTATGAAACCTTCCCTTTAAAATGTGGACGTTTCAGGCCCGTTGTGGCCACTTTCGTTCTGTTTCCGCCGTTACCAAGCCGATTTAGAACAGACCTCCGGGAATGAACCCGTCAAATCCCTTTTGGGGGGACAATTACCTTCTGGACAAATCCCCCTTTGAGTTTGTCCAATTTTTTGGAAAAAAACCCTGTCTCTTTTTTGGGGCCCCGTTCGGAATTCTTCACTTATTTAAAGGGGGTCTTCCTTTCTTGAACTGTATGAGGAACAAATCTGTTTTTCCCGGGGACTGGAATGACGTTGTTTGCGGCTTTCAATTTTTTTTCCCCCCCCCTGACGGCAGGTTTGTAGGTTAAAACTCGTTCACCCCATCGACCAAAGTATGAAGTATTTCAGTGGCCTTTGGTCGATTGTGGAGCGTCAACCCTTTGGCGGATATTCGGTTCCTATTTCAACGGGTCAAGGGCTGAATTGTGGTAAGAAGGTAGTTTTCTTGGGTTTAACCCTTTTGGACGTTTGGAATTTTCATTGTTAAAACCCTTGGAAGTTTCGCGGTTATATTTCTTTTCACCCCACCCACCGGCTCTACGGTATTTTGAAAAACCCCCCAAAACTAATTTTACGCCCCCCCCTTTCTTGAGGAAGGAAAAGTAACGTCACTTTTGATTTTGTTTACCCCAAGCGCATTGCCGTTTCTTAAAAACCTGTCTCCGTTTTAATGCGCCCTCGGTTTTCTGATGCGGTGAGTCTCCATCCCCAGTGCCTTTGTGAGGTGGCTTGGGGCGGATGCGCTGTGTCGCTGCTCGAGAGGCCGGCGGGCCGAAAACCAGTCTCAGGATCCGAAATTTCACCCCCCTTTGCTGGACTTCCAAATGTTCAAAATTGCCAGGTGCCCAATTCCACCACTCCACAGTGTCAATGGTCAATTGACCTTTTCCGGTACAGAGAAGTTTTAATTTCTTTAAAACCAGTTCCCCGGTTTTGATCACGATTTCCTCACCGTTCGACTTTCCCCCCCCCAGTTGTTAAGGGCAACAAATGGCCTTTGGGCGGTGTCCGTTTCCGTGATTCAAAAACCCCCTTGGGCCCGCAATTTCGGCTTTCAGGCCCGTCTGAAAAATGGGTCCCGCCAGATTCACGAGCAATGCCCTTACCCCGTAACAGACCTTCCCACAGGGGGTATTTTATTGACACCCCACATGCTTTCTGTGGGACACCTTTTCTTTCCTTTCCTTTTGTACCATGGTTTGAAAAAGGACCAAGGAGGATTTTATTTAGCCCATCATTGGAAGGGGGGGCACAGTCCAGGGGGTTCTTTAGATTTCCCCGCTTGAGGCCACTTTGTTTCTCACCCCAACTAACGCGTAGGTTTGTCACCTGGATAGAGATCTTTTTTCATCCTTTATCCCTTTGCTCCCCTTTTCCCATCTTTCTCACCTCCTGTTCATTATTGCTCCTTTCTGTTACCTTCCTTTACGACTGCTCTCGCTTTAATCTTTCCCCCCGCCTATCTTTCCAGAATCCCTTTTCTGCGCTACCTGTCCCCCGTAGTAGCTCTCCTGAAGTGTTCGCTCTTGAGCCCCACCACTTTTCTTTTCAGTTCGACGGCTTCTCTTCTTCGCGTCCGGCTTAAGTCTTGTGTGGGGCATTAGTACTGTCTTCTCTACCATGTCCCACCGCCTGCCCTTTATTATCTCTAGCCCTCGTCTGTGAGATTTTTTTTTCCCCCCTCCTACTCCTCCCTCCCTTCCTCTTGTCCCCCTCTCTCTCACCCAATTTTTATACCTTCCTAATTCCCCAACCTCTTTTTAGGTTTTTTTTGCGTGTTCACGCTCCAACCTTTTTTGTTTTTCTGGAAAGGGGCCTTTTATGTTTTCCCTTGTCGGGTTACCCCAAGTGCTTTTTACAAAAAACGCAGAGGGGAACTGGTCCAGGGGACCTGTTTGGGGGAAGGGTGCAATTCGGGGGGCAAACTACATTCCACCAGTGAACAACAAATGAGAAAAATCGGGCGTTCCTTCAAAACTCAAGGAGCCTCCATCGGTATTTTTTTGGGAAACCTTTGAGGGGGTGTACCATTGAGGCCCCCCTCCCACCCCCCCCAAAAGAAGGACTCCCCCCCTGGAACTGGGAATAACGGGTGGGGACCTGTTTTTGGGCGTGGGCGAGATCCGACACCCAGGCGTCGGCAAACAATTTCCCTTGATTTTTGTCTTGTTTGAAAAAGCCCAAACTTCCCAGGGCTGCCAAGGGCCGCTTTTCACTGCCAGGTACTTCCACCGGGGTTTTCCCCGGGGGGATTGTTAGGGACCGGTTTGATGTTAATTGTTCGGGACGCGTCCAACCGGCAAATTGACCTGGACATGCTCCTCCCTTGTTTGGCCCAACATCTCTCCCGTAAGCTGATCGGGAAGGGTGCATGACGCGGTGGGGTGGTGGGGGCGCCGGCGCTGACAAAGTTTCTCCGGAAGGAAGGTACGGGCCTCCCCTCCCCACGGTCTACTGTTGGCCCCCTCGGCGTTTGTCATAAACCGAGGGCTGTACTTTTCGTGGTGTACCTGGCCACTTTGATCAGTCTTTCTTTATGTTTTGGCCCCGAACCCGCTCTATGGAATCTGTAACAGAGGTAAATTTTTTGTGGTTTTTCTTCTTGGATCGCCTGGCCGGGACAAAAACTCCCCCGTATTTCATAGACCCTTTTTTTTTTCCCTTTGTTTCATTTTGGGACGGCTTCGGCCCGATCTACTTTGTCCACCGCTGCGCTTTGGCCATGATCCCTGTGGGAAAAGTTTTCCCTCCAGGTGACCCCTGAGGGTGCTTTGTTGGGAAAACGGCTCACGGTACTTTGGAACTTATGGCCCGCCCCGCCCCCAGCGTACACAAAAAGATAGCCTTCCAGGTACCAAACCCTTGGTACCCCCTCCTTTTTATTGAACAAAAAAAAAAAAATGCGCATTGTCTTTACTCGCCCCTTCCCCGGTCCGCCCCCTTAAGGAAGGGGGAATCCATTCAAAACCATAGTCGAGTTTTTCGCCCCCCCCTTTTTTTCTCAACGTGGATTTCCCACCCAAGCGGGGGGGGGGGACACCCCCCTTCTTTTTTAGGGCTGGTTTTGCCAATTCGAAATCAGGGTTGTCCTTTCCTTTTTTTTTTTTGGAGCACCCACGGCCCCTACGGAGTGTACCGGTCTTGGATTTTTTTTTTCCTTAGTTTTTCGGTTAAGAGAAAGCCCCCTAGCGGGCCGTCGGACATCTTTATACCACGACTTTTCATCCCCCCTTCCCCCCCCCCCTTCTTCACGGCTTCCCCCCTTTCCTTTTGGGAGCCCAACACCACCATTTCTTTTTACGAAACAACCCAAAAACCTGAGGAATCTTTCCCTTTAGGTACCTGCCGAACTTTGCCTGCCCTTTTTCCACCCCCTTTTTTTGAATATTTTTGGTGTCGGCTATCCCTTGAGGGCCGGGGACCCCTCCTTCCTGTTTCTCCCCCAAAACCAGTTTTGGGTAAGGTTAAAGCTCTCTTTTCCAACAACTGTTTTCCCTCCCCCGTGAAACAACGGGGGTTTTCCCCCCCACAGGCCCCCCGGAGCACCCAGTACCCTCCCGCCCAGGGTGCCAAAGCCAAGGTGGTTGCGCCCCCTTGCCACGCAGTGTCCCCCCCCCGGGTAAACCTACCTTTTCCGGGCGAGCGCCACCTGGGGGGGAACGAACTGGTCCCTTTTTTCCAGACCTCATATAGTGGGAAATGCCGTTTCTAACCTTTTTTTTCTTGCCTTCCATGGGTTTTTGCGACCAACCGCATGTAGGGCCTTTTTCCCCCCCCAACATTGCAAAAGCGCGCCCCTGTCGCTCACTTTTTCCCTCCTTGATTTTCCTTTTTTCGTGATTGGAAGTGGACCCCATTTTTTACCACCCAACCCTTTTTCATTTCCTGAAAAGAAATTCCAAATCCCGTTTGCTGAATTCGAGAAGCCCAATTTTAGTTCCCCATCTCAAAGACCATTCTAAGTTCTTTTTTTCCTCCTTTTCCCCACCCAACTTCCCTTTGTTTGTGGGGGTTGACGGAGAGAGGGATTTACGGGTGCGTATGGGAAGGAACTAGCCTTCGACCTTCCCGAGCGCCTTCCCCCCGGTTTTGGATTTTCCGTTTACGGGCTGCTTTCCCCAGTGTTGCCTATTTGGTGGACAATTGGGTAGTTCTTTCCCCACCAACCTCCCTTTCTAGAAGGTTCCAGCAAAGTCTGCCATGGGGGCTCCGGCCTTTCCTATTGCTGTTGGTCGGCCAGTCTCCCCTTTTTTTTTAATGGCCTCCGGCCCCCAACCCCTACCGCCCCCCCGCACCCAAACTTCCTCTTCGCGTTCCCTTCTATGGCAGCGACTGGGTGTGAAAATCCCCTTTCGTCCCCGGACCGCAGGACACCGTATGTTTTTTTTTCTTTTGAGTTGGTCGTGGAGGCCCACCAACCAAAACTTTTCTTTCCCGTGGCCCATGGGCGATAGGGTGTTTTTTCCTTCTTTTTTGGTTTTTTTTTGGGAAAACCCCCACGTTGGTGAAACCTTTTATGTAGTTTGTGCCCAACGCAACCTTACTTCCGGCGCCAACCCCACTTTTGTGGAATCTTGGCCCCAACAGGCTCCCCCTTCCCCCCCAGGCCCCTTTCCCCTACCGTCCGATTTTTTTTTCCCTTCACTCCCACGGAAAGAAAACAACCGTTTTTTTTTTTTCATTCCCAATCCCGCAACGGGTTCAAAGTCCACGGGGACTTACGCCTAATAGTTGCGGCTTAGGTTCCATGTAACCCTTTGGGAGGGAGATCCATTGGTGGTAAAGGTTTTTTTATCCTCGGGCATTTCTTTGGGCAGTTCTCCCCCCAATGGGACAACAGCGATTATTATCAAGGCAATCCCCCCAAAGATTTTTTTGAGACGTTGCGCGGGATTCCCTCTTTTTTCCACGGGCATTCCCCGAAAAAAGTGTTTCTCCCCCCGTTTCCCACTCTTGGGATGATGCCCACCCCCCCCCTGCGTTCTTTCCCCCTATCCCATGTACAGACCACAACAATATTTCCCCCCTCTTTGGGGTTTCCATACCTGGGGCAATTGAAGGGGTATTCGAGTCCCCACCGTGCTCGTATGTGGTTCATTTTTGAGGACGCCCCCAAAAGCGCCAGCGGGGGGGGACAGTATCGTCACCTCAACGCCACCACGGGAACACTCAGAGGACGCAGCCGGCCACGCTTTTGGGAAACTAAAGATCCTGGAAGTTGGGGGGTTAACGACATTTGCGAATTTTCCGGGGAGGTTGCCTCCATTAACTGGGAACAGGGTGGGCTGACCGGCGTGGCGACGGGGAAAAAATTAGGGTCTGGAGGGGGCCTTAGTGCATCTACTAATGTCCCCGTTGTTGGGGAACCTAACCATTGCTTTGGGAAAGGACAGGACCTCCACAACACACCCACGGACCGTGGGGTGCCCGGGGCGTCACCAGGGGTACAACTTTTTCTCCAAGGGCCCCCCCGGCAAAGGGGTTTTTGCGTTTGTTTTCCACCAAACAGGAAGAAGACTTTCTTCCCCCCTGTGCAGAGTGCGTACTTGACCCAAACTGCACCCACAGGGGGGGACTCTTGAATGTTTCCCTTTTATTGGCGGACAAAAAAGCCAGTGGAGCCCGCCCCTCCCCTCGAAAATACCCAACCCCCCCAAACATTCAGATTTGGGTTCCGCCTCCCCCAGGCGGCCAGTAACCCAGTGTTTTACTCCCTTTCCCCCAACCTGTAAAAGGGGTCCCCCATAAACTTCCCTTCGTTATCCACCCGAAGATGGTTCCTACTCAAAAAGTCCCCACGTCCCTTTTTTATTCCTTTTCACTTGCGTCCCCGAACAATCCTTCATGGGAGAAGTCCCTTTATTTGACCACCCCTTTTTTGGAGACCTTTTCCCCTCCCACTTGAGTTATTTTGGTAGCCAAGCCTTAGGCCAACCCCTCCCCTTTCCCCCCTTTTTTTGACCTAGTGACCCTGTTATGACCGCACATCCTGACTTTTGTCCCAAAGTAATTACCGCCCGCCGGAACCTCTGTCCCTTCCCGTTGGGCACGCCAACTCTTTTTTTAGACGCCCCCCACCTCCCGGAACCTTTTTTCTTTTACGCCGTTTTTTTGCTTGTGCTTTTCCTTTGTCCCGCCGAGCCCCCTACCACGGGGTTTGATGTCCCCCTTGCTTGGCTGGGGGTCACTGTATTTTTTTTAATGTCTAATCCAAGGCCCAAAACCGACTTTAAAAAACTTTCGATTCGTTTTACTTAGATAGGTGGGACCTTTTGTTGTTTTTGGTTTGGTCACACCCTCAACAGTTTTTCCACACCTGTCCCCAAGGGGCGGGGGGGGTAACCTGGCTCCACTCGGTTTGCCCAAGGATGTGCCTTTTGCCAAAACAGCCACAGTTTTGAAACAAGCCCCCCCCGATTCCGTTTACACAAGCCATGTTCACCCTCAAAATGGGTGGAGGGCACCCCTCACCATGACCTGGATTTTTTTGTGATCTTCGAGACAATGCCCCTCCCCAAGTGCTCCGTAAACTTTGGAACAAACCCCCCCCACACCGGTTATAAACCGACTGGGGTTGCAAGTCGACAATGCGACGGTTTCTGGTCCTGATTTGGGCAGGGGGAGATCAGTGGGTGCTTTTTGCCAAAACCTTTTGCTTCCAGGAAGTTAGGTGTCAACCTTTTCAGGATTTACTTTGGCAAAATTCACCTTCCGCCCACCAGGGCTTTTCCATTTCAGGGGGTAGTCACAAACCAAATGGCCTCGTTTGTTGTGGTCCTCTTTCCAGTACTAATTGCGGGGAACGGATTTTCCTGGTCCCTCCCCCTTCTTGAGTTGGGGGCAATTCTTGTTTTTTTTTGACTTAACGGGGGGACTTAAATAAAACGGCATCCGCCAAGGTTTCCCCTTACCCACGAAAACCTTTCAATGCTAAACCGTCTGCCCGTTCTCGAGTCCCCTGACTATGTTTTTTATCCAAACCCTTTTTCCCCTGGTAGTTCAGACAGCATGATGAACTTTGCCTTTGTTACTTTCCAATAAAACCTTTTGAGGCCCCCCCCCCTTCGCCACCCCCAGTGGATTTTAAAGGGGGAGACACCGTTGACTTTTTCCCGGGCCCTCCTATCAGAACCCACGGAAGGGGGATGTGATTCCCCCGTGGGAACCTTCTTCTTCATTGCCCCCCCCCCCCAACCACTCGCTAAGGCAAAAAACCCAGTTGGGAAAGACCCACCCACCAGGATTTCGGTTTCCCTTGCACCCCAAAAACCCCGGGGACTGACTTTTTTTCCTGTGACCGCCAGAATCGATGGCTCTCTTTTTTTGTTTTTTTTTTCCCCGCCCTTCCAGGCGGGGTAAAAGGGGACAGATCTTATTGCCCGCCCGTTGGCTGGTGGAACCTTAAAACTGGTTCAAAAAATTGGTTCCAAATGGTCACTCCACGGTTTTGGTGCCATGGACCGTTGATTAAACACAACGGAAAGCACTGGGACGCCAGTGGGCCAGTCCTCCCCTTTCAAGGAAAAGTAAGATTTTTTTTTCCTGGAACGTCCCCCTTTTTGGTGCCCCCAGGGAAGTTGCACATATAAAGATTTCCTTTTTTTGGGGGATGTCAGTGTCGGGGGGACATTCCGGGCTTTTTCCCATTCGTCTTTTTCACCCACGGCTTTTTCCTTCAACCAAGTAAGTCACCAGACAAAAAATCCTGTTTTCCCCACGCAGCCAACCATCGTCAAACCCAGGCTGCACCCCCGTAAAAACCTAGGGGCGCAGTTCTTCCGAAATTCCTCCCGACTGGGGGGTTCAAAAAAAAAGGTCCACAAAAAACAAACTGAAAAGGTTCCAACCCTGGGCATCAGCTCTTACTTGTTGTTTTTTTCACAAGATGGCTGACTCTATGGGTTTGATGAGTTGCGTTTTCCTCCTTCCCCCCCCCCGACCTTCTGACCCCACATGCTTGACTTTCTCTTTCACTTACCCTTCCCCCCCGTTCGCAAAGTTTTTTTTTTTGCCCACCCGTGAATTTCCCGTTACGGAAGGGTTTTTTTTGGCAACCCAATGCCCCCTCGCCGCCCCGGTTGTCCAGCCGCACATCCCGCGGTAGGCTCCTTTAAAATCCAAAAAAACCCCATCCTCGCTGGGACCACCCATTCCCCCCAAACCAACCACCCACCTGATTCTTCTCCCTTTTCTCTCACACTTTTTTTTTTTTTTTTGAGACGGGATTCTCGCTTTTTGGCACGTTGTGGCTCTATTCTTTGTTTTGAGGATAACCATGCATCTGGCTGTGGCCTGGCTGTGTCTCCTTTGCTTTTTTTCTTTTTTCCCCCTTTTTTTGCTTCCCGCGATTATTCTTACGTACTTCCTTTTCCACTTGGTGGAGGTAAGGTGCCAGGTTTGGTCCTTTGGACACGTGCGTAGTTTCTGCAATTTTGCTTTTCCAACTACGGCATTCGACACTATTTTTCCTAGGGGTTATTTGAAAATTTTCATCTTTCCCACCCTTTCCCTTTCTTTCCATGATACTTCCCTTTTGGGTTTTTTGTCCAGTTGACCCCATTGGGGTACGTTCTGCCTATCAAGTGACGGGTTGGGGGTTTGTTTTTTGGGAATTTCCTGGTCTGGCCCCCTTTTTTCCACACAGCAAGTTGTACCTCTTTTTTGACAAAGGGCAAGCCCCCCCCTTGTGTGGGGCGGCAATTTAGACCCAAGCGCCCCACGTTTGTCTCCCCCTTTTAGCCCCATCCTCCCAGACGATCCATTGAAGGGACCTGTTTCTCAACCTGCTGCCCCTCCTTCAACGCTTGTCCCCCCCCCCTGTCCCGGAATCCCTAAGGTTGCCCCCCTACAACACAAATCTGTGCGCACCCCTGGGTAAATTCGACTGTTCCGTCCGTACGTTTGAATGCCTGACACAGAGGCGCCCCCCCGGTTGGCATAAAATGGTGGACAAACGTGAAGGAAGGGGTCTTACCCACCTTTTTTCCCCCCCCCATCTTTTGGGTTGTGCAAAAACCATAACCAAAATTCCCTTTCTAAACTCCCCTCACCTGCTTTGGCCGTTCACAAGTTACAAAGGTCTTGTTGGCAGGCTTGAGGGGGCGTGGAGCTGCCCACACATATGGGGGGGGAGGGGGGCAGGGTTTTGTCGGGAGTCGGCTTTTTGTGAGGTGGTTCTTCACTCCACTTTTCCCCCACAAATCCTTTGGATTTGGATCAATTTTTTCCAGCCTGCAAAACATGCGTGGATCTCCCCTTTGACCCCCTGGGGGTTTCCGTGGATTTCAGATTTTGTGCCCCCAACGTTTTTATTGGTCACAAATTCCCCTTTCATTTCCCTGGGTTTGCCTGGGGGGCTGGCATACCCCCTCTATCCTTTGTTAACATTCCTTGCCATAGGTTCCCCAAAGCCCGTTCAAGCGGTTGTTCCAGTTTATTAAGTTGGTTGAAACCCCTTTTCCTGGATTCGTTCCACCGGTCCCGGTTGTTTTTCTGTCAACCCACAAAAAGTTGAAGGCCCATGCTCCTCTATCAAATTCCTTCTTTCCCCCCGCCCCAAATTCTCTTCCTTACCGGGCTTTAACTGCTGCCCCCCCCCTTTTTTTACTAAATGGCCTGTAAGAAATTGGTAGGGGGGAATTGTTTCCCCTCAAATTTTACTAGCTAATGGGGGACATATGGGCCCGGTTTGGTACCGTTCGACGAGGGTGCGGACATGCGCCGTATAATCTCAAAGTTCCCCCCCCCGGACGCTTGAAAAATTTGGAAAATCCATTTTTCAGCTTTTTGACCTTTCTCTTTCACCGTTTGAGCCCCCTTTTTTTTTTTCCCCCCCCCACCGAGGGTGGTTTTGTGTCCATTTGACCTTTTTTTTCTGGCTTCTTATTTCACCCCCCACCCAAAATCATTTTCCTGTGTTTGCGGTGGGCCGCCAATATTTGGACGCTCTTCCTAGTAAAAACGGCGTCAGTTTTTTTCCCTTTTTGTGAGAGGGTTGGGTTTGGCACCCCCCTTTCCTAGGTTCCCCCAAGGGGGTCCGTGGACACCCTTTGCGTTGGGGGCCAACCCAAACCTCCCTTCACACCACACGCCCAATTGAGAGGTTTTCTCTCAAGAGATTTCCCGCCCACAACTTCGGGATTTTTTTTCCCAAGGGGGATTCGTGGGCCTGGAATTCGTGCTAAATGACCCCCCCCCCACACCAACACGTTAATTCGCCCAAAGCCCACCTGGCCTCGGTCTGTTTGTTCACCTTCATTTGAAGACGCGCGACCTCGATAAACCCGAACCAACTTCTTATACCCCTTTCTCTCACCTCTGGGCGCACGGGTCGGCATTTCTTACGGCCGTCCCTGTCTTTTGGTTAGCCCCCAGAAACTCGTAACTCACTACTTTTCTGCCCTTTTGTTCCCCCCAACTTCGGCTACGTTTACCCCTGCCAGTCCATTTCCCTGTTCACAGTTTTTTCTGAAAAGGGGGTTTCCTTCTGACTTTGTGTGACCGGGTTCCTCCTGAAAACTTTTTCTTCTTGTAGGAGGCGTACCCCCCGTCACCCCCCATTCCCAAGGAACTCTCTGACTCCCAGACTGTAGCACACGAAAGGATCTGGCCGTCACTGCCATATATCTAACGGGTTGTAAGGTGGTCTGTACCTCCCCCAGGGCAAGTTCCTTGCCAGACCAGCTATGTCAGGAAGGGTCTGACGTGGGGGTTGTCAGTTTTTCTCACCCGCGAATTTTCTGCACCCTAACAAGGGGCCTATTGTCCTCATGTCGCCCCCCATTTTTGCTTTGTATCGATCTTGTGGGGTCCTTAACGGTCCGGGACTCCTTCCATTTCCCGTTAGCTGATCACTCTGTGACCCCTATGTCGGAAATTCATTGTTTGTTTTTTTCTAGTGCCGAGCTTTTTTTTTCGTGGCTTGTTTTACACACCGGCACAAGCTCCTTCAAGTGGTCCTTGTCGTTATGGCCCCCCCCTTGTTGGCCCGCCCGGGTCAAACAAAGTCTATTACCCGGGAATGAAGGGTAAGTAGGGGCCAAGCCATCATTTTAGGCGGGTCCCCCCCTGGTCACGTGGTTTTCGCTGTCTTGGGGTCACTTCAACATTCACGCCTTCCTTGTCGGTTTTTTTTTTTATCCGCCAGTCAAGTTTCTGTTACCACGGCACCCTTTTCAGCACCCCTCGTGAAGTTTATTTCCCCCACTCACACCGCCGGTATTTTCCACAACCCCCCGGCCGCCTCTTTCCGTAGGACCCCTTTTCCCCCCATTTTTTGCCCATGTGAAGCTCGGTATCTCCTTTTTAGGCACCCACCACATTTTAGTGGTTTTCCTAAAATATACATTTCGTTTCAGATAAGACTGTGTTCAGGGGGAGGTATTTTTTTTCTGTCACGGGAACCCCATTTGTTTGCTGCAGTGTTTTTTCCACGTGAAAGAAAACACAGGGTGCTCTTGTACTTTAGCCCTTTTCTTCTAGTCTTTTCTTGCTTGTGAAGGCACTTGATGAAAAAAACTCCCCAGCCAATGACTTGGAACTTCTTGTCATTGTACATGACCTTCACCATGGACCTTTTTATTTACTCTTAACTTTTTCTTATGCTGTCCCCTCGACTTTATACCTTTTGGCGCGGAGTCTTGATGCTCCCCACCCAGTTCTTGTCATTCCCGACGACACCCATTTGGACGTCCATTGGCTTTGATTTTTTCACCTACCTTGCCCCCCTTCCCCCCTGCTCCCAAACTTTTCCCCCTGTTGGCCCTCCAAGCACTTTTGGCTGTTCCAGTCTCTCTCCCGTCTGCGTTCGTTTCCAACCGTCTTCTCCCCGTTCGCAAATTTTCACCAACTGGGCGAATTTCCCGCAGTTTTTTCTTGGTTCCACCTAACCTGATGTACCAACCATCCTCTTCACCAAAGTGTTTTCCCCCCCCCCCCCCCCCTCCAAGACTTCACCTCCCCCACGCCACTCAAGGGTTTATCCCCCCCTGCCCAAGTTTGGTTCTCTGTTCGCCCCCCCAAACAATTTTC
>Ga0179593_1687077_pt1 | contig 12169 bp, 9 predicted proteins | sample CZODoug2_1_08_16_FD_185931 | JGI IMG/M metagenome (GOLD analysis project Ga0179593, IMG submission 185931) | Vadose zone soil fungal communities from Angelo Coast Range Reserve, California, USA - CZODoug2_1_08_16fungal (PacBio error correction) | ecosystem: Environmental > Terrestrial > Soil >... | reverse complement strand
CTTTCTTTCTCGGTCCGAGTCTGCCGCTTCGATTCCTCGGCGCGTCCACGCGACGAAACATAGTGAAATCAAGACAGGTGGCTTTGACTGTCAAGCCGACACCGCCAGGAGACTCCCCACCGCCCCTTAACTTTCAGTCGTGAGTTTGGATTCTAACTGGTTTGACGACCGCTTTTTTATTCCGAAGACCATACTTCCGCCACGCCGGCCGATCAAAACGGTTTGGTCTTTCAAATGCCGACCTTTTTCCCCCTTCCCTTTCCATTCCCAGGCCGGCTTTGATCAGCGCCCGTGATTCATAGAGAATGCTACTCTCCAACCTCATTCGTAGGAGATGCAGACCCCCTTCACGGCATCATGCAGTGAGGCACCTTTTTTTTTTTGCTGTATCGTCTCTCTCCGCAGGCGTTTAATAGATATTAAAAATGTTGGCGCAATTCGCCGCGCAGACCGAAGGAGAGCCCGAAAACGTGCTGATGATGCCTCCTTCAGTCCTCTCGTCTCTCTTCCTGAGTTTTATAATCCTCTCATGTCGAGGCTCAGCACAATGACTTAGTTCCGCTCTTAAGGTTAAAGGGTCGAATCAAACTTTCCGAAAAAGGATTGAAGGAGATAAGTTATTGACACCCCCGCTCCGGACTCTCCGCTAGAACTAGAGGAACCTTGCTGTACGCTCAGATAAGGTTACTTTTCCTTTGTCCGATTTTCCTTTTTCCTCGCAGTGAGCATGAATTCCCTGTCCTGAGTTTAGTTCATCCAGCAAGGGAGCAGGCGAGAATGATGATGTATTCTACTCTTCTCCACTGAAGACATGTTGATGCACTCTAGAAGTAGAAACCCAAAAAAAAAAACCCCCCCCCACCCCCCCCCCGGAGATATTGTTTGGAATCGCGACATCTAAGGTCTTCCCTGATGGAAGCGTTATCAGGGTCTTTGTATGTATATTCCAGATTAGGAGCGAAGGGGGAATCCCCGGCGGATTTGCGGAGATCTTTCCAGATGGCCCTTTTTTATGTAGCTTGAGCAGTCCGTCCTTTTACCCTAGTGGCGCAATAGAGAAAAACGTTAAACCTAGCTATTCTTTTTGTGGTTTTACTTAAGAGCTTGGTGGATGCTTCCCTTCCTGTTTATGATAATGATCCTGAAGAGAGTTGGACTCCTACCCGGTCCCCTTTTTTGTTCCCCAGAAGCGGATCAAAGATGTAAGTAAATACTCCTTAGATGCCCCTAATGCTCTGGGAATTCGTGCCGGATGTGTTGCTTTTTTTCCTCACTGCGGCCTGTGCCGGCCAGTGATGGAATTTGACTGTCCTCATGGAGGGGACTTCAGCAAGGTGCCTCCATGTCCCCTCGTATAGTCCCACGACAGGTTTACAATGATCGACTCCTCCCTCTCACCCCTGTCACAGAGGACCTTAGACTCAATTAAATGAAGAAGGACGGATACGATGATTCCCAACGGCTCCGCCCGTACTGTCAGCCGATACCTGGTTTGCTCCCCAGTTATCCCCTGAACTGCTGGACAATTGCCTGGCGTTGCCAGTGTCACGATCGTGATTTCATTGCGCACGGTCGACTACTTTTTTCCAGATCCCCCCTGTCATGTACGGAGCGAAAAATAAACCTTCCCGAGAACAGGCTTCATCCTACCCGTTTAGGATACAAGAAAGCTCATACACTTCCACCTTCGGCCGGAGCACTATTAAGCCGTTTCGACACTTCGACGAATTATGATGAAAACTTTCCTTTCAGATCCCCCGATTTCGGATGGACGGAAACCCCTCTCTTTTTCGGTGGCCGTAGAAGGATTTCATTCGTAAGGAACAAACTCCCACCTTTTTCACTTTCGTCGTGGCCCCAAGAAATCTACTATCCGAAAGCAAACGGAAATAAGTTGTACCTAGTCCTACCCCCCCTACGGAACAAAGAAGACATTACCCATTTCTCTGCTTCTCCCCTGGGCCGCGAGCTCCCCTCTCCCTTTCCTTCTCCCACCCCCTTTCTTTTTAATCCGCGTATACGTGAGCGGTTTACCTGTTTCCTTGGATTGAAAACCGGATGCGTGTCGTTCGAGATGAAATGGAGCCCCCCTTCGCACTGTCTCATCCAATTCCCCTCGTATGGCGACGACGACCCCCTTCGTCGATTCCATGCAGCGTATAGGCTCGCCTTCTGAACGCTCGGATCTTTTGGGCTTTCTGGTCCTTGTCACTGAGGAAGTTTTCCGGAGCTTAATTTTCTGGTTCATCTCGCACAGCTCGTGAGTCCTTGCGTTTTCCCGTGCAATCCCTTCTCTTGTGGTGCCTGACCCATAAATCAGTTTCTCTTGCTTCATACTTTTCTTGTTTGGCCTGGTGATCTGGCTAGGAGAGATCCCTTTTTCCGACCTCCTTTCACCTAAGGATAAACCGCCTCGTCTTGTTTTGTCCAGAAAGCCTGCTGGATTCGGAATCCAGCTCCCCCCCCCCCCCCCAGGATTCTCTTATTTCGACGAAGGCCCCGCCTTCCCGATAAGCTTCCCGTACCTGTCGTACGACTTATGGCAGATCCCTCCCTCTCCTACGCCTCTCCTCGCTTGATGTGAGTCTATCCCTTTCCGCAATTTTGCATTGCCGTTTCGGGAAACTCCCGTTTCGGGTTTCATCCCTGCCAATTACGTCTCCCAGGGCCCCCGATGAAACTTCGGTTTCTTATCACACACTTGCGCAACATTCAACCTCCTGACATTCTCCCCCCCCCCGGATATTTGTTTCAATTTTCCTGCCCCTCTCTGTCTTGCCTCCTTTTTCTTGGTCGACGGGCGCTTTCGCAGAGCCTTCCCTTTTTTTCTTCCCAGGTCGACTCCACCTATTTGACGATGTTTGAAACCAGTTCCTCCGTGCAGTCTCTTCCCTCACGCTCCGTGGCGGAATCCTTCCTCTGATACCCCCGTTATCGGTTCGATATAGATTGACGCCCTTTTCTCGTTCTCAACGAGATGAACCTCACTTTTCCTTTTCCCTTAGACCCGTCCAGACCTCATGAATAGTTTGACAGCTTCAGACCCATTTCCTATATCGTGGTGACATCTTCCTCTTACTTAACCCGGTGCAGATTTACGCGACCGCAGATCTTGCCTCCTGACCTGTCGCCGTCCATTTCTGTCGCAGCGACTGTTCCCTGTAATAGGTTTTCGCGCAGGAGAAGAGTGCTTTTCTGTCAACTCTCTCCCTAACGGCATCACTCACTTAATGTCTCCCTCCTCCATCCCCCCCCCCTCCTGCTTTTCTTTTCCATCACTTTCAAACTCCCCGCGAACATCCCCCCTCCCGTTCTCGCAGGGCGACCGCCCAGTTTCCCGTTCTTCCTTCACAGAGCAACTCTTCTTTATAGGACTTCTGACGAGGAAGGATTCCCCCTTCCTTAACACCATGTCCTTCCGCTCCGCCCCCCTTTTTTCACCGCTCTTGTTTCTACCGAGCGCGAGGATCCCAGAATCATCACCCCAATCCAGGCAGGCTCGGCAACGCCGTTCCCCCCGGGGCTTTTTTTCCCTCCCCCATCATTAGAACCTTTTCAGGCACCCTTTTCTCCCCCGCTTTCCGTCCAGCAAGTTTCCCCCCACAACGTTTGGGTCATAGACCGGTCAAAATCCCATTCTTTTTATTCCGGTGGTGTTTTTATACTCACACCTTGCGTCTTTCCTGCATTTCTTTTTCCGGTTGTTTTTTCTCCCGAGGAACCAGAGCATCCATTTCCTTGCGGTAGAAACCCCCTTCCCACTCTTCTTTTACGCCAGTATCTCGCATTCCCCCATGTTCCCCCTTTTGACCAATCCAACTTCTTTTTTTTTTCTTTTTTTTTCTTTGTTTTTTTTTTTTTTTTTTTTTTTTATGGAGCCAAACTTAAATCACCCTTCGCCTGGAAATGCCTTCGACATGGAGGGCAATGATTCCCCTTTCGTTTTTTCAACACCATTAATGCCCCTTCTTGCTTCCACCCCCCCACTATGTCGGAAATCCTCGACCCAGAGAGGTCACCTCTTCCTTGCCACAAGAAGACGGATCTCTTCGGCTATCCAAAACCCCTCCCAGACAATGGCATTCGCAGATCACGAGTTTTCTTTCCTTTCCCCCTTAAGCCCCACGTGAACGCCCCCTAACGGGACATTATCCTCTCCCTCTATGCCGCGAGTGTTCGAACCCTAGTCGGTAAAGTCGATGCTGCCCACCTTTTCCTCCTTTTTCTCTATTTATCCATCAATCCTCAAAGGCAGGTTTTTTTCCACCTTTCGGCTTGTCACTTTCTCCCCCCCGAAACATAATCTGCTCGACCCCCACAAAACCTTTTTTCCTTGGGGTCCCCGTGATCATTCCGTTTCGGCATGTGCAGCTTTCTTTGGAATTTCATAAGCCCTTTGTTGGGGTACCTAGACGATGCACTTCTTCCTAAGAACCGCAATGGATCCCCCATGTCCAAAGGAATGTTTGGGATATCACCCGACCAGATGCTCGTTTTAGTTTGCCACCCGAAGTGGATTTTCCCCCTTCTTTCTTCCTCCTTATGAAATATGGGCTTGATCTCGACTTTATGCAGCACTCCTTTTTTAACGTCCTCGGCCTCAAGCCCCGCGCGCTCGCAGTGATGCAAATGCCATTCTCTCATACGTCCCCTCTCCCGTGGGCGTTGAAAGGACCTTGCTCGGTTTTCTTCTTTGCGAATGCTTGAGCTTCTTGTGTTGAGAACCCCCCCCCCCCCCCCTCCACAGAATCTTCTTCTTTCTTTAATTCCAACGCATTTTCGTGACGCTATCAAGGTCGATTCTCCTTCCATCCCGGTTTGCATCATTTCTCTCCTAAAGTGGTGGACCCCCCTTTCCGACTTTTTTCCGCCCCATTCACGATTTCTCGGCATGCCCGGAGTGATTTTAATACCCTTGACAGCTCTCGTCCACTTGTCCCCCCGGTTTTTGACTTTATGGTGCGAGAGCCTGGCTGGAATTCGAGTGACTGTTGTTCTCCCCCTGCTCGTGCTTAATGGCCCAGTTCCTTTTGTTTCTCTTGCCTCCCCGGAATTGTCTCCCCGCATCCGAGCCATTGGTGTTGAATCCCTTTCGTCCTTTCCACCGCGTTTTTTACATCCTTTACTTTTGACCCTGCTTCACTGACCCCCTTTTTTCTCTTAAGTCTCAAGGCTACAACCTTTTTCTTACAATGTGTTTTCTTTCCTTGTCTGAGTTTGATTCTCCTTCAACCTTTTTGATTCGTTGATTTGCCAGACCTACGGGGGTGTATATTTATCGGTTTCGGGACACTAGCTCTGTCGTGCCCACAGCTTGCCGATTATGGGGAAACGATTCGTCGGGACGAAAGTTGTTTGCGGAAAGATTCTAATCTTTTTTCCGTAGGTTATGCTACCTCAGATGCGTCATTAATCACAACTGTTCCCCCTTTTGTCGCAAGTTCCTTTTATCCCCCTTGCGAGGCTGTTCTGTGGTTCTTGGCCGCCTCCCACCGTTGCTTGCATTGGGAAAAAAGTCTTTGCCCAGAAACCTCCCCCTTTTTTGGGGGGGTGTTTTTTGATAGTCGCACCACAACTTCAATGGTCATGCCTTTTTTTCCTCTATTTTCAAGACTAATCGATCGACTCTAACCAGAAAAGGCCCGTCACCCTGTTAGGATTCTTGATCCCAGCAGTACTTTGCTTCTCCCTCCTATTCTCCTTCGGGCTATCCTTCACCCCTTTGTACAGGCGTTTGCTCGACAACCCCTGTCCCTTAACGGCTCTCAACGAAACGTTTGCCTTAGCCCTTAGACAATAACTTTGCGCCCTTCTGTGCGGCCACCCTGCCCCACCGGGGAATTTTCGTCACTTCTCCCACATCCGGTTGTCGCTCGACTGTATTGCTCCCGTTGAACATCTTTTGCCGGAAATACCCTCTTAACCCCACTTGTTACACACAAATTTTCTTCAACTCGGGCTCGGCCTTTCCTAGGAGGGATAAGTCTACTTCGAGCTCTCCTGGGTAAAACTATCCCTTACGCACGATCTTTGGCTATGTAGGCGTTGTCCCCCCACTGACCCAATAAATACGTTTTTGGTTCTGTCGCTGGCCCCTGTGCTATTCTGGGCGCAACTGTTTTGCGCAATTGACGCGCAGTTCCCCTTTTAACTACTTGCTGTGGTAAGTGTTGATCCCCACTGCCTTTGTTTCCTCCCATGACCACTTTCTTTCTCAGCCCTCCCTCGGACCAATTTAACATGAATTCCAACTCTTCCCCTCTTTGAATCTGCAAGGCGGTACTTCTCTTGAGGCCAGCCGATTTCCTCAGAAATTTAGGCACCCGTCCATTTTTCGTCGACACCTTCCTCAGTTTTCGGTGGAGTGCCCCCCTCTTTTTTTTTCGTTCACAGCCTCGCCCCCTGCATTCCTTTTGAAACAAAAGTGACCCCGGGCAGACGAGCCACCATGCTCCACTAGAGCAGGACCGGTCCGGCGAGGGGCATCCCCCTTTTTTACTCGAGCTCAACCCTAAAGCCCGCAAAGCCCACTAGTTCTGATCCCAAAGCAAAACCCTCTACCACTCTAGGAAAATTGGAAAAGGACACATCTCAACCCCCGGCTAGGACGAAGATAAGACTTAACGCAGACACGGCCGGGGAGTACCTTCCCCTTCCCCTTATCTAGCATAGAGAGTTGAAACTTTTGCCTGGACCTATATCCACCCGAAGCCTCCAATCTTTCCGGATGAGTCCCCCTTTTTGCTTTTTTCCCCTCTTTGCTAGCTCGCGGCTTCTTCTCCGGCTAATAGAAGTACCCCCTCGTATTTTTCGCTCTCGGTCATGCCCCAGCCCAGGGTCGCGAGAAAGAAAGCTGCGCCTTTAAGCCCGTGACAGTCCACCGCGGATCCTTTTACTCGGCGAGGCCGGGTCGTTTCCGATTCCGATGACTGCGACTCGGCCTCGGGAATCTTCCCTCCTTTCGGTACGGCGGCCTGACGTGAAGTAGTCTTTGGTGATCTTGAGGTGAAACTAGCCGCCGAATTATTGCCGGTTAGGAGTTGCGAATCGCTGGCAGTTCCCGCAGAAGAGTGGGTTACTGTGGTGGAAACTCCTTAATATTTTCCCTGACGTATGTACGTTGGACAATTGCGCAGAGACCGTTAGTCCGTATTGCAGCCGCAGGCGAATTTGTTTTTCTTCCAAGATTCAGTCCCTTTCTCCCGTTTTGCCCCTTGACTTTTTTAGGATCGCCTATGCATGGCCCCGGGGATCATTCTGATTTTTGCTGCTGACACTGAATTCTTCGGGTACTGCTTTTTTTGTCGGTCCCACGTGGGTTCGTCAAGCCTTCCTGAGGTACCCCCTTTTTTTCTTAGTAACCTCTGCTGCACGGATCCACCGGCTGACGCCTTGCACTTTCTGGTCTCGCGATTTTTGTGCGCACGGGTTATTGCTCCCTTTTGAGTCTTCTCCTTGCTCGAGCAGTGTCGGCAGCCTGGAATGCAGTCCTTGAGCCCTTGGCGCGCCGTTTTAGCTTTCCCGATCTGAAAAGCCAGGACCCGCGAGTTGAGCTCCTGGTGGTCTTTTGTTAGCCCCCCTGCCACAGGATGCGTCTAACGTTTTTCCAGGTCAGGATCAGAGCCCGGTCTTCCTCCCCAAATCCCTCCATTGGCCTGTGAATAAGTGTAGGTCCCTCAGACACAGAAGCGCCACACTACAAAAGAACAGGGGTGACCTCATTTCAGTCTTACTGGGAACCCGTTGGCCCTCTGAATGGACCAGGTCCCCCCCCTTAGAATTCCTCCCTAGGTGTCCAACAAATCGCCAAGACAGCAGGAGATCCTCCAACACTCTATCCCCGAATCCAAAAAAGAGTTATTTCTCTAAGTTCCTTGAAAACGGCTACTCCCTCATCTTAAAGGGGGTGGCCTAGTTCCCAGATTTGGACCCTCTTGAACAGATCATAAGCAGCTGGATTTCGTCCTCGCCGCATCTTGACCTCAGATTGCAACGGCTTAGACCAGGGCCGATATTTCACTTTCCTACCCGGAAGAAGAGAGCCGCCATCCCGGACTATCGATCAGCCCCTCGAGTTTGCCCTTACCCCCACGAGCAATAACAATCGACGGAAGCTTTTGTCCCCCCTGCCAACTGTATCTGGCCACTCTCAAGATTCCCTAAGCGTGATACACGGTTAGACGGGCGGCTAATATCCCATTTTGATCTCCCCTTTCCCTCGATACGGGAGATGACAACAGGGCACGTGTAAAAGGAACAGGCTTGCTCTCCCAAGAGACTTTTACCGATTGCGTTCCTAAGTAGCCCTCTCACCCAAAGTACCCACCCCAAGTCCTTGGTCTTTTTGAAAAGTTTTTGTTGCTTAGGAGGCCCCGTTGTGGCAGACCATCCACCGCAGTGGTGAGCCGCCTTGACCGGATCCGAAGGTTGTTCTCGGACTTTTTACCCTCCCCTTCCTATGTTTCTTCCAAGGTCAGGCCGGATTCTGGAACAAGAGGTTAAGGCTTTTCAAGGGACCTTGGCCAGACCTCACCTCCCTTTTCTTGCGGTCGCCTTCTTCTTCCCGATTAGCCAACCCTCTCAGAGAGAGTATCCGTCCTTCCGTATTCCGTACTCAACGTTCCTTCTCTTTCGCAGGAATCCCTCCTTTTCCATGATGCCTGCTCCTGGAATTTCCAGGTTGTTGTATGATGCAGCCATCTTTTCTTCACAGTCCAGCCTGTACCTTAATAAAAGGGGCTTCTCTGTGTTTTCTTTTGCTGGCTAGGGATTTAATTCGAGCACCCATACCTAGTCTGTCGGCGTGGCTGTTTTGTTGGTCTTCTGAGTCTTTAAACCTTCCCCTTTTTCCGCGGCACTCAACGCCTCGGACCTGACGTGGCGGCTGTGATGGGCCTCGAATTTCCCCTTTTATCCACCTTGGCTTTTTCCCCCCTGTACATTTCTCTCCTTTTTCACGAGAAGAGGAATCCTCCTCTCTCGGCTCCCTACCGAGAAGTGCCCCCCCATCTTATCTTTCCTCCCTCCGTCTGAGAGATTGGGTTTCCCACTTTTTTCTCTTCGCGCTGCTGCCCGTAACCCGGCGCGTCCCCCTTCCCCTTACCCCTAGTTGCACTCCACAGGTGGCTTGTCGCTTTTAACTTCCAGGCCCTCATCGGAACGAAAACCGTCCTTTCTTTGCTGCGTATTCCCGGTTGCCTGTGGGCTACCTCTCCCACACACGGAATCCCTTATTTGCCTCATGCTCCCAACGTTCGCCTTGATTTGTTACCCTGAGGCACCAAGTCAGTACCCTGTTGCTGTTTGCTTTCAAAGGATTCCGAGCTTTTTTCCTACTGCCCGCCAGTCCGCGCCCTGAATGCAGACCCTTCTGAATGGTTCCATCGGCCGGGGCATGCCCCGGTGCCCGTTAAGAGCCTTATATCTATCCTGACGAAGGGCGTCCCTCCTTCGAAGGGTGGCTCCTCGCCTTCCGCAGTGCCCACCCCGGCACTGCGCCAAGTTACCTTTTTCACCCCTTTTCCCTCTTCGCTGTGAAGATCAGTCGGGTCTTCCTGCACCGAATTCGTCTCCTGGTGGCTTCACTGTACCGTTGGCGGACCGCCAAGCCTCCCAGGTGGCCGGCGCGGCTGGTTCACAACCTTTGAGCGGCTATTCGTCTCGCCGAGGACTCAGCAAGAATGTACTTTCTTTCACGTTGCAGTTGTCTTCAAGTCGACCCTGTTAGGGTTCGCCCAGGCTAAGGACTCGCGCTGGTCCGTCACGCCCGTGCACCTTTTTTTATCCTTCCGGTTCGGATGTCCTTTTCCCCCTTCTGAATAGAAGCGGTTGACTTGGCACTCTGTACCCGGGATCGATCAGTGGCAAGATTCGGCACTTGACAGTTGGTTGCCCCTCCGCCGGCGGTTCTCTGCAGCCATTGTTTCTGATCTCGGCGTCCGCGTTCCCCGTTAACTGACGATCCAACCCGGTTTTTCCCTTCGCCGCCGTTGCGTTCCTCTTTGAGTGTGTCTTTTCCCCGGTTCCGTTTCTATTCTTCTCGTTCCTCCTGTCTTCTGGGCCCCCTAGGAACGTCCTTTTTTTTTTTCCCGACCTTGGATGAAAAAGCTGTCTCACCACCTTTTCCTCGCTGGCCCCTCCTTCTGCCCCGCTGTGTGGGTTGTACCGCCCATGATGCTGGACGGTCCCCTTTCTGGCCTGTTCGTACTGCGGGGAGTTTTCAGCCCAGTGCCCAATTAAGCGGGCAGTCGACTCCAACCCTCACGACCTTCTCGACGACGGTGCTCCTTTTGCGTTAAAAGACCTTCGACGTCCCGGCAGGCAGTGTTTTTTTTCTCCCCCTTGCCCAAAAACGTAGTTTCCTCACGGTCACGCCTGGTGAGGCGAAACCGTCCCACCTTGGATTCCCCTTGACAGTAGTGTCCCTTTCTTGTTAATGCCTGCCATCTTTCGCCCTCTTGTTCAAAAAGGAACTATCTCGCCCCGCCAAGTTACTTCTCCCCCCCCCAGGATCAGAAATTAGTTCGGCTTGACAAGCGTTAAACTGGCCGCGCGACCCCCACATTCAGCGCGGAGACCGCCCTCAGCATTCAGAGGAACTTTTCCTTTGCTTTGTTTCCCCTGGACTTAATCTGTGCTCTCCAAGGCATGTTGCCCCCAAGACTCGGTGAATAGGTCCGTCTCTTTCCCCACCCAAAAATGACAGGCTTCTTTTTCCACATAAGTTCGCCGAACTACTGCACTCCCCTTTTTCGCTTATTCCACCCCCCCCTACGGAACGTTCCCGCTGACGTAGCAGGGATCTTGTACATATTTCAGACCCAAGCCCTCTCAACTTTCTTAACGAAAAGAGAAGGTAATCGGCGAGCCGCTTTGGAATACTTTTTTCCCAAATTTCTTTTTAGGTTAGCGAGCCTCCTGTCCTTTCCATTGAAGCATACCCCCTTTTTTCTTCGAGACTCCGCCCGCACATCGCTCGAGACTCGGATCGGCTCATACTTGGGGGGGTATTAGTTTTTTTGGAGCTCTGTAACCCCCCGTTCCAATGTATATTTCGATCAGGCTTGGCTCTTTCTTTACCATGTTGTGAATTTACTCAGAGTTGTATCCGAAGCCCTTTTCCTGGAGTTGACATGGGAATAACTTCAGTTTTTGCGTCCTCTGGTCCGGAATGGCATCTCTCCCGCGTCTCGGTCTTCCCTAAGCACTTGCCTCCCCCTTTCATGTGCGTATAGTGCCCCGCCGTACAGCTTGCTGTGTTCCCAAATGGCGCAAACCGCCGATGATCTTCTTTCTACTCCGTCCATTCCCGCCCTAAGTTGTTCCCTTTTCTCCCATCTGCTCCTCAAGCCGCCCCTTGCACCCTGCTCGATTCCTCCTATGACTCTGGCATGCCGTGTTTTCTTCGAGCCGTGGCCTTTCTTTCATGCAATCCCCTTTGACCACTCCCTTTGCCGTTTTTAAAGGCGTCTTTCCCCGAAAACCCGCTACCACTTTTTCCCCTTTATATCCTCACCCCTTCTTATTGTTGCCATTTTCGCCCCTTCCCTTTTTTTGATAGGGTAGTTTTGCGCTGGGCATACGCAGCATGCTCGACAAGTCTTCCTTCCCTTTCAGCCCCCCGACTCGATGTTGTGTTAACCCCTGCCGCGGCAATATTTTCAATCTGGTGCGTTTCCATTTGTTACTCGTCGAGGGAATGTTGCGGGTGTACTCTCCCTATTGCCCCACCCTGATCCCATAAAGGCTTTTCCTGAAACCGCACTTCTCCCTTTCTGTCGTCGACAGGCCGCGGTTCTTCTCGACGTCTCATCTCCTATGTGGTGATGCGACCAGACCTCCCACGTCCCCAGGTGCTTTGATTTGCCCCACCTTCCCATTTAATCCGCATCCGTGCTGTATCTCCCGCCTGGGTGGACGTTTCTTTTTTCTTGAGGGCCTGAGGTGGTCTGTCTAATTCTTCCTCCACGGCCGTGGGTCTTTAATCCCGAAATAAACCAAAGACCGTCTTTTCCCCGAGGACTTTCCCCACTACAATTCCGCTTCTCTCGGCGACCAGAAGCTTTTCCTTTGCTTTTTGTCTCCTCCCTGCTCCAAGTCTTTCTTTTTACGACTTTCCGCGCCTTTTCCAGCCCCCAAACGGGCCACCCTTTCCCTCCCTCATCGGTTG
>Ga0179593_1668341_pt1 | contig 12169 bp, 13 predicted proteins | sample CZODoug2_1_08_16_FD_185931 | JGI IMG/M metagenome (GOLD analysis project Ga0179593, IMG submission 185931) | Vadose zone soil fungal communities from Angelo Coast Range Reserve, California, USA - CZODoug2_1_08_16fungal (PacBio error correction) | ecosystem: Environmental > Terrestrial > Soil >... | reverse complement strand
GAATTCCCTTTCCCCCCTCCATCAGAATGTCGGCGCAGGACTTTAGATGCCTTCTGCTAATCGTGCTTTTCTCTTTGTTTCCCGTTCCCTCCCCTTTTTTCCCTCCTGCATGTCTTTCGAGGCTGTTCATGCTGTCGGATCAGTAGATTCCCTCGGGCCGATCGCACGGCATGGGACGGCTTTTTTCTTTTCTATCTTATCATTGTGCAGGGCGTAGGCGGGCTTGTGTGAACGATTACGATGATATAGCCGCTAACACGGACTTTCTTCGGGCGGCTTGGTTCCCTTCTCCCTCCCCCTACTTTCTTTTCAATCTATGATGGTGCATATTTCTCCCCTGGTGCGCTGAAGCGTTGATAAACGAGACACTTTCTTCGTTGCGAAGCTTTCCTTCTTTAGGATTACTTTTTGTCTGTGAGTTAACGGAAAAGCCTTCACACTCGTACTGTCCGGCTCCTTCACTCTCAGATTTTATGATTAGATTTTTGCCCGCTTTGAATCCATAGAAAGATAGATAGAGTTTCATACTCCCTCTGTCGTCTCTGGGCACTGATTTAGTAGTGACAGGAATAATCTCTGAATAAACGAAGCTTTTTTCTGTCAATTTTCCTTTTACGATATGCACCGATGATTTTCCGTCTTCCCCCCCCGCTTCACAGTGCAGCTTGGCAGACGATCATCGCTTCCAAACTCTTTTCCTTTTATCTGCCCCCTTTTTACCGGGGAAGCCGTTGCTCATTCTCTCCTGATTGCTCGAGCGTCGGCGAATGTTCAATTCCTTTTGGCTAAATAGTGTGGGAGTGTACATCTCTTTTTTGCCTCGTCCGTTAAACCCTTTTCTGCTCAGGGATGTCGAACGCGATTCACATCCCTCCTCCCCCAGCTGGCATCGCCTAAGGACTTTCCATTGTAAATCCCGGTCAAAGGATTCACGGTCATCACCCTTTCTCCCACCCCCCTTTTCTCACCCTAATGGATCCCTATTCTTCCTCCTCTACCCTTAGTGTCCGACGTACACGTCCTGCCGCAGCTGGAGGCTATCAAACCTCTTTTTTTTTTTCCCTCTTTTAGTCGGTAGCGCACTGACGTTTTTCCTTTCCCTATTGAGGGGGCGGTTCAACTCAGAGCGGCAGTATCACTTTTCTCCCCTTTCCTTCCCCTCCTTCCCTTGACTCTTACATTAAATCCGACGCGAAGCTGCTTTTCCCCCTTGGCCTCTCCTCTACCCGTGCATAGTTGCTGCGTCCTTTTTCCCGTGTGGATTCGACCGACCACCGATACCCTCCTTCCCCTAGGGGAGGTCCGTATGCAATCTTTCCTCCCTTCTATTTCTCCCGTGCATGATGTTCCCTTTCCCACATCATTCGCAGGCGTTTTTCTTCCATGTAATGTTTGTAATTTCCTGGTCCCTCCTTCCCCTTCCCTCCCACACGGGTCCGGGTTCCGAGTCGATACGCTAGCCTTACCTCCCCTCCTCCCCCAAAATGCCCTTCCGTACTCCCGCGTCTTAATTTGTAAAAGACACCATGGCGACGTATATACCTTACCCCCCCCCCTCACTACATCTCCTCAATTATTCCTCACGCCGTTTCTTTCTTCTGACCCGTAGTGACCGCAATTTTTTATGTGGCCTTTTCGTTTCATGGCGTCTGCCCACTCCCCCTCTCTCCCCCCTCCCGACAATCCCCCTATTTTAAGAAAACACAAACCTTGTGGGCTATTTTCGTGTTCTTTTGCCGCACGCCATCGCTCCTCCCCCCTTTCCCCTCTGTAGCCCATGTTGTATTGCAGTGGCTTCTCATATATTTCCCCCTTGCTGTCCCCCCTCTTTAGGGATGTGTATCATGTAATTGATCCTTCTTTCGCCCTTCTCTCTCTTTCATTATTGATTCTCGCTTATCGCCAGTTCACCGAGGCGCGATTTACACTGTGATTCCCCCCCTCCTCCCCCCCGTCACCACTGGCCAAGAGACTGCTTACTTTGCGAATTCAGGTTCATTTCATATATTCAAGTTTTCATTCGGTTACTTGCTAGGGACACACCGTTGTGTGATTACTCCCCCCGAGAGCCCCCCCTTTCCTCCCCCGTGTGACAGGTTTTTCCCTATTCTTCTTTTTTACATGCATCCTGTAGCATTATATGTCTCTTTTTCCCCGTTGTTGTCTTCACCTCCGGAGAAGGGCCAGCCTAGTTTCGCAGCCGACAGAGTAACTTGTTCCTTTTCTTTTTCCCCACAATGAGGCTGTACGGTAGCATCCATGCTATTTCCTTCCTTACAAGGCTCCGAGGTCATGCAATCCAAAGCGGATATTCTCCCTAGCTTCACATTGTTGCTGGTACAGAGTCACAACGAGGATGCTCTCACCCTTTCCTCATTTCCTTCCGCGCAGACCACAGCAAGGCCCTTTTTCGCTTTTCCCCCTTGCCTCCAGTGCTGATGAAATTCCGCCAAGCTGTTACGTCTTTAATCATATTTTAATCCCCTTCCCTCCCCTTGTTGAGTTCCGCACATCAATTGTGGCTTGAGGAGAGATTTCTTTAAACCCCTCCAAGGTGTTTTTCTTCATAACAGGTGACATTATTCTTCTGCTTTTTTTCTTCTATCCTCCCGAACATGTATAGGATGCTCCCTCTTTCCACTCAGTTGCCTATAAGAAAAGGTGCGCCCCCCAAGAAATAAGATTTTGTATTTAGTCAGCTATTGTGGTCAACTCTTTATTCTCTACCTGATCCGCCTTTAGGGTAAAGGATGAGGGATTTTTATCTTTTCTTCTCCCGCCCGTCTTCTTATCAAGAAGAATAGGTTGGTCTTTTCAGGTCATTTATTCATCTTCTCTATCAACGAAGTATGTCTTTTCCCCCCTCCTCCAACTTATGAAAGTGGTAGATAAATAACTCCTAATAAATCCTCCCCGTTGCCAGTTTCTTGAATTTCTTTTTTTCGCCGCCCCTCAAACCCACTCCTGGGAGGCCCTCAAGCTGCTCGAAGCAAACTTATTTACCTCCTTTCCCTCCCCCCTCCTTCTTGAGACGGCGAATCCAGTGCCGGGAGTGCGATAGTGGGAAAGGCCCCCCTCCTGTCCCATCTGGCGAACAGTACCCTCAGCCGTGCCCCCTCTTTTGAGTCGCTGCGCGGACCACAGATTTTACCCCCCCTTTCCGTCCAGGCAGACGAATTTCTTTCCCTGGCAACGATATCCCCCTTGAAAAAGTCTTCGACGCTGAAGGGACCAGGAAACTGAACAGGTTGTCTACCTGGTTTCCTCCCCCTTTTCACTATATTGAGAGAGTTACGGGAACATTTTACCGGTCCCCACCCTCAAGAGCAACCCCCTCCCAAACCGGCGAAAAGCGCACCCCCCCCCCCCCCCCCCCCCTTTTTCCTTAAAATCCGAGTGAGAAAGAATAGCGTATTGCCCCCCCCTTCTTTACTTTCACCCCTATCTGATCGAAAGTCAGGATTCCTCTCGTTACTTCTTTTTATCTTCGCCAGCAGCGTCTTTCCTTTATGCCATTTTCGTTTGAAACCATAAGAGTGTCTCTCTAAGGCGTCAGAGATTGTCCCTACTGTACATGATGTTAGTCCTGCCCAGGTGATCCTTTAAAGTACGACCGCTTTCCCCCTTTCCCAGCCCCTTCTGGGGATGAAAGACGTTTCTTTCCTGTCTATTTCTTTCAGGTACTGTCGATGAGAAGACTCTTACAAGCCGGCGACGATTCATTCTGGAAGGGCTCTTTCTTATTTCTTCCCCATTGGGGATTGTCCTCCCTCCCCTCCCCGGCTGAACAGCGGCAGAGGTGAAAAGCCCGAATTTATCCTCAACAACGGTGATCTTGCCACCTCTCCCTTTCCTCCTTCTCTGAACAAGTTGAAGGAAATCTCCCTACTACACATTTTTGCTCCCCTAGAATCTTGCTCGGCGATAATCTTCTTTCTTCCCATCTTTCCTCTCCCACTCCGAAGCAGAAAAAGGACTTGCCTCCTTCCCATCTGCCGACGATCGGACACTATTCATTATGTTATAGTCCTCAGGGAAGAGCGCGCCAGCTCCCTCCCCCCCTTTTTCCTTTATTCGTTTTGGCAAACCCTTTTTATTCCTACTGTAACAGCGCGCTCGAGACTATACTCGGTTTTCGGAAAGATTAAATTTTTCCCTCTCTTCTCATCCCAGTGTTGTTGTTTTTGTACCCCTTTAATCTGTTACTAAACCGACAGCGATCCCTCCCGACGTTCTCCGAGAGATCTTTTCCGTCTCCCCTTATTCGTCGGCTTGGGTTTGCCAAATTTCCCCCCCTTATTGGTTGCTGGTCGAGGGAGCTACTTGATGTGGGAGCCTTCTCCCGAGATCGGAATAGGGCCTTTCCTTTCTTCTTCCGCTGAAGACATTAATTTTATATCTTCCTTCTTCTCTTCGATGCTCTAGACGATGACCATCAGATTCCCCACTCTCCAGTTCGCGGGAGCTGTGTTTTTCCCCTTTCCCCCCTCTACTCCTTCTGGTCTAGTTCTGGTTTCAATTTTCTTTTTATCAGAGCGCACCGTCGTGTGGGACCTGAAGCCTTTTTTCCTTGTTCGCCCTGACATCCAAGATGGATGGTGATTAAATTCTTTATTAGTTTGGGGACAACGGAGCTCTCTCCTTCTACTCTTTCCACATCCGCCCCCTTCATTTTGAAGAAAGAAGAGTGGCGCCCTCTTCTTCTTTCGTGGACGGAATCATGCACTTACGTACCGTGTTTTGCGCCTTATTCCGGGCTCCAGTACGACCGGTTACCGGAAGAGACGACCTTGAGAGCCCTTTGTGGTATCAGCCTAGACGAGTGGTACAGTATTTTTGACGGGAAAAAGGAAAGTCTAGAAGTGGTATCTATTGTTCGATATAAAATGTTGTGCGACCCCCTCCTTTTCTCCATAGTAGGTATCTCCTTTCCCCAGTACCATTTACATCCGGACTGTAAGATAGATGGGGAAGAAACTTTCTTCCTCTGATGGCCATTCAGATAGATGGCTTTTTCTTCCTCTCATTGAGTGGGAGTGGGTGCGCTTTTTCCGGGTGGTTCTTTACCCTTCGTTTTTTTACCGGTAAATGGGTGTGCATCTTTATCCCTAACGCAGAAGAATCGTGACCCTTTCCTTTTCGCCTCCAGTGTATCTCCACCTTCCACTGTCATCGTTAAGGTAACCCCCCTAACTGTTCACAGAACTTTTGTTTCCTTTCCAATAGGACATCGAGGGTCTCCACCGTTTCACGTGCTATCCCTGAGAACGAACGCACCGCACCCCTTTGCTGTCCCCCCCCCGTGTCGCGCAGCTTTCTGCTTGAGAGTGAGGGATTTTCCGACTTCTTGGGGACTGTAGCCCTTTTTCCCCCGTTTTTTCGTTTCGGTTAATGGCAGATTCCACGATCTTTCGGCAAGAAAGGACGTCACCTTACCGTCCCCTATTCTCAGCTGCTGGGGTAAATCCTTTCTTCCATTTTTTCGATAGATAAGCGCCAGAAGCGGGCCTCCCCCTTCCCCGGTAAATTACAGAAAAAGATCTTTTTTCCCAACGTTCAATCGCTTCTTTTTGGGAGGTCTTCCTTTCCCTCTCCGTGGCGCTAAAACAGAATCTCCTTTTGTTTCATTTTCCCCTTTCCCGGAATGCAGTTCCTTTTTCCTTGTCTTGTGCTACGCCGCCCGGAATTTCCCTTTTTTTCCCCCCTCCCCTTCCCCTCCCCCCCCCAAATCCCTACGATTTAACGCAGGATTCCTTTTTCCTTGCGTCTCCATTAGTAGCCTCTTCGCCTTTTCAAAAATCTACAGGGAATCCGTTCGGGTTGCCGACACATTTTCTTCTCCTCCTTTGCTTGTAAATGCAGAACAGAGGATGCGACGGTCCTCCTTTTTCTTTCCACCGAACCTGACGCCGAAAATCATGGCCCAGGTTCTTCTTGAGAGTCTCTCTCGATGTGGATTTTTCTCACTCCCTCTTTTTCCCCTTCCCCCCTATTTTTCCAATGCACAGGGCAAATCAAAGGGATTGCTTCCCCCCCTTGCTTATACAAACAAAATGGCGGATGTCATTCCCTCCTTCCCGCCCTGTTTATCTCTTCAGTGATGGTGTCTGCGGCTTCCTCGCCTTCAATTACCGTGATCGAATCAACGGTTTGACGTGGTTGGTTGTGTTTCTCCCCCCCTCCCCCCCTCCCATGGTTTCCATTACCTATACAGAGTGGGATGTCCTTTCTTCCCTTCGATCAACCGTTTGTGCATGGATGCAGACCACCTTCATTTGGTTGTGCACTTTGTGTGAGCGGGGCGCGAATATTCTTCTGGTTGTTACCTGCACCTTCGCATCTATATCTTTCCTCTTCCCCTTTTTTTCGCGTTGGGGGGTTGTTTTTTCTCCCCCCCCCTTCCTTCTCCCCCTGTCTGGAGAAACTGGCACACGGTGGAGTCTCCCTTTTATTTTTTTTTCCCTGCACAAAGGTGCCGCCCTCCCCTTTAATTTCTTGCCCGCCACGCTGTTTATAGGAATGACCCCCTTCTCCTAGAACTTTTTTTCTTGCACCCGTGGAGGAGATCTACTCCTCCTTCTTCCTCTGCATGTCCCCATCAGGGACGCTCTTTTCCTCGTTTGCGTTAAGACCATCCCCAATTTTTTTTCTCATTCTGCTTCTTTTAATAATCTGCGGGAAAGCCCTTCTTTGTTTTTTTTCACCCCCAATGTTAGGCTTAGAGGAGCCTTTCGCGCACCGGTCCAGGTGTTCGCTTCCTCCTCACCAGGTGACCCTTTTCTTCCGTCTTTTTTTTTTCCCCCTTTCTCTTTTTAACGTCAGGCATAAATGGATGAATTTCTTTCTCCTCAAAGTTGGCAACACAAACGCGGTAATGAACCAGTCGTTCCTTCCGAACGATTCTATAAAGGCCCCTCTTTTGGTTCACTGCGGTACAAGAGGATGGATGTGTCTTTCTCCCCCTTCTTCCGGCGCGTAGCACGAAGACATCTTCGTGCGTCTTTTTGTAGCCAACGACGGCGATGTGTTGTGAGCGACCTCTTCTTCCTTCTCGTGAACAAAGAAAGAAGAAATCCCTTTCTCTCCCCCTTTATCTCCTGTTCGATTGTATGGGGTCGCCCCTACACTTTTCTTTCTCTCCCCTCCCTCAAGCGGCCGAATTAATAAAGAATTAACCGCAGCTTCTCTTTCCTTCCCCCCTCTGCCGGTTGAGCATGGCTGTTCGATGTTTCCATAACCGCCCGAAGACCATAGTTCCTCTTCTCCCCCCCGTGCTGCTAACGAATGATCAACTCGTTTCCTCTTCCTTCTTTTCTGACCCCATAAAGGGGGCAGGCTTCCTTTTGTACGGTCGCGGCGAGCCCTCCTTCCTTTCTTAGCCGTAGGAGAAACCTTTCCCCCACACTTTCGTTGAGGTTAACTTCTTCCCAGGAAACGAACAGGTTGAGTATCCCATGTTCTTCCCTCAGATGGCAAGGTCACAGATTATTGAATCTCTTAGCCCCATCAACCCCAGGTTAAAGGTAATGACCCGGCGCTGTAAAATCACCACCTCTTGCCCCCGACCGAGGGCTGCAAAAGGAAAGCCGATCCCTCTTTCCAGTCCCAACTTCACCCTCCGCGAAAGCCAAGTTCACTCATATTTTGACAACTGATTCGGGACATCTTTCGGTCCTTAATCGCTGCACGGAGCGTTTTTTCCTTTTTCCCCTTCTTTGAAAATAGAGCGCTTGTGTTTGCTTTTTTATGCCGCGACTGCTTTAATCCCTTTTTCCTCCTATTTTTTCCGATGCGCTGAACTCTTTCCTTATTTGCTCCCACGTACTTTGGTAGCCTTTCTTTCACGACCCCCCCCCCCCTTCTTTTCCCTCCCTACGTATGCCAGTCTTTTTTCCCCTCCAAACGGTAATTAAGAATTGAAATTGGGTTTGAATTCCACCCATCATCGTTTGCTTTGTCCTTAACTCACCTCCCCCTTCCATCCCTATCCTTTCCAGCTCAGATGCCCCAGCATCATTCCCTTCTGGACCTCTTTTTCTCCTCCCTTTGTGCGGCTATACGCCCATTTTAAACCGCCATTGCCTACCCTTTTTTAATTAAACACCGCCTCGCCCTTAATTTTTTCTTCCTTTCCCTTCCCTCTTAATCGATCTAAGCTATCACCACTCTCTCCCCATTATAGACCCTTTGTAATGCTATACCAGCGCCCGACACGTTTCATGCAACTTCGTAGCCACCTTCTATGCCCCACATGAACCTTCCGATATGTTAATCTCTCTCCCCTCCCCCCCGTCGGTACATACCCTGTATCTCGTTTGGCCACCCCAACGGCCTATCACCCTTTCCCGAGCATTTCCTCCCCTTTTCTCCTACCTTCCACAAGAAGGCTGCTTCTTTTCCTTGCTATTTGATATCCCAGTTACCAATTCCCTCTTTCCCAAGGGACTCCTCATATTAATTTCCATAGTAGCCATTTACTTTTTTCCCCCCTCATCCTTTACTGGATGACCCCTTTCTTCTCGTTCTTTTCCCCGACGGAAGTCTTGTATTACTCCTGTTGGGTGGCCCCACTCCCCCTTCTTCGGGTCGCTTTGTCTCCCCCCCGAAGGCGCTCCTTTCGTCAACATTACCTTTCCCGTCTCGGCTTCTTTTTCCTCTTTCTTGAGCATGTCGGCGTTCCAGGCGTGTTTTCCCCTTTCGTTGACCTCTGCACAGAGATTTAGCGAGCAATATTCTCCTCGCCCAAAAGACCCTTTCTATCTTTTCGTTGCACATCCTTTTTTCCACTGGGTATCCTTTTCCATAGGCGAAGAAGAGCGGGCTCCCTTCTTTTCCTTTTCTTTTCGGAATATGTTTGACTGATGTCTCTCTTCCTTACACGAACGCTTTTTTTTTCTCTTTTCTCGATTCGGTTGATGGGATAACGGCGCCTCTCTCATACATCTATCTCGGCTAAGGGTGAAACCAGCGTTCACCTGTTCGCTGTCTGTTCAAGATTTCTCCCTTTTTTCCCTCTTTAAGTATTAAAGAAGTTACTCTCATCAAAGATGTCGTACTACGCAACGTTATCCTTTTTCTCCCCACGAAACAGAGCTCTGGCAGTCCTTTCCTCGCAAACGAGCTTGTACACTCTTCCTTCTCTTTTACGAAAGCCGTGATAATCTCTTTCCCTTTTTCTTTTTTTTTCTTTTCATGTGCACGGTTGGGTTGAGTGATGTCGTAGGAAGGCCGGTGATTTACCCTTTTTCCGCAGCCCTTTTTTGCATGCTCTAGGATTTTTTTTCTCCCCCCCCCCTTTTTCCCCTTTCAAAATAGAGGTCGACCGCCCATTTCCCCTCTTCCCTTACAGAGGTTCCTTTCAACGACTGTTCAATTCCCTTTCCCCCCCCTTAGTACATGAAGCGTTTCTCTCCCCCAAGCCCAGCCCTCTAACTACCAAAGCGTCTCGACCCAAAAATTATTTTTTTTCGTCTGCCTCTTCTCACTCTTCTTTCTAGTCTTCTTATAATGTTCGCAAGCGGCTTATGGGTAGTCTTTGTTTCCTATTCTCCCCCCCGTGGCACAGCCACTTTTCCACTGTTCTAGATCTCAGTTTAACTTTTCTTCTTTGCTCTGTTCCAAGGTAGGAGAAGGAGATGGTGGTTTTTTATGTTCTCTCGTACAACCGAAAATACCTCCTCTTAACCTTTCTTTCTTATGGTTCGGACACGTGAATATGTTTACATTCTTTTTCCGCCCCCCTCTTTCTTGGTAAGCAGACTGAAGTTGAATGCCTTTCTTTCCTACCTCTCCAAACCTAGGCGGCGTGTAAGCCTCCGTACTGTCCCCCCCCCCCCCCCGGAGTCTTTCACCGCAACCCCCCCGGGCCCCGGACCCCTGTCCCCCCCGCGGGCACGGGTACCCTGGCCCCGCCGGCCCCCCCCTTATCAACATCCAATTCTCCTTTCCCCCTCCTTCTTTTTCACCTTTACATTCATGCAGTTCCACATCGCGTCCCCCTCAATGTCCTTTCGGATTTTTTACCTCTTATCCCCATAGCGCGACTGCCTCCCCTTCTCCTTCCCTTCTGTCTTTTCCTCCCCCCACAAACCGCCGACGCGACTCACTTCCCCCGCTCTCTCTGCTTATTCACGCTCGATGTGGCGAATGTTCATGTACCCTTTCCTCTTCCAGACTCCAACCTCTTAGAACCAAGGGAGTTTTTTTCTTCCCTACTCTTCTTTTTCCCCCTCATCCTTTTCGAGACAAACAAATTGGAGGATGTAATAAGCATTTCTTCACATGCTCTCCTGATGGGTATGGAGAGGAGACTTCTGATTCTCCTTACCTTATTCCTCCATCCACTTTCAATTTTCCTCTTCCCTTAATTCAGGGGTGCATATCCCATACCCTTTTGGATGGCCTTCGTCACTGACGTCAGGATCTATTCATTTCACCGGCCTCATGTGGATAACAACTAGCCTCCCACAGTTTTTTCCAAGGTTTCATCGGGAGGAGGAACTCCTTTTTTCCCCTTGGGCCCATTCCTCCACCTCCCGTTGTTTTGTTGTCTATAGCTTAACCTTCTCTCCGTTTTACCCTCCGTATTAGCGAAGCACGAGGAACTCAGAGTTGTTATCCACAATGACGCGCACTGTTTTGCACCCCCACGCACTAGACCAATGGATAGATTTCTTCCCCCCCCCTCTTCCCCGATCCCTTAGTTATTGAAAGGGTTGCGAGGTTTTACCCCCCCCCCTTTTCATCCTTTTCCTTGTCATCGCACGAAGTCTACTCTTTTTTCCCAATCCCTTCCTTTTGTTCCGGTCTTTCAACTGTCTTCCCCCTCCCCCCCCTCAGTTATGGAGTTCATCATATTGCTGTAATCCCTTTGTATTTTTCTTGTTCAGAACAGAATAGCTTGCTCTTCCTTTCCGTGCTGCCCAGCCCCCACCCTCGCCCCAACCGGGTTGTAGTTTCTTCCTTACTTCCTTTCGTTCCTTTTTTTATTTCTTCGAGCACTGAAAAGAAGGAGCGATCCCTTCCCGCCATCCCCCTTCTTTTCGCACCTTGCTGTGTCAAACCAAAGCAGTACGCCGCTTTTCTCATCTTAGGGTTAACTGCACGACACTAATTCCTCCCTATATAGAGACCCGTAGTGACGTGTATATAACAGCCACGTGTAAATCTCTTCCCTTCTCTCTTCTTTTTTCCCACCACCCTATTTCGGCGGGTCTGGCACATTCGTTTTTTCCTGCCATTTTCTCCCAACTTCGGCTGCTGAGCCAACGCCTTCTATCTTTTTTCTTTTTCTGGTTTGGCTGAAAAAGTGGTCGCACCCCTTTTTTGAGTCCCCTTCTTTCCCCAAACGGAACCTCCTTTCCCTCGTTTTTTCCCACTTTTTACTCGGCCCCTCTGATGAGCTTAGTGACGGCCTTTTCCCTCATTCCTTTAGCTTAACAAGAAGATTGAGCACATCGTGATTACTCCTCTTTTTGAGACATGCTTCCTATGCAGATGACGATTTGTTTCGCAACTCAGGCCGCTTTCCGAAAAGTAACCGCCTCCCTTTCCCCCTTTCCTTTCCTTCCCTTTAGAAGATGAGAACCACAGATTTTTCCCTTTTCTTCCCTCCAGGTAAGTAAAGGTGCAGCCCTCGGACACGTCTCATGGCACAGTAATACCCCCACCTTCCCAAGTATGGAGGACGTCTTTCTTAGGACATGACATAACACAGCCGGCGAACGCAGATCTTCCATTTCCTCTTCCCCCATATAAGAGAGAAGCAACAAGGTTTCCTTCCTCCCACCCCCGGCGATGTAAATAACCCCTCCAACCTTCCTGCTAACAGGAAGACTCTCTCCCTTCCCCCACATGCACCGAAGTGAGAAAGGCTTTTCTCCCCCCGATTCGTTCGCCTCTCGTTTTCAGAGACACGACTAGTTCCCCTTTCCCTCACCCGTTCTTGAACCTTCTTCTCTTATAAGTAACCGCTTTTTTCCTAACAGAGTGATGTCGAGATTTGCACTTTTCACTACGACGCGTCTAAAGAACGAGAACTCTTCTTTTCTTTTAGCCTTCTTGTTCCCCGACTCGCATCTTCTATTTTTCCTCTCTACTTTTTTCCCCCTGATATAATCTTCTTTTTTTCCCTCCCTCCTTCTTTCCTAACTCACAAGCATCCTCCTTT
>Ga0179593_1584167_pt1 | contig 12169 bp, 9 predicted proteins | sample CZODoug2_1_08_16_FD_185931 | JGI IMG/M metagenome (GOLD analysis project Ga0179593, IMG submission 185931) | Vadose zone soil fungal communities from Angelo Coast Range Reserve, California, USA - CZODoug2_1_08_16fungal (PacBio error correction) | ecosystem: Environmental > Terrestrial > Soil >... | reverse complement strand
AATCCAATATTGCTTTTTCTTAGCCCCCCCCTGCGGCGTTCTTTTTTGCCAAGGACTAAGGTCCCCCGATGGTGGAGATCATGGACTTTTCTAATGTTCACGGATCTCCACCTATCCTTCAAGTTACCTATCCTTTCGATTCGACTCAAGCGGATCAGAATTCCAATGAGGCGTACGGTTCTTTTCTAGATCGATTAGGTCCACCTTCTGAGGTCCCTAGTTGTATGCGAGTAGAGGTGGGTTTTGCCATCGATCTGTTCCCCATACACTATAGGCATTTTTTTTTTTTCGAGTGCACCATCACCGAGCCGCCCTTTTGTTTAAGGGGTACGCGTTTCCCCTCAGCCTTTCAAGTCCCTTTTCTCGTCACCTTTTTGCTCTAACCCCCACTGTTTTTTCGTCGTGCGCGAGGCGTGAGGGCTTTCTTCATCCCTTTTCTTTTTCTGGGAAATACTCTACTCGTCGTCCTAATGGACGTTAAGCTGGCCCAACATTGACCCCCCACCCTACCAGAATTCTCGTACTTTTTGTTTTGCAGACCCCCCCCTGACCCAATGGACGGCTGATTGACTTCCGGCCGCCTAACCCCACGCTGATGCACGTCTAGCGCCATTGGCTTGTTCCACTCAACTCGTATTCAATCTTCTTCCCTTTGTTATTCCTAAGTTGTTCTCAAGCACGGGCTTTCCAATCTCTGTTTTCTTTTGCCGCCGTTCGTACATCCCCCAAGTGTCTTCGCAACGGCATCAATCAGTGCTGTCGTTTTTCTTCTCCCTTCAGATTTTTTCCTCTCCTTTTCCTGCAGGACGAGACCTGTTCGTCTCATGCTATTTCTCTTTGTCATCTCCCCTGAGCTTGTCTGCCCCGGTGAAACCTTTGACCGTAATCAGCGGCAGGGTCAGCCCTTCCACCCCCCCCGATCACATCCATTCAGTCAGTTATGTGATTGAACCCATTTTTTTTTTTGAAGTCTCCCTCGGTGATATAAGATCCTTTTACGTCTGGATGACAGCGCGCTCGCTAGATGCAGAAGGTTCATCCATACTGCTTCTAAGTCAAGAACCCTCATAAACATGCCTTGGCGCCGGCATGCTTGTGGATGTCATCAAATGCTGCGTCGACCCGTCCTCGCTTCTTCTCAGGTTAGCGGCCTCGGTTTGCAACACCGTATCCCTATCAAAGCATGCGAGGATAGGGTCAGGGGGTGTTCCCCCCCCGGAAATGCGAGTAGATACTGTTCCCTTTTGCTCATGAGTATTTGAAGCTCCTGTGTCAGTGAGTTGTGACCTAGTTTCCCCCCCCCACGCCTCCCCGGTTTCTCTTAGTATGCCCTTTTTCCCCACCGGCCCGGTAAGCGCCATTTTCAAAACGATCCCCAATTTTTATCTGTCCCCGCTCTTCGATTAGGCTCCAGTTAAGTGACTTTTCCTTTTTCATCTTCCTGTTTTGGACATTCTTTTCCGTAAACCTACGGACAAACCCCTGTTCTCGTAAAGGACCGCGCTTCTTTTTTCGTCCACACGGGTGTCGTGCAGTTGGCCCCCCTCGAATATCTGCTGCTGCTCCTCGAGTGGAAGAGTGCCTGCTGGCCAGCCTTTGTACACTTCGTTACGCTAGTCGTGAATTTTTGCGAACCAAGCTGCCCTAGCGCCGGAGAATCAGTAGTCTTCTCCCCCAAGTCCTTCCTCAATAGATCACTACTCCTTTTACCCCCTTACGCTCTGATTCCCTTGCTGAAGGCATTTAAGCGGACCACGCCCCTGAAGGAGGCCTTTCTTCTTAGCGTTTTTCCACTTCGAAAGGCCTAATGAGGCTTTTTGCTCCATCTGCTCGGGCAATCGGCTTCCCCATTTGATGAGGCGAATTAAGACCTCTCCTCCTCTATCTATATTTTTTTTCCTCCTACTACTTTTGTAGTGATAGTCGAAGCTGCGTCGCATAGTGGCGCCCGCAGCTCTTTGTTTCCCAAGGTCCCCCAAGATTTCCTTTGATTAGCCCGCCCCAAGTAGGCCTGTCAGTCCGCCTCCCCGCAGCGGGCCGCATCTTGCCCCGGCTTGACGGTATGACTTCCTCATTAACCCTGAATTCCGCTTTAGTGGCTTTCTGTTCCCTTCCTCGATTATGATTGAGTTTCCTTTAAATTCCCCCGATCGGCTTGGCTGCTAATTGGGCTATTTAGCTTTGCGCCCGGCGTACTATAAGCCCCTGGTTAGTCGCGTTTTTTCGCACTGTCCGCCACGATGTATTAAGCAATTACTTCCTCTTCGATCTTCCCCAGTCTGCCCCTTTTCCCAGAAGCGAAGATTCTTCAAATCTTTTTGTGACCGACGTGTTATATTTGCACGCCGAAATGGCCCCACGGCTAGTTTCCAATCCCCACTATTTGGGGCATTCTAGCGATCTCCACCTTTGTGAGGCGACAAGCGCAGTACCCATTTGACCATATTGATCAACTCGTTTTGAATTGCTAGCCCTAACCGTGTATCGGTAGTAGTAAACAGATTAACCTTCAGACCTCTGGATCCCCATAAGCGGCTTAGTTCCTTTCAAAGCTCCGAGATCGGTAGTTTAGATGGTCTTGTGCACCCTACCCCCTTTCCGACGGGATTTCCCTTTGGTACGTTCCCGCCCCAAGCTGAGTTTCTTCCCCCTCAGCATTTTAAGGCTGACCCGTCCATCAGCAGTGCGTGTTTTTTGCCAAAGAGCTCCTTTTGCGAGAATTTTAGATTCTTGATGAACGTTGCCGCGTCGCCGCAGAATTAACCGGTTAAGGACTCGTCCGTTCCTTCTTTTTGTTTTTCTTCAGCCCCCCTCTCCTATGACCTTCTTATATACCGGGTAGTCGAGTTGTTGTTTTTGCCAATAATAGCATTGCCTTGTAGTCTAGCGCTTTTTTTTTCACTTCCTCCCTTCCAGTTCCCCGCTTCGTTACGCAACCGTCGACAAGTAACGCTCCCCCAAGCCGTCTGTCTGAATAGCGAAATAAGATATATTGGGTTTCCCCGAACCGCCCCCGAGAATTCTTTTTTTCTTCAGCCCCTCCTTCCCAATTCCAAGTGAAAGAGAGGTCTTTTTTTTTAGAATCCCATAGGTGACTCACATTCCTTTTTTGGCGCATCGTCGAGCTTGAGACACGAGGGCAGGTCTTTTCCAGCTTAGACGCCCACGTCCTCTCGAACCCTGATTGGTTGCTGAATCGAAGACGTAACTCGAATTTCTCCTTTTTTTTTGTTTAATTGAGGGTTTATTTTTTGCGCATCGTCCATGGATCTTCCGTTGCTCGAGGGTCTCATTTAGTAGAGTAGTCTGGGTGTATTCCGTGTTTTTTGAGGATGCAGGTCCCCCAACGCCGGATAGGATTTACCAGTAGCCCGTGCTTGAGGTGCATCGAATAGAGTAGGCGCCCCTTCTTTGTGTTTCATGTTTGGTCCTACGGGACATGAGTTACTCCTGCAGATTCTTCCCGAAAGAGACGGACATTCTGGGCGGGGCCCCCCTGCGGTGCTCTCCCCCTAGTCCTACCGATCCTTGAAGGTGTTTCTTAGGATTTACCACCGCCACCACCGGCTCTCCCGTCTGTGAAGTCCTGATACTCTCCTTTTCCCCTGCAGATCTCATAAATTCAAGAGGCGTTTTCGGCCCAGGGGTAAGTCGGCCGTCGAAAAATGGAACTTTGCCATTTTCCCATCTGGCCCTCAAAGCCCGTAACAGGACCGGGCTTTTCATTCCCTTCCCCACTCCCGGCTCTGAACCCCTTCCCCCTCCGGCATGAGCACTCGCATCCTTCTTTAGGATGATAAGGATCCTTTCGTTAATGCTGTTGTACCTTCTCCTTCTGTTTTTCCCAACCTCCTGACCATACCGCGAGCCCTGCCAAGATTTTTCCGCGCTCTTTTTTTTAGTTATTTCAGTCTACCGATGTCTGAAGCGTTTCCTATCAGATGGTTTTTCGACGTCGATTGCGCAACTTGGCCGGCTCCCTCCGGGGCGACGGCATGGGTTCCTCTATCTAGCACCGCCTTCCAGTGCCTGTGTCGGGTTCTTTAGCGCCGCCGCCCTTGTTTTTCGAACACAGCGGGTCACCCCGCGTGACCCCTCCTCAGCGCCAGAGGGCCCTTCTTTTTGAATCTCCCCCCCATTGTGCTGCCTTCCTTTTTTCTAGAGTTTGTAAAGGCGTACTTTCTGATAAGCGTCTACGTTTGCGTCTTACCTTCCCCTCTTGATCTTTTTGAAATGACTCCGCTTTCTACGCCATGCCGCTTTCTGTTATACCATGCGTAGTGTATTTTCTCTTCCCCTTCATATCCAAATGGAGATTTATTGAATTTTTTTCGAGTTTGAGGGCCTACGCACCGTGGTAGCCTCTTTTGTCCTACTGAATTGTACCCACTTCCTTTTAGCCGAAGAATCCTTTCCCTTAATCTACCGAATTCTCCACCCAGCTAGAGCGAAGAACATTCGCCTCTGATTTCTAGTAATCGGTTCCCCCGCTTTTGTTCATTAATATTGCCGTGTCGTCCTTCTTCCCCAATCATTCGCTAAATCCCGTGACGCCCGAATAAAAGTCTCATGTTCTCCCCTCAATAACCTATTCCTCTTAACAATTGCTCCCCGGATGAATTAGCAGTCTTTTTGTCCTGTGTTTCTTCGGCTCTATGTGTTTTCTATTGTCTGCAGAGGTGCTCTTTTCTTTTTTTAGCACCTGTCCCCTCTTCAGCAATGGTAGTCTGTTACCAGCCTTTTAGTCGTGGCTGTAGGCGTAGCCTTTCCCCCTTCGGCACGCACCGTAAGCGACTAATTCACGAAGCCTTAACCGATGTCACCCAAAATTCCTTTTTCTTCCCGCATCCCGCAAGTGCTCGTTTCGAGCTTTTCTCCTGCCCGCTTTAAGTACATTTTGATCGAGTGACGTTAGAGGCTTTTTTTTTTTTTATTTGTGACCAGATTCTTATTTCCGTTTCCCCTTGCGCGAGTTATCAGGTAGCGTTGTCCCCCCACGTCTGGATTTTCTCTGTCGTGAGTTTCTTCGTTCCCCTCTCCTCTTTGGGACGACTTGAAATTGGGAGAGTCCACTACCTCTAGTTTATTGGATGCCTCACGTGAATGATTAACACCGCAACGAAACGTTTCAAGGACCTGAGACAATTGTAATAATACCTGCCCTTTTTTTTTTGTTGATATTTCGTCCCCTTGCAGCCTAAAACGTGTCTTGCTTCCAGACGTATCTGAGGAATTACAGTGCTTTTAGGGATTAAAATGGTATCTGCCCTTACCTTTCTAGGTTCCTTCTTCAGCGGCCGTACGTCCCACCTTTTTTTGTTTTCCCCGCTGACCGAACCTCGCGCAAGGTGGTTCACAAAGACTATTTCTCCTTTTTGCCTAATCCTTTGTATGGAGTCCCCTGCAAGGTCACCTTGCGCCCGTGTTTTAGTGCTTCAACTCCATAGATTTTTGCAGTTCGAGTCTACGTCTTATCCGGATTCCACGCGTTCCTTCTTTTTTTCTATACGACCCGACTTTGACCTCTTCGACGTCCCATTGCTAGCGTCACGTCCTGACGCACTCCGAACTTAGGGACGAGTAGCCATTTTTTTTTTTCTTTCCAGACCCTCCCCTTTTAACCCTCGAGGATCGCCATACTCGACTCGGTTTGCTTGGCGGTTCTCCTTGCCATTTTGTCTTACTTTGCTCAGTTACCGCGGCTGTAAGCGTTTCGTCAGCTTTATACGACCCCCTTCACTGTTCACTCTTTCACTCCCAGTTCCCTCGTTGACTGGACACCGATCCAGAAAGCCTCTTCGCGTGTCATTCGATTAGGGTTCTTTTCTGCTTTTAATAGGAGCAGGCCCAGGAATTCTGCTTAGGGCCTCCGTATACTCCCTGCGAGCTAATGCAGGGAGGCCCCCCCGGTAATAGACCATCGCTTCCCGAGCCCCTTCCCCCATGGGGCTTGAGCTTATTCTGCCTGCAACCCCCCCGTGACGCAGACCAAACTTTAAAGGGTAACGTCAACTTCATCCTCTTGACCTTTCTTTTGAGATAGCAAACCGTCAGTGCCCTGTCGGCTGAAAGCGCCTATTCCATCGCTAAAAAGGACGTACTCACCCCCCCTTATTTTATACTTCCCTCCCCCTCCCCCCACTCAGGTCCTTGCCTGAGCACTGCTGCGGGAATGTCCGCTTCAATTGCTGCGTGGTTTGGTCCACTTTTATTTCCACCACATTTTCCCTTTCTTTTCGGCGCTACGGAACATCTCTTCCGGTTGCAGCGTCCTTCGGGGCGGGGACAGGACAAGGGTTAAAGAGACAGAGCCTGTCAGTCCGTCTTCAAACTTTGAGAAGACGACTACCCCGTCCCCTTCGGTCCATCCACGATGCTGGGATCAAAATCGAGAGTTCTTTCAATCTTGAAGGATCGGAGGGAGGAATGTCTGGTTATTCGTTTTACAGACAGTTTAGGTTCCATGGCAAAAGAAGTCCATTTTCGTCATTCAAACTTTCATACGGAGCGCATTTCCACGCCTTTTGCTTGTCCTCTTTTCTCTCCATGAAGGAGGGAGGGGGCCATCCCACTAGACGTTGAACGCAGCGAGTTCCTTTAGCCTTTCATGATTAGACAATTATTTTTTGCTTTACCGCTGTCGATCGACGATCTTACCGATTAAGATATTTTTTTTTCTCTGGAAGTGAGCCCCCCCCAGTTTTTAGACCTCCTGAGATCCTCCGGGAATAATTTCGACACGAGCGTCCCTCTTAAATAGATGGAGATGACCTCTCCTTGGCTCTTTCATTAACTAAAGAACTGAAGAACGACTTGGTTTTTTTTTACTCAATTGCAACGAAGCCCCCAGTTTGGAATATAGAAGGACCCCGTTTTTCCCAACAGGCCCCACCTTGGTTTTCTTCTCGGTTTTACTTCCTCAGGGCCGACGAGAACTCATCGACTATTGTATTTTTAAAACTTAAACTTGTATTCCCCGTAAGTACTTCCCAGCAGCTTATATACGCCTTTCACCGAACCTCCCCCCCCCCGGAAGTGCCGGACGCCCACCCTAACCACACGCCACAAGCATTTGATGCCCGAGGCTTCGGCCTTGCCCCCGGGTTTCCACGACTCTTACTGAGTGTTGCGTTATCTCAGTTTTTTTTCACTAAGTGGTTTTTCCCCTAGATAGTTGGCTTTCTTCTTTTTCCCGCCCCCGTTCCCGTATCGCCGATCACCAGACTATCGTGCTGACCTTTAGTTCCTTTTCCTTTCCAGAGGGAAAGCGTCGATCTCCATACTTTTTTCTCGATGGCCTAAAAGGATGAGGGTTCTCGTTCCACTTTTCATTCCCCTCCTCCGGTAGGAAATATGAGGCGACCCACTTGGCTATCCCCCTGAAGTAAGTCAGTGTTCTTTCTCCAGTTTTTTTCTTCGCTTTTTTCCTATCCGGTCCTAGTAGCTTGTCTTTTTTTAGCTTCGGGTGGAAGCCGGAGCGTGCAGCCGGCTTTCCTCGTTTGCAAGCAGAGTCAGCAATAAACTTCCCTTTTATGTCCTCGCGGACTCCGTTTTTTTTTTCTTCCAGCGACCAGCCCCCGCTGCGAGAGACCCCCTCGGTTGCAATGCGAGATTCTCGCACCAAGCGTTTTCCCCGTTCCGCCTCTCGTCAATGTGCTTCGCCCATGAGGACATAGACTCCTTTAGTAAATCTGCTTTTCCCCCGTTTTTGTTGAAGTTCACTGATCTTGATTCACCCTTCATGACCGAGGGGCGATTAGCGTGGCTACCCGCGCCCTTCTCCTTGTTTTATTAGGAGCACATGTTTGTCTTTTTTTTTTGAACGGAGGCTCTTGATCCCGATTACGTCCTTTTTCTTTTTGCCTGTTCGTCGATTAGGTCGCTGCTTGGAGGTTTATGAACATCCGGCCTTTTTCTTTGAGGTCCAGCCCATACGTAAAGACGTTTTCCCCCACCCCTTCCCGTTAAAGACGTAGATCGATTCGTTCGCGACAGGGGTAGTGCCATCGTTCTCATATTCCTGGCTATTTGATGCTCTACATTATGGCCACAGGAATGCGGCCCGCATTTTGGAAAACTTAGTTAAGCAGCACCCTTTCTTTAACGTTTTAAGCCAACATTTTGAAGTGTTTTCGAGTTTGCAAGGAGAGCATTATTGTAGGGGGGTCACCCCAGAACTCCGGACTGATAAGATTGATCTAAACCTCTCAACGCCACCGGAAGATGAAGCGTGACTTTCGCCTGCCTAGATAGCCGCTGAGAATTGGGGCCTCCCTTTGAAAGGTCTTTATAATGTGGGATACCGATCGTCACGTCACTTCCCGGCATTGCAAGTTAGAGAAAAATCACTTTCCTTTCCATGCGTCCCTCTTCTTCGTAACCATTTTGGTTGTTTTCTTTTAGCCGAGAGATTTTCGACGAAGCTGAGGTTGGGATGGCGTAAGCTTGGATTATTGTCCTAGATAGGACGCCAAAGTCGACTTCAGTCCTCCCGATGAGGCTGCGTCGGCTCCTCTAGTTCGCGGATCGTGTAATTTCCATGCGCATTTTTAGAACTTCTCTCTTTTCCCATGAGTTCCCCTTAGGTCCCCTGTTTTTATTTATCCTGGAAGGGAACTCGATGGTCTGTCCCTTTTTCAGGCCATCTAGTTTCATTTTTTTCGCTTGCACGGCCCGTACGCGTCTTGAGAGGTACCGACTTGGTCCCCTTGCTTCTCTGCTGTTTACACTCGACTTTAGAATCAGACACGTTTCTGTCCCCTTCCTACCCGTTCACCTACAACGAATCGATCTCCTTACTGAAAAAATGGGTTGTTTTTTTCTTTCTCGGACTGGACCTCCCTAAACTAAATTTTCCCCCAAACTGACTCGATTGGTGTCAGAAGCATCGTGCCCTTCTACCATTAATCAGACGACAGTGAGCCCCTGCATCCTACTGTTTCGAATGGAACTCAGGCTTTTGATAAGAAACAGGGGCCCGCTTTTGATTTAGTCTCAACTTTTCCCTCCTTTACGACAGGGCACTCACATTCTCTCTCCGTCAAAATTAGATTTTTCGGGGGTACGAAGTGCGTCTTTCTGGGAAAGAAGTCCACCATGGAACAGATTTCTGGACTTGGCGTCCTTTCCCCGTCTTCTTTCGACGGTACGATAGTGAGCCTGCGAGTTCTCAATGGCGCGCAGCGTGTTAGCCTGTCAATCTGTCTTTGCTAGTCGACTTTCTCTTTCTTTTTTCTCTTGACTGGCCTGCGAGCGAAGAATACTTCCCGCTGGGTCAGCGTTTTCTCCTCCTCTTCAGACCACTTACGATGTTCATCCTTCTGTATTGATCCGGCGTGGTTGCCCTAAATAGTTTTTTCTTTTTAGTAGCATCTGGTGTTTTTTCGCCGCCGAGATTAGCTTCGTTACTTCAAGGTTCGACTCTTCACCATCACCGGTTAGATCTTATCGCGCCATCAGATCATAGTTTTGAAACCCTCGAATGTTATCCTGCGATGTTTCTTTTCCCGGTCGGTACGAATTACCTGCAGTTTCCGCCATCTTTTTCTCCAGAATTGAACTGGCCTTCGACGGAGTCTGTCCACTGGCGACCGTCGCGGCCGACGGGGAAGGGTCCGCCATTTCCTCCTTCTCCCCCGCAAAAACGACCCTCTTTGGACCCACCTGTCGGCCGTACCTACAGTTTTCATGATTTTTGCGGTTTTCTCCTTGGCTTTCCATTTTGCTTAGTTTCTTGCTCGCGCTGATTTTTTCTTTACTGTGGTGTCGGACGTGCCGGACCAAAGTCTTTATCGTTTGTTCTTCCCCCCCAAATCGTCCTTTCCCCCCGTTGGTCCCTCGCCTTAAAGTGTCTTTTTCTTAAGCCAGGCCGAGCCCTCGATTGCTGCCGGGTTGAGGAAGGACGCAGTTGCATTTCCTTCCTTTGTCCCCTTACGCACCCCCTATCAAGAGACCCTCTTCGGGTCTGCCTTACGAAATGAAAAGAAGGTGCTAGAATTCCTCCCAAAGAGAAGATTATGTCTTCTACGTGTTTTTCAATAGATCACGCGATTGACTCCTTCCTTTCCTTCCTTGATATCAGGTAAGTCTCCGTTTTTTCCAATTAGATACTACCATGATTTTTCAGATCTCTTCAGGAAGGCCCTTTCGCCCTCGCCGCAGTCGATGAAACTGCTAACTTTCCCCCCCCCCCCGTTTCGCGCCTGTGGCCCCTGCCGCATTCCTTGACTCTCCAAGAGGGCCTGGGATGGCTCATCCTATTACTGAGCCAAGGTGGTCTGGACCCCTTTCTTCGAACCCCTCCCCTTGAATCTTTGAAAGACGAGTTTTCCGCCAGACATCTTTCCGATTTCTCTAAGCTCATCGATGTGAGGTGCTCTCACATTTTTTTTCGGAATGCGTCCTCTTAAAATTTGGGCCTTCTCCCCTCTTCTTTCCTTGTTCCCTCCCGATCAGCCAGAAGTTAAGTGCAATTCATTTTCGTCGATAGCCAGTCCCTAATGTTTTCACGACCCACAGCTGCACAATCTACCCCCCTGCCATGCCAGGGACGGCAGAGGTTGTTCGTTTGAAGAATGGGACATTCGTTGCTTTTTCTTAGCGCTTGCTCCCTCTGCTTTTCTTCTTTCCAGCCTTTTTCACCTTTTCCTTAAGGGTATAGCTTTTGAGAGACACCCCACGCGACTTCGATTTTCGTTGAAATTTAACAACTGTCATTTCTCCGCTATTATTTTTTTTTCTGAGATTTGTTGTGATCGACGCCCCGATGGAACTAAGCATTTACTAAAAATGGATTATGATCGCACTCTTTCTTTTGGTTTCGAAGGCCCCAGATAGAAGGGTTATCCTCCCGAATTCGCTACGGACTGAGGTTTTTTACCATTACTAGCGCTCTTTTCATTTCATAGGAACATCCCGATGCTAGTTAAGACAGCGCGGGAAGTGACTGTTTCACATTCACTCTTAATTTTTAGCATTCTCCTTCACCCCGAAGTGTTTCCTAGGAGGATGACTTTCGCACTTCCTATCTCGAACTACTACACATGGCCCGTTCCCTTCTCCGAGTACGCGACGGTACTTTTTCCTTGAGTTCTCTTTCAACCGATGTCGGCTTTCGTGCGATGTTGTTGGCTCTTCTTTTTTTCGCTAATCTCTCTAGTTTCTCTCTAGGCAGGCAATCCTCTTTTAGGAGAAATAGACGTTAGCCCTTGTAGTGTTTCCCCCCGCAGGAATCCAGCAGTTCTGTCGGATTTCCTCGAAATGCAAACAACTTCCTGTTTCCCAAGTTTTTATACTTTAAAGGAGATGGTTGCGTGCCTGAATATCTTGTTACATGATGAGTCCAGTCAATGCCTATTTCTCCCTCTTTCTCTTCCCAAGACAATACCCCCTGCCTGCGACGTTACCCCTGCGTTGTGAAAAACCGAATTTCCAACGTCTCTCCATTCTTCGACGATTTCCTCTTCAGTACCGAGCTCAGCACGATCGCTTTTTAATATTGAAAATAATAATCTGATTCGCTGGATTCTCCCTGATTCTTTCCCTTCTTACTCTTTAGCCCCTCCAGTGTTAAGATGGCACTTTCTAACGCCCCTTTCCTACCCTCTTGTTTTGAGATGAAATTTTTTCATTCGTGACAGTCAATTAAAACGTTTTTTCCAAGGTCTTTTATCCCCCTACCGTCTCCTCAAGTAATCATTTGTTTCGTGCTCCCCCCATCGGACTCCAAAAAGCGAGTTTTCTTTATTTTTTTAGCGTAGTTGGAGGACAAGTTCTTTTTTTTGAAATTCCTTTTTCAACAAGCTGACACTCGAAACTCGCTCAGTAGGGTTCTCAGTTTCCCTCCACTAACTCGTTAGCCTGCTCTTTGTTTTTTACATCTTCGCGGTCTTTCGGAGGCCGAGCCCCAACTGGCGCGCTTTTAGACTTTGGCGACCCTTTCTTGTGTTGTTCGAGGGCAGACGGGTTTGCGGTTTCTTTGCAATTTGAGTGTAGTGCCGTGCCAGTTGCCCTCCCTCACCTCAATATGGCTGTCGTAATCGCTATGAGCCCAGTCTGCTGGCCGCTTTCCGAACGAAGGCTCGCGACGTTCTGATTTTCTGTTACAAAAATACGCCGAACAGCATCCCTTTTTTCATCGACCTGACTGTCCGCATCGATACCTTTGGTG
>Ga0179593_1577571_pt1 | contig 12169 bp, 19 predicted proteins | sample CZODoug2_1_08_16_FD_185931 | JGI IMG/M metagenome (GOLD analysis project Ga0179593, IMG submission 185931) | Vadose zone soil fungal communities from Angelo Coast Range Reserve, California, USA - CZODoug2_1_08_16fungal (PacBio error correction) | ecosystem: Environmental > Terrestrial > Soil >... | reverse complement strand
GAGTTATCGCCGTGTCGAGAACCGCGCCCGCTTCTCCCCTTCCCCCTTTTTCTTTTTTTTCCCTCCCTCCTTTTGTACCTGACCGCGATAGAATCATCAAAGATTGTGATCGTCGCGAGTCATCCTGACGCTCGATGTCCTTCCCCTTTTCCCTTTCCCCTTTGTCGCCGGCGTCGAAGCACAAGGAGCTCGAAACAACTTTTCCCCTTCTTTTCCCTTTTTCTTTACAAAAAAACGCCCGAGTTCTCCTCCTCCTTCCCTTCTCTTCCTTCGTTATCCAGCGCCTTTGGTGTATGCTGATTGCCGGCACTCAAACGGAAAGCATTTTTTTTTTTTTTCTTTTTTTCTTCTTTTTCCTTTCTTACGCTCCCTTCACAGATTGAGACGGACACTTGGCGAAAGCCCGTGAAAGTCGTTCTTTTTTTTTCCTCCTTTTTCTTTTCTTTCCCTCCCCCGCCCAGATCGAATGAAAAGAATTTGAGAGGAAGAAATTTCCTTTTCCCTCCTTTTTCTTTTTTTCTTTCCCCTCTTCCGCCAGCATACAAAAGAGAAGAAGGACAGGACCCTCCCTTTCCTTTCTCTCCTCCCCCCCTTCTTCTCTTCTTCTTCTTCTTTCTCCCGTCCCGATAGTAAGAATTAGAAAAAATTAGTGTTGAAGAAAACCGACTCTCTTCTTCTTTTCTTTTTTTTATTTTTTTTCCATTTGTTTTCCCTCTGAGGGACTCCTGAAAGATATGAGCAATGCATGCTGCTTCCCTTTTTTTCCCTCTCTCCTTTTCTCTCCTCTCTTTTTCTTTTTCTTTTGGAGGTTGTCGATCTTGACAGCGTGAGTAAGGGGGAAGCTATTTTTTCCCTCTCTCCCTCTTCCTTTTTTCCCTCTTTCTCCTTTCTACAGCCATTGACTTCCCTCCTTCTTTCCTCCCTCTTTTTTTTTCCTTTTCCTTTCCTTTCCCGATCTTTCTGAGCGGCCACCAAGAACCTGACCAAAGTAAATGTTCTTCCTCTTCCCTCTCTTTTCTTTTTCTTTTTTTTTTTTTCCCTTTTCTCCTTTTGTGCAACAGCGTGGTGTTCCATAGATGGCTCAGGATTTGTTATTTCTCTTTCTCTTTTTTTTTTTTTACTTCGGAAAGAGGACATTGATATCCTTCAAGTTCCTTTCACCCCCTTTTTTTCTCTCTCCCTCTCTTTTCCCCTTTCTTTTCGCCCGCACCTCGCACTCGCAGAAGAAGCTAGCCCTTTCCCTTTCCCCTTCTTCCCCCCTTTTTTGTCCCTTCCCATCCCCAATCCATTTGGCAGCCGGAGATCAGAATAGGCATGCAACTCAGGTTCCTTTTCCCTTCTTTCTTCTTTTTTTTTTTTCTCCCCCCCTTGGGCACGGCGACGAAACAGAACAGATTGCAGTAATGATAAAGGCTCTCCTTTTTTCCTTTCCCCCCCTTCCCTTTCCTTCTCTTCTCCCCCACACCGTTCAGAACAGGAGACGAAAGGAGCGGTGAAACCCCCTCCTCTCTCCCTTTTTTTTTTTTCCTCTCTTTTCTTCCATTCGCTTGTGCCGATGGCGCCAGGACAGACGGGCCTTGTTCGTATAGTGATAATGAGTAGTCCCTCCTTCCCTTCTCCTTTTTTTCTTTTTCCCCCTTCCTTTCCTTCCAGAAACTCCTTCTCGGCTTAGATGGAATGAAGAAGATGGAGAAGAGCTTTTTTCTTTTTTTTTCTCCTTCTTCTTTCTTCCCTTCTTTCTTTTTTTTCCTCCGGCCCAAACGGATTCAAGGTAGTCTCGAACATGGACCGATTTCCTCACGGAGACAAGTTGAGTGACGATTTTCTCCACCTTTTTTCTCCCTTTTTCTTTTCCCTGTTGGCAGCAACATCTTCAATACGGGCAAGGAATTCAACCTCTTCCTCCTCTCTTCCCCCCCCCTTCTTTCTTTCCCTCCTTCAGCGGCCTTCTCGTTCGCGCGTCGATGCGTCAGGATACAATCCTCGACATCTTAATCTACTCTCTTTTCTTTTTTTTTCTCTCTCTCTTTTCTTTTTTTTTTTTTTCTCTTTCTTTTTTTTTTTTTTCTTTCCTTCTCCCTTCTTATCCGTTTAATCCATTCAGACCCGCAGCGTTTCCGCGGATCGATGAAGCTGTTGGAGGCTTTCTCTCTTTTCCTCCTTTTTCCCCCTCTTCCTTTTTCCTTTTTCTTTTTCCCCTCCCCTTCGTCCATAGCGGGCGGAAATGTTACTCGTCACTAAAACTTGTCTACGTAGAGGAAGCGTCCATGTCAGAGACCCCTCTTTTTTTTTTTTCTTCTTTTATTCCGTTTTGAAAATCATTGGCTTGTGAGATATAAAAAAGGTGAGTGGTAGCAGGTCGACCTTCCTTGTCTTTTTTTTTCCTTTCTTCTTTTTTTTCTTTTTTTCCCCCTCCCCCTCAGCCGGGAAGGGTTAGGGAAGGAGGAGATGAAAGATGAGAAGATGAAGTGAATTCCATCCCCTCTTCTTCCCCCTCTTTCCTTTTCCATCGGCCCAGCGAATGGATAACAGGTTAGATTCTCACCCCCTTTCCCTCCTTTCTTCTTTTTTTTTTCCCCCCTTTCCGTTCGTGGACTGTTCGGAACGGGTGGGGAACTATAACGCCTTTCCCTCTTCTTTTTTTTCTTTCTTTCTGTTTTCTAATGACTTTTTTTCCCCCCTTTTTTTTTTTCTTTTTTTCTCAAACCGCAAATCTGCAGGAAGCCGTCAGCCAATTCACCCATGCTTCCTTTCCTTTCTTCCCCTTTCCTTTTCTCTCTTTCTTTTTTTTTTTTCTTCCCTCCCCTTTCCCCCTCCTGCGAGCGGCGTCGACGAGGCGAGGTGCGTCGGAAATCAACGTGAAGCCTCTCGTCGACTCATGTTTTTCTTTTTCTCCTTCCTTTTTTTTCTTCCTCCTTTTTCCCTTTCCCTTCTTTTTTTCCCTCTGGAGGATGTCACGATAGCGTCGCATCAGGAGAAATATATTGTCTTCCCCTTTCTTTCTTTTCCTCTCCCCCTTCCTTTTTTTTTTTTTTTCCCTTCTCCTCTCCCTTCCCTTCTCTAATTTACGATGGGCCAGGTTCTGGTGGAAGGGGGGGTAAGAGATCGGAATCCTTCTTTTCTCCCCTTTTTTTTTTCTTCCCCTTCTGAGTGGCCAATTCGTTCAACGACATCAACATGACGACGTTGAATCGACCTTCTTTTCTCGTTTCTCCTCTTTTTTTTTTTTCCTCCTCCTTCCGCCGCAGCGCCGGAGATCGTCAATCTGACGATCAGATTTTAGATGGAAAGCTGTCCTCTTTCTCCCTTTCTCCCTCTTCTTCTTCCCTTTTTCCCCCCCCCCTTCCCGAAAAAAGTGGCGCCAAACTGGACGAAAGAAAAGAAGAGGACTGTCCCCCTTTTTTTTCTCCCTCTCTTTTTCTTTTTTTTTTGAGAAGCCGCAAAAAAAAAATTAGAAATCTTTGGGTAAGAGTTTTTCCTTCTTCCCCTTCCCCCCCTTTTTTCTTTCTCTGTCGCGAGCCTTGAAGGAAAAAAAAATCGTAAATGGAAGAAGACACTCCCACTTCCCTCTCCTTGTCTTCTTTTTTCTTTCTTTCTGTTCTGCGGCGTGAAGAATATACGAGGCCGAGGAGAAGAAAGTAACCGCTCCTTCTACCCCTTTCCCCTTTTTCTCCTCTTCTTCCTGTCTGCTTCACCTCCGCCACCGCCAATACACAGAAGAGGAAGAGGCAAAGAAACCCTTCTTTCCCTTCTTCTTTTTTTCCCCCCTTCTTTTTTTTTTTTTCCTTTCTTCCTCTACGTGACTAGCTGGATGAGTCAATATAATATTTGAAAGAGGATTGCCCTCCTTCTTTTCTTTTTTCCCTCTTTTCCCCCCATTCTCCCTGTTTCCAGTTCAAAGCTTAGTGTGAGGTAAGAAGAAGATCCTTCCCTTCCTCCCCTTTTTTTCTCTTTTCACACGCTGCTGCGCATCGAGCGTAAGGATGAGCGACGATCCCCTTTCTTTTTTCCTCTTCTCCTCTTCTCCTTTCTTTCTTCCCCCCTATCTTCTCCTTTTTTTTCCTCCCCTTCGGCGGAGTTCGACAAGGAGATGAAACGAATATCTATGCTTTGAATAAGAATAGTTGGGGGGGTGTGTTGATCTCTTTTCCTCTTTCCCTCTCCCTCCTTCTTTTCTCCTCTTTCTCCGGCATTCATCGATCAGTGGAGGAAATGAGAGAGAGAGAAGAAAAGAGGTTCAGTAGAGATAATCTGATGATTCGATCTACATCTCTTTTGGGATTTTCCATCAACACGCGGCAAAGGAAAAGTTTTTTTTTTTTTTTTTTTTTTCTTCTCTTTCCCCCTTTTCCTTTCCCTCAGGTTCTCCTGGGGTGGCTTCAAAAGAATTGCTTTTCTCCCCCCTCTCTTTTCCACTTTTCTTCCTTCCCCCCCTTCTGCAGATTTAGATTGATCATTCAAAGCGATTCGCCTTCTTTCCTTTTTTTTTTCCCTTTCCCTCCCAGCGCTTGGTGTACGGCGATTGCCGGGGCACTCCCTTCCCCTCCTTCTTTTGTTTTTTTTTTTTTTTCTTCTTCTTCCATTCCGATCGCCTCCTCAAATGGAGAGAAGGACATTTTTTCCTCCCTTTTTCTTTTCATCCTTTCTCTTTTTCTCCCTCCCCCCTCTGCCCCGCCTTTCTGCGGCTTCCCTCCTTCTTCCCTTTTTCCTTCTTTTTTTCCCTTCTTCTCGCGACCGCCAGCATTTACACCTAGAAATAGAAAGGCCCGTAAAATACTTTTCTTCTTTCCTCCCTTTATCTTTTTTCACGAACGGAGAGTAAATCTTGGGAGGAAGAGAAGTGAGAGTCAGCCTCTTACCTTTCTCACCCTTTCCCCTCCCCATTCTCTCTTCCTTTTCCGAATTCATGGATATGCAATTCAGGTTGAGTGTAATGAGGATAATCTCCCTCCCTTCCTCTTTTTCCTTTTTTTCTCCTCCCTCCCTCCTCCTGACTATTTCTCGGAGGAGGAGGAAAGTAGTTCTTTTCTTCCTTTCTTTTTTTTTTTCTGTTTTTTTTTCCCTTCTCACGCACCAAATGACGTAGATAAAAGGAGTCATGTTGATGTTCCTTTTTACCTCTTTTTTCTTCTCTCCTTTTTTTTCTCTTAGGTCAGGAAAGACAATTAAGGATGCAAGATAGTATGAGAGGCCCTAACCTTTGTCCCTCCTCTCTTCTTTTTTTTTCTTCCTCCTCCCCTTCTTTGGAAAGCTGGGGTTCAAAAGATGGATAAGGATTTGGAGAAGGAATCGTGAATGCTCTTTCTGTTTTTTTTCTTTTTCCTCTTTTTCTCTCACCTTCTCTACCGAGAGGGTTAACGTTGAGTAAGAAAGAACATAGACATGTCTTCCCTTTCTCCTCTTTCAGTTTTTCTTTCTTTTCTTTTTTCTTCTTTTTTTTTTCCTTTTCTTCTCCCCCACTCAGGGTGAAGTGGTGACGGGGCGGGAATTCCTGCAGATCTGGTTGAGAAGAAGAGAAAGGTGTACCCCCCTGCTTCCCTTCCTCTTCCTACCTTTTCTCGGGTCGGCGACTTCTCGATGGACGCAGATATAGGACGCGGATGGAGAGAAGGGAGTGGATAGCTCACCTTCTCCTCCCCTTCTTCCCCTTTCCTTCTCCTCCCCTTCTTCACGCGGGCCGACGCTGGAAATAGGAGGGGAGCGTTCCTCTCTCCTTTTTACCCCTTGTCTTTTTTTTTTTTTGCCTTTCTCTTTCTCTTTCCTTCCTGCTTCCCGTTTCGGACAGGGCGCGGAACCGGATGGAGGTGCTCAATTAAAATTTTTCTTCTTCTTCCTCTCCCCCCCCTTTTTTTTTCCTTCCTCGTTCTCATGATGAACCACGTGAGCGCGACATGATGAAAAAGGATGAGCCTTTCCTTCTCCCGTCCCCTTTCTCCTTTCCCCCCCATTTTTTCCTTTCTTTTTCTTTTGCCCCCGCTGCTGATCGCTACTTATTCGTGAGTTTAAAGCAATGGCAAAGCCACTGTCTTTTCTTCTACCCTTTCCTTTTTCCCTTTTCTTTTCTCGCGAGAAACCCGCTTCTGGTCGAATGGATTCACCGGAAGACGGCCGTCCTCCCCCCTTTCCCTTCCTTTTTTTTTTTTTTTCTCTTTTTTCGCGAGATGAAGATCGGGAGAGTGGTATCCGGAAGCATCGAAGCGAGCGAAAGAGGAAGGCCGATGAACGTTTTTTCCCCTTTCGTTCTATTCCCCTTCTTTTTCTTTCTTTTTTTTTCTTTTTTTATGCAGCTGGTTGCTGCACCGACGACGGTAAGCAGTGGAAAAAAAGGTGTCCCTTTTTTTTTCCACTCCTGCCTTCTCTTTCTCTTTTTTCTCTTTTTTTCTTCCTTTCCCTTTGTCTGGTGCGCTTATCAACAGGGGACTTGGTCGAAAGGAGAAAAGGATAATCAGGTTGATCATGTCTCTGCTTCACTTTTTTTTCTCCCCCTTTTCCTTCTTTCTCTTTACGTTCTCTTGACCGATGCAGCTCGTGAAGTTGAAAAGGAACCTCCTTTCTCTCCTCTTTCCTTCTTTTTTCCCTCTTTCCAGCGAATGGATAAACGAGTAGATGAGAGAAACGCTTCCCTCCTCCTTCTCCCCCTCTTCTTTTTCTTTTCCTTTTTCGGAATGTTAGGACGGCGTGGGATATAGAAAGAAAGGATAGCCTCTCGTTCCTGCTTCTTTCTTTTTTCCCTTCTCCTCTCTGTAGGTTAGTAGCCGTGAAGCCGTGTTGGGGTACAAAGTTCTACTGCTTTCCACACTACTTCTTCTTCCTTTTCCCTCTTTTTTTCTTTATCATTGTACCGTCGCGGCCGGCAAGCCCAGCCCCGCAGCCGGGGACGAGAGGAGTAACTCTCTTATGCGCTCCGTCGTCTCCTTTTCTTTCCGTCTCTTCTCTCTCTCCTCTCATCATCACGGTGCCAGTGGCCGTGAAGGAGAGACAAGGTCAACTGCGCCTCCTTGCCCTCTCCCCCTTTTTCTTTTTATCTTTCCCTTTTTTCTCAGGATGCGCTTTGGCCGAGCTGGGAAACGATGCGAAAATAAAGACTCCCCCCCCTCCTTCCCCTTCTCTTCTACTTCCCTTGCTCTTTCCCTTTTTTCCCTCACGCTGCACCCCGGCGAAGGAGAAAGAGGAGATGTCCTTATTCCCTTCTTTCCTTCCTTTCTTTTCTTCTTTTTTTCATTTTCATAAGCTCCTGACCCACGTGAAGAAATATGTAAGATCGACCATTCTCCTCCCTCCCCCTCTTTTCCTTCTACTTCCCTCCTTTTTCTTTCTCGCCCCACCATGCAGGGCTAATCGATGAAGGAGGCCTCGAGGACCAGAAAAACTGAAGGGCATACTCCCTTCTCCCATTTTTCCTTCCCTTCCCCCCCTTTCCCCAACGAATTGTTCTTAATTAGTACGATCGGGAGATAGAAAGGAGAGTCAGACCCTTTCCTTCTTTTTCTCCTTCCCTCTCCCCCCCTCTTTTTCCCCCCTCCCCTGTTTCTTCTTTTCTGGTTCTGTCTATCTAGGTGTAATGATGGAGGTAGAGAGTTCCTTTCCCCCCCCCTCTTTCTTTCCCTCCCTTTTTTCTTTTTTCCTTCCCTCTTTCTCTCGAAGGCGTGCAGGCGGAGTCAGGGGGGTTCTTTTTTTCCCTCTTTCTCTTCGACACGAAAACGAGCTACGACTTAAAGGGTTCGCCACTTTTTCTCCCTTCCCTTTTCCTTCTCCTCCCTTCCTTTTCTTTCCCCTTCCCCCGCTGCTGTTCAGTTTGAGTGCGGAAATCGAAGATAAAAAAAGTCTTCTTCTCACTCCATTTCCTACTTCTTTCTTCTTTTCTTTCTCCCTTTCTCCAGAAGATGCAAGAACTCGGGAGTTTGGGCCGACAAGGCAAATATAGGACGCCTCTCTGTTTTCCCTACCCCCCTTTCCTTCTCCTTTTACCTTCTGTTTTTGATGTGATCTCATCAAGCTCAAAAAAAAAGAAAAAATATTGGTCCCTATTATTCTCACTATCTTCAGTCATCTCTTGTTTCCCCTTTTCCCCTTCTTCCTTCCCCGGGTGGCTCAGCTGCTGGGCGAAGCGAAATAAGGCGAAGAGGAGTAGGTTATAGAAAATTCTTCACTTAACTCTCTTTTCTACCCCTTTCCTTCTTTTTTCTTCTCCCTCCCTTCTTCTCTGCCCTGAAGTGAAGAGTAGCAAGTCTCCACTCTCATTTTTCTCTCCTCCCTCCCCTCTTTTCTTCTTTCCCTCTCTGCTCGATGCGCAGCAGCGGGTTCCAATAGCTGGTTATGTTGGTGAGAGGGATGAGATAAATCACCCTCCATTCCCTTTTTCGCTCCTTTCCCTCCTCTCCCTTACAGGTTATGACTTGGGTGATTAAAAAGAATTGAGGGCACTAGATGCCTTGTCTTCCCCCCCCTCCCCTCTTCTTTCGCTCCTCTTTCTTGTTGGCCGAATTCGGAAAAAATGAATTGAGTAATAAAGCTTTGTTTTACTCTTTTTTCCTATTCAACTTTTTCCTTTTCCGTTGTCCTCGGAGGTGTATGGAAGGTGGAGAGTGATCCTATACTCTTTCCCTCCCTTTCCTTCTCTTTCTTCCTTTTCTCTTTTCCTTCTCCGCGGCATCGAGATTATTAAGGAGAAATAAGGAACCCTCTTATCTCCTCCATTCTTTTTTCTCTTTTTTCTTTTTCCCGGGACTGATTTTTGGTTCACGGAAAAGGATAGAGAAAGCCCCTCCACTATAAATCTTCCCTTTTACCCCCCTCTTTCCTTTTTTTTTTTCTTTCGTTTCTCAACGAAAGGCGAGTCAAGGGGATTGAACGCCGCCTTCATCCTCCCTCTTTTTTTCCCCTCCCCTTTCTCTTCCCCCTTCTTCCCTCTTTTCGTAATTGCAAAACTTGTGATTGGATATGAAATTAAGGTTGCGGGTACTTCGATTCTTCCCTACTCCTCCCTCCTTTTTTTTTTCTTTCTTCTTTTTGGCGACGGCGAGGAAAGTAGTTAGGTGGCGTTTCCTTTTTCGTTCTCTTCCTTCTTTTACTTTTTTTTTTTTTTCCCCCCTTTTAACGATTGGCCCCTCGCCTTGCCTAAGCCATTGCCATATGTAAAAGAATAGGGATTCCGGGTTGCCGCGTGGCTGGTCATCCCCTCCTTTTCTTCCTTCTTTTCTTCCCCTCCTCCCCTTTCGCCGCGAAGTGGACTTCGGGTTGCGGCTGGATTTGCGCAGAGTTCAGCAGCTCGGCCAGATTTCATCCTTCCTCCCTCTCGATCGTTCCTCCATCTTGTTTTCTTTTCTTTTTTTTCTCTTCTCTCTTTCCTTCTTATCAAGAGCAAAAACATGACGTTAGCGAGAGGCGTAAAGTGATTCCCTAACTCCCCCTTTCCTCCCCCTTTCTCCTTTTTTTTCTTTTCTTCTCCCCAATCCATCTTGGCCGCCGGAAGACAGATAGAAGGCAACCATGGGTGGAAGTGGCTTCTTCTTCATCTTTCTTTTTCCTCCTCCTCCCTCTTCCCTTTTTCTCTCCTATTGCAGTCCATGAGAAAGGACTAGAAGAAGGGTTCTACTCTTTCTCTTGTGCCTCATCTCCCCTTTCTCTCTTCCCCGTCTACTAAGGCGCGGTTGAAAAAAACCGAACGCGAAGAAAAGGCCTGACTCTCTCCTTTTTCCCCTTTTTCTTTCTATCCATTCGCTTGGTCGACGATGGAGAAAGGAAAAGAAGTTTTGCTTTCTTGATTACTCTCTCCTTTTTCGCTCTCTCCCTTTTTCACGCGTCCGACGTCCAGAAATCCTTATAGGATAGAGGGAATGAAGCGCTGGCTTTTTCTCCTCCCCCCTCCATTTTCTCTGCTTTTCCCTTTTCCTTCCTTCCCCCCCTTTTGGATACAGCGCACCAAGGCCAAACGGATTTGCAAAGGTATTATCTGACATGGACCCTCTTTTCCCTTCTCTCCCCCCTCCTCATTTTTTTTTCTCTCCTTTCCATCCCCCGTTTTTTCCACGGCTTAAAGCGTCGGTGGCAGGAAAACATCTTTCAATCCTTTTCCTTTCCAACCTTCTCCTTTCCTCCTTCCCCCCTTTTCTCTTTCTTTTGTCCTTCGCTTCGATGAGTCCGGTACAAATACTAGCAGATATCAGAGAGTAGGTGTAAGAATAAAACCCCATCCGGTTGTGTTGTTGAGAGATTACTACTTCTGTTGTTCTTTTCCTTTTTATTTCCGGTCATCCATTCGACCAGCAGCGGTTTCGCGGTCGATGAAGAATGGTTGAAGGGACGTGCACTCTTCCAGCTGTCGCCGACCCGTCGTCCTGTCTCCCTATTTTTTCCTTTCTTTATTTGTCTTCCTCTGTCACTAAAAACGTCTCGTAGAGGAAATCGGTCAATGTAAGAGATAACGTTGAAAATCCGTTCCTTTGGCTCTTATCACCCTTTTCTTTTTTTCTTTTTTTTTTCCCTTTTTTTCCTCCTTTTTCGACCAGCGGCGCCAGCGGCTGCAGGCCATCGAAGAAGGAAGGAGGTATGACGTGTTCTTTACCGGCTATCGTGCCTTTATCCTTTTCTTCCCTCGCCGTACCCAGGCCGTCGGTTCGGGCGCAATAGGAAACAGAGAATGGATCTTTGTCGCTCCTCTCACTCATCTCTTTTTTTCCCCTTCTTTTTTCGTCGTCCTGTTCGGCACGGTGTGGGGAATATATCACGACTGATAGATAAGCGCTTCTTTTCTTCTTCATCGAGAAGTTCTCCCTTCTTCCTTCTCTTTTTTCTTTTTTCCCATTTCTATGCGTCGAACAAGAATTGCAGGAAGCCGTAAGAAATTAAAAAATGAGTTGAATGCCTTATCTCCCTGCGCCCAGATTTCTTTTTTTCCTTCTCCCTTTCCCCCTTTTTTTCTTCTTTTTCGAGAGGGCGAGTATGTCGAGAAAATCAAAAGTGGACGAATCTCGTCGTCTTTTTTGCTCTTTCTTTCCTCTTTCTCCCCCCTTTCCTTTTTTTTTTCTCCCTCTGTGCTGGACTTTCCGATCGCAGTCGACAAATCCGGCTTCTCTTGGATTATTTCTTTTTTCCCCTCTTCGCAAATCCAGGCGACAAAACGAAGTCCCTTCGCGGCGCCCGTCGGGACTTTCTCGCTCCCATTTCTTTTTCCTTTCTTTTCCAGTGGCTTCCGTACCTCACCGCGCAAAAAGGAGAGCCCTGTGCGATTTCATCTTTTCCCCCACTTTCTTTTTTTCCTCCTCCGTTGATCGAAGTATGTGGGGATGTTGAATTTCCTCCCTCTTTCCTTTCTTTCTTCTCAGACGAGAGACTCGTCAATTGACGATCGATTTCGATGCACGTGGAATGGAAGGGAGCCCTTTCCTCTCCCCACATGCCTTCTTCCCTTTCCTTCTTTTTTTTTTTTCTTTTTTTTCTTTCCCCTTTTCCCTGCAAGCCGAGGGACTGAAGGAAAAATAGGTTCTACTATTTTTTCTCTTTTTCCTTTTTTTTCTCTCCTTTTCCCCCCAAATTCGAAAATATTTGGGGAAGAGGTAAGTGATGACACTCCCCCTTTTTTCCTTCTCCTTTTTTTTCTTCCTTCCTTCCTTGTCCTCGACAAGCACAAGGAAAAGCAGAGAAGACGAGTGATCTCGGAAGACGACTGGCCTTCTCTTCTTTTTTTTCCTCATCTCGAGGCCGAGGAGCAGAAGGCAAAAGATGAACCATCGACAAGAACCTCTCTTCCTCCCTTCCTTCCCTCTTTTTCCCTTCCAATCACAACGCCGAGGGACGAGGAAAGGAAAACACGCATGTTCGTTTTAGATGCTTCTTCTTTTTCCCCTCCCTTTCTTTTAACTCCGACGACCTCGCGGTGATGAGTTAAAAATCTCCTATATGCCGAAAGGGATTGAAATAACTTTTATTTTTTTCCTCTTCTGTCTCTCCCGGAGAAAGTTCCAGTTCAAGCTTCAGTGTGAGTACGAAGACGTCGACAACGGTTTCCCTTTTCTCCCTCCTCCCCACTATTGGAAACAAGATGAGGAGATCGATCTGATAGCGCGACGCTTCCCCCCTTTTTTTTCTTCCCTTTTATCTTGTACTGCCTTCTCCGGTACTACATGGAGATGGCTCAGAGGATGGGAGAGCTCATGCCGGCGAAGTGCCT
>Ga0179593_1474330_pt1 | contig 12169 bp, 11 predicted proteins | sample CZODoug2_1_08_16_FD_185931 | JGI IMG/M metagenome (GOLD analysis project Ga0179593, IMG submission 185931) | Vadose zone soil fungal communities from Angelo Coast Range Reserve, California, USA - CZODoug2_1_08_16fungal (PacBio error correction) | ecosystem: Environmental > Terrestrial > Soil >... | reverse complement strand
CCTAGGTGGGTATCTCTTGCTCTCCGGCTGAAGTTTTCTTTTTTTTTGCACTGGTTTAGGGGCGGTTCCGTTTCTCGACGCCTCGCGGCGTTGCGGCGCCCAACGTTTGCAACGCGTGTATTTCTCCTTCGAATGCGCGCCTCTTTCTCCTTTGGATAACCAGCTCCCCCGTTTTCTCTCTTTTTTCGCCAACGCGTTCGCACCGCGTGGTGAAGGGCCCTTTGTTTTACCGATCCCGTATGCGGTCGTCCCTTTTTGCGACGTGTTTGTCCGAGCGTGTCTTTTTTTGTCCATGGAGCTGATCGGGTCCGGCGTGTTCTTCTATGGCACCCCCGCGGACTCATCGACACCTTTGCTAGCGCTGACAGGCGCGGACGCGTCCGTCCTTGAACTCGATCGGCGTTCGGCTTTCGCGGATACGCCGCATCATTTCACTTTCTTGCTCCGAGCCGCTACCGAAACGCTCAGCGCTTTTAGCCCGGCGGTTGAGTTTATGCGCGATCTGTCGGTTCGGTTTGAAATCTTATATATAGAGTTAGATCGGGTCCCCCTCGGCTGAAAGCTTTCGCACGGGCGTGGACGCTTCTTTATCATTTTGTTGCCTGGAGGTCTCGTTCAATGTTCTTGAGGTTTAATGTCGCCGCAGCTGGCACCTTCTCGTGGACGGACGTTCGTACACGTCCAGTTCGCTCGGTGACGTTCTCGAGGTACTTCTTCGCAGGGGGTTCTAGTTGTCCTCGGGGGGTTTTGAGTCCCACTCGTTCTTTAACGAGTCAGGGCATTTCAGCGTCATAGCCACGTATGCCCCTCATTCTCGTGCCCTCCCGTGAGTTATGCGCCTGCGCGGGACACTACACAAGGATTCCGTTTGGTGAAGTTCGACGCCGAACGGCAGGGCAAGGGCTGTTTTTTTGTTGCACTCCGACGGAGTTTACGCGAGCTCTCGTTCCCAAAGCGAATCTTACGATTTTTGCTGCCCCTTTCCAAGTTATTTTTTTTGGGGACGACCGCCGTTTGGCCGGTGTCTGAGAGCGCGCCTAGCGAATTTTGTCTGCGCGGACAGACCCATTTCCTATACCCCGCTCGTCGTTTATGCCTGGTTATCGACGCCTTTTTTCCAATGCAAAATCTTCGCATCTCACGTACTCTTGCCCTCCCTCTTTCTTCTTTAGAGCAGTATGCTACGATTCGCCCCCGTTTCCTTGACGACGAGTCGGCGATTCAGTGAACTTCCTCCATTTGTGGCGGCTATTTCATTCCTCCGACTACTCCTTCAGTTGACGATTTTTGACGGATGTCCCATCGCGTAAGCTGCACTTTGGAAGGCCTTGCCTGAGCGATGTCGGCATCTTTTTCACGGAGCGGTTTTGATGTTCTTTGTTCTGGATTCCCATAACAATCTCACCTATCGCGGCTTTTCCGGTCGCGGTTCCTTCATCCTGCCCCCTCGGTGCACGTTCGGCTTCTCGGATCCGCCGAGTCGGTTGTGAATACCCCATTGCTTCTTGGCGCGACAACAGACAACATTCGCGTAGCGGCTCGTTCTTTTGAGCCAGCCTACTGTTTCTCTCGCTGCTCTCGGTACTACTTCTGGGAGTCAGTTGTTTCTTCCGACTGCGTTTTTGCTTTTCCTTCCATTCATCCGTTGATAGATGGCAAGAGCTCGTTCCTCTTTGAGAGGTACTCCTGACAGGGTTTTTAGTCCGACTTTCCTATCTATTGCGCTGGGCCTTCCTATGTCCCCTCCCCTTAGTCCGTACTCTTGTCGTAGATTTTATCTCATCACGGCCGGTTTTATCCTTCTTGAGTTCGCTTTAGGAGATCGTAACGACGTTTTCCTTACTTCACGTAGACGTCTCCCCTTTAGTCGCATGGTGAGTTTTCGTGAACGGCTTGACAGAATGGTACGGCGAACCTCTCCAATAGAACAGGGCTTCGCAAGTCTTCGTGCTCGCCTCGGGATTCCCCCATGGACAATCGGATAGTATTCTCCCTGCGTCCAGTGGCGGCGCTCCAAGTTTCGCTCTGGTCACCGCCCTCCATGTGCGCGCGTTATACGGTCGTACTAGTGAAACGTTTGCCCTCTCGTTTCGCGACGCCGCCGGGATCTTCTAGGTCCTTTCCGTCCCTATGCGCATATGTTGCGATATTTGCCCCGGCGTTCGCTCCTCCCCCGTGCCGCATGCCTCCGCGCGTGCTCTTCATGTTTTTTCGCACCGCCCTTCACAGCCCTCCCCGGTCGCGAGTTGGCCCACGCCCTGTTGATTTCGGTAGCCCCAGACAGAGATCCGCGGCTTGCGTAGTTTGTTCGTTTTCTCTTTTTTTTGGGCGAGCTCCGCGTTCTGCCGCTTGTCCGCTCCCTTTTCATAAAACGATCCATTTGGTCCCATCTCGCCCTATCTTCCTTTGCGTGTCCCGCAGAGCCTCCCCAGTGAGTTGGAGTAACGGCGTGTGAGCACGCCTAGCCTTGATGACGCCTCCCAGCGATGACTTTTCTTTGCGACTAGCCGGAGTTTTGGGGGTTGTACCTTCAACAGTGTGCGTCTCCGCCTTTCCCGCCGAGGCACCGTCGAATGTCGTAGACCTGCTACCGAGCGTCTAGCCTCAGGAACCTCGAATGAGGGATCTCCCCGCCTCTTTTTGGCGAAGCTTCCGTGCCAGTTGCTCGGCAGCCCCATAGGGTGTCTGTACTCTTTTTCAAAGAGGGACGTACCCGACTTCCAGTACGTCCACATTTAGCTCTTTTTTTCTGCAGTCCAGCTGATGGACCCGTTCAATCCATTCCAGATTATGTGATTCTCGCATGCGATATTTCAGCTTCCTCTTTACACTCGATCTTGTACGACCCCGATTCGTAGTCTTCACCCCGTCTTTCACCTTTTTTTTTTCGGCGCCAAGGCAAAAAGAGGGAGGAGAATATCTTCAGTAGTTAGTTTCTTTTCTAATAGCCGAATAGGTTCGCCTCGGGCTATTAATGCGCAAGGAGCTCTGTTTGGGAGGCCCGTTGTGTTCATTTTTAGCAATTTCCGGGAATGAGCCTTCGTCCCTTGCGTTTTTTTGATGAAAAGCAACGTCGTACGATTGTTTGCGGTGCTCCATCTTGGTGCAGAGACGGGATCGCCCGCGTCTCTTCCCAGCGCACGTTCTCCGTCACGGCGTGCTTACGTCGATACAATCACCTTTTTCGCTGTTTCAGCGCTGCCGCGTCTTTTTTCAGGTTGTCTTTGACTAGTCTTCTGGCGGTGCAAGCTCCGCTGGAGGTCCGCCGCCGACCGCCCTACAGAAGCGACGTCCGTCTTCAGCCCGGAGAGCATTATTGACGGCGCCTCCGTCGCTGTCTGAGATCTTCAGTGTTTGTCGTTCTTTAGTTCCCTCCCCGCCGATTGGTCCGTCTATCCAGAGGCCCGGGCTGAAGCAGGACTTTTGAACGGTGCTCTGTACGGTTGTCTTCGGGGAGAACTTTTCAGCTTGAGGGCACATTTCCTCCAAAATGTTGACTTTGATTCCCGCACTAGCGCTGCCCTTTTTCTCGTCGTGCACGTTCGGCGGACTTCACAAGCTCACCGGAGTTCCGCGTGCTACCGCAAACGCAGGCCGGAGGCTTGTGAGGGGTCCCCTTCTTTTTTTGACGCCGTCTTTTCGCCATGTCTCACAAGGCGTGTCTTCCTCTGCGTGCCGATTCGTTCGCACAGCGTACACTGGAGTCCGAGTCGGGGCAATTTCGTCTACATGCCCGGAATGTTCTGCATTCCGCCCCCAGATCAGCGTACGAGCGGCTATACCGTCGAGGCTCCCCCTGTCGAGGTCGCCTTCGCGACTAATCTTCCGTCCGCGCTTCTCCGCCTGACCGTTGGCAGGTCCTTCGAACAAGCCAGGTTTTCGTTTTTGACTCCGGAGATCGCGCGTCTGCCTCGAGGTACGTTTTTTTTTTTCGTTTTTTCCATAGCCTATCTCCTCCTCTCAGAATCGTGGAACTCTTCACGTTGAGTATGATTGTGCCCTTCAGTCGGGGTTTCGGCCGGCCTGCGTAGTCGCGCGTTCACGCCCCGAGGTGTCCCTTTTTTTACGCGATTCTTTTTCCAGGACGAGTTTCTGATGAGGGTGAATTCGGCTTTACGCGGCGAGACGGCTCGGGTGGCTTACGCCCTCTTTTTCTTGTTTTAAGCTTTTTAGCTTCCCTTTACCACGTGTACGTTGGATCATTCGTAAGCCGCTCTATTTTTCTACTCGTGCCACCACTTTTTCCCCACGCGTCTCAAGGACGTTGATCGCTCCCTTTTTCACGGCACAGGTGTAGCCGTCGTGGTTGCCTATGATGGGTCTTGCCCCTTTGCGGTTGTGAGTCTTAGGAGCGGCAACCCCCTCGACGGCTCGGCCCGTCTTCGTCTCCAGGATCTCCCTTTGTTTTTTTTGATCTATCCTTGACTGTGCGCCAATTCAAGGAACCGGGGCTGATCGCCTTGCGTCTGGATGCCGCCTCGAGTTGGAGGCTTTACCCCGGAGTGATCGAACTCTTCGAACGGCGGAAGCCGGCTTTCGTTTTGTTCACCTTTCTTAACATATCGTTGTACGTTTATCTACCGCGCTACCGAGCGTCGCGATCTCAGCGACTTGACTCGCCACACGTTCGCATGCTTTTTACGTTCGCCTTTTCGAACCTTGCGGCGGTCTCGGCCGACTTTCGAGTCCCCACGCGCGAGCATTGAGCGAGACCCGAGTCAGCAGCGTCGAGGGGTCATTGGAGGTCCTTGGAAGAGCTCCACGAAATTCTGCGGATTTGCTTCGACTGACATAGATCATTACCCCACTTTACTCCAATCTGGTTAATCCCTTTATTTACGTATGTTTTTTAGATCCGGTTTTCGTAGTCCTGCAACATTAGTTCTGTTCCTTCTTCTGCCCGCTTCGCCTTGTTCGTTACGATCCCCCCCCCCTTCCTTTGGTGACACTCCTTGACACACACTGCCTTCTGCCCTAGGGCTTCAGTCTGGCGGCGTATTTCCTCGACGTCCCTCCGGTACTACGGGATCCTGCGTTTCTTCCATGCCCTGCTGGCTCTCCGATCTATCTCACACTTGTTTTTTGCTAGATTTTCCCTTTCCTGCCACAGCACTTTTGCTCGAGCGGCGATTATACACTCCTGTCCTTTTTGGATCGCAGGTCGCATCCAGTCTGTTTGTGAGCCTACTTCTCCTCTTCAAGCCTGTTGTCTTGTCTTCTCCGAGGTGTGTCTGCCCCTCCTCGAAGACGGGGCACGTCTGTCCGATGGGTGAAGGGAGTCCATCCGTCTAGGAGCAAAGTTCCTGATCCCTACTTCGTTACCGTTTGGTTAGGTTTAACATGACCACAGTTCGGCGAAGATTTAGTCCTCGTTTAGGTGGCTCTCACGTGGCTGCCACTTCCATAGCACGCTTATCGCGTTCTTTTCCCTTCTTTGACTTTCTTTGCGCCCTTGACGCCGCACTGTTTACTCAACGTACGGCAGTCTCTCCCTCGTCGTTGCTACGAAACGTTTGGCGACTCTCGATTCCTCTTCTATCGCGAGTCTGGCCTCCGTTCGTTCGTTTTTCTCGTACTTCCCCCCTATTTTATTTGAGTTGAGATCGCGGACAGGCTCTACCTACTCATGTCGCCTGACGAGCGGGTCGACTTTTTGTCGTTCACCGTCACCACGGCGCCCGAAGTTTTGCGGCTCTAAGACCCCGCGCCCCTCTTTGGTACCTTCCTAGATGCGTTTTCGTATGGCCCCCGAAGTGTTCTTGTTGCTTGTGGGATGGCTCGGCGTTCGCGCCTTTTGCTCATTCGCCCCGAGTTTATTTCCCTCGATTGACGCCGTGGTGCGGGCCCGCGCAGGATCGCTCTCCTTTCCCTTTGCGAGTGTAGCACGCTAAATGCGATCTGTCCAGTCCCTTTCTCCCCCCTAAGTACAGTACTTTGGGAGTTTCCGGAACATGGATACTCGTGAGGCCAGCGTCTCGGTCAGAGGCAAATATCTCCGGAGTACCGCTTTTTTTTCTTTTTGAAGCGAGCACCTCGCTTGAAGGGCGGAAAGACGCTCATAGCTTGGAGACGCCGTGATGCAACCTTTGAGCGCACGGAAGGTACTCCTCATGCGCGTTCTCGAAGACGTCGATTCCCGTCCACCTAGTGATGCGCGCGCGCTCGTCGCTTTTCATGAGCGAAGAGACATTCTTTGCTTTTTCGATGTTTGTGCCTCGCTCTGAGCGGCAGAGACGCCGATCACCTCGACGCCTAGTTAACACCCAACGCGCACGCTTTTGGTTTTCGTCAAGAGGCGCACTCTGCGGTCCCCGATGATCTCCTCTGCGCGTCCGACTTCCCGCTGCATATTCCCTTTGCTCGGACTCGACGGCTTTTGTCATGGTCTGACAGCGGTCGGGTTCTGCACGATGCCGCGTCTCTGCATGTGACCCGTCCCCCTGGACTCGATGACTGCTCCATCGTTTTGTTCCTTTTATCTAAAAGCTTGGACTGACCCGTCGCCGTAGGTTGCACAGTTCCATGACTCTGCCCAAACAGCGCCAGTGTGCGATTCTTTCGGTACACTGGATACGTTCCGGTTGACTCTTGTTTTCATTTCCCCTCCCTCTCTTGCCGCTCGCAGCTTCAATCGCCTTCCCATAGGCGGCGGCTTGGTCCCTTTTTGAGCAGTTGTGCTAAGAAGCTCTCCTCGGTCGTCGGTGTTTTTTTTTTTCGTCTCAAAGAGTTCATGACGCCGGCTTCCCCTTCTCTTACTTTAGATCGACGGCTTTTCCCTGGTGCGCGTCGAGTCTCTCTCTTCCTCCCTCCGTTGTTGTTTTTTCGCTCCTTCATCCGGGCTCCTTGTATCTCATTGTCCGTTTTCTTTCCCTGAGTCTGCACGATGCTGAGGCGGGGCGGTCGTCCCCCTTTTTTAGCCTCGATTCTTGGGGCAACGGCATCAAATGCGACGTGGCGCAGCTCGCTTCTTGCAGTGAGCTCCCTCGGCGAGCGAGTTAGGCTCCCAAGGCAACCGGGTCGCGCTTCGTGTACCCCCCCCCTCGGATACTAACTCCTGGCTGGTGATAGGGATCGGGACCGACTTCCTGCGGGTGATCGTCTTCCTCCCCACGGATTCTTTTTTTCTTTCATTGGGAGCGTAATCGCGATGGATCTTCGATTTAGCGGGTTTAGGCGTTTGTCGTCTACCCTTTCCCAGTGACCTCTGCACTTCAATTTTCTACTTTCTGAGCTTGTCCTGTCGATTCGAACTCGAGCTCGGTCGAGGAATCTTTCGCTCTTTGATGCGCGAGCCCCGCTATACCTTGAACTGCTTTCTTATTGACGAAAAACCGCTCGCTCGGTTTGAGTGCGGAGTTCCGCGAGTCTGCTTTATTTTTGGATCTGAGACTCCGTTCTTTTGAAGCAGCTGCTGCCCCTCGCGGTCTGTCGCTTCCCCAGTACGGCGCACTCTATCTAAGGACTCTTCGATGTCCGGGCTCAATACTCCCATCTAGGTGTTTTTTTGCCGCTCGGGCACTCCACTTATCACGACGACGAGGTCAGTACCGGTGCCAGACGGCTCTTTACGGGGGCATTGTCTTGTTTGGTCGGTGGCGCGGGTTGGAGACGCCTCACGCTTAAATCGCGCCGACAGCTTTTTATCGGACGCGTCCCTATTCTGTCTGCGAAATCGGAGTTCTTCCGGACAAGGTTTCGAAGCGTCTTTGCTGCTACTAGGTTCCCCCCCCAGGTACGAGGTTACGGCGATCGACTTGTGCCATCGCGTGGGTGTCAGGGATTCTTTAACGTGAGGCTTCCTTCGTTTTCCTACGGGATTACCTTGGGAGTCTGCTACTCCCCTCCGAATATTTTCTATTGCCGACCCGTACTGCGGCGGCGGAGTTACCTAGACGAGTGTTGACTTTTGCGTGATACAAGTGCCGATCGCCTTTTTCGCGCTGAGGACTCCTGGTGTCTCGTTTAACGCCTGTAAATCATCTCGCAACATCATTACGTACGAGCTCCTTACAGACCTGACGTCCCGGCGTAGCTCGTTTCGCGAGGGCATATCCTCCAAACGTTTCCCTTCACCTATTGCGACGTTCCTTGTGATCGAACAGGTTCGTTCTCATCCCCTTCTCTGAGATTTTTGCGCTTGACCATTTCTATATCCGCAAGCCCTTTCTTAGCTTTTGGCCGCTGGAGTTTGTCACCCATTCTTGACCGGCAGGTTGGCGTCTATTTGCCCCTGTTTTCCCCCGTACCCTCCGCCAATTGGGTACTTCACAAGATACTTTTTCCGTTTTTTCCCTCTGATCCTGTTGGTCTTTTCCGCCCGATCGGAGACCTTTGGCCTGCCCTTTTTTTTTACGCCCGCGACTCTGTTCATCCATTTAGTTGATGCCCTCGCAAAATTCTCTAGCATGTCCGCTTTCCCCTCGCTACTTACTTTTAGGGATCGCGACCTTTGGTACCTGTTTCTCTGGTAGTTCCTTCCCTACATTCCGAGGTCCGCCATCTCTTAATACGTTTGAGATGATCTGGTCCGGACGCCCAGCCCACCTTTGCGGATTGCCCCTTCTTGCTCCAGCTTTCCTAGTATCCCTGTCCGATTTCTGTAAAGCTTTCTTCCCATTACGGCCCTGTTGCTGATTTCGCGGCCCAGACGTCCATGGATGCCAAGCGAGCTTCTCATCTTTGGTTCCTCCCTTGAGGTTTTGGACGTCTTGTCTCAACTTTTTAATTCGTTTTCCAGAAGTACGCTCTTTTGTCCGTCACACACCTGTGAGAGTCCTCTGGTAAGGTGACGGCCAAACCCTTGGCCGGGCCCCCCCCCCCCTCCCTCGGCTTCGCGGCCAGTTTACTTTCCGCCTGGACGGCTTTTTATAGATCTGCTCCTTGTTCGCGCGGGTTCTCTCTCCCTTTCGGCACGACTCCACTTGTTCTCCACATTTGCCTTCGCGTTTTTCTGCGTTTTGCCCGAACTTTTGGCCTAGTCTCGATCTCCCGTCGCTCGTTAGCTTGGAGTTTTTCCGGTTCGTTTTCTTTTCGTCCTCTGCGGCTTTCCTCATGATTTGCGTCAGTGTCGTTTTTCGCCAGGGCTCGCAGTAGTTGCGTGTCGATCTGCGTCCCCCTCTCCTCCCGTCCATGGTTTTCTTTCGAGTTCCGACGCCCTTGCCTTGTCGTTAGTCAAAAGTCCTCGATTCCAGTCTGTTGTCGGCGTCCCCCCCGTCACGTCCGTTGTATGTTTTTTAGAGTTTCGTACGCCTCCAGTCGATTTTGTCTTTTTTTTCATCGCCTTCAAAACGACTTCCGCTGTTCCCTTTCTCCCCCCTTTATATGACCTTCCCCGCAGTTTTCTGTTCTGGTTGGCCGCGGCGTCGAGCGCGCATCGATTGTTTTTTCCCCGCTCAGGCTTGATTGCGGCGATGACGCGTCCGATTCTTGTCCTTTTTACTCTCCTTGTTTCTCCCACCACCGCCCGCAACCTTAGCGCGTCGTAGACCCCGCGATTCGACGCTTAACTGGCCAACTGTTTCATGCGTACCGTTGGTGCAGTGTATAGGGATAAAAAACGTGAGTTTCCTGGTAGAGCAACTTTCCAGACACTCGGTGATTGGAGCCTTTTGAAAGAGCGTGATTTCTCCGAACTCGGACCCCCCCCCCCCCCCCCCCCAATACCCGCACGATTCGCCGCGCGCTTCCATCAGAGTGTGCAGTCAATTGTCAGTCCTTCCCGTCTTTTGTCTGCGTTCTTGTTGTTGTCCTCGCAACGGCAGACGCCGCTCACCTAGTTTCCCAGCACTGCGGGTCCTCTGCGACGGCTTACCCTGATGTCGCTGTATAATATTGAGTCACTATACGTTTCTAGAGAAGCCTTCCGAGCTTCGGTCTTCTTTTTTTTTTTTATCGGCTCCCTCGGTCTGAAGTCGGTAGGCTTTGGTTGGATATCGCCGCGTCCTTTGGGCATGGACGACCATTTGCACCCCCCCTCCTTCCTTGTGCTCTATTTTGAAGCTGCTCGGAAGCCAACTTTTACTGCTCGTCACTTTTTTGAAGACATTGCGAGTTTCATCGTTTTTGGCTTTCCCTCGGCTTCACTTGTGCTTTAGTGACGTCGACGTTCTTCTTGCGTCTACACAGATCCTAGATACGTCGAGTTGCCGGCCTACCTCCTTGCGCTCGATGGAATCCCTGCGTCAGGCGATAGGCCGTCCGATATGCTGCCCCAGAGTAGTCCACTTTTTTTTGATGTTGTCAGTGGCATGCGTCGACGCGCGAACGCAGTCCTCCCGCGCACTGCAGAACCCTTCCCGGCTTCACCAGGAGACTGCTTTGTTATTCTCCCATCCGTTTGTGTTTTTTACGAGATCGCTGACAGTCTGTTAGCCGTCGATTCGCGGCTCTCCGGGAATTTCCTCTGGTTTCTTCACGTGGTTTTATTTTTACGGCGTCTCTCCTCGTTCTTTCTCCACCCTGCCTTAATGCGCCTGGCGCAGTTCAGCTCTCGCCTGAGTGCTTGCTAGACCTTTTAGTTTAAGACAAAAACGTTGTGGTGGTACTGCGCAATCGTGTACCCAATTTCTTCGGCCGTCCGTGGTTTCGTGGTTCGGGCATCCTGGTTTTCCGGACCTTCTTTTTCGTGCACTCAAGTCTCCCGTCGACTTTCTTTTTTGTGTTATTGCGCTGATCAGAGTCCCCCTAGCGGATTTTTCGTCTGGGCAAAGGCGTGGCCTAAAGGACGGGACGCTCTTTCTCTTTTTTAAACAGTACCTTATACGGTTTTTGATGAGTACCGTCGTCCACTTCAGCTCTTGTCTAGTTTCGAATTTTCTCGGGCTTTTCTTGCAGACTGCCTGGGTTAGGTTTCTCCCCCTTTCCTCACCCCAACCCGTGCCTTGCTTTGGTTTTTTCCCCAGCATCGGCTTCTTTCTATTTAGTCTCTTTTTCAGTTGTCAGCCTTCGACTCTGCGAAGTTCCCCTCACTTCGGGCATCTCTGAGGGGTTTTCCTCTGGTGTCTTTTCGGCGATCTTTACTTGAATTGTTTTCGGTACTTGGTTGCGTTGGATGAGTTTTTTTCTCCACTCCGCTCAACTTTTTCTGGCAGGTGCGCTTTTGCCAGCGTGCACGTACGGTGGCGTCTCCCCCCTTTCAGTTCGCGTTAGTTTATTTTTGATCAGCGAGGTTTGTGTTTCTCGTCCTTCTCGCTTGTCCGAAGGGGTATAAGCGAGCTGCCTGTTCTGTGGTGACTGCGCATTAGTCCCATTTCTCCTGACGGTTCCGAGCGATTGAGCTATCTATTTTTTTTGCGCCCTTCGGCGCCACCACGGACGTACATGTAGAGCCCGTTGCCAGTTTGTCAACACCATGTACTCGCCGGCCGCCGGCGCCGAGATTTTAATATTCCGGTGATCGGGTGCGGCGTTTGGGCGACCTTCTTACGCGTAGTTTATCCATCTCTTTTCATCCTACGTAGAGGGGTTCGCCAGAAGAACCTCCGTGATTTAGACTTTGACGACGGACTCGCGCGGGATGAGCTTTTTTCCCCCTTCGCTACCTCGTGTTTTTTTAAGTTTTGAATAGTTAGTATCTCGACAGTCTCTTTTTCCCCGTTGCGGTATTTCGTATATCCGAACTCCCTCGGCCAGGGCCTGCGCTTTTTAACTTACTTGCGTCTCATATTTGAGTGCTCTGCGCTATCGACGATGCTCTGAGTAACGCCAAGCCTACGTCGGCGACGTTTCTTTACCGTGAGTTTTCGCGGGGTTTTTCTGCCCCCCCGGATCACTGCGCGGGTTAGCGTTCCCATGGGAATCCTATCCCGTCCAACTGCATCATCGGCCCGTTGCTGATCCCGTCTTTAAGATTGAGATGTCAGGCAGTTTTCCGACCGGACTTCTCTATCTTCTGTTAACGTACACTCTCTTGACGTCCAATGGTCTTTCCCAATATCAGTGACTTCCGACGTCCGAGTTGAACCCTAGGACGCGTTCGGCCTTTCCGAGGTCCCTCCTTATATCGCGTGGCCGTCCCGTTTATCCTACCTTCCTCCCCCTGCGACTCAGCTGTCCGTATGGTCCGTATGTTTTTCCATTTAGGTCGTTCTCTTCCTACCATACACCCTTGGCTCATGGATTTCTGCCCCCGTGTGAGGGCCCCCCTGTGCCACCCCCATGGCTTGGCGAA
>Ga0179593_1427805_pt1 | contig 12169 bp, 12 predicted proteins | sample CZODoug2_1_08_16_FD_185931 | JGI IMG/M metagenome (GOLD analysis project Ga0179593, IMG submission 185931) | Vadose zone soil fungal communities from Angelo Coast Range Reserve, California, USA - CZODoug2_1_08_16fungal (PacBio error correction) | ecosystem: Environmental > Terrestrial > Soil >... | reverse complement strand
AGCGCCCTTGCCAAGCTCCCAGATTCCTGTTCTCCTTCGCGGTCTCTGGCGAGTCCCCTTTTGAAAATTCGATTTCCCCATGACTTCCACCGTTATTTTTCTCAAGCAAGGGTAGTCCAGACGATCCACTGCTCAAGACTTTTCCCCTTGTGATATAACCAACGTCCTTCCTTTTTTAATGTTCGCCCCCTCCGGTGCTTGTTTCTGAATGCACATTTCATGTCTCCTCTCGATAGGGCTTGCCGGTTTTGCTCGCTGGCAAGAGTACCCCCTTTTTTCCCTGAGGATTTTTTCCTATCAAAGTTTTTCGCTCTTTTGCCCGGCCGTTTTTTTTCGATTTCCGGGCTTTTTCTCGTTTTAGAAGCGCTTTCCCCGTATCTCTGCTAGAAGGTTGAATTACCTGGATAGGAATAACGTTGCCCCCCGAGACACCTCCCCTTTATGGGCGGGTAGCTATTTTCCCGCCCTCCTTCCAAGGTTATTCAAGGTTTTTCTCTCTGGCTTCCCCCCCCATTCCGAATCCTGGTAAAGAAAGCAACGGGGGCCCCGGTTCCACTTGTTACCATTCTTGCCTTTTCAGTCAAGAGTGCCCCCAGCCTTTTTCTTCGGACTCCGAAAATTCTCTTTCAATAGCAATAATTCCCGCCTCCTGTGAATCTATCTTTCCCCATTTCTTCCTTCCCCACCCCCAGAGGCCTGGATTCCTCTTTCTTGATCTCCTCCGCTTTTTGGGAGATACCTCTTTGTCATTTTTTTTTGTATGGAAGCACTTTTAGATTCCTGAACTATGTCCTCGGCCGGAAGTACGTCCGCCGCCTGCCATTACATCTGGTCTTATGCTTTGCTATTTTACTTGCCCCTTAAGCCTCCCTTCGTACTTGGTTAATGTCTGGTCGCACCTTCCTCAGTGGTGACCCTCTTCATATCCTTTTCCTAATTAAGGGAGGTTAAAAACCCGCACCATTTAATTTTTTTCGGAATTTTCCCACTTGGCGCATCCCCGCCATTTCCTTTAGCCCTTATCTACTCCCTTTCCCCCCCCCCTGCTCACGCTTCCCGAAGATATAGTTGACCACGCTTTTCCTCCATCGCGTTGCCCCCCACACTCCGGAAAGTCCCCCGGTTTGTCTTTGCTGCTAGAGACCTGCCACCCCCAACCAACCTCCCTGTTTCATTCCTGGAGGGACTTTTCGGCCTCCGCAGGATGGGTTTTTTTATTCATTTGCCAGGTAGTTAACCTCCCATCCACTTTTTCCTTGCTTGATCCACTGTTTTGTTCTCCTTTCTTAGTTTTACCATCCCCTTCCCTAATCTTCCTTTTACGCGTATAGACAGTTTTTTTTTTCCCCTTTCGTGTCGGTGAACCTCCCCTCTCTCACTTGTCCGAAGGGTTCTTCCTTTCTGCACTCTTCTTCAGCACGACCAGAGGTCATTCCCTTGCACTCCTTGTTTTTTTTCGCTTGCGGATTTTCGTCTCTTTTCGAATTAAGGTTTCTGCTTCCTCCGGTTTTTTCCGACTGATCGCGTACCCAGTGCTCATCCGGCTTGGTCCCCCCTCTCTCTCCGATTCTTCCTTGCGCTCGGCAACCGGGAGGCGCGTCTTGTTTGCCGACCCATTCCCCTCTGGCGAATTGCGTCCCCCGCTTTTTGCGTCGCTCTTTCGCGCTTTCCTTGAGAATAACCTTCCTTCCTGCCCTTTTTAAAGACGTCCTCTTTGACTTGTAGGTGTGCTTTTTTCCCGTTTTCTCTGTGGAAGGTTGATGTCCCGCTTTTCCCACCCTCATGGGCCTATGTCCCCCTGCCCGACGCGCCCAAGGCTTGGCTTAACTCGTTCTCCCCCTCAGTTTTCCCGCTGGCCTCGGGCTCTTTGACGTAAGGCTCCTCTCATCCATTGTCGCCCCTTTCCCCTTCCCGACGTTTCTTTGAGAATCACATCCTCCGTTCGGTCTTTTATGACGAATTTCAAGCCTTTTCTGATCGGTTTTTTTTCTTCCTTTTCCCTCCATTGAGAAGTTTTCCCCTCGATTCCCTCATGAAACGTACCGTAGCGTTCCTCAGTTCCTTGTAACACTTCCTCCGATCCTCATTCTTTTCCCCGAAATTTTTTCCCCTCCCCCCCTGCGAAGGACCCTTTCAGCTGACGTAGTTATGGCCCCTGGGCCCTTTTTCTGACTTTTTTTTTTAGGCCCTTTTATCTTTCTTTCCCTCGCACTCCCACACCGTTTTTCTGACTCATTGACAGATCGCGAATAGTTTTTTTTCCCCAACTGGCTCGCGCATTTGTCCTTTTGCCCCTTTCTCAAAGCGGCCCTTTTATTGCGCTTCCCTGTGCATGGGTTCATCCATCGAGCGCTCTTCAGGTTGTCCGTACAAGCAGAACAACAGGGGCATTTCTTTTTAGTTTTCCTCGGTGTTAATTCCTTCCCCCTCGTCCGCGCACTTCGCACCCCGCTTCATTCTTCTCTGTAGGTCCGTTTTGTTTGTTGCACCGCATCGTTCGGCAACTTTTCGGAATTCCGGTTCCCCCCCTTCCTGGCCCTCCCTTGATCTATTGAAGTCTCTTTGTTTCCCCTTTTCCCAATCGTAAGTGTGAGCGAGATCTGCAGCTTTCGTGTGGGGTCCCAAGTTCTTCTCCTTCTCTTCCTTCCTTCTTTGCATGCCCCCTTCCAAACAACCCCCCCCCCCCCCCCCCCCCCCCCCAACACACCCCCCCCCCCCCCCCCCCCCCCCCCCCCTTTGAATAACTCTTTCTGAGGGATTTAACCCCTCCCCGGCTGCTTCCCTCTCATAGCGTTTTTCAGTGGCTCTTTTCTTTCCCTTTCCCCCCCCAAAGTGAAGGTCCTTTTGCGATTTCGCTTTTGCATCCTGGTTCTTGTGGCTGAGCCCATGCCCGTTTCCTTCCTTTCTCCGTTTGTTCTTCACTACCTCTCCTTTTTTTTTCCGTCCACTGAAACAAAAGTTTTTTACGCCGCGGCAAAACCAGTTTTTTTTGCTTCCCCAGCCTGCGGCGAGACGCTTATTTTTTAGTTCCGTTCGTTCTTCCCAACTGGTTCAAGTTCTTTCGTCAGGCCGATCTACCCCTTCGCATGATGATGCCAAGCCCAACGGTCCTTTTCCCTCGGCTACTCATTTTTAAGTTTTCTAGCTGGGCATTTCGTCCTCCCCCAGGGACATGAGGTCCATCAGGTGTGAAGGTGGGTGTTTCCTCGAGCCTTCGCCGCTTTTACTTACGAAGGTGGACTTCTTGATGCCTTTTCACTACTGCCAATGCTTTACCTCATGAAAGACGAGAATCCCCTTTTATGGGCCTGTCCCCCCCAAAATTCGGTAATTCTCTTTTCCCGCCCGCGAGTGATCTTCCGCGGTCGTTCCTGGCTGAGAAGGAACGCCTTCCTGGCCCTCGCGAGGTCAGTTCCTTTTTGGTGCCGTCACCTTTTTTCTCCGCCTCTTGCTGCACTTTCCTCCCAACAGATGTCTGAGTTCCCATCCCCTAAACTTTTTTCATTTACCCAGCCCTCCTGTAAGGCTTGTATCCCTTTTACCAGGTCTTTGATTTCAAGTCTTTTCGACCACGTTCGAAGTTTCCCTTCTTTGATCTGCCGAGTCCCTTCCCTTTTTTTGGCGGCCCGTCGTTAAGTTCCAGTGACCCCTTTTTCCTCCCCCAGAGTAAATTCGTTCTCTTTTTCTCTCGACACTTCTTCAGGCAAGTCTTTGCTAGACCACGCGACAAGTTATCCGCTCGCAAAGCGCCGGTCTTTCCCTCTCCCTCTCATGCACCTGTCCACCTGCCCCCCCGCCCCCCCCCTTCCGTGTGTTAGCTCCGACCCGTTTTTTTTATCCATCAGCCGGCAGTTATAAGTTTCCCCTTTCTCTCCCTTTCCCCTTAGATGTTTTCGGGTCCTATCGTTACTCAGCCAAGTTTTTCCCGCCCTGCTCCCCCGTGATCAATAGGAAAGTTTGCTCTTTTCCCTCGTCTCTGTCATGAGAACTGCGAATCATACTGCGGCGGACTGCGCCGTTTAATTGCCCCTTTTCCTGCAATGCCACATTCTTTCCGGGAGGCTCCCCTGGGTTTGATAGATTCTTTTACTCCCCGCTTCTTCCCTTTGGTGAGCCTACGCAATGTTTGTTTTCGCGAGTGGTTCCGACTCGTTTTCCCCTCCCTCTTGCGGTCGCCTTCTCTGCCTTAGAAGACTTTCTCTTTTTCCAGCATTTGGAGACGCGTTACGTCTGAGGCTGCCCCAATGCTATACTAGCAACCCATTGCTTCCCTTTTTTTTTTTTTTACTTTTCATCAAGGTCCCTTATTCTCCTTGGGCCCTGGACATCTTGCTACAAATTAGAAACTACTTAAGCCCGCCTGCGCCCCGGATTAATTTTCCTCCCCTCCCACATATTGTTAAACGCCCCTTCTTTTCTGAAGGCAAAGGAGTTCGTCATAGTCAAACTTCCTAGAACTCGGCCTGATCTTTTCCTTTCGGTCCCAAAAATTGTCCTCCGGCCTTTCTGACCCCCTTCCTATCTACTTCTCGAGCTTTTTTCTTCTGATAAGCTAGCCTTCCTTCAGTGCGTGCGTAATTGACGTATCCCCTTTTACCCCCGCCCTTTAGTGGTTTTTGTTTGGCCCCCCCAGGGGAGTCTTAGTCTGAACGTGCGCCTAAGCATTGTTCATCCCCCTTTTAAAACGGGTTGTCTATTTTCTTGCTTTGCTATGAAACCCCACTTTTCCCTGTCCCCGATTCATTGTCCTACTTTTTTTTTCCAGATTCCTTTTCCAGAAGAGAGTAAGGCGACTTTTCGTTTTGACGATATGCCCAGAAAATAATTTTTTTTCCATGTCGTTTCTTTTGCCCCTTTGGCGGCCCCAGACCTCCCCTCCCTGATCGGCGCACCTGCTGCGCCCATCGTTCCGTCGGTTCCGTCGTCACTCCGTCCCGAGATCGTTTGATCCCTGCCTCCTCGGTGAAAAAACACTTTTTTAGGGCCTCCTTTTTGACCTTCGCCTGTTCTGATCGTTTTTTGCGCCCTTGCTTCTTTAAAAAATCCACTCCCTACCTATCTGTTGCTAATTAAGATGTTTGTCCGTTCAGTCGCGTGCGGCTGGCTCCTTCGATTAGAGCAATTCTGCCTTTTTGACTCTTTCACCGCACTCTGATTTTCCCACTATTTTCCGGGGACCCTGGAATTACGACTACCATCCGGTTCCTCCCTTTTTTCACTGTATCCGGGTATCCTTTCTTAACCCCGTCTCTTTGCGAAGACGACGGATGCTAACGTCCTCCCTCTCTTCCTACCGCCTCGCGGGCCTTCTCTGACTGTTGCTTTTAACGGAACTTTTTCCGTTTTGCGATATTTTTCAGCCTTCTTTTAGAAGCTCTTCGACCCCCCCCCCCCTTTTCTGGATTTTGGGGCCGTTTCCTCTTTTTTCACCAAATCTGTGTCGTTTTTTTTTTTACCTTTTCGTTTTTTTGCTTCAATAGCCGTCAACCCGCCTTTTTCGGTGATTGGTACTCCGTTTTATTTTTCCGCTGCCGTCGTCGCGTCGTCTTTCGCCCCTCACCGCCTGCCTTTCCCCTTTGCCCTCCCGGTGAAGCTTTCTTTCCTTGAGCGCGGTTTTAAAGAGGCTTGTGGAAGTATTGCCGCCTTCCCCCTTCTTTTTTGGTTATGATCTGGCCCGCGCCCCTCTGCCCCTCGGCGTTTTTTCGCCAAAGGTCTTCCCCCCCTCCAGCGGAACGTTCTTGCGCCCCCCTTATCGTTGACGAAGCGCCCTTCGCCTCCTGGACTTCCCCCCTGCCGCTCCTATTTTTCGATCCTCCCGTCGGGAAATTCTTCTCTCTTTTTCATCAATCAATTCCGTCTTTTCCCCCCCGGCATTGATCCTCTCCTAGCCAGCAAGTGAAGTAGTGACCTCCTCCCTCTACCTCCCCCCTTCGTTTCGAAGGCCAGCCGGTCGTCTCTTTTTTAAACCACTCCCTTCTGTCCCTCTCTCAATGTCTTTGTCTTTATTGGTCCTCTCCTCCTTGAACCCTCGTGATTTTCTAGACTTTTTTTCCGCCTTTTGCTCACGTGTAGCTTTCTCTTTTACCTTTACCGTTTTCTTATACCTCGACCTTCACATCTTGAGTAAAAACGCGGTTGGAGCTTCCTTTTTTGATCCTGTGCACCTTGCCCCTTGCTTTAGGTCCCTCGGGTTTCCTTTTCTTTTGGGAAGATACCGATTGGTCCATCCGTCTCCGGCTCAGGATGCGTTGGGCTGTTGCACGTCTAGACCCGGTCCCCAGCCTTTAGAAACTTCACTTTTGCCTTTTTTTCTTCGATCATGAAGAACAGATTATCTTTTATCTTTTTTTCCTCCGCCGAGGTGTTTTTTTTTCCCCAACCCGTCCTACGCACTCGGTCCTTGCACCCCCACTGCGCGGCCGGACCCATTTCCCGTCGCAAAAATTTCCGTTTTTTTCTTTCTCTCTCCTGTGGATAACTAATCTGTCTTTGATTCTCGCTCTGCCCCGTTGATTTGCGTCCCAAGTTCCTGTGTCTCATGACGAACTTGTCTTCAATTTTCCCTGTCCACGTCTGGCTTTACCCCTTCTTCCCCTGGTCCAGCCTTCCCCCCCATCTCCCTCCTTTTTTTGCTTTCTGGATCATTCAACCAAGTGAATGTCCGATTCGTCTTTCTTCTGGTGCCGGATCTTTTCTTCGTTTTCTCCCTCTTAATTCCATTCTTTTTTGCTCGGAGGCCCCCCCCCCCCCCTCGGCCCATACCCGTTTTGCAATGCCCCGGTTTCTGTGTAGCGAGGCCAAGTCCTTTGCTTCTTTTTGTTGCAATCCGCCTGCGGCCACTCATTTTTTTCTCGATCTTCTTTTCTTTTTTTACCCCCCCCCGGTCTTTGGAGAAGCTGGTTTCTTGGCACTCCCACTTCATCTGAACCTCCCCGGTCAATTCCCTCAATCCTTCTCTAAAGAGGAGGGTCTTCGCTGCTGCCCCTTCTTTTCCACCTCCATTTGATTCTTCCCCCCAGAAGGTTTCCGGTTTGTGTTTCCCTCTTTCGTTGACAGGAGAGAGCTTTTTTGACTTTCCTGCCTGTGGATGACTTAATCTGGGTCCTAAAATTTGACTCTTTCTTCCAGCTTGCCTTTCACTGTTTACTTAGAAAATCGGTTCTTTTACCTTCGGGTCGAAATGACGAGCCTACCTCGAGGGGATGATTTCCTTTTTTGTCGGCATTTTTTCCGTCCCTTGTTGATGTATATTCTTCCATCCCTCCGTTACGTCGCGAGTGAGGTGGTTTCCGACCTGAATCAGTCAGAAGCATGGGTTCAGGACGCTTCACTTCTCCCCAAGCCTTGGTGTTTTGGTTCTCACAATCACTACCTTCTTACCCCAATGCTTCTTAATCACCCCGTACTCCGTACCCATTGAAAAGGGAGTGTACTCCAATTTTTTTAAAATGGCTCGGTGCTTTCTCTTAAACAGAAAGTGGATGTCCTTTCAGAAAAAGGTTTTTAGAAGATGGTTCTCAATTACCCTCGGCTAACGATTTGTGGTTATTGGCCTGAGAAAGTCTGAAATAAAAGGGTCCTCCTAGAACAAGGTTCCCGATCTTTGAGATATAGAAACGGAGATTTCTCTATGGGCTTGTTACGCACTTTTTGATGAAACCGAGACGGCCTCATTCCCCTGCTCTCTAAGATACTGCGATTTGTATTTTTTCATGACCACGTGCCAGAGCTCTCCGATTCTCCTTCACTTCAATCCCTCGAGGTCAGGTCTCGCCGGTCTACCCCCTCTCGATTCTTTCATGGTCTATGTGGAAGGCTTCCCCCGTGAGTTAGTTTAAGCCCGGTTTCCGCCCTCCTCCTCCCCCCTTCAATAAACTCCCCTGACGGTGCTGTTGATTTGTCTAGTTTTAACTCGTTCATTTCGCCCCATGTTTCGTTTTATTTTTCGGAGATATCTTTTTCTTAGGAATCCCCTTGAATCCTTCCCCCACAGGACTTTTTTTTTTCTTTTTTGCTTCTTCCCCTGTGAGATTCTTCCCTTCTCTCGGCTTTTCTTTGAGGCTATTTTTTCAAACGTCGTTTGCAAGTCTATGGTCCCCTAAGTAGTGGCTAATCCCGATCTCGTTTTGTTGTTTTCTGTGATGCGCGTTCTTTAGTAGATGCGTCTCATTCGAGCGTAAGTCGGGCCGGCCTATTTTCCATTTCTCCCACTCTCCCCCCCATTATTGGAGCGGAAGTTTCCGACCTTTCCTCCCTCCAGGGCCTTCGGACTCCCTCATTCTGTTCCCCTGCCGGCTGTTTTCCCAGACCTCGCCAAGCTCTGAATTTTTTTTTCACAATGTTTTCATCTCCCACACAAAATTATGATGACCGCCGGTTCGCTGGCTGCTCCTGGATGGGCCTCGTTTTCATCTCCCCTCTTCCTCGCCTTTACTTCCTTAATTTCTTTTACCCTTAGGGAGCCCTGAAAGTGGATACTCCTCCGTTGTTTTTCTCAGATTCCAGAAATTGGCGTTTTAACTGGCCGAAAGGTTTCAGATAGGCTTAGGTTTTTCTTTCCGTAGTGAAGATGATCCCTTTCAGGCTTTTCCTTTTTTGGGTCCCTCTCTGCCTTTTAACACATTCCGGTCCTTCCCCCTCCTCTTCTTTGTTTTTTTTCTTTTCCATCAATGACCTACTGACCTAACCCTCCTTCGGCCTGTTTTTTCTCGAAACCCTTGACTGCCCGCCCATTGGTGCCCCGATTTTTTTGCCTTCACTGTAGACCCTCGGACCCCCCCTTTAGCCACCTGTTCGACCGTCTTCTTCTTGGGCCCCCTCTACGTTACCCCCGTTCCGTCAGATTCCCCTAGCTGCCGCAACCGTTTTTTTTTTCCTCAAAAGGACGACTCCTTGTTTGGTGCTGATAGCCTGAAATCGAGCCCCCACCCCCTCTCATCCCCTTTTTTTTCCCTTTTTTGTTAAGTAGCATCCTCCTTATGGTTGTCCCTCTTTCATTTTTCGAATCAGTTAATTTTCCTCAACCCCCAGCCCATCTTATTGAATCCCGGTGGCTCTGGGACTTCACTTTCTTCTCCCCAATAACGGCTTACATTTTTCTTCTGGTTTCGCCCTTCTTCTTTTTCCAATTCCCCTTTCTGCTTTTCGTCAGGATAGTATTCTTTTCCCCGACCGGCTATGGTCAGATTTCCACATCCTTCCGATAGGCGCTTGCACCATCCCGGGATTTGCTTGACTTCCGCTTTGCATTTTTCCCTGGTCTGCTAAAGAGAATCTCCCCTTCGTTAAGGATCCCTCCACTATTTTCTTTTCATTGAGCTGAGTTCCATGTGAGGCCCGGGCTTCCCTATTTTTCTTCCCCCAAACCCCGTTTTGGTCCTTTTGCTCCGAGTTGCTTCGTTGCCTTCCCCCCAGGAATGTTGCTAATCATACCGAGCCCTTGTCCGGCCCTGTACACGCCTTAACGATGAAGGCGATTTTTGTTGAGTTCCGTTTCCGGTGGATGTTATTGTGCGCGTGATTCGCGCTCTCACACACCAGTGTTTGTTCTGATATTGGAGGGGCGCGCCGCGCCGGCTGCTTAGGAGGCATCCTTTTCAGCTTAAGATCGGAGGATATTCCTCGTTGCTATTGATTTTCCTCCCTTTTCTTTTTTCTTTGCCATGACCCCCTCAAGAAAAGTCAGTTGGATGCTTTCCCCCTTCCTCGGTACCTGACCCGCTTTTCCCGGACCATCACCTCGTCGTTTCCCTTGATGCGTAGTTTTCTCCCTCCCCCCCCTGATGTGACTCATCCTCTTTCCTTTCACAACGGCCCCCGGAAGAACGGCACCGCGTTTTTTTTGCTTAAACAAACCTTCACCGCCGATCTCACTTCCCCCCCCCCCCTCTCCTCCGATTGGTAACAAAGCCCCCTTACGTTAGCACGATGCAGTCCCTTTTCTTCTTGCTCATTTTTTTTGTGCCCTTCCACGAAATTTCCTCCAGTATGTCTTAGCTTCCTTCAGTAAGCGATTCTTTCTAATTGCTCCCTCTCGTTCGACCCTTTTCCCCTGTTTTTTCCCCCCGCCGCAGTCACTTTTTTGTCCTTTCCTTCCTCCGGATAGTTCGGTTTTTTGCCCAACTCGCGCTAAAGGATGAAGGTCCGGCCCTGGCCTCAAAAAGCGACTTCCTGCACCATTCGTTGGTCTGCATTTGGCTTTTTTCTATTTAAGATTAGAGGTTTCAGCGTCCTCCTTTTTTCCCGTTTGATTGTTGCAAAGCCCTCCCTCCGTTGCCTTTTCCAGACCCCGGACCTTCTCTGTGTAGAGTTCCCCTCCCTTCTTTTCTATCCCCTTCCTCCTCATCCGGTTTTCTCTCCCCCTGCACTCCCTTGGCAGTTCGTGAGATTCCCGCGTTTTTTTTTCCTTGCTTTTTGATAGATGCGGAGGGCCCCTTTTCCCCCCTGTCAACTCGTTTTGAACAAGTCCTCCTCGGTTGTAATCTTCTTCTAGGCGCACCCCCCAATTTTCTTTGTGACCTTTGCTTGGCACCCTTTTTGTTTTCTGGGGTTCCCCCCTCGTTTAGATCGCGTATGGACCCGACCCCATTCAATATACGTGCTCCTCACAAGCAGAAACATGGGAAGCCTTAGGCACCTTTCTATCCTTTTCTTCCTGCGGTTAGCTCCCCCCCTCTCTTCTGGTCCTATGATTTCACAGCCTTGTTGTTACTCGGGCTTCCGATCTACACTTTAATCTTTCCCCCCTCCGCCCCGGGTCCTACGCCCCATCGGCTACTTTTTGCAGTCGGGCCTTCCCTGCTGTGCCATTTTTTTTCTTTTTCTCGAGGACCGTGTCTTTCTGCCAGGTGTTCCGGTGTTTTTTTAAGAAGAATCTCGTTTTCTTTCCCTCACTTTGACTTCTGTTTGTGAGTTCACCCCCTCCAATTGCTGCATGAGAGGAAGAGATCGAATTTTCTCCCCCCTACGTCCTATTTTCCTAAACTCAGTTTTGCCCGTCTATTGATTCAGTATCGCTTTCGCCTCGATGTCTGGAGTGGTCCCTTTTCACCGGGACTATTAAGAGCGTCCTTTCCTTGGTTTCACGCCCACTTCCGTACTGTACTCGCCCTGGCTCTCCCCCCACCTTCCTGAGTCTTTGCGTCCTCACTTCACAAGCATTTCCATTCTTGCCTCCTTGTCTTCGAGTAAAAGGCACGACCTTTGCCGTTGAGTTTCTCTTCCCCCCCAGAACAGTGAGCCTTCTACCTCTTTTTCCCCCTTGATGGCTCCTTTAGTGGTCTTTAACCCTCTTTTTTTTGGCGGACTGACGGCTTTTTCCAGTTTCCCCTAAGAAAGAACCTCTCCCCCATTCGCCCGCCTGTATGATGTCTTCTGTTTCTGTCTTTACCGAAACCTCTTCCCCTGATCGGCCGCCCCCCCTTTTTGTCCGTTCCTAAGAGCGCTCTCTGCAAGTGCCTGCCTGCCCCTGTCAGGCTGCCCATCCCGATGCTTCGATGTAAGTTATCCGCCGGGTCTCGGGCGATCTTGTTTCCCATGGAGACTTCTTGCACCTTGTTTAGTTCCCCCCCCTCCTCCAAGCCTTTACGATCCACTACCTTCAAGCCGTTGTCCCTCCTCCACCATTCAAGTCATTTCCCTGATTGAGTCCCTTTTCCATACCGGCGACCTTCCGGTCTTGCCGAAGAGCTTCATTTCTGAATGAACCCCCATAGGTTTCTTATTATTGGTTTTCTCGCTGTCAACTTATCAACGTTTTCCGGAGATTACTTTTATTTTTTTTCGGAACTCCAATCTTTCGGGTTTTCGAATTAGTGTTTCCCTGTGATTCTAGGGCGCAGATTTGAGGTTAGAAAGTTCTTCGCTTTTCGTTTTTCGACTCTGATCTCAGTTTGCCCGAGACAGCCTTTCCCTTACTTCCCTAAATTGATGTCGGGAAGTCTGCACCCCGACGCCATACCTTCAAGTCTTCCTCATTAGGCCCCCCCCCTTGAATTTTTTTGAAAAAACTAGGTCCGGCAGCGGCCTGGGACCCCAAGTTTGTTGAATGCTCAACTTCCCCTTTGCGGACCCGGCCGTCCGCTGGACCTTCCTTAACCCGGAACCTCGTCCCCCTTTTTCCTTCTCACTCCGGCAATGATCTTCAATTTCCTTTCCAACGGACTTGCCC
>Ga0179593_1334981_pt1 | contig 12169 bp, 10 predicted proteins | sample CZODoug2_1_08_16_FD_185931 | JGI IMG/M metagenome (GOLD analysis project Ga0179593, IMG submission 185931) | Vadose zone soil fungal communities from Angelo Coast Range Reserve, California, USA - CZODoug2_1_08_16fungal (PacBio error correction) | ecosystem: Environmental > Terrestrial > Soil >... | reverse complement strand
CCAACTTTCCGTTTATTTTTCTCTCTTTCTCTTCCCCCCCTAATCTTTTTGAGTCTGATCTCTTTCCCTCCCCTTTTTTTTTTTGACTTAAGTGGTGGCCACAATCAGTTTTCTTTGGACCTGTTTTTTAGACCCAATCTGGTTTTGCATCTTTAGGCTGTACCATGTTTTTTCCCGAAGTATGGTTTTTTTAGAGTTCACATGAAGCGTAACTTCGAGGTTAACAATTTGTCTCTTTGTTTCCTCCTAACTGTCCGATCCATGACGGTTTTCCTATTGTACTTTCTTTGGTTTTTTCTGTTTTGTCGATTTTTTTTTTCATTTCGAATTTTCTTTCGCCGTTTTCCAATTGGTTTTCCCAGTCTCTGTTCCTTGAACCCCCTCCCCCCTCTTGATCCCCACCCCCGTTTCTTACTATTGGCGTATGTTAGTTTTGGAGGTTTCCCCCCGTCGCCACTCATTTCTCACCGGTTTTTTGTCTTTTACCAAAACGGGTGTTTCGAACTCCCCCCGTGATTCTTCTTTATCAGTATTCGCCGGCTTCGTCCCTTTGCTAATTGCAGAGCCCCCCGGCTCGTCCTGTTTCCTCATGCAATTTTTTGGTAGTCCAGAAGCTATTGCCCTAAATAGGCATTACCAAACTGACGTTGTTAATCTTTCTCTCCCAGGAATGAACCCCCGAACCTCCCAGTAACCATTGTACTCCAGGTTCCTCACGGTTACGCACCGGTTCCATAGGAATTCACATTTAGATGCTTTGGCGTCTTTCAGCGGCGTTTTTTAAGCACCCCCTTCAACTTTTTCCTCGCCCTTCCATCCAGACTCCGCATAGATTGGATGTCAGGTTCCGAAGCCTAAGATTCACTCACTAAGAGACTCATTACGTCTAAGTGTTGTCAGCGCCGTCTTTCCTGCCTTCCGATAAAGAAGCCCTTTTCCCCCTAGTACTGTAGAGTATTTTTTTTTGAGATAGCTGTCTGGTGAGTTCTCCCAATGACTCAGTTCTGTTGTCCCGACTAACCCTTATGCCTGAGCCCTGTTGGGGTTGTAAAATTCTTCTTCTTTTAAATTGGTTAATGTACGGCGGTCGGCACCGGTTCCTGCTCAATCGCACCGCCAAAGTATGAGGAGTTGACTTTCTGCGGATTCATTTTTTTTGACTGGTACTCCTTTTTAACTGCGAAATTAGTTACCCCTTCCCTGGTTCTTCGGTTGCTCCTTTTCCCCTTTTTTCTAAGCTTTGCAGGAAATATCTTCCCTTCCTTCCCTTAGAAGATTTGTTTGTGGTCTTCTCCGGTGCGCAAGTCCGCGAATTAAACACATCCGCTGGTTCTAGGTGTGTTCCGCCTTTTCGTTTATTCTCCCCCCCCCTTCCCTACCTTTTACAACCTCCTATCTTGGCAGTCTTTTTCGCAACCGGTTGGTAGAGTTGTGTGTTCTGGTCGTTGCATTGTTTTTCTACCTTTCGCCTCTTCGAGCTCTACACCCACAGGTCCCCAGTTTTAGTCTCCTTTTTTACCCCTTACCCTACGAAACGGTCAAGGCAGAGTCCCGGATTTTTTTTAATCCTTTTATGTTATACATTTTCCTTACCCCCTGGCGGCCCGTTACTTCCTTTTTGCTGTGAGTAACCTTTATTGACGCAGGAGACTACTCCCGCGCGATTTTTTTGTCCATGCACCTTTCATATCGATCCCCCCAAACCTACACCTTCACTTTTTCCACCCCCAATTTCTCCCTGCCCACCCGAGTTTTGTCCTCCCCCGAGAATTTAATTACGTTATCTCCCCCCGCTTTTCGCGTTTTTTAGCGACAGCGCGACCTTTTCGGCGCCCACCACTGACGCGCTGTTCTATCCTTCCTGTGCTTGTGCGCATTGGCAGTTCCTGCCCCCTTACAGATTAGCCCCAACTTTTTTTTTCCCCCTCCGCAGGCCCTTTAGTTCGTCTAGTAATTTCTACACCTAGGGTCTCTGACGCGGACCCCCCAACTTGCGAAAAGCATCTCTCCTCGTGGCCGCTTTTTCTTTTTTCCTGTGCCATGCTGCTTACCTCTTCCCGGCCCGTTTTTCGCCAAACTTGTGGAATCATCCTCTAACTTTTTTTTGTTGCGGATGATTAAATTTGTCCCCTCATTCATCCCTTTTACGTTCATTCCTTTGCATTTTTCGGTCCCCCTCGTCCGCTTCTGTATCTGTCTGTAGGACCTTTTTTTTCCGGGTAGACTCACTGTGAGGTCCCACGAACCTTATCCATTCAACGTTCTCTCCTTTGCGGCGGTTCTTGGGGCTCACATTTTACCTTTTTGTTTTTGAACCGCCTCATTCCGATGACGTCGATTACTTCTGACGTATTGCTGTCTATTCCTGTCTTGGTCGTCGGTTTTTTCCGATATCTTGGTCCTTCCGGTGACTAGAAGTGGTGTTTTTTTTACGCTAGAGCCGGGTGGTCCCGGTCGAAGGTTCCTCAAGTTTTTCGTTGGTGGGTGGATCGAATGTTTAATGGATCGGCCCCCCCCACCAGAACCCGATCTCCTCTTAGTTCTCTCTGGTCGTTTAAAGTTCGGTTGAGCTACGCCGACCCCCCCCAACCCCCCCCCCCCCCCCCCACCCCCCCCCCCCCCCCCCCCCCCCCCCCTCCCCCCCCCCCCCCCCCCCCCCCCCCCCCCCCCCCCCACCCCGCTCTCTTTCCTCGGGGGGTTGAAATCGATTCTCGACAGAGCGGTGCGTTCCGGTTTCGGTTAGTAGTTTATCTTAAGCGAAAATGTGGGGCCCCTTTTTTTTACTTCTTTGCCGAGTGATTCACTTCTCTTTCCAGGGATAACCCTTTTTAAAAGAGATGCACCGGTGACAGCGTTTCGACGGCGCCCCTCGTTAGTTTCACCCTCTTCGGTTGGTTGCTCCGGGATGCGACTCCCCCCCCGAAGGCGTACCCTCCACATGCTGATGTCTTTAGCTCGGGAATTTTCCTTCCAAAACCGAACATTTTCTTTTAGATTTCGCCATTGCGTCAGAAGAGCGTTTTCCACCTGAATGACTAAACTTTTTCTCCCCTTCTTCACCTACATCAAAAACACCAGCGGAATTGCGCAGGGATAGGTGTAACGAAACGTTGGTCCCCATTTTCCTCAAGCTAGCCCTTGGTTTTTTAATCTCCCTCCTTGGTCCAGTTTGTTGACGATTTACTCCCCTTTCCCTCTTTGCATTGCAGGTTACTTACATTTAACTTTTTTTTGTATAAACTGAAGAGTTACCCCACCGCATGGTGGCGTCTCCGGGCTTTCCCTTAAAAACCCGTTTCCCCCTCTCCCTGGACATTTCGCGAATATCGAAACCAAACGGAGGGACTTATTTTAATGGCTTTCCCCCGGTCGCGTTACCTCATGTTCCAGCTGATCCCCCCCGTCCTAATTCTTTTCTTCTTCTAGCGTTTTTTTTTTTATAATTTCCTTTTCATCTCCCGAAATTGTGCAATCCCAATTGCGGGCTGACTTCTGGGTTCCCTTACCCCGCCACGTGCTGTCCCCTTCCGTTGACCTCCTTTTAGGCCATGTCCTTCAAAAGTAGGTTGGCGGCATGGCGCTAGATTTGGAGTTTTGCCAAGTGGCGGTCCATAAGGATTTGTGAAGGCTTTCTGCCCAGCACACGCATGTTTTGGGAATTTTCCTTTCCTGTTGCCGCGACTCAGCGTCCCCCGCCTTTTAGACGCGCCGTACTTCGCAGTTCTACCCAGGTTTATTCTCGCCGGGTTTCGCCGCCAAATTGTTCCCCTTCAAGCCACCTTCCCCCTGCTTCTATCCCCGTTGCTGGTTTTTGTTAAGATCTTTCGGCATTTTTTCCTCGATCTAGTTCCCCCTTCTGAGGGCCCCTAACTATGTTCTTTCACCAAGCCCACTGTTTCTCATAGAACCCCCTTTTTTTTTTCCCTCAATGGCGTAATGATCCTTGCCACACGCACCCTCGTAGCCTTGGCAAGGCCATCCAATGACTTACCCTTACGTCACCAGCCCCCTCCACTAAATACGGCCACTTTTTTCCTAAGGGCCCTCTGAGGACTTGCCATATTAAGATACGTCAAGTTGCCCCTCGCCTTTTTTTTCTTACTCCTCTCTTCCCCCTCTTTGAAGAAATAGTTTTACCCTCCCGCCGTTGTGATGCCAGTCAAGGCATTCGTGTAACCAACTTGCCATACCTCCGTTTGTTTTGTCTCTCTATCGAATTTTTTTTTGTTTGACCCCCTAAGGTTGGTCCAAGTTTCAAGTTTTTCAGTCGTCACTAGGGGCCTCAGAGAGACCTTTTGAAAAACTGGCCTTCGGTCTGTCTGCAGCGGGGTAAGGCCGTATTTCCGAGCATGACAGCTCACGACCTGGCTTTCGTCTGTAGAACGCTATGTACGGTTTTTTTTCTTTTTTTTTTTGTTTTGTGAGAAGATTTATGTCCCCCCCCTTATTCTACAGGCAGATGTGGTTATTTGGATTCGGAATATTTACGTCCCAGGCTTTAAAACCATCTTTATGCTTTCATTTTCTTGTCCAATCGCTTTTCGAAGAGTTCGTACTTTGAGAGCTTGACACCTCCCAGCCCTAAATGCCGCCTTTATTTTCCTAAAGAACCTTTTTTTTTGCTCCTTCCGTGAGGCCTGATCGAAAGGTTGAATCATTCTGGCACCCCATTTCACCCCCCCCCCTCCCCCCCCCCCCCCCCCCCCTGGCATAGACCCGGGTGCTCCTGGCAGTTTTTTATGGCCTTTGGGTCGATCCGTCTCCTCGAGTCCAGATCTGCCCTTCCCCCCCAACTGAGTGTTGGGCGGACTCCCCCGTCTAGTACCGTGTTTCCGCCCATCCCTTTTTTTTTCCCCCAAGTGGCAATCCCGCCCGACTTTTTCGGACATTGTCAAGTAGTCGGTTCCTCCGTTTAAGTTTCACCTTGACTTCCGCCCGGCCACTTCATTTCCTACTTTCTATTCTCCCCTTGCTTTTTTTCGACTCTTTCCCTGGTCCTCTATCTATCATTTCGCTTTTTTAACCGACCGTCTTTTCGGCCGTGTTAAGGATCGACCGCCGTCACTCCCTTCTTGCAGTTCTTTCTTTCTTCTCCGGGTTTAAGACCATGAAGTATTCCCTTTTTTTCCTCCTCAGCCCTTCTCTACCTCCCACCCATGATTTGTGTACGGCGTTCATATTCGCGTTCACTTGTTCGCCCGTTTGATTGTGAGTGGCCCTTGCATTCTGGTTTTGATTAGTCCATCCGCAACAGAAAAGTATTTTTTTGTTGAGTTGATTACCCCTGCTTGGGGATATCTCTTTCCCCCCCGGGGTTGCTTTTTCCCCGATGGCCCTTCCCTTACTCTTCAATTAGACGATGGTTTGCTGGTGACTTTTTTCCAGTATTAGGATCCGTTCGTTTAAATCGTGCCCCCGGCTTTACCGCCCTAACAGACTGTTGTTGGTCTCGTAACCGAAGTTTCAGTCCGTTGTCTTCAACCCTTATCTGTGGCATTAGTTTCCCAGCCTCTCCTCCCCCCCTTTCTCATAACCTCCTGGGGCCCAATCCGATGCTGTGTGGTCCAATTTTGAGCATTCTGGGAGACTTTTTTGCCTTCCTTGATATGCGCGTTTTCCGTATCTTTTTGCTTCAGAGATGTCCCTGACCCCCTTTCCCCCGCCGTGCCGCCACCTCCTAAAGGCCGACGGATGCCCTCCCCTCAATCGCTTTTTCCTCTAAACGCCCCTTCGTCTGACTTTCCTTCACTTCCGGTTTTCGCTGACCGTCCCCCCCCGAGCGGAGGATGTTTGTTTTTGGGACTTTTTTACAATTGACCCCCTCCCACTCTTCCTATCCAAACCCACAGTAACCAGCATTGCTTCCACCCCGTCAAAGACCCCCCCTTTTTTTCTCCCCCCGCCCCACCCCGTATATGCCCGCACATCCCGTTTGCCGCCAGCCCCCTGGACCTTCCCGCGAACACACCCGCTACTCAGCCGTATCTTCAGTTCCTGTCCTGGTCAATCCCGGACCCCTCCGTCTTGCACCGGCGAAGTTAGGAGTTCAATGTTTTCCCCTGGTTGGTACTCGTGATCTTCTTTTCCCCCACTTTCTTTCCTTTCCTAGTCCCCTCCTCTTGTGAGTGTTGTTTTTGACATTAAGCTGCTTCTGACTGTCGATCTAGTTCTTATCTCTCTCTCCACCATTTTGTTGCGACTCCATTTTTTCTCTGCCTTTCCTGACTTTCTCTCTCTTTTCTACCTAGCATTACCCCGGAGCGTATGTCGTGCTTGTCACGGTCAGATTTTTTTGCGGTTCTCCGCACAAATTTGTTCCCCCCTTTTCCGCCTAAATCCTGGGCGTCCAGTGTTGGGCTAAAGTCAGTCCTTGGCCTTGACTCATGCGCACGGTTGTTCAGTTCTTTGTTGTCCGTTGTGGGCGCCGGTCTGGGGCTTTGCTTTGCCGCACGGCCTTTTGGTGAGTTTTTGCCTTCATTGTTTTTTCAGTCCCTCGACGGGTGGTTCCCGTTCTCCTGTTCTTTTTATGGTTGGTTTGGTTTTTCTTTCCCGGATCTTGCGGCTTTTCGCAACAATCCCACACTCTCCGTGGAGTTTCCCTTATTCACTCCTTCAAGTACGACCACTTTCCGTACTTTGTCATTCGAGTTTTGCGTTTTTTTCCCATAGATTGCTTTACCTCCCTAAGCTGCGAGTTCCGGTGTGCGAACCCTTTTTTTTCTGTTTTTCGCTAGCGGGACCGCTTTACTTCTGCCGGCCCTTGGCTCCCTCCTATTTCCCTCGAACCCGTTCCCCACCCTGTGACCCGATGGTGAGTCACGGATTCGAGTTTGTGACGGAATTGGGTGACCTGACATCCGGCGGCTTAACGACAAAGATGCTGTGCGTTCGTTCTATTTCGTTTATGGTACGGTAAGCCTGACCACCCCTCAACGGTTCTACGTAGTATTTCGAGTTTATTCATCCCCTTTATTTCCCCCGGCCCGACCGTTTTCACACTAGTACGCTTTTTTTTGACTTCCCATCGTGGGTCTTTCAATGTGACATCAGTTTCAATTATTTTTTTTTCTTACAAACCTATTGGCGTTTTATTTGAAACTTCCCCGCCTTTTCCTTCCCTCCCGGATACTACACACCTTGCGTGGGCTCTGTTTCAAAGATCCGCCCCGTTCCCATTTCATTTTGCGCGGTTAGTTGTTTCACAACGTCAGGATCACTTTTTCTCCCCCGCAACCTGCCCCCCCCCCCGTCAAGCCCTTTCTTGCCCTTTCCTCTTTTGATTGTTTTTGTCCGGCGGCCTCCTTTATGAATCAAACCCTTTTACGGTTGACCCGGTAGTAGCGGACTTGGTGGCATCTCCAGCCACGGCATCCCCCAAAGATTTCCCCATTGTGTTGACCTCCATTTTGCTTTTGCTCGTCACCATTTACGGTGGGAGCTTCACCCCCTCCTTTCTGACCATTTTCGACCAGTACTGTATGAAATTCAGAACCACCTTTTTTCCTTCCCTGTCGGGTCTTTTTTCGCGACCAGGAAAGGTTACTGGATGATTCCGGGTTCGGTGTAGCCGCTGCAAGGTGGAAGTGCAGCGTTTTCAATCGATAGTCTGGTCCCTCCATGTTGCCCGCCCGCCCCTGCACCGTAGGCTAACCCTTAATTCGCCGGCCTTTTTCAATATCGTTAAAAGTTTTGACCTCTCAAGCCATAACTCCCTGCGGCACTTTTGCGCTGTCCAGACTCCCAAGTCGGCAGGTTAGCGGTTCTCTTCCTAGACACTTCTTAGGTACCCGTTTGTTTTCTTGTGAAACCAGTCAAGTTGCTCCGCACGCGTGCTTTCACTCCGATAAGTAATTCGACACTCATACAAAGATGGGCATTCAGGACGATTCCCTTGGACCCCTACCATTCCCACTTCCGCACACGCACATAACTTTAGCGCCCACCGATCCTACCCTTCCTGGCCTCGTTAGAATTTGAGCCATCGATTGATATTCCTTACCTGCTCTTCCCCCCATACCTCCTTATGACATCCCTATGTCTTTGCCGACCTCTTGTCGCATGTTGCTTTTTGTTTGTCCGCAGAACGCACCCTTCGTTTGTTCAAAACCATGAAAGTTATCTTCCCTCTTGTTCCTCTCTTTTTTTTGTTTTTTTCGATGTCTTCGATCCCCCTTTTTCGTGTCTTGCAACCCACGAGGTGCGTTGCTGCCACACCAATCAATCGGGATGTTCTTACCCCTATGTAGGCAAATTTTTTCTTCGGCACTACACCTAGTAGTTTGTTTTCCTGCGGTCCGGCGCCTTCGCGCACGCAAATGATCTCTTCCTTTTTGAATTTTACGTTACTGGCGGCATGTCCCTGGTTTACTGTGCTCTCCTTTTTTTTGGTTTCCCCTCTGGTATGTATCCCCCCGCCTTACCTTGAGCCGCTGTTTCTCTGGTGGACAATGGCCGGAACTTACGTTGGATTGACAACCCACCCTTGAGCTGCATGGGATTGGTCATTTTTCGACGTTTTTCGTGCCTTTTAGGTAGTGGTCCTTTCCCTTCCTCCACAGCTTCCCTGTGAACCATTAAGGCCAGGGGGTGAGACGTCCGTTGTAATTTCCGCTTTCTGTTGCTGTCCTCTTGCCGGCCGTCTGTCCCTTGCGTCAGCTGAGAGTTTTTTTTTTCCCTCCTGGAGTTGGGTCCGCCGCCGAAGCACCCCGCTCTTTAAGTCCCAACCTTTTGGGAAGCGGCATACTGCCTTGCAACGCTCCTTCGTCTGTCCCCCTGTCATTTGCCCGACCCTCTCACAACTTGCCCCCGCGTGGATTTTCCGACGTGTGCACATCGTTGGGTCGGGTTCTGCAATGTGCCCCACGCACGGCGTTGTTTATTTTTCCACTTTATAGTTACATTAATTTCGATCCTTCTAATGGCCATTGCGCTCTTTATCGTTCCACAAGCATCACTTCCCTCACGTACGTCCCAGGGTGATCCTTTGTCTTTGGCTAGCGATCTTCTTCCAGTTCTCTTCCCTGCTTCCGTGTGGAGTTTTCGCTCCCTGTGTCTCAGCAACATCCGCGCCGTTTTCGCGAAGTACGCTTTTTTTTTTATCACCTGCTGTGGTTAAAAGGGTCTTCGTATGGACACCGATCCATGGCGCCTTTGGTGATTTTATCTTTCCTTCCCCTTCTGGTTTTTACCTAGTGACCCCCCTCCCAAAAGTAGGGAGTCAGATTTCTTTCGCATTGCATAGTAACCCAAATTTCAGGTTACCCGATTGCAGTCTGTCTGCTTTTCGACTGTTGTTGCCTCGCCTTCTCCTTTTCTCCATTTTTCTTCCTATGATAAGATTGACCTTTTTCTTTTTGGATTCCTCGACCCATAGGCTTGGTGGTTTCTGCTTCGGCCTGCCTCCTAGTGTATTCCTCCTTCCAAAAAGCCCGTGTCCAGATTTTTTTCCTCTTTTGACCTCCCCATTTTCTCCTCCTCCTCGGTCCTAGATTTTTCGTGACCATGCCAGCTGGCACCGTGACGGTTCTAGGACCTGGCTTAGACAGGAAGTTTTCAGTTCGCTCTTCGAGAGAGCCCTGCCCACACCCACCGTTTCTTAAGCCCTTCTTTTCCCTTTCCAGCAAGGTCGTTTTGCTGACAAGCCCTCCATCTATGGTCCTTCATCCCGCAACTCAGTAAATGCCTACCGTCCGGTTAGTAGGTCACCTGATGACACGCGACTTCCCTCGAGAGTGCTTGATTTGTTTTTTGGACCCCTTTATCCTTTACGTCCCCATGCTCGATCCCCCCCAACCAGTAAAACTCAATTATCTCCCTCTCCATCCAAGGTCTTAGATCTAGCAACAACATGGGACCTGCAGCCCCCCTTCTGTTGCCTCCTCCATCCCTTCCGGACGGCTACAAAACGGACCCCCCGTCTTTGTTTTTCGAAGGCTTAGACGTTGAACCCAGACTTTTTTTCTCCTAGGAGCCTTGAGTTTCGGAGACCTGACCCCTTTTTACCTATATTGTACCAAAGCCGCATCCTCTTCCTCCTGTCGCTTTTTTTCCCTTCCATTTTTTTAGATCAGCCTTCTTGCTACTTTCCCTAGGCCCCCACAAAGATTCATCATCTCTCTTCTCTCCTTATTTTGGTTGTGTTGCTGAATCCTTTTTGCCTATGAATCAATAGACCTGGCGCCCTTAAGCCGCTAAGTCCCCTCTTCTCGACTTCTCTGCTATGGTTTCCCGTCATTTATTTTACGCTTTTTTTTCTCACTCTTAGCCACGCAACTTTCCGTCGCCGCCAAACGTTCTCTCGACCGGTTCCGGAGGGTTTCCATGGAAGTTTTGTCCGCGTGCCTTGCCGTCCTGCCCTCCCCTGCTCTACGTTCCTTCTGTACTTCTTTGGGGGCGGGGTTTTTTTTTAGAGGGTTGGGCCACTGTGTTTTGGAACTCGCTTTTTTTGGAGGGACTTCCTAGTTGTTTTTTTTGCGCTCTTCTTTTTTCGGTTTCCTTGTTTCAGAAAGCTGGTGAGGGTTTATCTTCTGTTTTCTCTTGTCGGTACCCCCCAACTTACCCAACATCTAGAGAGTTCCCAGGAGTCTCGGGTTTCCCCCTCACTTTTCCCCTCTATCCCCGGCTTCCCAATTAGTCAGTTTCTTTTTGTTCCTCAATCTTTATTCAGAATTGACTTGCGTCGGTCGGCTAAGGTATAGTTAATTTTTGTCCCCTTTTTGGGCCCTTTTTTTCTCTTCTCTGTCCGCTTTTCTTGACCGGCCGTTCCCCTCCAGATGCGCGCACGGAGTTAACAGTGCCCGCACTTTGGAGGGGGGGTGGGTTGGGGGTGTTGTTGGTGTTGGGGTGTTTGTTCTCGTTTTTTTTTTTTGGTTTTGTTGTGGTTTTTTTTGAAAGATTTTTCCGCTTTCCCCATTGGGTGTGCCCATGCGTCGCGTCCTATTGGGTGGCAGTCGTTCCCTCTTCTTCAGGGACCTTTAAGACCCAACCCGACACCTTCGTTTTTGACGTCTCTCTCTGTGATCTTCTGGTCTCCTGTCCGCCTTTTTTTACCCTTCTTTTCACCTCTTGAGTTAACCAGTGTGATTGTTTTGAGCCTGTACCTTCCTTTTTTTTTGACTATTTTTGAAAATCTGCGTTTTCGCCATTCCCCTATTTGTGGTTCCCGATGAATACGTCCGCTTTGTTCCTTCTCCTGATTACAACAACCTTTGGCCATGTTTGATCCGGGGCTCAAACAGCCACCCACAGCATGGTTTGATCCCTTTTTAGCCTGGTTTAACCCCCACGTCAGTCTCTCCAATGGTGCTCCCCCCCCATCCTTCCTCCTCCCCCGTCAATCCCTTCCTCTCCTTCCCCTTTCTTTGATTCGGTTGGATCTTATACCTAGACTTTAGTTTCATTGAATATCTTTTTTGTGTTGACAGGACGAAATCACTTTTCCCCCCCGCCTTCGTCTTCCTTTCAGGTTCCCCCGGAAGTTGGAGCTTCCCCCGACGTGGTCCACGGGTCAAACTGCCCTACTGAGGTTAATTCGAACCCGTGGGGATCCTTTTTTTGGCTGCAGTTGCTTCTTCTTGCCCACAGGTTAACGGTTTCTCTTGTCTGGCGTGGATTCTTTATGCCGCGTCCCCTCTTTTTTGGGAAGGCGCGTTTGGCCCAGACTGACTTTTCCCCCCGCTGTGCGCCTCTTCCACGACTCTCTCGTCCTCCCTTTTCGGGGTGCCTAGTCTCTCTCATCACATGTTGAAGGTTCCTTGCCACCAACTGTGCGTTGTCACTGACTTCGTGATTCCGTTTTTCCGCTTTCATCTTCCCGTCCTCCCCTTTTGTAGGCAAAGAACGCGGCTGGCCGTTCCCCTTGGTGAGTTGTGGTTTTACCCTAGCTGACGGCCCCTTTTTAGGTCACCCCGATCTAACTTTCTTGCCTCCCCTTCCCTCTTCCCCCCCTGTCCATCCCCTCCTCCCCCCGTCCCCCTCAAACTTTTACCACGTGTTTTTGGCTGTCTTGCATAGTCTAGCCCTTCCCGAGTGATTTGATCACGCCTGACTATTTTTTCCTACATCCTTCTCCCTCCCTCCTTTTTTATGCCCCCCGATGCCCCTCCGAACTCTTGTTCCGCGGCTTGTTTTTGCGCCAGGACCGTCGTGAACAACCAACTGGCAGTTCTCT
>Ga0179593_1300183_pt1 | contig 12169 bp, 16 predicted proteins | sample CZODoug2_1_08_16_FD_185931 | JGI IMG/M metagenome (GOLD analysis project Ga0179593, IMG submission 185931) | Vadose zone soil fungal communities from Angelo Coast Range Reserve, California, USA - CZODoug2_1_08_16fungal (PacBio error correction) | ecosystem: Environmental > Terrestrial > Soil >... | reverse complement strand
ACCCGTCGAATCACGTTTTTTGAGACTAGTTCTCCCCCCCCCCGAGAGACTTCTCGATGAGTCCCGGCGAAGGTGTTTTTAGAGGTCATTGACAATATGTTTGACCCATCTTTTCTGCGCCTCTCCGCCCATCCCCCTTTAAGGGACGGGATTGATTTTCAAATACCGTCCCCACCCGCTCCCATGTCCATCTTCCCTTAAACCCCTCTACAGCGTGTCCTTCTTTTCCTGTGGGACGTCTGCTTTGTAAAGTTTGGCGGTACCGCCTTAGCTTCTCCCCCCACATGCCATTTCGGTTTCGTCGACCTTTTCCCTGGTACACCCCCGCCCCTCTTTTTCCTGGAGTTCAGATTTTTTTCTCAGATTTGCCCTGTGGGCGGTGTCGTCAACGCCTTCATCAAATCGTGCTGTCGTGGTCTCTGATCTATGATGCTTCGTTTCCTTTGAGGTCACAGGAGTAGTTCTACTTCCTGATCCCGTCCCCCCCTTTCCCTTTAGCTCCCCGTCGCGAGCGTGGACCGATTTCACCCATCCGCGTTGACAAACTCCGATATTTACGCGCACTAAAGACCCTTTTGGTTGAGCTCAGTTTACCGACCTAAAGTTCCTCCCCCCCCTCGACCCCCAGTGGAAACGTTTTTGAGGAGTGATAGTTAATACCCACTGGCTTTTGTAAGACTTAATCGCTTGGCCGGTCTTTCTTTTTTTTCTGTTTTTCGGTTCTGGACTAACTTCACTCTACCTGGGGCCCGGAGTCTTATTGTAGTTGATGTATGCGCTGTCGATTCGCCTTATCGAAACAGCCCTTTTTCTATCCTATTCAAATTGACCCTGCCTGAGATTGTCCTTTCCCCTTTTTATCTTGGTCTTGCTCTCTGAGTTCCGAATGACGAGGGTTTTTCGCTAACCCCCCATAAGTCCTACGCCACAGCCGACCATGGCGGCGGTCTTTTATATGTTGATTTTCCCTGAGTTTTCGTCACCTTCCTTTAACCTTTGATGTTGTTTACTGAGTGGGATCTGAGACTTCCTTTTGTCGCGACCGTCGTCATGTCCTGTCGTTCATTCGCGCTTTGACTCCTCTCATTGGTCCTCTATAGTCGCTCTACAGTATTGGATCCCCTTGAGGTGCTTTTACTTTTGCCGGCCTTTCTGCAAAAGAAGGTTTTCTTGTCTGTTCCTGTCCTTTGCAGATCCGACTTGCACCAGCTCGAGATAATTTGCGGGCCTGGTCCACATACCTCCGATTTCCCTCCCCTCCCTAGCGGATGGATCGGTTTCCAGGGCAGGAGTCGCCCCCCCCCCATCTTTATTTCCCCAACGATTGTAATTCCCCCTTCTCTTTTCCTCCCGCGCTACAGACATACTGCTTTCCATTGAGATATAGCTTGCCGCGCATTCCATTTTCACTTGTTTAAATCAAACCCATCTTTGCCCGTGTCCCTTGCTTCTATTTCCGAATAGTCCCATGCTTTTCCCTGTAAATCGTCGCCCCGCCGTGTTCAATCCTGCCTCCCTCGGTTCTTACCTTCCCGCGCCCTTGCCGGGATTTTCCTCGTTCTAATACCTTTTTAGTGCTATTCCGGTTCTCCTTGACCGCCCCGCCTTTCGCGCATTTGGATATCGGGCAGTGTGACCACCCCAGGCAGATTCATAGTCACGCTTCCCGATTCCATATAAAGTTCAGTTTTCTCTCCCCTCAATGAGAGGTTTTCTTTACACCTCCATTGGGTCAGCGCTGTCTCGCTTCGTACGAGACCCTTTCCGACTAGGCTGCTTATTGATCTATTCCCGTGTTTTGTGCCTTCTATTATGTATTGCTCGCGCTGCAGCCTGCGCTCAGCACGGGTATCGAATGCAGACGACCCTTCGCTCTGGCAGACAAGGTTCCAAGTGCCGGGTTCCACGCCAGGCTTTCAATGGCGGATTCGCTTTGCAACTCCCCTTTTTTTTAGCATGTCCTTTATGAGTGCTCCTATGCCCTCGACACCTGAATCTGCATTGCAGTATTACTATTTATACCGCTCACGAACGGCAGTCTTTTTTTAGCCCCCCTTCGGCCCCTGGTTTGAAGTAAGAGCTCCATGGGGACGTGATATTGGAGACGATTTTTAACTGCAATTTCCGCTGCTCACAAGTTTTTCCGGAGGTGATCTCCCCTGCCTTTCATGTCCCCCCTGAAGGAGCGTCTAGGGCCGATGCCTCGGCCCCAAAGAGTGTTACCATTCATTGGGGAGTCATGCGCCCCCCCCCTTCTCCCCAATTTTTTCGGTTTTTTTCCCTCCGATGTCGTTCGGCGTCGTGCTAAACCCTCTTTTTCGACCTATTATGTGTTCGGCTTCCTCCCTCCGTCTGCTATCATCCGCTTAGACGCTCCGGTGAAGGTTGCGAGCCTTTTACGATCTCCGACCTCGGGATTATACCTCGCCTTTATTGCCGGGAATTTCGATAGGGACCCAGCACAGCCAGCCGTGTCTGACAGGCCCTGATACAGGAACGTTGCCCATAAACCTTTTTTCTCCCATATTGATTCCCCCCCTCTACCTGTGGGCTTATTCCGATATAATCTGCGCTCAACAGCGGCGGTATCTAAGACTCCATTGCGCGGTCCCACTCGAGTTCCCCAGAACCATGAGCGAGTAGACCTGCCCAACTAAGAAACCACAACCCCTCCCGAAGGCCTGAAACTTTATTCCCTTTCCTTTCTTACCCCCCCCTTCCCTTCTCCCCTGACGGACATTTTCCCCCTGCGTGTCCTTTCCGATGAGACTTTTGTTTCGCGCCCCCCCCCCCCTCGCATGGCGATTTCTAGACCTCCTCATACTACCACCGATCCATTCTTTGCTCGCGCCCAACCGGGTAATTTTACGAATCTTCTCTTCGATTTTTCGTACGACTTCTTCCCTGCAGTTCGCGGATCATCAAGTTCCTCCCCCCCTAAACTCGCTAACCGAATGAATGGATCCCCCTCTACTCACAGAACTCCATGGTACCCTTTCGTAGTTTAAGTGACCCGATTACTTCCGTTTCTCCCTGCACCATTTCCCCCTAGTTGGAGGAACGAGCCACTCACTCGTTTCCGGTGATCGTGGGTGTTTATGGACAATTACATTGCCCCTGGTAGCAATTTCTTTTAGAAGATGTAATTTCCGATCTCGTTTCCTTGTTTGTCAAACGACACCTGATCTTGATCCAGCGGGGGACTCAGTCTCTCTTTAACGAGTGTTTCTTCATTAACCTACCTCCTTGTCCACAAAATACCCTTTTCCCTCATCCAAAGAAAGCATTTGTTAATTCCCCCTACCGATGCGCCGGGAATGTTTCCTCTGCTTGTTCGCGAACTCCCAAGAATTACCCTATCCCTCTCTTTCCTAAATCCTTTAAAGGGCGCGGTGTTGTACCTTGTTATGTCGAACCGGATTCTCTCCCCACACCCCCCCCCCCCAAAACCCACCCCCTCCCCGCCAGATACCCTCATCAGTGAAAAAACTGGCCGTGTCTGTGACTCTTTACTCGGCTTTCCGGCGCGAAAGCCCACCTTACGCCCCCTCTCCGTCGGTCGTCTTTCCTTCGAGTTTGTAAATTTCCCTGTCCCGTGTAGTGGTGATTTTTTTTAAAAATGATCAGTGCTGTTCGAAATAAACGTTGCCCCCAAAGTTTGTTCGGTGGGAGACTTTTCTCTTGATTAGGGACCTATCTTTTTCAAGGACTGGCCCCCCCCCCCCCTTCAATCCCAACCCCCCGTTTCTCCCCAGTGTTTCTAACTGTTCGAGGTAGTTATGGCCATTGGGCACCGCCTAGGATCGACATGTATTTTTTTCTCCCTCCCTTTTGTTTTTTCTGACCCCGAGGATTACCTTGTGAACACTTGTTACGAGCCACTTCGCCGATACTCCAGTCTTTTTACGCCGTGCGTCCTTAAATGGTGATTGATCTTTTGACGGCCTTCCTTGTTCCCTGCCTGTATACTCCGAAGAGCACTTTCTCCCCCCCACAGAACATTCCCCTTTAGGTGAGGCCAGCGTGTGATTGATTTCCCCCATTAACATCACGGTCCAGTCGGGAACATTTCACACCCTCTTCGAAGTTTTAAGGTTCTTTTCAGTCCTAGTAGACACTTTTCTTTCTCGGTAAGAGGTCTCTTCGATGACCCTCCATTTTCATTTATCTCTGGTTCTCGACCCTCTCTAGCCACTTTAAACCCCCTCCCCCCCCTTCCCTCTCTGGGAGTTCCCTATGAGTCAAGATTTTCACCGTGGGAGCGTGTCCCCCGGGCGACTCGGTCCACCTCATCAGCGTTTTTCTCTTTTCTTCCTATATATTCGTAGACATTCTTTTTTTTAAACTGTTGTCCTAGGTAATTTATCCCACCGACTTAGTCGTCCTCCGAAGTTTGCAATTCCCCCCCCTTTCAGCCTGTGTCGTTGACCAACACACTTCTTTTCCAGGATCGACGGTCCCCCAGTCATATCACCGAACCTTGCCGAGGCGCCAAGAATGATCCCACCTTTTTTTTCTTTTTTTTTTTTTTTTTTTTTTTTTTCCCCATCGCACAAGCATCACCAGTGGAACGAGTGGGTCAAATGTTCTGTTTTTCTGACTCGGAACCCCTCCCTCTAAATAGCCTGCGTGGGCTTGTTCAGGGGTTTTTGTTGCGTGGTGATGCAGACAGGAATTTTCACATTCTTTGTGAGCTGACGTGATCTTTTTCGGTGGTATGCCCCTTTTTTTTCCCTTGGCGCGATCTTCTAGTACCCTGACGGAAGATCGTCCAGGTTTGGCGCCAATATCCCCCTCTGAGGTCACCCCTTGAGATACTGGATGCTCGACTTCGTCGTGCTCTGCCCCTGCCTTGGTTGTGCGACATTCCCCCCGTTCCTGTTCCCCCCCTCCCAAGCCTCCCCCATTGAAGGAGGTGCTTCCTATTAGTTGCTCCGTAAGTATCAGTCGTACGGGCGACTTCTGGGCTGGGGACGCGTTGGACATTATGCCCTTTTAAATTTTTTGGTTTACCCCCCTCCTACTCTGCCTTCTTCCTTGATGTCTTAAGTGGGCTCGTTCTCTTCCCGCTGGATATAATATAGCCCTCCTCTTTGCCCAGATATGTTTCCCAAAGAGTGGATTGTCCCTGTTGTTAGATGTCATTCCCTGGCCTCCTCTTCTTTTCTTTTCCCGATTGCTTTTTTATTTTTCCTCCCTCTTCACGCTAAAAGCCTTCCCCTGCGAATCAGTTCACTCTCTGATTTTTCCATATACTTTATTCTAACTGATCTCTCCTGAAGTCCGGTCCTCCGTGACCCTTTCTGGATTGATCCATAATATTTCTTTTTACCCTTTTTCAAGAGTATTTTTCCTCCGACAAGACATACTTGCCACGTCCGGTAGTTTTTTTTTTTGCCCTTAATCCCCCTTTCCTCTGCTTTTAAATCCCCACCCCCACTTTATTGTCCACCTCCGTATTTTCATTTGCCCGACATTCGGCGCTTCCTCCGCCGGCAAGCCCGGCAGTGGCAAGAATAAGTCCCCCTTAGACTTTTTATTTCCCCTTTCCATCTGAATGTTCCCTTCTTTAGTTAGAACCCCTCTCATCACAGGTCGGCATATCCCGGCGCGCATCCCCTGACGAATCAGAGGAGATTCAGTTAGGCAGGGATATTCCCTCATAAAAACAATCAAGGCATATTCATTATTCAGAGTTAATAGGAGATCCCAGAAAGCTCGGACGTCTCACTTGCGCGTGCGATCCCGCTCAATTAACAACTTCTTCTGACCCTCCCCCCCCCTGTCCCTACTCGAGAGTTAGTTCATTTCAGCGCAGAGCCCCCCCCATGCTTCTGAATCATCAGCCGAAGGAACTAGCCAGTTCTCGCCGACAGCTAGTCCTTCGGGTTTTTTATCCTCACTCCCGACTCTTTTTTGCTTCTTTTCTCCCTCAGGACCTTCCATGTTCCGCATCTTTGTCTTCGTTCGAGTCATCCCTTCTGGAACAGTGAAGGACGTGGTTTCCCGCCCGGCTGTTTTCGGCGTAGAGCAACCCTATTCGATTCCGCGTTTCCCCGTTCCCCCCCCCCCCCACTCTCCCCCTCTTCCCTTTTGACGAATGTCAGCGTTGTGATTCTTACTTTTCCCGCAAGCCCCCCCCTCCGGTTCGCTCTGGTCTTCCCGGCCAAGGTCTAGTTCGGACGAGCGCCTTGTCCTCTCTTCTTCTGACTAGTAGCAGGTTTCCTGGAAGTTTCAAGAACCCGGTCGATGTTCTTTCCCTTTAAAGGCCCCTGTTTCCTCTATTCAACTTCCCGAGGGCCAGCGGCGAATTCTTCCTGCCTCCGGACCCAAGTTCCCCACAGTTCTGTGGTCGTTTTTTCCCCACTCCCCCCGATGCGTACTTTTTCCATGAGTGCAGACTTACCTTTTGCCGCGTATGTCGGGAGATCAAATAAGTCCCTTTGAACCCAACTTTTCCCCCAAAATATTAGTTAGCACTCGTTACGTTTCCATCCGCTAAGCGAGGCACCTGTATACTTCTTTTTTGGACCGATCACTTTTCCTAACGTGAACTCTTCCCTTACGGATTGCGTCCCCCGCCCAGGCCCCCCACCAAGCATATCCAAGCTCTCCCCCCCCTTAATTCCCCTCCCGGTCCAAGTTGAACCCTCCCTAGGTGATACCCCCCCAAATATTTTCATCGCGAGGATATACATAGAGCGATACTTCGTAACCCACCTCTTTCGCGTCTTACCTGACGTTCATCTCAGCAAGTTCCCTTCTTCTTTTTTTACAATGAGCGATGCAGACCATTCTCTAATGGAAACCTAAGGTCTCCCCCTCCCTTCCTGCCCTTCTAAGACCCCCGTATAGATGTCCTTTTCCCTGATAAAGCAGTCGCCCCCCCTGATCCCTCTCTGGAGGTCTTTTCAGCCTTCCCTTTTAGACCCCATCTCCCCTTTCTCTCTAGACCCTCCCTATATTACCTGCCCGAAAAAGCTTTCCTCACCCCCCCGTAGGGCTCTCGCTCCCATTCACGGGCCGATCTAGCTGCACTGTTCGATTCCTGGACTTTCCGTCCCAGGTCTCTTGCCCCCTCCCAGCAGACCATTCCCCCAAGAGCCTCCTTCAACAATGGATCCGATTTTTCTGCAAACACCACTTCCCCTCCAATTCACAATGCCTACCCTTGCCCGCGCGATCCTCCCTTTTTCCAGTCCCCCCGCCCCACCACGATTTGGCTTCCAGAGCCCTTTATCCCCCAAATAGTTTTTTTTCCATTTTGGTGCTTCGATGGAACAAACACCCTTTACCCCTTCCTTAGCCTCCCATATTAATGTCTTGCTTGACGTTTAAGAGTTTCACCTGACACGAGGTTCCTTGTTTTTCCCCCTGTGGCAAACGCTCTGTGATAAGGTTTTTCTTTAGTTAGAATTTCTAAGCCTCCTGGGTGAAACCCCCCAAATACCTTCTCCCATCCTGCCCCCTCCTTCTGGAGCGACCCTTCTCATCATGCGCGATTTCCTTTTGCAGAGTCCCACCCCCGGGGGCCCTTCCCCCCTTAACAGACCTTCCCCCATTTTCGATTTTCCCCCCTCCCTTAAGGACCTTGCTGTTTGTGTACATTGTTTTGCTCCGGTTCATGCCGCGTCGATAAGCTCGCAGTACCCTTCCATTTCTTTCTGTCTCCGCGCTGTATCTCCCCTTTATCCCGTGAAAGCCAAATTCTACTCTCTACGTCTCCAAGGAACGGCGGATTTTCAATGGCTCTTTTCCTTCCTGATTTGTAAAAACTCTTTTCTGTGGTTCCCAATCACCGGGTTTTTCTCCCCCTTATTTGGATGTCGTGTGGCGCGCCTGCTCGTGGACCCAGTTCTTCTAAGAGGTCAATATCCCTTCCCATCCCCCCCCACCCTTTTTTTTCCCCCTTTATCGTCCCCCCCCCTCGTTAGGAATGGCTATCCCACTTCGATTGGGCCGCTAATTCCTTTTTCTTCATGGTACTCTCTTTTTCCTCAGTTATTTTTGTTCTGGCTCATAACCCCTTTCCCCCTCCTCCCCTCTGTAGTCTCTCGTTCCCCACCTTCTCTCCAATAAGTTTACTCCTATTGATGGCTCACGGTTTGATTTTTTTTCTTTCTATTGACGGTGCACTCTAGCCTGTTCCTCTAGACCCAGTCCTCCCCCCCCCTCCCCTCCTCCAACTGACGGGGGAGTCCCCCCTTTATTGTCATTTTTTCCCTCCCCCCCATTCTTAACATCAACCTCCCACCAACCCCATTGGAACCTTTTTAACCCTACATCGTTTTATCCGTTTCCCTTTCCCGTCTGTACGATCGCTGTAGTACTTCCTTTCTCCCGCCGGTAGCATCTTCGTACAAGAATCCCCCCCTTTTTCCTTATCTCTGCGGTCCGATAGCATCCCCTCTCCCCCAAAGGTACACCCGCCCTTTTTCTCTTCTTCAGGATGCAAAGTGTCCCGTCTTGAGCGTTTTCTCCTGCTGCCCCAAGAGGCTTTTTATTTTTTGAACCATGAAAAAGTTTGCTAAGGCGGTTCCTCGATCTGTTTTTTTTTTGAATTCTGCTGCCTTCTAATTTCCTTTTTCCAGGAGTATGGCTAACTCATAAAGATCCGTTTCTGGCCGCCCATCCCTCCTTCTTTCCCCCTTTTAAACCTTTCCAAGATCTGTCTTTTGTACCCCCCCTCTCACGAGATCGACTCCAAAGTCCCTATAACATGAACATTGCTATCGAGCTCCTCCCGTCCTTAACCTTATACCGATCAACTAGCTAAAAAGTGTCCCCTCGTTTTACATTCTTTTTTTTTTCGTTCTCGTTCATCTTTTTAGGGCTCGTACTCTCCTCCCTCCGACCTTAAGTCCTTTTTCATGTTTCATGGTGCGGTTTTTGTTGGGTTTCATTAGATCTTTTCTCCCCCCATTTCACAGTCGGTCCGGAGTGTTGTTTTACTTCTGTTCTTCCCCCCTCTGAGTCTATATTCAATAATGACCGTAAGCACTAGAGGCGACCCCTTTTATTTTTTAGATAAGCCCCCCCCCGTAAGGAAATGGAGACGTTGGCTTCTAATCGTCGGTGTTCAATCCTGGAGTTCTTTTCAATTCGTTTTTGCCTACTCATCCCCGTCTTTTTCCCCCCTTTAGGAGGAGTCTCTTGCTCTATCCCGGGACTATCATTAGTTTCTGTTCTCTCGTTTTTCCATGGCTGGTGGAAGTGTTGCAATAGTGAATTTATTCCTTCTGCTCCCTTTCAGAGACCCCCTCAAGAAGATGCCTGTCTCCCTTTTCCATTTCCGCTATTTTTAAGTCGCGCCTTATCTCTACCAACGCATCCTTTGCCAAACCTAATTTTTCACCCCACTCTTTTTTTATTGCCCCGGAACTTTTTCGTCTTCATGGCATTTGCAGACCTTCTTTTGTCGATCTTCCTTGGAGGCGATCACTCACGCCCCTCCTCCTATTCTACTAAGTGCCTTAGGTTCCCTCTTCTTTCTTACAAATAAACTTCTTCACCTACTGCCGCTTCGAATGGATTCTTTTTTTGTTTCTTACCATGTACAGTAGGCGAACACATAATATTCTTTGATTTTCCTTAATTGCACTTCCCTCCCCCCGACTACAGGCTTGCCACCTCGAATCCTACATGAAGGCTACTTTTACCTAAAGCTTTCCTTTTTCAACTACACAACTTTCCTGGCAGTTCGAATTAGAACTCTTACCTTAGTCCTCTCCTTCAAACCCTTCCTTTCCCCTCCTTTCCCCCCTCTACAGTAGGAAGAGGTTTCTCACTTAAATTTAAACTTGCGGCTTCTTTCGTGCACTCTGCCAGTCGGCTCTTCTTCGCGAACTTTCAGCCTACTGACGTTCCTCTCCTTTCCGTTTCTTCCCTTTCTTGAAATAGTAACTCCCTTATCATTTTTCTTACGACGTTAGGCCGCCTCTCTTGCAGAGATCGGCCCTCGGAGTGCCACAAGCCCACGCCTTTTCTTCTTCCCGCCTACCTGTGTGCTGCTGCTTTTTCTTCCGCTTTGACAGACCTGGGCTACATCAGTCGCGTACTGTTCTTCCTTCCTTCCACTCCCCTTTTTTTTCTTCCCCACGTTGTGTTGTTAGGCGACTTCTGCCTTCTTTTCGAAGTCTGACTGTTCGCGCTTTTTTCCTCGTATATCTCATTAAGAATCCCTGAGACGACCTCCATGGAACGGCGTGGTCACGAACATTCGGTTGAATTTCTTATTTATCTCCCCTCCTCCTTTTCTCTCCCCCCTCTACGACATAGAGTTAGATCAGGATTTCTTGAAGATGATCCTCTTGCTCTTCATACTTTCCCCTCTCCCCTCCGACCCTCCACGGAATCTTCTTCTGGATTCCTTCCTTTCAGAGAAGCACTGTGCTCCTTTTGCTCCTATACCCCCTCCCCTGTCTTTCTTTTTCCTTTCCAGAACGCCTTTTCGTCTTTTTTTTTTCCGGACTGTGCATGCCTTCAGTCCTGAAGTTTCCATGGAGACTCCTTTCCTCTGTCGGCCCGTTGACCGATTTTTTCTTCAACTGTTATTTTCTTTTTTTTTGCGTTATTGACTCAGGACTTTTAATTTAGTCCTGTATGTGTTCTTCGAGGCGGAACCCCCCCATCCTCCCTCACCTTTTTTTCTCTCTTGTCAATAAAATTCCTTTTACCTTAATACTCTCCTATCCCTCACGCGAGTTTCTTTTCTCCGAGTGTACTTTTTCCTCTATTTCCCGAGTTTCCTTCCCCCTGGGATGGCCCCTTCTTGATCTTCCCGCCCCTTCCCCACCCCTCAATCTAGGTCAAAAAGACGATTTTTTTGACGCTTTCTGAACTGACCCTCCTTTTCTTTCAATATCTGTTGACCCCTTCCTCTTTGTTCTCCTTACTTTTTAAATACAGTCCGTACTTCAACCTCTTTCCCTTTTCCTACTTAACAGACAAGCGCATCCCCCTTGAGCTTCTTTTTTCCTTCTCGGACACTTGCGATGCCCCAGACCCTGTCGCAATTCCCCCCACTCGTCACCAGAATGGAAGAAGAGACCGTCGACTCTCTAACGGCCTTCTTCCCGAAACTTCCTAATAAGCCATCTCCTTGTAGGATGGGCGGCTGCCCCCAATTCCTTTTTTATGAAATTAGATATTGGATCAGTCCCCTCATCATATCGCATCCCCCCCCCGCTCCTCCCAATTCCCTACCCGCTTTCTCCCGCCCACTCCCCTTGCCCCTGTTTCATGAGTCTTTCCTCTTAAGGCGATATCGACGCGTAGAGTAATCCATCCTGACCCCCACCCATAGCTACTCGGTGCCCATTATCATTTCATACCCCCCCCCTTCCCCACCGACACATAAAACCACATCCAACTTCTTCTCGCTCATTAATTCTCCTTTTTTATTGAAAAAACTGTTCCCTATTTGAGGGCCCCTCTATCCGCACTCTTTCTTTTTCTTTGGCATGATCAATTCCCTTCGTGTACTTCTATCCTCCTCCGTATTGAGTTTTCTTCATGTGCGCTTCTCTCCTTTGACTATGTCAATCGCTTCCGTGGAAAGTCTTTACTCTGCTTCGGCCCCCTCTATTCCTTTATCGTGATAATGATCCCCCCACTGGGGAACACCCCCCATTCGCAGACTATTCATCTTCCTATGATTCGCCCCCCCCTCAACGCGAGCCGATGGAATTTTTTATGTGGCTTCTTATTCCCCACACCCGTACCAGACTTGCCCCCTTTCTCCTGAACTCCCGTCTCTTCAGGCTGGGGTTGTCACATGTTTTTATTTCCCTGATTCCCTCTAGCACCCCGATTACTTTCCTTCTGATTGTCGACCGCTCCTGGCGTTCCTCTACTCCCCATCAAACCCCTGTAATCCCTCTACCGTAATAGATCCGAATATGGCACGCGATTTTCAATTCCCGATTTCCCTCTTTTTTCAATCTTGATTTTTTTTCCCCCTGGTGAGTGGTTCGAAATGAACTTGCCCTCCCTTCTTTTCTTCGTTTTGGAGAGGAATATGCCTTATAGGACATATTTTCCCCCCCTTTCTTTACGTCAATATACTATACCTTTTCAACCCTTTCTCCTTATCCTACATCCTTTAGGAAAATGGTTTAGGAACCTTTTTTCAATATATATCTTTCTTTGCTTTAGACCCCTTGTATCG
>Ga0179593_1688704_pt1 | contig 12170 bp, 14 predicted proteins | sample CZODoug2_1_08_16_FD_185931 | JGI IMG/M metagenome (GOLD analysis project Ga0179593, IMG submission 185931) | Vadose zone soil fungal communities from Angelo Coast Range Reserve, California, USA - CZODoug2_1_08_16fungal (PacBio error correction) | ecosystem: Environmental > Terrestrial > Soil >... | reverse complement strand
TTGACTTTGGTAAGCACCCCTCTGAGCACGACAGGGAGCCTTCAGAAACGGTCACGTCTTGATTCTGATCCTCCTCCTTTTGGACTCGATCTCTCCGAGAGGCATCGGGATTGTCCCCTCTTTTCCTGTGTTCCCTTTGGAGGAGTCATATGGGCAAATTCTCTTCCCTTTACTTTCTCGATTTACAGAGATATTGTCGTTTTTTAAACCTTCTCAGATTTTTGCTGTATTGGTTCCACTTTTCCCTGTTCTTCTTCAGGTTGAGACCCGAGCTCTTTTTTCTTCCCGTTCCCTTTTTTCCTCCGATTGAACAGTTTTTTTTCCGACGATGCAGAGAGCCTTTTTGAGAACGTCCTCCCCCTTATCAATTTTGGTGACGCAGGGAACACCCCTTTTTTTTTCGTTTTCTCCCCCTTCTCTGTTTTTCGATGATGTGGGTTTCCTTCGGGATGCGCTCCCTCCCCTCTCCTTACTTTCTGTTTCCTGACAGCGAGATTACCCTTTCCGCAGATTTCTTCTTTTTTTTGTAGCAGGAAGGAAAACAGCCCCCCTTTTTTCCTTGATGTCCTCCGGCCTCTGTCCTCCTTTTTCTTCAAATACTTTACCCCGCGCCTTATTCAGTGCGTTCGATTTGATTCCCTTTCTTCTACCCTCTTTGTTTAGGTGCCTTTTTCTTTTCATACGCAAATCGGAGTTTTATTGTTCGAACCGGTTATCACCCTCTCCGTCAGGCTTTGATTTAACCCTCCTGGTTTTTAGCACAGATGGGTCCACCCCCTCCGCGCGGCAAAGTCCTTTCCTTCCCCTTTCTCGCGAAAAGATCAGGAACGAACCCTGAGCGCATTATTCCCTCCCGGTTTCGTTCTTTTTCTGGCAATTGAGGGGTTCAGTTCGCCCTTTGAGATGTCTCTTCCTTTTTTTTTTTGGTAGACGTCCTCCTTTTTAAGAGGGTCGGATGCTTTCCCCCTTTCCTGCTAGTTCACTGGTCCTCTTTCTCTGGCTCAACAACGGGGGCCTTTTTCCTCCCGGCGGTCGTTTTTCTCCCCCTCCCTCCGACTGCGCTGCCAAAAGCAAGTCTACTTCGAACACTTTTTCTGGCTGATCCCCAAAAATCTACCCGCGTCCGATTTTTTCTTGGTGAACTTCATCGTTTTTGTATATGAAACTGTCTCTTCATATGCCCTCGCCCGTCAATGGTAAATCCCAGCTAATGCCAAATTTTTTTTCTTCAACTTTCCTCTTGAAGCATCTGAAGAACCCCTTTTGAACGCTTCCTTCCCCCTGATTCGAGCGCTTTCTCAGAGATTTTTTTATCTTCGCTTCGACGCCCTTTTTCCCCCCCTCCTTGCAGAATAGAATTCACTCTTTTTCTTTTGTCTGAACTTCAACAGCGGTCTCTTCTATCTTTTTTACTTTTCCCCGTAAGTACGTACCTTTCCCTCGGAGCAGGTTTTTCCCACCTCTCTCTACCGGCCGTTTGGACGTCCCCCCCAAAGAGCACGGCTTTCCCCCGGCAAACATATGCCTTCCTCCGACAGTGCATGTTGCCCCCTCGCTGTCAAGGCTTCCCCCTTCGCAGAATCTCTCTCCGGTTCTCGAAAGATCCCTCTTTTCATTTAGAAACCCCCCATCTAATGCGGGAATGTATCTCTTTCGATAGTTTCCGATGACTCACGTTTCGTTATCTCCGTCGGAGGGTTCCTTCCCCCTCTTTTTTTCGCCCAGGAATTCTTTTCGGCGCTTTCCCAGTTGTTTCAATGCTTTTCCCTTCGACAAAGATTCTCAAGAAAGAACAGTTCTTCCCTGGTGTTGCTTCCGCCCCTTCCCCTTTTCAGCATCGGCTCCTTCGCGGCCCAAGAGATGAGAAGACTATTTTTAACCCCAAAAAAGACCCTCACTTGAGATGATGCGTTGTCGCCTTTTCTGATGTGAGCATCGACACCCCTTTGCGGCTTCTCCATCCTTCTCGTTTAGTGCGGCGAAACTGGCTCTCTCTCTGCGCCATTACGCTTTTTTTTTTTTTTTCCCTGATGCGCGCCTTATTCCCCTTTTCTCTTTCCTCTCCCGTTGTTGTTGTTGCTCTCCCTCCCATGAATCTTTCCTCCCCTTGACAGGCCGTGAAAACGTCGTATGTTCTTCGGTTTCCGCCAGTTCGCTGCCCCCTCACCTTTTTCTCCCTACCTCTGGCAGGCAGCGTCTTTCTCTTTCGATAGCTTTCCCTTCCTCTCGCTACCAACGCAATAATCGCTCTTTTCCCCACTTTTTGGTTGTCCTCCCCACTTCTTCTTCCAGTTTGTGTTCGGGACGAAACGAAGCGATTTTTCCTTCTTGTCCGGGAAGCCCCCCCTTCTTTATCTCTGACGGACGAAGGGGCTTTCAGGCAGCTGGTCGCCTTCTTTTTTTTGATCTTGCTTTTTTCCTGGTCGCCATGGTCTTTCTTTTCCGATCGGATTTCCCCCCAGGAGATCACATGATCGGTCTTTTTTTCGAAACCTTCTACTCTTTCTCCGCCACTTTTCGGAACAGCAGGTAGAAATCCTAATCTTGTCTTTCGATGGCGGAGTACCACGTTTCTTCCAGAAACAGGTGTATTTTCCCCCTCTTTCGCCAGTTCAGCCTTCTAAGGGCGCAGTTGATCCAGTCACCCTTTTCTCTCCCGAAAACTTCGTCCTCGTTCTTTCCCATCGGCGTGTACAACCGATTTTCAACCTTTTCCTCATGTTGACTTGCTCCATCCCTTCCATTCGATTCGCGACGACGGTCTTTCTTTTTTTCTCTGCAAATCCCTTTTCTGTCGGCGCGAATCGGCTGTTTTTCCGCCAGATGTGTCCTTTCTTTCTCGGTCTTACACCCCCCTGGAAATAGCCTGTTTTCCTTCTTTCCTTGTCCTTCTCTTTTGAGGGGAAGATGAAGAAGCGCATTTTTTTTTTCTTCACCAGTGTCCCTCTTTTTCCCTTACTGGATCTCAGTTTACGCGGCCATGAACCTATCCCTTTTTCTCATGAGGTTCATCTCCGTCCTTTCCCCCCCGGAGAAGACCGCCGCGTCCCTGACGCGTTCCTCCTCTGCTAGCTTTGGGCAAGCCGGACCTTTCCCAACGTGGCCCTTTTCCCTTTCGAAAAGGAACTCTTACCCCGCGAATCGCTGATCTGTTTCGACCCTTGCCCTGTCATCACGCGGAGATCGGCTGCCCTTGAAATGATCATTTGCCGCCTTTTTTTTCCACAAGGGTGCGGCCTTGCTCGAGACTTCTTCGGGTCCGCGATTTTTTCTTCCGGTGGAAAATCGGGAGTCCCCCTTGCATGTGGTTTTTTTCCGAGCAAGGAATGTCCCCCCCCCCCACAACCCCCCGGCCCCCTTTTGTACCCCGTTCCCTTTTCACGCAGATGCCGTCCCTGCGGCTCCCCCCTTCCCCCAAAGAGTTTAAGAGCTCCGTTCGATCCCCCCGGTGAAGAAGGCGCTTGCTTTTTTTTTACCTAAGACATTCCTTGCTCCCCCCCATTGCGTAAAGGCTGCCGGTTTTACCAGAATCTTTTTTGCCAGAGAGATTCGCCTTTCTCTGTCGTGCTCTCCGTGCGTCCCCTTCGATTTCTCCCGGCATTTTTAAATGACCTCTCCTCGAAACCCTCCTTCTTCTCGGCAGAGGAGCTTGGGGGACAGGCGTCACCCTTTTCCAGTGGAGGACGGTGCGGTCCCTGCGTCATCCCTTTTCAAAACAACGGCACGGAATCTTCTTTTCCTTTTCCCCCGCACCCGAGTCTTCCAAGTTTTTCGCACAGCCGAGACGATGATCAGCATTTGACCCTCGATAAAGGAATTTCGGGCTCCCACTTGGTACTCACCTTTTTGTTGAGATTGCAAGAAGCTGTAGCTTCTTTTCTTTCCTTTTCGAAACTTCTTTCTCTATAGGAATCAGATGACTACCTTTCGAACTCCATCTCCTCTTCTCCCTTTCGTTTTCGCCAATGTCGTTGCTACAATTTCTCCCTACCTTTTGCTTTTCGCGAGCCAGGCCGCAATTCTCTTCATCCTCCTAATTGTTGTTTTTCTCTGGCTCACTGCTCCGTCGGTTGAGTTTTCTCCTGGGCACGTTCTTCATCTCGAGACCTTTTGCTCGAGAAGGGCTTTTTTATTTCTCTTCGACAGCCGACGCGTAGGCATCGGTTCCCGGGTGTTGACATCCCGTTTTTTCTCCCGTGCGGCTCATCTTCCTTCAATATGCAAAACGATTGCATGTTTTTTCTCGTTTCCCGTTTCTTTCTTTTCCGAAAATCCTTGAGCTCTTGAGTACGTTTTCCCACCTTTTTTTCGGTGACTCTTCTTCCGCGGGTGAGGGTAAAACAGCTGTGCAGTTGTTGATTATTTTTTTTATGCGACACCCCCTCCTCCTGATCCATTTGGTGGTACTCCTTTCCCTTTAAGCGGCATTGCTTTCAATCCATTTTCGGCATGTAGAAAATTGCCTTTTTTTCCCCCCTCGCTCATCCATTTCCTTTTTCGAGACGACAGCGTCTCTTTTTTTCCTTTTTCCCTCGATCCTAGAGCGCGGCAAAAGCCACGCCTTGTAATCGGCAGCCATTTACGCATTTTTCTTTTTTTCTAGGGTCTTCATAATGTTTTCTTCAGTGATTAAGATTGTAATTCTTAACTTCTTCTTTGTTTTGACGCGTTTTTATCTTCCGTCTACGCACTCTTCTGTCTAGTTGTTCCCAGGGAATACATCCCCATTTTTCAGGCTTAGCTTTCCCCACCCTTCGGAAGGGTAGAAAGCTTTTCATAGACTTCCGCCCTTTCCCCCAGCCCCTTTCTTACAGAGACCTTTTTTCCTCCCCACAGTCTTGAGCGACTGAGCGGTCTTCCTTCATTCACTGGAGCTGCCGCTTTTTCGGGATTTTTTTCCCATTTAGACAAAGATCCGCGATTCGTTCCCCTCTTAATAGGGTCCCTTTCCGAATATGACAAGGTTGTTTCTGTCCGGCTGCCCACCCCTTCCCTCTTTCGAGCGTGTTTTTTTTTCGCCGTCAGCCGTTGCCTTTTCTTACCGTCCTTTTCGGACGACGCTTTTCTCCAAGGGCCGGTCTATTCTGGCCTACGACGAGTCGACAAAGCCCATTCCTTTTTTCTCTTCCGCTGGTGCATACTACGGTCCTTTTTTGCAATCTGCCCGCGCCCGGCAAGCGAGGTCCACTTCAAAGGCTATCTTCCCCCCTTTTTTCCCCCCCCTCCGATCTTTCCCCCCCCCAAAAAGATCCTCTCAGCTGAATTCCGGCCTTCTTTTTTTTTGTTAAGCGATGTGATCTGCCTCCCCCTTTCTCATCCGGACCCCTTTTTCCCTCATAGGACGAGGCGTATTGCATTTTCCCTCGGATGCGGCCTCTTTTTACACCTCTCCTCTGAACCTTCACTAACTTTTGGCAAGATCTCTACCTGCCGTTTCCTTTTCGCACCTGACTGCCCTGCTCTTCTCAAAAATGATGTGGGACGAGACCCATTTTCCCTGACACTCCGCCTTGTTGTCTCACTCCCCCCTTTTCTCCGAAAGGATCGCCATCCGTTCTGTTTCGACTGATGTTTTCCGTTTTTTTATGGAAGGGTTTCTAGACTTGAAAAGACGTCCTGATTTCCTCTCCCCCCGGTTCTGTTGTTCCCCGCAAAATGATTAATGAACCTTTCTCCTTCGCGTCTTCCCTTTCTTCCTCTTAATGAGGATTTTAAGCGACTGGACTCCCCCGGTTTCTCTCCTCCACGGTGCCTTTTTCCTCTCCGCGAAATAGAATAGCATTCATCTGCTGCGAAGACGTCTGACGGTTGGCTTCCCCCTGACTTACACCTCTGATGCGTTGGTAGATTCTCTCCGGTTCTTCTTTCCCTGGAAAAAGGCGCGCTGCCTCGGGAGATCGAGTGCTCCCTTCCCTCTGTCAATTTTTTTTTCTTTTTTTTGAAACGGTCCCCCTCCTTCCTACAGTTCACGGCAGGCGGCGGTCTTTTCTTTCTCCCGTCTCAATGGAATTTCTTTATCACTCTATCTTTTCCTTCCCTCCCTCCGTTTTTTTTTTTTTTCTTCAATCCGTCCCTTGCTTTTGACCGAGGAAAGGACGTGAAACGTCTAATGTTCGCCTTCCCTTCTGACATGGGGATGGCCCTTTTTTTCCTTCCTTTTTTTTTACGCCGAATGCGTCTCGATCAGACGCTCTCTCCCTGTTACAGGTCTGCGATATTCGATACGAGACTCTTTTTCCCTCCTCGATGGCAAGCTGGTTGGGAGCGTTTTTATTTTTTTCAGCCCCCCCCTTTCCTTTTTGCAGCGAGTCGGACAGAACTTTTCTGGGCGGGAAGCAACACCGCTTTTTTTTTCGGGTTTCTTGGCGGCTTCAAGGCAGCTGCGCTTCTTTTTCCGGCTTGACCCTTCTTTCCAGCGCAGAGGGGGGGGTTTTTTGTCAGGAGTCAGGGGCGTGTCCCCATCCACCATTCGAAGTCTTTCAAGAGGCCCCTTTTATCGTATCGCCCCCCCTTCATGAAGATGTCGAGGAAACATTCCCTCAGGCCCTACTTTTTTTCGGCTTACTCTGGACTGTCCTCCCTTGAAGAAAAAGGTCTTCCGGAAATTTTCGTCGTCACTCTCCAAGTAAAGGTGCTCCGGTTATAACTGCCCCCCCTCTGGCTTTGCCGAATTTTTCAGGTACGACGGTTACATCGGCGTTTTTTTCCCCTATCCGGCCTTTTCCCCTTTCTCCCCCCCTTTCCGCCGCGTCGATGAATTCGATTCCCTCTCCCCCCCCCCCCCCCCTCCCTTCCGAGAAACGAACGGATTGCATCTCAATCTTCCTTCGGCTCACTCTGAGAGTTGCACGACAGATTTCTCCCTCTGTCGCCTTCGTACGGCTTTTCCCTCCGAATTGGCAATTAGCCCCTTCCTGAAGCCTTGCTGCGAGTTCTTCTCCCCTCATTTGTCTCCCCGGTCAAGAGTACTGCTTTTCCTCTCTTATTGTTTTGCGTGAACTCGTTTTCCCTTTTTTTTTCCACTTTTAGAAGTAGCCGGCCTGTTCTCCTGCAGTAGTCCGGGTTTGATTTTTTCCAACTTGACTTTTTCACCTTCAAGCTGCGACCGAATGTTTTTTTCACGCTTTTTGTTGCCAGACGTTCCCTCTCCCGGTCTCCACGTGGCATATGGCGGCCTCGAGACGCATCATTCCCCCCTTGGTCTTAATCCCCAGGGCAACGGCACAAAGCTTCTCTCCCTCCCCCCTGCGATCCCTTTTCCTGCTCCAGTGAAAGGATCATTCCCCCCCCCTGTGGGGCGTGCCTTCCTTTTCCTTTTTTTGAACGAGGGGCAGCGCTTTTTGCGGTGTAACAATTTTTTTTTTCGTGCTGGAGAGTTTTTCTCCTTGCCCCGTCCTTTTTTTTGATCCGGGTCTGTTTTTCCTCCGATTGCGTTAGCTCCACGCGTCACCCCCCACTCCTTTCCGTCCGATTTCAAATCGGCACGGACTTTTTTTCCAACTTCAAACCTCTCCCGAAAAGGACGTCAATGCGTACATGCTTCTTCCATCAATGACAGCCCTTTTTTTTTTGTGCCGGCTCGCTTCCCCCCCCCACCGCGTTTCTTTGGAATCGGAGCACTGTTTTCTCCCCCCCTGTCGCGGCAGCCCACCCTTTTTCCTAACTTTTTCCGCTGAGGGAGAAGCATGCCGAGGCTTTTTTCCCTGTTAAACCAAAATTTTTCTTTGCGCACGATTGCGTTTCAGAGTAGAAATCCCCCGGCACCTTTCCCTTAGGTTGATGTGAGGACCTGTGCGTACAAGGTTCCGCCAATCTATGACGCTGGATTCAGACTCCTCACTCGATCAAGTTCCTTTTTTCACCCAGAACGACAAGGTACTCCCCTTCCTTTTCCACCCCCTTCGTTGAGTTTTTTCACGACCAGTTTTATTTCCAACAAAGTGCAGCTCTTTCGATGCCTACGCGCGATTTACTCGACCTCCGGCCCCCCTCTACGCGATAACGTTTTCCGCGTGCACGTCTTCCCCTTTTCCTAAATTCGCCCGGACGTGATGGGTTTCGCAATTCTTATCTCTCTCTACCTTTCTTTCTTTTTTTCTTGATGGAGATCCAATGGCTTCCCTCAAGTTTTTCCCAGCACGACATGGCGAGGGCAACGGTCCCAAGTGAACGGCTTTGCTCTTTTGGCCCTTCGTTCGACGAAGAGTAGGCATCTTCCTCTCTCCCAGAGTGTTTCCCCTTTCCTTTTCCAATGGTAGGAGAAGCATCTCCCCCTGGCAACTTCTTCCCCTTGATCTCTTGTTCTCTGGTCTTCGCAAAGTAATCTTTATCTTTTTTTGGAGTCACTTTGATAAAGAGTAATAGGTTCCCTTATTCCCTTGACGACGTCCTCTGTTAAATCCCCCCCCCTTTTGACGGTTTTCTCTTTGGTTCTGATGGAGAGCCTCCCTGTCTGCGCACCCTCCCCCTTCTTTTGATTGTGTTTCCTCCGGGAAAAAAAAGACTCTTCCCCTTTTCTCAATCAAGCCCTTTTTCCTTTTTGATGGGGTAGGCAAGTCTGACCTTTTTCAGCCGCGACCGTCTCCTGTTGCTGATTCTCTTTTTCAAGAAAGAGAGATTCGCTTTACCCCTCTCTCTCGTCCAAGCCCCGCCTCCCTATTCTGTTAATGATGTCCTCCGGTCTTTTCCTTCCTTGGCTGGAACTGCCCCCCCCTCGACTCTTGTTTGCTATACGGAAAGGAGCTCTTAACCCCTTTTCTACCGAATTTCCTTCTCTTTTTTAAATTGATTGCTGTGGGTATCCCTACCGCCCCAGTGGTCTTTTGCACAGGAAGGGTTCGTCTTTTCCCCACGCACCTTCCCTTTTTCTGGCCCGCTGTACCTCGTCTCGACCCCCATGCCCTGAGAGGGACTGTCTCCTTCTCATTTCAATGGAGCTGCCGCCGGTCTTCCTTCCCTTTTTGCCGCTGTGGAAGGTTTTTCCAGTTCGACCCCGATCCGCCTATTTTTCTCGTCGGTCCTTTTTGGGTAGGAACGGTCTTCCCGTTTTGGTCAGCAGTTTCCCGGCTGGCCAAAAGGAATTGCCTTCCGGTCGAGGGACAATTTTTTTTTATCTCCCGGCAGGCCTGTATTTTTCTGACGAACTAAAACCGGCCCCCTCTTTCCCCGCAATTCGCCAAGACGTTCTCTCTTTCAGTTTCATGAAGAATTTCAAACCTCTACGACTCGGTCTCCCCCTTCCTGGACTGTGAAAGCTTTGCGAGGAGGAATCTGACCTTTTCTCCTTTCCAGGACATCGTCGTAAATCCCTTGAGATCGGCACTGCCTTTTTTTCTGCGAAACATAGTCGGGCAAGTCTCCCTTGTATTCGCGCTCTTCTTTTTTCCGCGAGTGAAGTCTGCGATCCGACTCCCTCCTGTCGCGAATCGAATTCATCCTCTCCCTGCGTAATTTAAACTATAGTTTTAAAAAAGCCAGATTTGGCTCTCCCTTTGCCCCCCTTCTTCGAAGTTTTTAGGCAAAGCTCCTCTCGTACAACTGCGCCCGTTTTGCACACCTTTTCGGTGAAATGACCCCCTTTTTTTTCAACGCGACTTCCCCACTTTTTTTCGCCAAGCGCGGCAGAAAAGTGTTTCGCCGAGGATTTTCGACCTGTGTTTTCTTCTGAATGTTCGGTTTTTTTCCCGCGAAAAGCGCCGCTGATACGATCCTTCTTCCCCGGGGCTTTTTCTCCGCCCTGAATTCCTGACCATTTTTGTCTAAAGTCTGAGAAGCTGTTCCCTGCTGTACGTTCACGTTTTCCCTTCCCGGATACGAACACCCCTTTCCTTCTTTCCCAGCCCAAAGGCCCCGGTGTTACAGGAGAACATAGCATCGTTCGTTTCGCCCCCTTTTCTGCGAAGACCGAGAGGGGTTTTTCCCAAATGAACGCTAAACAAAATTCTGTCTGCTTGGTAGCTCATTCTTCCCCTGGTTCGTTTTCCCCCGGAAACAGGCCGCTGCTTCCTCTCTAGCGAGCGTCATTTATACATGTCAAGAAAGGGCTCGTTCCCCTTCCTTTGCGGCGGTAAGGGATTATCTCTCCCCTTTCTTTGATCATCTCTCTAAGTTTAAGCATACTCTCTCTTCAATACCGCCATTGAGCGGCGCTCCTCTGTCCCAGCCGTTTTGAAAGTCTCCTGTCTGGAAATGGACGCAGTTCCTTTCTCCTGAATGAGTATCCCCCCTCCCTTTCCGAGAGGCAGCAGCGACTTTCCTTCGACGCGGATACCGCTCTTTCCTGCAATTTATCGCGTTCTCTTGAGAGTAATTTTTGGTTTTCCTCCCCCCCCTTTTCTGTTGTCTCCTTTTCCTTCTTTTTTCGGACGAAACAAAAGGCGTATTTCCTGGGAAGCAAAACCCCGTTGGGGTTTACTACGTTAGGTCTGGAAGGATTGAACGGCGGCCATCTCTTGAACGGCCTTCTTTCCTGTCTTTTAGCGGACGAGCTTGGTCTCCCCCTTTGCTGGGCCCGCATCGGATGCCCCCCCCCCAGGCTTCCATTCTTTCTAGAACCAGTAGCATCCTCGACCCGCCTTCCATGGAAGATGTCGAGGAAACCTCCCGGCCGCGAATCTTGTCGTAGATTTAGCGACATTTTTTCCCCCGAAAAAGGGCTGATGTTATTTTCCCTCCCTTTTTTTTTCACGATAATGATTTTGTCCCCGGTATAAGGGCGAATCTAACCCTTCAGGTAGAGGCTCCCTTTTCCTTCTTTCCTTCGTGCAACCGTTTCCAGGTATTTTAAAACGATAGTAAAAAGCGCCTCCCTTTTTTTCCCTCACACCCTGGCAATGACTTCTCCTCTACGACGCGGATGGAGCAAGGGAGTCGTCTTCCCCCCCTTCTCTCTCTTCAGGATAGTCGTTCTCTCCCCTCGGACTGAGCTCGCTGTTTTTCCTCAGTGCTTCTGCGCCTTTCCCTTCGACGGTGGCCTTTCCTTGTCCTGCGCCTTGCTTTTTCCTCTCCGCCTGCGCAGCCTTTTCCTGTTTCCGTTGCGGCTCTCAAACCAATCTTTTCCTGCTTGTCGGACTCGTCCTTTTGGAACCGCGCTCCCCGAAGTCGACGGACCTTGGTCTCTTTCTTTTGCCTCGCAGTACTTTTCCTTTTTTTTTTTCTTTTACGACCGCCGCGTCACGCTGCCTTTCAGCTCGACCGCCTGCAGCAGGACCTTCTTCCGGGCCACCCTCCCTTTCAGGGAAGAAGTCGAAAAGCCCTTTCCTCTCCTGCATCAATCCTCCCTTTTGTCGAACTGAACCCTCCAAGCGGACCGCGACCTCTTCTTCGGCTTCCATGATAATGACTCTTCTTTCCCCACCAACCTGTGTTTCCTTTCTTGTCGCGATAGGGAACGCGGTTCCTCTTTCCCTATTTGGTGTTGAACTTAAAAAACCGGCCTGTTTTTTCAATGAGCCTTCCTTCCTCCCCTTGATGAGGGATGGATACCCCCTCAAGTTTACCGGCAGTCTGTTGCGAAAGTGTCCAAGAAGTTTAGAGCTCCCTTTCTCCTCACGGAATCCTTCTTTTTCCCCCCTTTCATACTTAGTGCATTTCCGCCAATGCTTGAGGAAAAAATCAATTCCTAGTTTATTTTGCCCTTTCCTTTTCCGACTAGCGCAATCTTTTCTCTCCCTCGTTCCCTCCGGCCCATCGTACAGAAAGGACTTACTCCTCCCTCTTTTTCCGCACAACATTCTCCCCCCCTCCGCTGATGATTTTTTCCCCCTCCTTTTTTGTGCCGGCTAAACACCACCCCTTTTTGAGGCGGGTTCTCTCCGATTATTGCTTTTTCCAGAGTAGACATCCTTCCCCCCCCTTCCCGGCAATTCATGGTGGGACAGCAAACCTCCCCGGGCATTTTTTACCTCCCCTCCTCTCTAAGACGTGAAGCAACCCCCCCCCTTCCATTCTTTCGTTTTCCCTCCCCCTTTTCGAGGGCTTATCGACCAGGCAATTTTCTTTTTCTTCTGATTAGGGAGTTAGGCGCCTTTTTTTCGAAATTGTTCCCCCCCCTCCGCTCGGCCATCCCGCCCCGGCGCTCTTTCCCCGCAAGAAGTCCGATAAGCGTTCACTTTCTCGACTTCTCTTCCTCCAATGTGTCACCCTTTCTTTTTTCCGCTGAGAAAGGAGCA
>Ga0179593_1652146_pt1 | contig 12170 bp, 18 predicted proteins | sample CZODoug2_1_08_16_FD_185931 | JGI IMG/M metagenome (GOLD analysis project Ga0179593, IMG submission 185931) | Vadose zone soil fungal communities from Angelo Coast Range Reserve, California, USA - CZODoug2_1_08_16fungal (PacBio error correction) | ecosystem: Environmental > Terrestrial > Soil >... | reverse complement strand
CTTGGTAAGTTTCTCGATCCTAATTCTTTTTTATTTATTTTTTGAAGGAGGGCCGTTTTGCTTCCTGTTCGTTCTTTTGTTTTTCTGGAGTTTCCTCAATTCTTACCCCCCCGCGCGCTTTGGGTGTCCTTTTTTTGTGGTTTCGGTGGGAGGGAGACAGTTTCCCCACTGGTGTTTTGGGTTGTTTTGGGCAAAAGTGCGCTCTTCCTGTTTTTCCTCCCCTTGCTTTTTTTTACCCTTTGCCATCCCCCTGTTCTCTTGGTCGGCTTTTATGCCCTGTTTTTTTTTTTTTTCCCTTGGGGGGGCTTTGAAGTTTTCGTAGAACCTTTTTTTTCGCTGTTTCTTCCAAGTGGAACAGGACTTCTTCTTTTTGATATGTATGTCGTCTTGCGGCCCCTGGGTACTTTTTTTTTTTTTTTCAATGTTTTTGTCACTTTTCACTCTTTGTCACGTTTTCCCGGGCAGTTGTCCCCCCCCACATTCCCCAACTTTGATCCAGCTTTTTTTTCCAGAAGTTTCTTTGTGCACCTTAGATGTGGTCCAACCCGCCCCCTTCTTCACTGACAGGCTTGCCTCTTTTCTTTCTTTTTCTGCTATCCATCTTCGGCCCCATGGCGTTTGTTTTCGGTTCCCTTGTTGTCAGGCCAGTCTTAGTGGTTTTTCGTTGCTTTTTTTCCATTTTTTTTTTCCTATCATCTTCTTGGGTTCTTCCCCTTTCAAGGATAGTTTAATTCTGTCCCCTTTTTCTTTTGGTTTTATCCAAGACTCTTCAAACGGTTCCGTAGTTTCCTTGTTTGGAAGTTCCTTTCTCTGTGTGTCCCTTGGAGGTTTCCTTTCCCGGGTCTCCCCCACAGACATCCTTCTTCTTGCAAAATTCTTTTTTTTTTTTAAAGTTTTGTTTTTTTCGCGGCTTTTTTTAGACCCTTTTTTTTTTGGCCGTGCCAAAAATGGACTTTTTTTTTCAACCTTTTTTTCTCCCAAGGAGTGGCCCTCCCCTAGGCGCCCGCCTAACTGTCTTCACAAGGCCTTTTTATATTTGGTTAAGTACGTATCTTTTTTTGCCTGCTCCACCTCCGTATGCTCAGCGGTCTAACCACATTGTTTCTCCCATCCTTTTTCGCTTTTTTTCGCTATTTTTTGCAGCACAGTATTTGAAGTTTGCTGGTGACCCCCCATTTTTTTTTACACCCAGACCTTGGTCGTCTATTTTTTTCTGTGCGTTTTCTCCCACCATTTCTTGCTCTCCCCCTTCTTTTTCATGCTCCCCCTTCACCTGAAAAGGTTTCAAACTGGTTAAATGGCTTTTTTTTTTTTTTTGTGACGGCTTCTTCTAGTATTCCGGCGTCCCCGTTTTTCTTAGGTTTTTTTCTTTGATTCCTTTTTATAGCCGTTTTCAGTTCTTTGAGATTTTGCGTTTTTTTTTTTATCTTCCCCGAGATGGATTTTTTCTTGACACTCCCGTTTTTGTCTAACTATTCTCTCGTTTGAATTTTTTTTCTCTTTCGGCGGGCCCCCAGTTCAGCCTTTTTTCCCCCCTTCAGGATCCTTTTTTAACAGCTGCCCTCTGTCTGAAGGACATTATGACTGGTTCATTGTTTTACCGCCGTTTGTTTACTCACATTTCAATATGGTGTCCGGATTTTCTTCTTTTTCAATTCCTTCCCTCCTTCTTAACATCCTTTTTTGCAGTAACCTCCCCTTTCGAACCCTATCTGGTTTCCCTCCCTTTTCTTTCCCGGGACTTAGTTTTATCTTTTCTTTTTTAGGCGTGATCTCCACTTTTGGGTGTTCGTTTTCACCTTTCTGTCAATAATCGTTCTCCCAAATGGGCATGCCCTCTCAAGTTCTGCCTACGGATCAGCGGTTTTTAGCTTTCTTTCTCTCTTCTTTCAGCTCGCCTCTTACTTTTTTCTATTACGTATACGCTGTCCAGGCTGGCTTTTTCCATCCTTTTGATACTTCGTTGGCTGCTTTACTTGTAGATTAGCAGAAGATTGGTGCGTGAGGTCCTTTTGGGCGCCCATTTTTGGAATGCTGGAGGCAATGCGAGGCGGATCTAAAGAACCCCCCCTTCGCACCTTGCACCCTTTCCTCCTGGATTTCTCCTTTTCTCTGCACTTTTGAGGATCCCCTACCAAATCCCACTCCCCTTCTTTTCGGGTTCCCCTTTTTTCCCTGGCACTCTTCTTTTTCCTTTTTGGAGGAATAGGTGACTTTCTTTCCTTCAAGCTCCAGAAAAGCTTTTTCCACCTTCTTTTTTTTTGGGACGTTCTACTGTGATCTTCTTGCACCACTCCTGGAACCGCTTGCTGTTTTTAGTTTTGACGATCTTTTTGTGAGTCTCCCCCCCCCCCCAGCCAATACGGTCCCCCCTCTCTGGCTTTGTGTTTTTTGCGAAAAACGTCATTCTTTTTGACCATTTCACAGCTCCCGTGTCTGCCCTCCCTGTTGTTTTTTGGTACTCTTTTTGCACTTTATCAGCCTTTTTTTCCCTCAACCAGCAACCTGATCTCGTACCCCTTAATTCATTGCTCTTTTTCCCGAAGGCCTATTCCCCGCTGTCTCCCATAGTTAAGAAAACCCTGTAGATCGGTCACGGGGTTGGAGTTCTTTTGTTATGCATCCTTCCTTTTTTCCCATATGTCTATGGACCGTCCTTTGTGTTGTCTTAGAGTCTTTCCTGGAGCTGATTTTTGGCTTAAATTTCCTACTTTAGTTGTTGCATTTTTTTAGGGCTGGGATTTGAGTTTTTTTTTTTCTTTTGCGTCTTACCAGCTTCTTATGCCTCCCCCCCCCCTGGTAGGAAGCTCCCCCCTTTGTTTTTGCGTGGCATAGCTGTTTTTCCGTGACGCCCGGCGTTGGCTGCCAGCTTTTTTTTTGCTGCATCACCGGTTTTGAGAATCATATTTAGATTTTGTTTTACATTTTCCCCCCCACGCCGTACTTTTTTTTGCCGTATGGCCGTCCACCAGTGACTACTTTTTTCTTTTCAACCCCCCAGTTGTCGAATTCTCCTCTAAAAATGGTTTCCCACCCCCCCCCCCAGTTTCTTCTTTTAGACTCGGGCGTCGTGAGACCCGCAGCCCCCCCCCCCTGATCGACCCCTCCCAATTTTTTTTGCAAGGGATTTCTTTTCTACAGAACCTCTTTCTTTGCTGCCCCTGCGTGAAACACCTGGTAGCCCCCTCTCCGGCTTTAAGACCCTATCAGCAACAATACTTTTCACTTCCTTCATTCCCCTTTTTTTTTTCTTTCTTGTTGATTGAGGATGGGCCTCATACGAGTGCTTATTTCTCCAGGTCGGACTGTTTGTTTAGATTTTTTTTGCGTGATTCCTTTCTTCTTCCTCCGCTTGGGCTTCTCCTTTTCCCCTTTCCTGGTTTCTTTGTTTAGTGTATTTGTTGTTGCCCGACGTAGGTGCGGCATGTTCGGTTTTTAGTCTGCCTGTTTTTCTGATTGCTTCTTTTCTTCAACCCCGCTCCTCTTGGGTGGTTTTTTTTCTTTTGGGTACCCCCTTTAGGCGTCCTTTTGAGGGCCCTTTTTCCCCATTTCAGTCCCTTTAAACCTTTTTTTTTGCACTTTTTTTTTCTCTACCGTTTTTTTACCTGTATGTTACTCTGAAAGAGTTTTTGTACTTCCACGCTCTTTTCCGCCGCTCGCCTTTTTCAAAAGGGTTTTTCCAATTTCTCCATCCCATGTCCGTGTTTCTTCGTTTTCCCTTCCACATTTCCGATACAAAGCAGCTTTTTTTGCCGGTTCGCAGAAATTTTCCGTTTTTTTTCCTCTCCTAGTGCCATATTCTTCCCCCTTCTTTTTTTCGAGTTTTTTTCTTTCTTCGGACGTTGCGCCTCTCCTTTCTACGCTTCTTTTTGAAACCCGCTGTTTTTTTGAATGAGAGTTTTTTCCTTTTGCCTCTTTTTTGTGCGGTTTTTTCCTTCTCTCTTTCTTAATTTTCCCCTCAATCCTTCCCGTGCTAACCACGGTTTAACGTTCCTATCCACGGTCTTTCTTATTCCGTTTTCTAACTTTTTTCAGCGTCATCCCGATCTTCCCTTTTGGTTTTTTATTTTTATACAGCCTTCTCAAAGCGTACTTACCACGGTTTTCTCCACTATGTCCCTCTTTTTCCAGGCCTTTATTCTAATTCCCCAAAGTTCCCTTCCCCCCCACACGAGGTGTTGCCCGCTGGTTTCTTTCTTTCTCCTTGCTCGGCTTTTTTCTCACCCCCCTCTCTCGTTGACCCCTTCCGCACAGCTTTGTCCGTCCTGACACGACTGAATTCCTCAGGCGAAATGTCTCACTCTTACGGTTGTTTCGTGGAGATCCCGACGTTTCTTTTTCTAACTTTAAGGACCTTTGATCTTGTTCTTCGCGACCTCTTCCCCGATACTGTTCTTATTTTCAATTCCTTCCTCGTACACCCCCAACTCCCCTCCCCTGCCTTTTTTTTTCCTCTCCGCACCCATGTGTTGGAGCTCTTTCACTGCTCCCTCAGTAATCATGTCTAAGTGTGACCAGTCCCCCCCTTTTTTTTTTTTTTTTCGACTTAGGTATTGCTGCTGCCCGAAGGTCCCCCCCCCAAGACGCCCTTCCACAGCTTCCCTTTCTTGTCGATTCCCTTACCGCCCCTTACCCCTATTTTCCGCCCCCGTTTTAACTTTTTTTTCCTAAAAACGTCCTTTTCAGTTAAATAGGTTATTCGTCTTTGTGACCCCCCTATCCGTCCTGCTGCCAATTAAACCAACGGTGCCCATGCTCCCTGGTTCCCGATATTGGCCCTCTCCCTTCTTGCCGGGGTTTTGGGATGACAAATGCTCCTGTAACCTTCCCCTCTTCCTGGGTCTGCGACCAACTAAACACAGGAATTCGTAACTTTTTTTTTTTTGTGATTTACCCCATTTTTTTAATGCCTCCCCCCCCCTTCTGCCCCCTTGGCGATTACCTTTTCAGTCACACACCTGTTTCTGCTTGTTCTTCTCTTGTACGTTTTGCTCCTCTGACCTTTTTCTGGAGGGCGCTTCTCCTCACCAACCTGGCTGGTTTTCTGCGTTTGTCACCCCTATTTTTGAGGCTTGCTACTCTCAATTGCGCGTTTCAGAGACACTTTTGTAAGTAGTTTTCACCTCTTTCACAAGAATTTTTTTTCCTTATTTTTAGGCACCTTCGTGGACAAGCCCCTGACAATGATTTACAAATTTCACTATCCTCTTTTTTTTTTTTGGGTATTTTTTTTTTCTTGGCTTTCGGGTCCCGGTTCGGTTTCTCCCTCTTTTCTTTTTGGGCCTGCGGATACAACCGCCCTTATGCTTTTTCTTCTCGGTTCTTCCCTCTTTCTTTTTTTTTCTTCACCTTTTCTGGGCGTTGTCTGAGATTTCCCTTTTTCATTGTCTTTTTCGACTTTGCCGTTTATTTTAGATCTTAGGAGGTGTTTCAGCTTCGGCCCACGTTCCGTGGTCAGGACTACGTTTCTGTGCTTTTTTTTCATCCAGCTTCCCCCCCTACGCAGATTTTTTTTTTTTTCACCCCGCTTTCTTGCCTTGCTGTCTGTGGTGTCACTGCCACACTTCCCTCGAATTTCCCAGTGGGGTCTTCTTTCCTTTCCTGACTGACATCTTTTTCCCTACCCATCTTCTTCTGCAGGTAGCCCCCAAGTGTCTCTCTGTTTCCCCCCCAATCCTCCTAAGCTTTTTGGGGTCATTTGACAGTTATGACCTTTTTTTTTCCCACCCCCCCCATGTTGCATTCCCGTTCCTCCTTTGAGCCACACCTCCCGGCCCGCCCCAAATACTCCAATCTCTTTTCCCTGTGTCCCTTGTAGATTTTTTGACGATCGGTACCATCTCCCTCAGTTCCTTTTTAACCACGGCCGCATGTGTCTTTTCGCAGCGAACACCACCGGTGGGCCTTTCTCCCGTCTTTTTCTTTTTCTTTTTTTCTTTTTTCTTCTCCCACTCTGCTCCCCCCCTCTGAAATTTTCCACCCCTCTACAAACCCTCCGAGCGAAACAGACCCAAGAGTTTTGCCCCGCTTTTTTTTTTTTTGGGCCGGAACAGAAGTCTCTTCTTTTCCCGACTTCCTGGAAGTCTCTTTCCCTGGGGCTTTTTTCCGCTTCGGGAGGATCTTAAACTGACCATTTTCTTTCCTCCGGGTTTTTTGTTGAGGTAATTTTTTTCCTATGGTCAGTTCTCTATCTCTTTCCTTATGCCCCCCCTTCCCCTGTGGGAGAATGTGGCTTTTTTTCTCGTCCCCCCACTAATCGTTTTCTGCGTTTTGAATTTTTCTTTTTTTAAGCCTGTTTCACACTCCCACTCTTTAGTATCTCTTTTTTTGGGATTGTGCAGTTTTATTCTCTCCGGCGTGTGTTCTGATTTCCCCCTTCTGTTGGTTTCCTTTTTATCTCCTTTTAGGGAGTGTTATGACTGCTGAATTTCCTGCAACCGCTTTCACCTCCCCGCTTCTTTCTTATGGTTGGTCCGGTGCATTCTGCGGCCTGTTTTCGATTGTCTCTTATTTTGCTCTTTTTCGATGCTGATAGTTTTCCCCATTTGGTTCCATGTCCTAAAGGTTTTCAACATCAGGACTATTGCTCTGACTCTTTGACTCTGTCTTCGATTTTGGTTTATTTTTTTCTGGAACCCCCTTCCATTCCTGGTTTTGCCAAGATTGCTCTCTGAAAGCATGTTAAATTAAATTAACATCTTATTTCCTCCCCTCCCTGACCACCAAGAAGGCGGTCTCTCTTTTTTGTTGAACTGGGGTTTCAAGCCCCTTTCTTCCAGCCTTAAAGACGCCGATTGTTGTTTCTCTTGTCCTCCTGAAAGCCAGTTCCAATTCATGTTTGACGGAGCTGTCACCTGGGTCCTTTTATTAGTTTTTTTAGCCTGCCTTTAAGGTCTTTTTTTCGTCCCCTGATGTAGGTTATCTCCGTGATTTTTTCCTCTCCTCCCCCTTCACTCTTCTTCCTGTCCCTTTCCCCCCCCTTCGACGTTTCCATGCGTTTTGCTCTTCCCCTTATCACCTCGTTTCTTGACCCGTCGCCCCCTCTCCCCCCGCGCTCCTGCTGAAATACGTTTCTGCTCCTTTCTTTCGTTTTTTTTTTTTTGATGTTGCATGTTTTTCTCCAAAACCTTTTAACCCCATCTTACTGGACTCTTTGAGTCACCCGATTCCAACTCCTTTTATTTTCTGCTCGGTTTCGTGAGGAAGATTCTGTGTCCTTTTTTTTGTCGCTTTTCCCGTGCCCTCTCCCTGCTGTTTCCCATGACACCCCCCTTGTTTTTTCAATTCCTGTGAACGATTAGAATACCAACTTATTAGTTTTAATTCCCCCCCTTTTTTTTCCTGGTGCTGACATGAACTTTTCTTTTATACATTACCTAGTTTTTTTTTCGCGACTTGGGTTGCACCCTTGCTTTTTATTTTTTTCCCCTTTTTTTTCCCTTTCCCAAAGAGCCCCCTCAAAACGGAGTCGACTACCAATTTCGTGTTTTTTTCGTTTCTCTTTTTTTCGTAAATTTTCTTTCCTTAGTCCCCAAACGTGGTGTCTCTTGACCTACTCCTGGGTTATAGTCTCAGCGGGTCTCAGCTTTCTAATGATTTCCCTTGTGTTTTCCAATTCTTGACTTTCTGGAAGGAAGGGCTAAGGTTCTTATTGAAGGTGAATTCTTTTGAAGACCCTTAGTGCCGTTCTTTTCCCCTTCAACCCCCCCGACCCATTGCGCACCCCCCCCCCCCCCTATACCTTTCTCTTATCTCGTTGTTGTTCAATGATCCCCAGCCGGCGATATTTTCCTTAGGTTTTTCCAGATTGTGGCCGGACGTTTTGTTTTTTACCGCTTTTTTTCTTGGGCTTCTCTCTCCACGATCTTCTTCCCCTTTTTTTGTCGCTCCGTGTAGCGGTTTGAGCTGATTTCATTACTCTGGTTTGCTTTCTTACTAGGGCTCAGGTTTCCCAAGTGTGACTAATTTGCTGGTTTTTTTTTTTTCGCCTTCTCTTCCCTTTGTCTTCGGCTCCACAACTGGCTGGCTGGGTACCTTTTTTTATTTTTTTTTTTTTTTCGTTTCAGTCTTTTTTGTTGTCCACTTTAACCTTTCCCCCGATCCGAAGCCGGGTGCTTGCGCGTGCTCGTTTGATTGTCATCTTCCTTTTCCCCCTCCACCAATAACTTTCTTCCCGTCCGCCCCGGAACCCTTACTGCATCTGCTGTCCTTTTCACCAGCTCGTTCAACTCCTTCTTTTTCCCTTTGATGGGTTTCCTTTCACGCGAAGTTCTTCGTTAGTAACCTTTTTTTTTTTTTGAATTCTTCCCAGTGAGCCTTTAAATCCCTTTTTCCCCCTGAAACTTTTTATTTTTCTTCTGGTCTTTGTGATCGAGAATACGCCCCGTTCCCGGGTTCGGGCCCTTCTTTTTGGCGTGTCCTTTTTTACCCTCCTTTGCCTTTTTCCTCCTTTTTTCCTTAAACCAGCCCATCCCGTTCGATATGGATGCTTCACAAAAACGCCCTGGGTGTTTGTTTTTTTTTAGGTGACACGGGCCTCTCCGTTTTCCGGACACCTTCACCTCTTAGAGAGGGTAGTTGACGGTCTCGGCCTTCTCACAACAAATTCCCCTTCCTTTCTCTTCCCCCCCCACCCAGGATCAGTTTGTTTTTTATAGGAATTCCTCCCCTAGTGATCTCCTGGCGGGTTTTCAATACATGCCCAACCTTAAAATTGATCCTGGCCTTGCCTTTGGATAGTGTCACGGTTTTTCTTGATTGGTTTTTCTCTAGAATTGTTTCCCCCATGTCTTTCCTGAATTTCCTTTTTTCCTCCGTTTTTTCCTCATTTCTTTCCCCGATCAGTTGTTTGTTAATTATCTTGGTTTCTTACCCTTCTCTTGATTGGATTCCCCCTTGTGATTCTGCCCCTTCTCAACCCTTAATCGTATGCACTGGTGGCCCTGGACCCTTGACCCCCTTTCCCCTTGCTTTTTTCAGTTTGTCCCGGGGAATTCCTCTCTTCACACTTTTCGAGCCTCTTTGAACCACTTCTTTTTTTTTTCCCAAACCTCTGTCTTTTTTGGTTTTGTCATGACGGCCAGCTCGTGGTCTTTGTTTCCAATGGCCGACTTCTTTTAGCGAACCTTCTGGATGGGACTTTGAGTTTTTTCCTAGTGACCGGATCTCCTTCCCTTTTTTTTTGGGAAACACTCATCTCCTTTCCTCAACGTTCTTCCCTTTCTCGTCCACCTGGGTGCCCCTTCTGACACAGTAGTGTGCCTAGACCCCGCCAAAACCCTTTTTTCATTCCGAGCTTGCTTTTTTCCCTTTCTGACATCAGCAACTCTTCAGCCATCTCTCTCTTTTTCCAATTGTTTGTTGATTCGATTTTTTTTTTTCTGAGTTCTTCCCTTCTAGGATTTACCCCTCCTTTTTCTTTCCTTACACTTTCTGTGGTCTGTGGGATATGCTCTGTTGTTTTCGTGGTTTGTCTGCGGTTTTTTTTTTCCTTCCACCATTTTCTTTTCGGTCTATATCCGCGCGTTCCTTTCATGGTTCCCTCCTGCTTATGGTGTTTTTTATTTTGGTATTTAGTCTGGTGGCATAGGCACAAACCTTCTGGTTTTTTTTCATGCCTTTTCCCTTCATTCTTTTTCCCGTGTGGATCCCTCTTTTACTGCTCTTTTCCACCGTTCCCTTTCTCTGCACGCCTGCCCCGCCTGGACTTTTGCTTTCCCCTTAGTTTTGCTTGTTTTTCATCTTCCCTTTTCTCCCCCAGATTCCTCTCTGCAACACCCCCTTAGGGGGACGTTTTTCGTAGGTCTGTACCTTTTTTTTTTTCTCCCATTGTTTTTCCCTCTTCGGGCCCTTCTGGTTTGAGATAAACTATGGTTCCCTTCCTCGTCGAAAACCGTTTTCTTCCGTGCCCCCTTCACCCTGGACCGCATTTTTTTCTTGAAACCTCTTTTTTTTCAGTTTTTCCGCGTGCGGCTCCCCTCCCTCGGTCTTCGCCAAAATCCGTGAGTTTTTGACGATCCGGGATTAGTTGTTTCGGTTTTTTCATTTCCTTTCCCTTTTTTTCAGACCGCTCCCCTTTTTTCTACTTTCTCACTTCTTCTTGAGCTTTCCACATATCGCACCTCGGCTTTTTTTGTGGCCATTTCTTCCGGGCACCAATGTTTTTTCCTTCTTTGATCTGTATCTGCAAGCGTCCTGATTCCTTTTTCCCCCCACGACCATTCCTACCCCGCAGCGGTTCCTGTTGGGTCGTTCCCAGCATTCTTTTTTCTACCCCAAGTCGTTACCGGGTCTTTCCTTCGAACTGACGGCGGGTCGAGACACTACTCGCTCTCCTTTTTTTTTCGGTCGGTTTCCTTTGCCCCTCAACTTTTTTTTTATTAACTTTTTTCTGGGGATCATTGACCCGCGAATCTCTTTGCGACCTCCACTTTTCCGGCCGGCCTTCACGATAATGTAGTGCGTTTCTCTCTTTTTTTTTTTTTTTTTTTTGAGGTTTCCTTTTCTAGGAGCATGCCGGTCTTTAAGGCAGGCTTCATTTGCTACGTTTCGGCTTTTCCTTTGATCTTTTTTTTTCTCCCCTTTATAAACCACCTCATCTTACTTTCTGCCGTCCAAAGCAAGGTTCCTTGAAGAATCAGGCTTATTACTGACAAGTTTTTTTTTCCTTTCCTTTCCCGTCAACGATTTATCACTTTTCCTTTCTCGCCTTTTCCTTAACGCCGGGTCTGTCATGGCTTGCCCCGCAACCTTACTTGTTTTTTATGATTCCCTCCCCAAGCTCCTTTTCCCCCCGTTTTCTCCTTATCCCCTTCTTGTGCAACAAACTTTTGGAGTTATACGCTTCCCACAGGACTATCATTTGACGCGTATAGGACTACTTTACAAGTTCCCCTTCACGGTAAACCTCTCCCCCTTTTTTGGTTCACTTTCTCACCGGCGTTTTTTCCCGGAGGGATTTGCTTAAAAGGGTGTCACTTCTCCCCCCCCACCTTGGTTTTCTTTTTTCCTAAGTTCCGGTTGGCCCCTGGTTTTTCTTCCCCCCCTCGAGTTCTTTTCTTCGTTTCCCTTTCACCACTTCTGGACATTGCTCCCTTTCAAATTTCTCTTTTCTCTTTGACCTTTTTTTATTTGTCGAAGGGTCGTCCCCTACCCCGCACCCACGTTTCCGGCAATTCGGACGTTCTATGTTTTCTTTCCCCTTTTTTGCGCTGGTGGTCCTCCCCGCGGTTTGTTTCCCTCCTTCGTCTGTTGTATCTTTTTCCTTGCGTTTTTCTCTTTTTCCCCCTGTTTCCGAACTTTCGGACACGGACTTTTTTTCCCCCTGTCATGCAGGCACTGTTCTCGTTCCGGCTTGACTCCTTTTTTTTGAATCACCCATGTGGCCTCTCCCTTTCTTTTTCTTCACGCCCGGCCGGTTTTCTCCCCCAGCCCTTTCCCCCCGGTGCCCCGTGTCCCTCCTTTCCCCCCCCCCCTCGTGTCCGCCCATACACCTTTGGCTGCCCACATGCTCTGGTATGGTCCACCGCATTTGCAGTGCCTCCTTTTCTCAAGGGCTTTTTTCCTCCCGTTCCCCCCTTTTATTTTAGGTTCCCTCCCTGAAACCCCTGGATTCCTTTTTGTCCACCAGCTTCCCCGGCGAGGTATATGACAACACACGCTCTTTAGCCTGTTTGTGTCTTTTTTTTCTTGTGGTCCTTCTTATACAATGCGTTCCCGCTTCCTCAACCCCCTTTCCTCTCCTGTGAGAGTGGGTCTGTCCCTATCTTATGTCTGACCCCAAACTCGTACCGCTTACCCTCATACTTTTTTTTGTGTTCACCATTTGGTATACTCGTTTCTCTGGCCAAACTCCCTTTTTTTCCGCCAGAACCCCCTTGAGATCGCTGTCGCGTCTTTAGTCACCCAATACAGCGGCGTTTGGGACTCTCTTTTGCTCCTCGGTTTCGTTTTTCATTCCCCCCCCTGTTTCCCCATTTGCCTGAGGGGCCTTTGTGCGCCACACCCCCCTTCAATTCCGGCACTGGTTTCTTTCCCTGCGGCCTTTTTCTCCAGAAACAGGGATCCACCCCATCGTCGCCCCAAAAAACCGACTTTTTTCTCAAATCTTGTCCCCTATAGCTTTTTTTTGCATTTTCGTTGGTGCGTTTCCGAATTTTCTAATGTTCCTG
>Ga0179593_1582720_pt1 | contig 12170 bp, 16 predicted proteins | sample CZODoug2_1_08_16_FD_185931 | JGI IMG/M metagenome (GOLD analysis project Ga0179593, IMG submission 185931) | Vadose zone soil fungal communities from Angelo Coast Range Reserve, California, USA - CZODoug2_1_08_16fungal (PacBio error correction) | ecosystem: Environmental > Terrestrial > Soil >... | reverse complement strand
TCCTCCCGTTTTTTGCCTTTTTTGGCAGCTCTCGTAGTAAGAAAGCAGTTCGTCCCCTGTCGCGTACAAGGTAGGCCTTCTGCGTCGCTTTTCCTTTAAGATCTTGTACACCTGGCTTACCTGTCCCGAATGTCAGGGCCCGGTTTTGCTTCGTCCTTTTTTCCTACTCCCTAAGCTGAGCTTGGGTGCTCTTTTTCCCTCGATTTTCCCCCCCATAGTTGTTTCTTTTTTTTTATCCGCCACATCGGCCATCTTCGTCCCTTGTTCCCCCAGTCCGTATTTTCCCATGTCCAGCTTCGATCGCACCGATCATCCTCGCTTGTTTGCCACCCCCCCGCAGGGTTTTTCCCCCTTTCTGAGGTGCCCATTTGCTCGTCTAGGTTGTGCCCGCCGCTCTCTTTCAATACGGCCGCCTTTCTCTCCCCCCCTTTTCCCTGGACGTCAATTGACTTTTTTTTTTTGACTGAACCCCCCGGTCTCCTCCCCTCGCGTTAGTTCCAATTTTTTCCCCCACCATTTTCCCCTTTAAAAAGAGACCCCTTATGTTCCCATTCGCGATCGAAACCTAGAATTCACCAGCCGCGTCTACGAGGCTTACAGGGACAAAAGACACCCTGCCGAATGAAGACTGGAACCTTTCAGTCTTCCCTTTCCCAAAAGTATCCAGCTCCCCGGTGAGCGTCCTTTTTCTTTCCCTCCGCCAATGAGACAAATCTAACAGGAGCTGCTTCATCTTCCTGCCGCGGACCTCTTCCCCTCTCCTCCGTGTTAGTCCCCCGTTGGCGAAGCCGGAACAAACCTCACCTTCTCCCTTGTCCAGCTAACGAGTCGTCAGGATTTTCGGAAGGCCCTCGCTCTTTCCCTCGATTGCCCAACGCGGAGACCCCCCCCCCCCAGTCCGTCCCGGAAGTTTTTATTTTCTTCGATTTACTGTCCCTCCCCCTTCTCAAGTCGGCTCTTTCCCCCTAAACACGCTCCTCCCTACTTGTCTCAGCCTGACCACCAGCGTATGATTCCCCGTTTCATCGAACCACATTGTTTAGAGACCTAGTACCTTTTGGTCCCCCCTTCACCTTGTGGCACGTATAGGCGTTTTGCCGACCCCTGGCAGGACTTTTTGCCGCCCGTTCCGGATTCAATCACACTTCCTTCTCGATGTCGGATTCATGACGGTTTTTGCTTCGCCCCCGTCTGCCCCTTCCCTTTTTCGTGACATGTTCGCACTTGTGATCTCTCTTTTTCCTTGTGTCTTGGGGTTGACTTTTTTCTTGAATGCACTACTGGCAGACGATCCCTTTCTTCTTCTTGGAAGTCCCTCTGTTTCATTACGTCTCGTGTGAAGACTGTAGTCTGTCACCTTCTTTTTTTTCTTTTTCGGTGATTGTGCTGCCTACAAAAGCTTCGGTTCCTCCCTGTTAACTTCAGAAGAACACCCTTTCTTCTCTCCCTTTCTTCATACTCTCATTGCAGACTGAGAGATAACCCCTCCAGCGTTGTTCTCCGGTTCTTTGAATTTTCCTTGGCACGTCCCCCTAGTAAATCGACCGGTTCTTTCTTCTCCCCAGTGTTTGAATCTGATCTCTACTCCTTTGCCCGCCCGTCGATCAGCCCCCGTGTTCGAGGTTTTTTCATTTCTCGCAGTTCTGTTCCTTTTTTTTTTTTTAAGCTCAACGGGCTCCTTTTTAAGTTTTTTGGCGTTTGCCGGTGCCCCTTTTTCCGTTGTATTCAGCACATAGACCCTCTTTCCGGATTGACCTTTCTTTCACTTTTCACCGCTATGGTCTCATAATTAAGCGGCATTAAGCACCTCGATCTTGCCCTTGAAAGTTCATTGCATTCTCCCACTGCCGTATTTTCCCCCCCCCAGAGTTCCTAGGCATTAGTGCTCCTTTCCAGGAAGATGCTGTCTTTCTAGAGACCACTGTTTCCCCTCAAGTGTAAGCCAACCTTCTTTTTATATGTCAGTTTTTGGTCTGTTTCTCCAGTTTTTAGGGAGCACTCCCGGGCCATGCTGCTATACTCGGCACCATCTTTCCGGTCCCAATACGCTGTCGCTTCCCCTTTTCCCAGCCTACGATTACGCGTTTCACATCCGCGCTGTTCTTATTCCCTTACAGATGTCATCTGGATCTGGGCCTACTTTTTCCCTTGACGACACCGTAGCTGCCCCTTCGACTGTTCGGGTGACCTTCTTAGACTGGTGGTTTCTTCTGGGTTTTTTTCTCGCCTTGGCAATCTAGGATCCGCTTTTCCTTCGACGCGCTGGCTGGGACCCCGTATCTCTCGCGACTTCCTTTTTTGTGTTTCCTCCTGCTTTAAAGTTATGAGTACGACTTTTGGTTTCTGTCTTGAGAGGGTTCCTTCCTCCCTGCCCGGGGTTATACAGATATAGCCCTTTTTTTTGGCGTTTGCATCTCTTCCGCGTCGTTCAGCGCCCGTCCCGTTTTTTCCCTTTTTTGGGATTTTTGATTTTTTTCGGCGCTGGGTGAGTTTTTTTCCCTTCTTTTTTGGTCTTAATGAAAGGTACGGGCGGGGTTTCTTTGGTTCTTTCCTTTTTTCTTAACTGGCCAATTATCGTCTGTCCCTTGTTTGTTGCTCCCCCCTCTTTTCACAGGGCGATCTTGGCCCTTTTTTTCGGGATGGAATTCGGAATTCTTTTTTCTCCATGGACATGGGGTGATATAGGGGTTCAATCCTTTTTTCCCCAGACCGGTTGCTGCCTGGTTGGTTCCTATATTTCCCACTGACCCGACATCTTCGCCCTTTTGATTTCTCTTACCTCCATCCTTTCTTGTTTCCCCGGATACTGCCTCTTCTTTTTTCCAACCCAAGAAAGCCACCTTTGAGAACTTCTCCCCCCCTCACCTCGGGAGTCCTGTCGCACTTTTTAACTGCAGGAAGCACCAGGAGCACCTTTCCCTTTGCGACCGGTAACCGACCTGTTTCCCCCACACTAGAAGGATGCAGGATCATTGGGTCCTCCCTTTCTTCCTTTTTTCTGACAAATTTCTACAGGCACCCCCTGATTCCGGGGGTTTCTTTTTTGGGTTGGGGGGGGGGGGTGTTGTTGGGGGTGGGGGTCTTGGTGTATGGGGAGTGTTATCTCTTTTTTTTGGATGCTCCCTCCTAGCCTTTCTGAAGTTTGATTTTTTTCCAGGAGTAGGAGGTACTTTCCTGATTTCATTTTTTCCAGGTTCGACGTGGTCTTTTAGCCTTTCAAACGTCAGCCACTAGCCTTTTTCAGGCCATCCGGACTCGTTTTCCACTGGACAGGTCCATCACTCTTGCCGGAACTGTACATGTTCGGCGCTGTTGACCGACCGGCCGAGCGGGTGATCGGGATTTACCCCCCCCCCTTTTTCATCAACTATGCGAGCCTTTCCCCTTCTCAGCCAGAAAGTTCACCCTCCCCATTTTGACTCAAGTCTTCCTTGTCTACTCTTCAATGTCCTACCCAAAAAGCCGATCGGCTCAGCTGCCCCGGTCTTCTCGAACTTGGTTTTGTTTTTCTAGCTTTCTTTCGGACGTGCTCCTCCCATGACAGGCTTGGCATGTGCTTTTAATCAACGATGCCCCAGCAATATGTCGCTTTAGTTTCTTAGTGGCCGGAGGACTCTCTCCCCCCCTCCCCCGTTTTTGGGGTTGATTATATTAATCCCCTCGACTTTAGTTACCCCCCCTGACAAGAAATCTCTTCGCAGTTTCGCTTTTTTTCCCAAAAAGCACTTCCTCTTATGTCAGTCTTAACTCGAGGCCACCTCCCCCCCCCTTGCCCGACCGAGGTTGATTTGAGTCCTCCTTTGTTTGGACCTGTAAATGACTGTTTCCAGCCTTCCTTCAGCTCATTACTTCCCCCTTATCATATTGAACTCTCTCCCCTTTTTATTGCGTATGTGGCTCTCAGTTTTACCTTACCCCCCTTTTCCCCAGGACGAAAATCGGCCCTCTCCGGTCATCTGAACTCCGCTTGCTGCCCTGGTGTTCCGAAAGCAAATGTGTTTGATTGGCAGGGTTCTTGAGCCTGTTCGTTCCTTGCGTTCCCTTATTTGTTTTTCAAAAATGTTCGTCGTTACCCGTTAGAGCTGCTAAAGTCGGAGGCTTTTATCTTCTTTTTTTTTCTTCGATCAATTAGACCGGTTTAGTTTTATCAGCTCTCTGTATCCTCACTCCAGTGAGTAGGAAGTGAGTAGCCAACCCTTAGGAAGGCCAGTAGAGTGACCATCATGCCCCAAGAAGGAACTTCTCTCCTTCCTGGTCGACCGCCGTTTTTTTTATTTTGCCCGCCTCTTTCGCCTCCCCCATACAGCTTGAGAGTTTTTTTTCCGCCTTCCCTTCTCTTGCGGCCGGTGAGGAGTTGTGCCTCTCATCGGCAAGCTTATCCGGGGGCAAACGTCGTTCCCCATTTTACGTTTTCATTGCCATCTCACGATGTCCTCCTCTTTTCAGCCTTTTTGCCAGAGATCTACCCCGGACTTGGCCGGCTCTCCCTATTATTCGGTTTGCAAGCTCTTGAGTTCTTTCGCCGAGAGAACATTCTGTCAATCCCGGTTCCCAGTCTCGAATACAGTCACCCTCCCTCCGTGCTTTCCTTGTTCGCATTTTTTTTTTTTGGATCTTCAATTTGGTGATCGCTCTTTGAGGGCGCCACCATTTGAGAAAAGGAGACACACGCGACCTTCCTTTCAACCCCCTGTCACGCTAGACCCGTCCTCTCACCCCAGCTGCTCCTCTCCTCTGGATACCAAATTTAACTTTCGACTCCTCCCCTGAACCGGTCCTATTCCAGCGGAGCAGCTCTATAGATCAAAGATCCGAAGACGGCCCCTTCTCCATGCTACCCTTCCTGAGACCCAAAAGGCCCGGCGCGGCCCCCCCCCCCCCCTTCACTAGAAGAACGTTTGCTCCCTTGGCCGTGGCTTCCCTTCTGCAAAATTTCCTTTTTTTTATAAGTGTCTCTAAGAGGTCCGCAGCCCTATCTTTCTCGGTTCTCTAGGGCCGTCTCTCTTTCCCACTCAGTCTCTCCCACCCTTTCTTCACGTTCACCAGGAACCCCTGGAGCTTTCCGCCCCTTCCTTGATCTGTCTTAGACAGTTCCCCGAACGTCCCCTCCATCTTGCTTTCCGATTCCCCAACAGTGGGATGTATGGGCTGTTCTGCGTCCGAGTCGGCCGGAAACACTTTTGCGGACAGCCTCTTTCCGTCATCGTTTTTTTTTTTAGGCATGCTGGAGTGGCCCGTGGTTGTCCTCCAGTCCCGTCACTACCTCACTGCTTCTCCTCCGGATAGATGTGTCTGGAAGTCTGTTCAAGGCAGGGTTCCCTCGCCCGTTCTTCGGTTTTTAGTTTGCGATGGATCCTGTTTTCTTTTTTGGATCATGGTCCTTTCTCCTGCTGTGCCCTGTTCGTTTGACTTTTTCCTTCCGTCAGTATAATTTTCATAAGCGTTTCCTTTAGCCTGGCTTCCTTTTCAAGCCTGGTTTGGCATTCTTCCATGCCTTTACTGCATTCCTTTCTGTTCCTCTCAAACGTTCGCCCGACGAAAGCACAAGCTCTTTTTTCTTTTCGATTTTGAGCGACCTCCCCCCTGTTCGTCAAACCTCCCCCCGCTGCAGCCGAGTAACTGTCGCTCTTCTCCCTCCTTTTGATTCCTTCCCCCTTATCGCGATTCCTGGCATTCCTCTCTTCTTCCTTTTTTCTCCTCCTATTTTTAGAGTTTCTCAATTCCTTTCTCCTCTGCACGCCCAGTGAGAAAATTTTTCGTTTTTTTTTCTCGCAGCTCGCCACGTGCGTGGTTGCTTTCTATAAACTTTATCGACGACTGACAGAGGCTTGTTCTTGGTATTTTTGCTCCCTTGGTCACTCCGTGTTTCTTTCTTCACATCACCTCCGCGACCCATTGACTTTTCTGTGACCCGCACTTCTGTTCAAAGATAGTTTTTCCGTCACTTCTACGCTTCACCTTCTGTTCAACCATTCTCTTTTGACCCCCACACTCCTTTTCTTCGTGAGAGTTCGAAATCGAATTTTTTCCTGGCTTTTTCTCCCTTTCCTCTTGAGAAGGCTTTGCCCGACCCAGGCCGATCCGGCTTTTCTCGGCCCCAGTGTGCTTAGGTGATCCGTATCCTCTTCCCCACCATCCCTTTTCAAGAGTGATCTCCCTTTCCCACATACCGTGACCACAAGACCCGCTGTCTCTCAAATTAATGATCTTTCACCTTTCCTCCCCATACCGAGCTGGTGGTCAGTGTGATCATTACGATCCCGGTTCCACCCTGGTGATGCAATTGAGGCTCCTTTCGCTGCACGGAACAAGACCCTTTCTTTTTCCTGCGTCTTTGTGTGGATGATGTTTGATTCTTGTTCAATACTGTCCCCTTTGCAGACCTCAAGCAGATGTAGGGTTTCGCTTACTCTTCCTGTAAGATGCATTATATTTTTCCTGTTGCTAGATGCTTCTCCCGGCCTGGGAGACAGCACTTGTTTCGCGTGCCGGAGGTTTTTCTTAAGTATTTTCATGGTTCTCCAGTTTCTTCTCATGTTTTTTATTTTTCTCGTTGATGCCTAGGTCGATACTCCTTCGCCGTTCGCTTGCCAGATGACCTGTTTTTCTCTTCTGGATCCCTTTCTTTCTGCTCTCCAGGATGGTTAGGGCGTGGACGGGTTCGCTCTCCTTTTGCGGGTCATGCACGGATTTGTGTTTTCCTTTCCTTTCCAGAATAGATCTACTCTTTTTTTCAGCGTCCAAAGGAGACCACATGATCTCCTTTTCAGCAGTATTTTATGCTCATGACCCTTTCATGTTTTGACTCGGCGTAATAATTTCTCCTCCCTTCTTAGATCATGCCCTTTATTCTTTTTGCAAAGGGGCGGAGTGGTGTTTTTATCTTTCCCCATTCGATCCCGACATCTTCGAAATTGATTGCGTTTTTAACCGATGATTCTGGACTGGTGGCACCAGTAGCGCTCTTGACGATTGCTGGCTTCCCAAAGCATCACCCCTTAGTCAACCTACCACCGCTCAAGCTGATTGAGTCTCCCTCCTTCCTGAACCCATTCCTCCCCTTGGCTTCCACTTTTTCCCCTTCCTTCGAGGAAACGTTCAGTAAGGTTTACACTCCTCTTTTCGTCAGCACGTATCATTCGGCCTGTTTACCACACGCATACCGACACTTGTTCTTCCCCCTCTCAGCCTGCCCCTTTTTTCTTGGTCTGAATTTATTCTCCTTCACTATATGAGCAGGCAGAGACGTTCTCCCTCCCATTGGTACACTCTCTCCAGGTTTTTTGCTCTTTTCCTCCCCGCGCCCCAGTGCTGAGGCCCCAGAGCCATCTCCCCCCCCAAATTTTCCTATTTTCATCCTCGACAACAGTTCCTCCCCCCTTTTGCCCTGGTGACCGACCCTTCTCCGGATTCCCCCTTTTTAACCAGTGCAATAACCTCTTCGACCTTGCGCAATTCGCTCTTCTATTTCCCGATCCAGATCACTTTTTCTCGAGTGATTTAATCCTTCAGTAATAAACAACAGTCCTTTTCGAACGCGTCTGTCTGGCTCTTCCCATGGGAGGGTGGCATCACTCTTGAGATTATTTCTTTTCCAGTCACATAACTTGTCATTTGCCTAAGAACGTCCCTGCACTGAGGGGAGATAGAAAGTTTCTTTTTAGGAGGTCTCTTGATAATCCACCTTTGTTTTTTTCGATGTTACATCCCTTCCCCTCACTTGCTCTCGAAAAGTCTTTCCAGATTCAGCTCTCGTGTTCTTCGCAATGCCTCGGTAATTTATTCTCCTAAAATACTCTTCAACCTCCTCTCGCCCAGTCCAGTCGCTCTTGCGCTCTTATGTTTTGAATGCATTTCTTTCTTTACGCATGCTGATGTCGACTTTGTCCCTTTTATCTGCCTTTCTTCCTTTCCAGAGTAGGGATGATGCAGAGGTTGTTCCACTCCCCCTGCCTGTTTCTGAGCAGGGTTTCCATCCCTCCAAGCCCCCTCTCGTGCCCTGGTGAATTTCTGACTTACACGTGGTTGATTCAGCTAGCGTGCCTGTTCCTTGTCTTCTTTCGTATGAGCAAACCGGGGTTTCGTCACATGGGGGAGCCGATCAGTTCGGTCCTTTTCATACTTGGAGTTTTCCCCCCTTCGCCCTTTTGACGGGCAGACTGGTTTCATTTTCTTGAAAGCAGTTTGTTCTTTCTTCAGTTCTCGCTAAACGGTATTCTCCAGGTTCTTCGATTTTACCATCTCTTTCTGTAAACAGTTAATTTCCCCGAATGTCATTTCCCTTCCTCTTGGGTCCATGGCAGTTTTCCCTCAGATGGCTCCCCTTACTCCCATCTTTACTTTTTCTCGCGCATTAGGAAGTTCGTCCTTTTTTCGGTCGGACCGGGCACAGCCATCTTCCTTATACTGGGGGGCCACCATTAACATGGTACGGTGCTCGTTCCGCTGGTCTCCGCGTGATCTTTTCGCACTTTTAGTCCCCCCTTTCAGTTGGTTCCCGACCATCAGTTTTCTGCTATGCCAGCTCGTCTCGATTCTTCCGCCGCTATCCCCACATCCATGTCCTTCCGGCCGCAGTGTCGAATTCGAACATCGTCCCCTTGCGTTTCTTATACACGGTGTTCTTGCTCATTTTCAGAGACCCAAGGTCTTGGATTTTCTTGGCAGGGACCCCCCCATTGACCCCAACCAGGCGACCCCTCGCCGTCGTTCCATTTTGATATCCCCTAAGAACAGCCGCGAGTTTTCAATTTGCTCACCGTCTACCCCTCCAACGTTTTCACGTGAACCTCATCTGCCGCTCCCTTCCACTGGTCACCCCCTTTCTTCCCACTATCATCACGAGAGCCGTCTGTTTTTGGCCAATGGACAGGGACCCTTTTTGCGGGCCGAGCTCCCCAACCTCTTCACGCAGCGAGTCGGCTCCTGCCTTTTTCGCGTTGAACAACCCGCACGCCGGATCTTTCCCTGTCCGCCCCCGATCATCTCGAGGTAGGCATATGATCGGGCGGCCTAGGTTTTCAACAATCAGCCCACCTGAGTTCCCTCCCCACGGTAACACGGACCGCCTTTTTGCGCCATTGATTTTCGCTCAATTTCCAGAAACCCCCTGTTCTGCCCGTGAACGCTCCTACACACTGTTTCAGGCTTTTCCCCCTTTTTTATGGCATGGGCTGTTCTTTAGTCTTTAATAGCTTGGCCGGCAACACGTCTGACTTTCCCCCCTTTTTTTGTCGCCCTCGTGTTTTCACGTTAGGCAGTCGGTTTCTGATAAGTGTGGCCTCGCTACGTTCGCCGACCTGGGCCCCCCGATCATTTTCGGGCGTCTGAGAATTATTCCCCCTCCTTCGCCTTCCCGCCAGGAGGCTCTGCACATGGCCCTTTTCTCTGTCTTTTCGTATTTGGGCATCATACGGGCACTTTTGCTTAAATCTTTTTCCTGCCGATGCACTGTTCGAGACTTTGCCTATGCCGTCAGCGGATCTTTTTCACGGGGTGCCTTTTTCCTCCCCTTCTGTCGGCCGGGAGAAAGGCCTTGTGGTAGGGCGGATTTGTGCTTCCCGTCTTTTCTATCGGCACCCGATTTTTAACGACCCCCTTCGCGTCCCTAGTCGCCGTGAGCTCTCGGCCGCATCACGACTTGCTCATAGTACTTTCCTCTTTCCCTCCCCCCGACGAAAGGTGTTCTAAGGTCTGTTCTTCCTGAATCTGATCTCTTTTTTTTTTTTCCTCCTAAGTGTTTTTTTTTGCAGAGTCTCTCTTCCGGTTCTCCTATTACTCCTTTATGCCCTCCTTCCTTAGAAACTTGTTCGAGTGATCTACTACTCGATTTTTTTTTTTTTCTTTTCATGCAAAAGTATCGACCGACCCTTCGTCGTTGCCTCCATTTTTGGATTAGCACACCTCCTCCTTGCAACACTTACCTTTCCCTCCATGGCGCCCCCAACCTCCCCGATCCGCTGGACTTTGGATCGTCAAGTCACTCTTTAAGAACCTTTTTCCCCTTATTTCACTCAAATGCCGTATGTATGCCCCCACACAACAAGAGTCTCGGCCTCGGACGCACATGTGCTCGACTTATCTCTTGTGAATCTCCTGCCTGGATCCTCCCCTTGCGATCGGATATCTTTTTGGGGATTTTTGAACGTAGCGAGGACCTTTCCCTGGGGTTCCTGAGCTTCATTCCACGATTACGACTCCCAAGACGATTGTCGCGCAAGTTTCGTGCATTACGCGTTACCGGTTTCCCCACTACTGCTTGCCTCTCTGTAGGTAGGTTTATGAGGGTCTCCCTTGGTGCCAATTGATCCCCTTCCCTTCCGCTGCCTTTGATTCCTATCCGGTGACAGGTGTTTTTTTCTCTTTTGGTGTGAAGCGTTTTTTCCCATCTGCTCCCTCTCTTGCATTCCAGCTCTATGATGGGGTCCTTCCCTTTCTTTGATGCCGAGATACTGGCTGTTTTTGTTCGCGCTTTCGCCGGACTTCCTGCGTTTTTTCAGAGGGTTTGCAGCGTGGTTGCCCTTTTTTCCCCCCCCAGGCTTGGTAGGGTTTTGAGTTTCTGCTCCTTTGCTTCATAGCTTCCTCCCCTGCGGCACGTTTGGATCCTGGTCTATTACCGGCCCTTGCTTCATGTCTCTTGGGTTTCAAGGTGAGCTTGTCGTCTGCTTTGTTGGTGTCTTTTTTCAGGTTCGATCGCGACTTGTCTGTACTGGAAAGGTACTGCGGTGTTTTTCTTTTTTTCCCCTTCCCTTCCAAGCTCGCTATTCGTTGGGGTTCCCCCTTACCCTCGTAACCAGGGCGATAATTCAATCTCATGTTTTGGAATTTCCTGCTCCGGAGTGTCTAGGGTGTCTTTTCCACCTTTTTGGCATTCCAATCCTGTGAGTGCTATTAGGGCTTGATTTTTCAGGGGAGTTTCGTGGGGTTGCTTGCTCTTCCCCCCGATCCCTACTTTCGCCATCTGTTGCTCTTGAAGTAAAATTCTTTATTATGTGGGCCCCCCCTTCCGACTTGCTTCCAACCTTCCCCGCAGCATCAGGAGCTCCCTCTCTTCTCTTTGAAATTTCTCTTTTCCCTCCCCTCCCCCCGGCCGAAAACGGTTGGCGAATGGCCTCCCCGAAACGTCCAGTCAGGTTTACCGAATTTACCCCCCTATTCCTCACGGGCTCATGGGCCATCCTTTTCCCCCTATACTACCGGGATCCTTTCCTTAAAAGAGTTCCTCCCTTTTCCCTGGAGCCTTCTTTAATCCCTCTCTCGGCCTTAAGTGATGCTTTTACGTTTGCCCTCTCTAGTTTTGAACTCCCCTCAGCCGCTCCTGGGCATGAATCCCGTTCAACCATTCCAGAGGTCAGCTGCATTAGCAACTTCCTTGCGGCGTTGCTTTTTTCCCTGCTTTCCTCCATGCTCCAGCCTCTTTCTTCCCCGGCGTGTACCCCTTTTGTCCCCATCACCTCTGCGCTCTTCCCTCCCCCTGAGCTCTTTTTTTTTTCTCGTAAAATCAAGTGTAAGTCCTTTCATCGAGTGACCGTTCATCATGTATACTTAACCCTTCCTTCTCGGCCTGATTTGTTCTCCTGGGTGTCTGAGTTTGAGTGACGTGTATCTTCAATCGACGTCCTTAGGGCTTTGCGACGAAATTTTTGGCAGATCTCGTCCTAGAGAACAAGCGCCGAGGCTCTCTGTGGACCCTCCTCCATTTTTGTTGTCGAGATACCGCCTTCCCCACTCTCCCCTGGTACTACTTCCCATCAAACAAAAATGGCATCCGCTTGAGTCCAAAATACAGCCGGTTGCTTTTCACGTCTCCAGAAATCCCCCTCTCCCCTCCATTTACTTGACAGATGGTACTTAATGGATCGTCTGTTGAATAGTTCTGATTATAACTCGTTTCCCTCTCTCGATGAAAGACCCTTCTCCCTCTTTACGATCTGCAATAGCTTCTTTGAGGAGTAGGGGTCGATGGGGGATTTTCACCACTTTTTCCAGGTAGGAATTTTATCTTCTGTAAAAGACCCCATTCGAACCCCCTCTCCCCCGTTCCGCACTGGTGCATCTTGACCTTTACTTATTCAGAGTTTCGATGGATGGCCATCCCGGTTTCTTTTCCGTTTCTTGCACGAGCAAAACATGGCTTTAGGCAAATGGATGATTTGATCACGTAGGCCTGA
>Ga0179593_1582512_pt1 | contig 12170 bp, 15 predicted proteins | sample CZODoug2_1_08_16_FD_185931 | JGI IMG/M metagenome (GOLD analysis project Ga0179593, IMG submission 185931) | Vadose zone soil fungal communities from Angelo Coast Range Reserve, California, USA - CZODoug2_1_08_16fungal (PacBio error correction) | ecosystem: Environmental > Terrestrial > Soil >... | reverse complement strand
CTTCTTTTCGCGGTTTCTTGCCCTTTTCGTCCCCAGTCTACGCCTCGTTTGACTGTGTCTGCCCGTACGACCAGACTCCTCTCCCCGACGGCAGCCGGCGCCTCTCAATTCCCCCCCCTATTGGTCCTCAGGACTCCCTTTCCATAAAGTTGATTTCCGCACCATTCTTAAGTGCGATTTTTCTCCATTGACCATAAGCCTCTATCGCTGCCGTTTGACTTGGTACCCGGTTTTGGACATATGCAGTATGGGGGTGTCCCCACCCTTTTCAAAATATTTGTTCTCGCCCTTTGCCTCCTCTGAAACCACTTCCAGATCAACTAAATCTGCTTGCAAGCCGTGCGTCCGTCCATGGTGATTTGGGTGAAATAAGCAGACCTTCCTTCTTTATTCGTTCCGGCATGTTTTTTTTCCCCCACCCCTTGGTTCTGATAGCTCCAGTCATGTCCTTCTTACAGGTAGTCCTTCCGTAAAAAACGGCCCTTCTATGCCTGCGGACAAGTTTCGTCCCGATCCGACTTTCCGATTATATTTACCTCGTCTTTCCAGTGGTCCTGTTCCAGGAGGTCCCGGTTCTTTTAGATCCAACTTTTTTTTTCAAACTTCTTCTAGGTCATGTTTTTGGCTTTGACGGTATTTGCATTGCATGGAAGGGAGACGCTTCCGTGATGTAGCCCTGCTCCGCGACGCAGAATGACACCTTTGATTCGCTGCCCCCCCCGATTACACAGGCAGGCCCGGTCGGCGCCAATCCGTATTTACCTCTCGGGTCCACAAGAGATGCTCCCCCGTAGTTCGACGATTTCCCCCTTTTTTTCGCCTCCCGGCAGTCCTGACTTGGTCTTAGCCTGATTAGCCCCGATTCGCTGGATGCAGGTCTCTTCCTGCCCGTCGCGGCAGCTTAGCTTCTGCTGCCTTCCCTCGAGACTTGATCTTTCCTTACCCTTGACCCCACACTAGGCCTTTTCCGATGAGTTAAGTATCCCCCCCCAGCTTTCGCCCTTTTAGTACCTCTTCCCCCTATGGTCGTGAGACAATTTCTTCTGGCTACTATCCTTCTGTCGTGCGCGTCTGCGCTCATAGTGACGCTTTCCCCCTCTATTTCTCTGAACTCTTTCCTGGAATCCTTTTTCCTTGTGTTGCTTCACAAGTCCCGGAGCAACGGTACCATCGAATCCTTCTTTTTTACCCCCCCCCTTTCCTGACAGGCAAGCTCGTGACGGGCTTCTCCGACATTTTCTTCCTCTCCACCGGCCACTTTCGTTCCCCCCCTTCCACCTGACACTTGAGCCGGCCCCCCGGTTCTTTGTCTCTGTTAACCTGCCCTTTCCTTTCGTCAACCTCACGACTTAACGGCGGTGGCCCCCTTGCTCCTTTGTTTCTTCTTCTTTTCCTCCGTCGTCCTCCGCGCGCGCCCCCGCAGCCGAGACACGCAGTTCGCATTCCTGTTCCTGGCTTTCGAATTGGTTAGAGCTGCCTCAAGATCTCTATGGCTTCACGGCTTTTCTGTTTGATCCCCCCGATACAGCGACCACCACTGCCTATTTCCCCCCCCTATAGCCTCGGAGACTCTACGGCCCGTCCTCGCAATCAGGAATTACCTTCCCATTCTGCTTTCTTTAGAATTCCTTCCTGCCAGGCGCGAGTGGTTCGGCTTCCATTTTTTCCTCATTAGACTTTTCGCTTCTATACCTTTTTCCTCCCTCTCCTTGTGTGGGAGATCCTCCCCCTGGGCGGAATTTCGAAGGGAATTTTCCTTCCCTATTTGTCTTTTTTTTATTAATTCTTGTCCCTCCCACGGATACAACCCATTTGCTTAATTCCTGTTTTTTAGACGGACGGGATATTCCCCTCTTCTCCTGAGTCCTCGGCCCCCTTCCTCGTGAGTGTTTTTTTTTCCCCCCCCTTTTTCCGCGCAGGGCAGTTTTCCTTAGTCGGTGATTTTTGGCAGCCTTTTGGGATCGGTTCTCTACGACCATAGAGATTTTCTTTTTTCGAGCTCGAACCCCCCCCCCCAATCCCTTCCCAAATTTCTTTCTGTTTTCACCTTGTGTTCTGTTTTTTCGCTCTGCGTGATGAGCGCTTTTCCGTCCACCTTCAAAACTTTCGCGCCCCGGATTCGTTCTGTCTGTGTTTTCCCAGGGTCAAGCATCGTCACGCAGAGAATTTAACTCTTCAAACGATTACCCTTAGGCTCGACTTTCTCTTGATGAACGCCACGAGTGCTTTTTTTTACGACGCCTCGCTTTCCCCAATTGTCTTCCGTCTCCCCCCCGTCAACATTCGCGTCATACCGTCGCCGGATATGCAGCACTGCATTTCAGAAGTTGATTACGCAGGTTTCTTTCCTTTTCTTTGGATGGTACGCCCTTCCCCATTCTCCTCCGCCTCGTTTTCCCACTCCTAGGAATTTTTCTTTTAGCGCCGCCATTCTCCTCCCCACTTTCAACGAGTCCCCTTCCATCTGGTCGTAGACTTGAGAAGCAGACCCTGGCCTCCCTTTTTCCTTGCCTTCTACCTCCTTCCAAGTTACTGGCGGGCGCATTACTCGTCGCCGAATTCCTCGCACGTAGCGCGGCCCTCAACATGCATTCTGCGTCCGTCCGAGACACCAAGGTCCTCCAAATCAGCTCCCTTCCCCTTCAGAAGATTCTCCCTTTTTGCCCTCCGAAGATTTTGGATTGTTTTCCTTACCTCCTCTGAAATACTGCGTTACCCCTTGCCCCCTTTTGGCGTGTATCCCGGTCCCCCCTGGAGAGCTCCCAGTTCAGTCTGACTTCTTGTCAGTTCCCATTCTCGCTAGCCTTTCTTCCCATCACTCTTGCCGAACCGACCGTAGGCCCCCCCCCACCATCACCAGAAGACGGCTCGCCCCTTTTCACGCCCCGCCATTCCCTTAACGCAATCATTTTCAGTCTGCTGAATTGGCTTCCCCGCCCCTATATCGGTTTTCGTCTAGGCGTGAATACGAATTCATATTCCCTGATTCGGCTTTTTTCGCGTACCTCCTTGAGAACGTCGTGCACCCCCAATCCTTGCCCCGTCTATTTAACACATTCATAATTTGCACCCCTGATGACAGGTTCCCTGCCTTTGCCCCTTCCGTCTTTTCCCACTTTCCAGATCGCTGATATCGTTTTCGTCTATCTCCGATGCACCAAACGCAAGAACCAGCTATTTTTCCCGGTGTCGGCCCCCCCGCGCTCAGGTTTCCAAAAGCGGTACCCCCTCGGACTGCCCTAGATTACCTTTTCTTCTGGAACTTCCTGATCGCATGGTGCAGAAATTGGTCTTACTTTATTTCTCAGCGTCTTCTTTGCCCATCTCGTGTTTTCTCTTGATCGGCTCCTGCGGTTTTTCGTGGATTTCTCGCAGAGCCACCTTTTCGGTGTTTCTTCCTAACCCCCCCCCCGCTGTACCTCCAGTTGCTGGATTTTTGTTCCCCCCAACACGAAAACCGGGCTTTCACCAAGCCGATCTTCCTTTCTCCTACGTCTTTTTTCTGAGATCGCTTAAGAAAGGTTTAGTGGGTTCCCCCAAAATGGTTCTCCAGAATCTCTCTAGGTGCCGTATTGCCGGGTTGAGAAGGTAGGTCAACGCGCTGCCCGCTCGAATCGCCTTTTTTCCTTTTTTTGGCCTCCCCCGAGCCCACCGAAGATGGGCTCGTCCCTGCCCGCGCGATCCCCCCCTTGATCGCCAAATTCCTATGCCCCCCTCGCGAATTTCTCGCATTCCGTCAATTGGTCCCCGCCTTTTGGCCCCTATGCCTGGTGGTTTTTACTTTTCCCCACCGTCAAATAGCTTTTTTGTTTTGTGCTCTGCGTCAGTCCTCCGTCCCCATTCCCCCCAGACCCCACTTACTCAGGTGCCGCAACCAGGGCAATTAGATGACCGGCATCCTGCCCGATATTCCCTCTCCTTTTTATTCCCTTTTTTGCTTCTTTCTTGGTTGATGGTGCTCCGTTCCCGCCTCCTCCCGGACCCCCCCCGTGAAAAACTGTTCTTATGTTTTTTTTCTCGACGACGCCCATGAAGTTCGACCTTCCCCTTATATATGGCGCGCCTCTTTTTCCTGCCCAGTGGCGTCTTTTTACCGTGGGCATTGTTTCTTCTCAAACTTTTTGTTGTTTTTGGACGCAGTGCCGGACCTGTTGATGGCAAGAAAGGCGCCCCTTGAATGGGGCTCTCCCCTCCTTCTGCGAAGAACCCTTCATTGATTTTCCGTTCTTTCGCACTACCGCAGGCCCGGTACTTGCCAAAGACCTGTATTTCCCCCCAGGTCCACGGCTGTCCGACAATTGCTTTCTTCGTCTTTTCAGCATGAAGATCTGGCTCCGGGACTTTTGCGGAGTGTTTTTTTCCTGTTTTTTTCCTGTTTCCTCATCGCATTTTTTGTGTTTGTCGATGCCTGACCTCCGTCCAGCGATTCGTTTATTAGCGCCGAGTGCTCCCCCTCGCCCCTCCTTTTTTGTAGCCCACCAAGGTTGCTACTGTACGACCAGCGAAGGAAGCCGAGTCGTTACGCTGGTCTTTTTCCTTGCGGGCGTCTCAATATTAAATCCTATTTTTTGCTGCCTTCCCTTATCTCTCTGACAATCTACCTTCCCGGTGCCCCGCGACTCGTAGTACGGTTTTTTGTCTGTTGCAAGAAGATCCGCTACCTCTCTCCATTTTTTACGCCTGTCGTGCAGTCGACCCACGTTGGAGCAGTCCCGTGCGCTTGGGCTTCCCACCTCACCGGTCGTGCAATAGCTCACCGGTTCCCCGATTTTTTGGTTTTTTTTTTTCTCGTTGAGTCCTTTTAACCTTCCTTTTGGCCATTGCCTTGTCAAACTCCACTACATAACGGAAGTGTGGACTTGGTCGAGAAGCGTTTTCTTTTCTTTCTTTCTCGACCCCCGCTTCTTGCGCCCGCGCGCCGAAGCCTTAGCCCACGTATGGTGCCTTCGATCCTTTCCCTGTCCCTCCTATGGTTCGCGAGCGGAAAATACCGCTTGTTTCTCCCAGGACTCCTTCCTGGCTTCATTACTATTGGCTTCCGCTGCGCCTGATCCCACCGTTTCTTCTGGTACGCTAGTGCGTGGTCTACTGAGCCCGTCCTCAATAAGGTAATTCGGACCCCCCTCTTTTCCTTGTTTTTTCCGCCGCCCCGGCGATAGTCCTCCGGTTAGAAGCACTCATTCGCACTTTCTCCCCATTTCTATATCTTCTTTTACTCCTGTGTTGAGCTATTATTTTTGGCGCTCCTTTTTTCGGCCCCGTTTCTGTTCGCCCCCACCCCCCCTTTTCCAGTTTAGCTCTCCCACTCCCTTCCCCTCAACCCTTCCTTGTGAATTCCTGATAGGGACGGACCGGTCCTCTTCCTGCACACGCTTCTTTTCTTTCTGTCGTAGGGGCCCGAAGACATCCTGCCTCGGATGGACGTCAAACTCCCCTTGGTCCCCTTCATGTAGGGTTTTTCCCCTCATAGATCTCTGGTTTTTCTCTATGAACACCGTTCCCCCATCGAACCGACGGCACCTGAGTGGTCTCTGCTTCCATGCGTTTGCGCGGCGGCGACATTTCCAGATGATAGAACACGTCCCCCCCCCCCCCAAAACCTCTTTCCTGTATAGTCCCCCTTCCTGTTCCGGTTTTGTGAGGTTGCCCTTGTCCTCTCGCAGGAACTTTCACCCCAACGGCTTCTCTCGTTGATCTGATTTCCTCCAAAAGAGTTTTGGCGCACGGCCCTTTACCCCCCCAACTTTCCCTCGATCCTCGCCAACACCTTAGCCTCCCGATGGTACCGGTGGCGCTTATTTCTTTCTCCCGAAGCCCCCACTAACGCCTTGCCTCTGTTTAGAGTTTTTCTATCGCCCCTGCTTTCCCCGACTTTTGCTGAGCGCCCCGAATAGTTCTTAGTGATAGTAGCTCCCCCGACATTGGCGCACCCCCCATCGGATCACTTAACGCGGCGAATCTGGTACGTTTTTCAGTTCGTTTTTTCGGCTCCCTTTTTCCCAATTTGCTGCGACCCATCACTCGCGGCCAGAACTGCCCAGGCCCCAGTTTTCCCTCGTCAGAGCCGGAATCCCCTTTTTTTTCGCTCAGCCGTCGAGAACCCCCCCCCCCACTTTTTTCCACATCAGGAGCCTGCGCGCCCCCCCATGATCAGTCGCTTCTCCTCATCCCCTTCCCCTGTAGGACAGCTTTCGACTCGGCATACGGTTTCACCTGTCCCCCCTCCCCTGTGTGGACCATCGGCCGCCCTTCACGATTCCGTGTCCCGGTTTTCGCGCGGCCTTGCTCAGTAAAAGTTCTCTATCGCCATTTCAGCCTGATTTCTCACTTCAAAAACCACGACCATGACAGTTGGCGCCCAATTGGAACACGGACGGAACTTCGAGGTCGATCTTGATGAAGAGGATCGCGATTATTCTTTCTTCCCTAGTTCTTTTCCTTTTTTTGAATTCTTTTCCTAGTTGACCCTGCAGTTTACGTTGTCTTGTACCCCTGACACAGGAACTGAGCTATTCAGCATCAAGGCCAATCGGCCGGTTCCAACACCGACAAGCCGAAATTATGAAGGATTTCCCATCGGCCTTATTTTTGACGGGCTCCTCTCCCGCATCTTTTCTTCTTCCTTTTTATGCTTTACCCCCAAATTGTCAAGAAAAGCTATTTCGGGTCCCCCTTCTCGGATAGGTCAAACTCGGACCCCACAGTAGGACCCCCGTCCCCTCCCTTTGGAAACTCTTTCGGAAGACTCGTCTGGGCTTCTTGGCATTGATCGCGGCTGCCGGTGACCATCTCGGTTCCTTTGATTTGCCGTAGGAGAAGGCTTTACGGCTCTGCAACTTCCCTTCCCCTTCAAAACCGTTTCTTCTGTTGTTCCGGAAACCTTTTGGAAACACGAAACCGGGCTGAACCTCGATCTCTTCTTTTCCCCGTTGTTTTTCTTCCTATCGCTTGTTTCTCCGGTTAGTGGGTTACCCCCCCCCTTTTTCCCACATCCCTCTCCCTTTGTTGCTTATCCCTTGTGTCAGGAGCCTGTCGGCCCCGATGCGCCCGCCTCGACCGACCGGCAGCCGCGGGGATCCCCCCCTCCACACGAGATTCTAGAAGGCACGCCGTCTCGGCTTTCCGCTCTCCTTCCGATTCATTTACAATAGCCACGTATCGCTGCATCCTATTGGCCCTTCCTTTGACCCTGAAGTGAGAGCGGTTCTTGACGCCCCCCTTTAAAATCCTTTTTCTCCCCTTTTTTGTGTCGGCGCTAAGCATTTCCCACCCCCGTCCCGATCACCTACTCTGCGTGTCGCTTGCAAGCGCGGTCCCCCTTCCATTTCTATGAAAGGAATACTGCCCACTCGTATTTTCTGTGGGCCGTCTTTTCATTTGAGGATGGTCGTCGTTACCGCAGCTAAGCCGCGGCCCTTCCTCGATTACGCGCTTCGACGTTCCGCTTTCTTTTTCTTTTTGTCGCGATTCTGGAACTTCGACCTCGAGTGGCGTTCGTTTTTTTTCGGTTCGTTCGGCAACGCCCCCCTTTGGTCGATGGTGGTTTTATGTTTTGCTGCGTTGAATGGAACTGCCCCCTGCTCGAATGACTTATCCCCATGCACGCCGTCGACGAAGTTGGGACTTTCTTCTTGCCAGGCGGCGACCCCCGTATTTCTTGGCTTTTTCCGAAGCCCCCCGACACAGTATACTCTTCAATTCCAGCTGTCCGTGAAAGGCTTCTGCGCCGCCACGCTCATTCTTGGCGCACGGTCGTCGATGTGTCTTAATTGGTATAGACCTTTCGATATTTTTTTGCCTTGATGCTCCCCTTCTCAGCTCTCCCTTTCTCGTGTATTTTAGGGCCAGTCCACGTGATGATTTTTTTCGGCCCCTTGACACACGCTTGTAAGGTCTCCGACAGATGGCCTCGACGAGTTACGTGGATCCCCCGCCTTTCTTGCCCCTTTAGGATACTTCTATTCGGTCGGTCTCTCTTAGCCCCGTTGACGAACATCTACGTCCCGTCCGCGACTGCATCCACCCTTACGGATGTGCTGCGGATGCCCTTCCATTCCCAGGTTTTTCCCCCCTAACGTCCTGTTTTACTTCATCGCGGGTCGACACGTTGTCAGAAGATTGTTCGCGCGGAACCGGCCCTCGGGTGCGTCCAGCCTTTTTTTTTCCCTTTCCGTTTCCCGTTTCCTGTTGACGTCCTTTCCCTTCCTTCGTGACCGATTTCCCAATTCCGCTTCTTTTTCACCTCCCGACATCACGGCGGTGGGCTATCCGCTCTCCTTGACTGGTTTCTCGATCATCTGGCGTTTCGACGCTTTCCCATTTGCTGCAGCTAGCCCTGAGCCGACTCCCCCCCCCCGATTGTGTTGATCATCTAGTCTGGCTCGCTTGGTTCAGCGCCGATCTCTATGGTTCATCTTTTTGCCATCCAGAATGCGGCGGCTGGCCTTCCCCACTTCCTTTGGTTGTTCTCCAGTTCTTTTCCACACGATTCGAGTCCGCTACGACGACCAGAGCAGTCTGTGCTTACCGAGCCCGCGTCCAGATTTTTCGGTTGAGGGAGCCTATGATCCGGTACTGCCCCTGGAGACGATTTCCCTTTTGTAATCTTCGCCCCCCTCTCCCCTTTTAGCCTTACCTCCTCCCGTTTTGTGAGAATCTCTTTTGAGAAGCCATGGATTTTTTTGGCCCCCGTCTCTAGTAGACGTTTCCCGGAAAATCTTTAAAATTCTCCCTCCTCATTTTCATTCCCCATGAGACCTGACGCCGCACCACTTTCTCCTGGTCGCGTGTACAAGCGGGGTGTTCTTCCCCCCCCCTTGCGCAGCGGTTTTTCCGTCAAAGCCCACGTAGTCCCTTGCTTTTCCCTACTTTTTTTTTCGGGATTTTTCCTCTTCGCACCCTCGATAGTACTTTTTTGCGCTCCGAACTCCGGCGCCATTGTGTTCAAACATAGATGAATCGGCGGCCAACCTGTGGTCCGTCGGCTTCTGCGCGAAGGGGCATGTTTTTTTTTTTCTTTTTCGGTTCCCCCTCCCGTTTATAGAACTCCCCCTTTCGCGCCAGTCCGCCGTCTTCGTTGATGTGTTTGCCGATGCTCATCGGCGTTTCAACTCTAAAGGTAGGCCGATTTCCTGGTGATCTGATCCTAACGTTTTTCCCCGTTTTCCTCCTCCCGCAATAGCCACTCGTCTCCCCCCGAAGTCGTCAAAAGCGTTCGGTAGGTTACCCCCGCCTTCTTAGCCCCCCCCTCTCCCACCCCGGACGCTGGCTTTGGTTTTCCCCTCGGGAACACCACAAGGGACCCAGATGGACTAAGCCCCCCCCGATTTTTTTTCCAGTGACCTCCTCTTCTATTGTAGTAGCCTTTGCTCACGCCCATCGAGATCACGTAACGCGGTGCATTTCGTATCAATTTGTGTCTCTTTTTCTTTGGCCATTTGCGCACACTTCTGTGGAATGTGCCGGACTTCCTTCCTCCAATCAGCTTCCGTAGTATCCCCCCGCATACCTGCATTCCCTCTGCGAGACAACCAGGTCAATCCCCCCTCCCCTCGAGGCCCGTTCTCTCCCCCAACTGTATCAAGATCGTCTCTCCCGTGAAGGAAATTGTAGGCCAGCCTCCCATAGACCTCGGGTTTTGCGCCGACACGCCGGTGGATCTCTCGACAACGTTAGCGCCCGATTTAAAGTCTGTCCTTCTTGAAGGGCTCAGTCTTCCTGAGCGCGCCCTCCCATCTGGCCCGTCAGCCCCCCCCTTCCCCCAAACACCTCGACCAGAAGCCGGTTGCCGCCATTGCCGAACGCCCCCGCCAGGAACAGGAATCGGTCCCTTCTGCGGCTTCGCTCCAGATAGACCTCGTTCGACCCCCCCTCCGTTTTAGTCGAATTTTTCTTTTTTTTTCCTATTTTTCCTAGGCAGAGTTTCCCCGGTTTTGAACGCGACCAGGACCGGGCGATCAGACCACTCCCCCATCAGGCGGCCACGGCCAACCACGACCAAGGGAAATTTCTTGCCCTTCTGTTTCATGGCTTTTTTTTTTCACAAGTTCCCCTCCGACGGAATTGTTCCTGAGGCTTAGCGCAGGCACAGGGCGTCCCAAGCTCTTTTGCGCGTTGTCCACCCCCCCTGCCCCTGCTCTTCATATTCCCCCCCAGCGGGGGTTCCCCCAGTCGGACCGGCAGCCCCCCTTTTTTTGAAACCCGATCGGAAGAGCTCAATGGACCACTGTCCCCTTGGCCGGCATCCCCCCCCATTGTTGCTCCTTATTCCGGCGCGTGCCTGGCGGTATGAGTGCGTTTTCCTCCCGCCGAACGGCTCCCCGGCAAACGATCCCCTGCCACCTTCCTTTCCTTTTTCCGAAACCTTTTGTTGAACCCCCCCGAACGTATGTCCCCAAACGATTCTCCTTTCCTCTTTCCTCCTACCGGTGAGAGAGCTTGTTTAAGTCTTTTCCCCACGATGGTTCCCTCCTCTCCTTTTGGGTGTCCCGTCCGATGCCGTGAGGGCCGGTTCGTGATGCGCGCTGCGCATCCCTCCGCGTCCCTCCGTTCAACCCCAGATCCGATTCCCCTTCCGCCGCTCTTCGAAGTATCGCCCATTCTCAGCTGCTCATCTTTCCATAGCGCGAATTATCGGGTCCTGGTCCTGCCTATGCCGTTGGGGGTGGACGCCACTCCCACATTTTTTTTGTTTTTTGAGCCCTCTTCAGCCTTGAAACACACGTTCCTGGCGATTTGCAAACTTCACCCCTCTGTTTTATGTACCCCCCCCTTGCCTGGAATTTTTCTCTTCCCCTTGTATTTTTTCTTCGCGTGGCCGGGCTGATTGGTCGGGTCTGCTGACCCTGCGTCGAGTCTTCCGGAACCTTCACCCCCCATGTATTCCTTGAATTTTTTTTTTCACCTACGACCCTGGGACATCCCCTCCTGTCCGCTCTATCTTTGTCGGCCCCCTAATATTGAATAATCATTTCCCCCTTTTTTCTCCGTGGTCCGCGTTCGGCAAATTGGCCCCACCGGTCTGGTCGCTTTTGTGGAAGTTTCTCCATTGCTGCCGTTCGGCCTTTGCCGAGTGTTTCAAAAGGCCCCTCATACTGTATGCCCCGTTTCCCTTTCCTGTGAATTTTCTCCTCCCTGGCTCGTACGGTATTCGTCCCGGCAGTCTTTTCGGCGCAACGCCGAGGCAATCCGCGTCTGTAAGAAAAAGTTTTTTCGCACGGATCTTTATCCCCCTTGGGCCGTTTTGATTTTATGACCTTTTGGTCAGCTCCCCGATATTGATGATGGGTGTCCAGATGCAGTCGTAAGTACTGAGATTTCTTTTCCGCGACCTTGCTATATCGCCCGATTCTTGTGCCGCACATTGCCACACGATGGCTTCTGGGCCGCCCTGGTTACGACATCTAAGGAGCAAGAGACGTTCTATCTTTTCCTTCACCTTTTCTTCTAATCTTTCCCTCTCCCCTAGGTTGCCGCGTCTCGACATTTTTCTGAAGGATCGGCCATACTTCTGCAACTCGGTAAGAAATGCTTGGACGTTGTTGCTGTGCTTTTTTCAGTTTGGAAGAAGAATCAAGATCCTTCCAACGCTTTCCCCCCCCCTTTGAGACCTTAGGCCCACCGCAAGTCGGACACAGGGCGGCGACGTTTCGGGCGGGAGTCGCCACCCCTGGGTTTTTCTCAGTCCCCGTGTACCAATAGCCGAGTATCGTTTCCTAGTTAAATTTCATTCGTGACGCCATTTTGCCGTGTTTTTTTTTCAAATCACCCTCAGTTTTTTTCCAAGGTGTCTCTCTCCTCGTTTTTGACCCTTTTTTCCCTTGCGTCCCCACACGTCCCCTCGCCCGCCTGGCGCGTGCAAGACGAACCGAGAGTGCCGGCCGATCACTATGGGTAACCTGGCGCTTTCTTTTCTCTTCCTTCTACTTTGGCTTCATCTTCACCGGCCATCCTCCGCGGCGGCTGGTCTCTCCCCTGACGGCAACCCCCCCGTCTCAGGCCCCCCTCCCCCGTTTTTCTCGTCCCGTTACGACGCCCCGGAGAAGCGTGTGCTTCTACGAGCCGTCCGTCTCACTTTCAAAATTCAGATTGTTTATGTCCCGGGCGGTCTTTTTTTCCTGCCCTTCTCCGCCTCCGGTTCCCCTCCGCCCCGTTTCCGCCATGCCCTTCGT
>Ga0179593_1711152_pt1 | contig 12171 bp, 13 predicted proteins | sample CZODoug2_1_08_16_FD_185931 | JGI IMG/M metagenome (GOLD analysis project Ga0179593, IMG submission 185931) | Vadose zone soil fungal communities from Angelo Coast Range Reserve, California, USA - CZODoug2_1_08_16fungal (PacBio error correction) | ecosystem: Environmental > Terrestrial > Soil >... | reverse complement strand
CCGCCATGAAGCCTCCCGGAGACCAGTCCCCCTCGACGTGCTACGTCGCTTCCTCACGTTCGAGCGCGCCATCGCGGCCCGAAGCCGCCTCTTCTTTTTTTGGTTTTTTCTCGCTCTCGCCTCCCCAACTTCTCTTTTTAGGAGCGTGACAGAGGGACGCCCGAATTTTGACCCAAGGACCATTTGTGGCGCTGCCAGCGGCGTCTTTTTTACCGTTGGTCTCTTTGGAACGCCTTTTGTTCCCCGTCTACGACGCTTTTGCCTCGCTATCGCAGCACCCTTGGGGGAGAGACCTGTCGAATCCCCACCACCCTTTCTCTCTCCCTGCCCGCCGTCTGCGATCCAGCTCGGTCGCCTTCCATTTTTGTTTCGGCCGTTCCTTTCCCCTCGCGGATAACCATTTCTCCCGTTCTTTTTTGGATTTTTTACGACAACAATTCGGCCACATTTTTCCCCCCTCTTTTTTTCCCCAAGTCTAACCCCGTTGCCCGGCGCGCTTCCATTTCGGCTGGACTCCCTTCCGCGTCTCCCCCCCCCTCATAGTCGTCCGCAGATTCCCGACACCACATAGTATCGTCACGCCACTCATTATACCTCCTTTGGAGCCATTTTCGTCAGGACCTTTGGAGTCCGGGTCCCCATCAGGGTGCAAAGCTTTGATCTCTGTGCCCCATATTCTTCTTTTCAAGGAATTCGGAACATATTTTTACTTTGACCAGTCAATGATTTCGAGCCAGTCTGCTCCTACGTGTTCTAGTTTGTTCTGATTGATCCCGTCGCAGCGCCCCCCCCATTTTTTCAATTTTTCCGGTTTTCCTATGCACGGTTCAACAATAGTTGTGAGGTCTTCATTTATGGTTCTCTGTTACCTTGAACTCACCGTATGTGCATACTATTTTTCGGACGGTACGATACCGGATTCATTTTATTTTATGGTTGATGTGTTCTTATGCCAACTGATTTTTAAAGCTCCTATGAACTTCAGTACGAAAGCAACCGTAACGACGTTTCTACATGAGTTTTTTTTTCTTTTCCCAATACGAGGAGAATTAAGCAATAAATCCATTTCGTCTAAGATTCTACTTAGGTAAGACCCCCTCAATTGGGTCCTTTTTTTCTTTCCCTAAAAGTCTCGAGTTATCTCTTCCTCCTTGTTTTAAGAAGGAGGATTCCCCGACTGAAAGGCCTTGAAGGATCCCCTTTCGGTGTTTTCATCCAAGAGTGTAGTTATCCCGAGAAATGAGAGTACATGAAAACAAAGAGTGACTGCAGGCAGATCTCGGCCCTCGTGTCCCAGCTGTTCTACCAGCCTTTGCGTTTACCCCCCCCCCTGTCCGTCCCCATACTTACGTCCTTCTTCTCTGTCCCCCCGCTTTACCCCATGCCAACGGACTTTGGACACTTGTAGCGCGGGTCTCCCCCTTTGCGACGGCCGGATATCAGTCCCTTTCTTTGTCGGCGCTCAACCACTTCTTCGATTCAACGATACTCCCCGTAAACGCAACTTCAAATCTTCCCTGACGAAGGGACACATTTCCCTTTGGCCTCTTGTCCGACGTAAGTACGCTTACCCGAAAGAACACCAGCGGTGCCACTTCCCCAAATCCTAGAGTCTAAGGACCGTGGCAACGTTACCCTTGCCCCAGGTTTCATGCCCGTACCCCCCTTTTGGGTTTCTGTTTTTTTCACTTTCACACCCGCCAGTAGCGTCCCTGTTAGTTAGTTGCGTTTCCAGGGCGTCCCTACCGTTTAGGGCAGCCCCTTTCGCTTCCTTGTAGTTTCGTCTTTTCGAGCGCAACAGACCCATTTAACCCTCGTACCCTTACCCCACCCCCCGAAACCACCCGCTCTCCACTTTGGCATGGCACTTCAAAAGAATTATTTTTTAGAGCTAAAGCCGTCCCCCCGTCATTTGAGAAACGCAGAAAAAAAGAAAAAGATTTCCCAGATGAGTAAAGATTCTTTCCCTATGAATCACTCCCAACCAAGTGGAGGAGGAGTGAATTCTTTTTCCTTAAGTAGTCCCGTGTCTAGATTCCCGAATAAAACCGCATGCCCGAAGGAAGCATCCCAACATGAGGCCCTCCGTAAGTCTGAGAACCCTTTAAACCAGCGTGGTGACAACTTCTAGGAGTCGACTTTGTCCTAAGTCGTCGCTTTTAGGTTTTTTCATATGATAGTAGCTTTCGTCCATTCCGTTTTTTTTTTTCCCATTTTTGTCCGCAGATCGGGTCACGATGTTAGGGTCGTCAACTAGTGTCAGACATCCCTGGCCGTGAGCTTTTGACTCTCAGTTTGTTGGGAGAGATCCTTCTTTTTTTTGACTTTTTTTTCTCCGACCACTTCAACACCGTGCAACCGCCACCTGCACGGACTTTTTTTCCGTACGGCCTTATCAGTTTCAGCTTTCTTCTATTTTTCAAGTGACTGCGAACGGACGGCTCCCCACTTGCGGTCCCCCCTTCGGAGTGTGCTGTCACCTTGTTTACTGTACGGCTTTTTGACTTTTTCACTTTGCAGGACTTGTTCCACAGTACGAATAACTGGTTTCCCCCCCAGACTCCATTTTTGGCTTGGCGTTAGGATAACGTGGATCATAGGTGGTGGAGGTTCAGGGGAGGGCCCCCTTCTTCCTGGAGGCCTGACGATTTCCCCTTTCCAGGATTTGGTGTGTTTAATGCGAGGAGGAGGGTGTTGAGTGTGGTCGTGGAAAGCCTGTTTGTATTTTTTAGATAGAGGCGGTTTAGATGGGGAGTCGTCAGCCGAGACCGATCCGCTTAGCTCCCTCGCCTCCCAAGTGGACAGAGTCCCCTTTTTCGGAAATCTTTTGAGAGCCCTCCCCGATCAGGGAAGAAAGAGACTCCTCTATGTAGGCGAGAAGGACTCTAGGCTGCGTTAGACAGGGAGGAGAAATCCTTGCAACGGAACTCGGGGGTGCAGCGAAACCCCCGAAGAATGTTATACTTTTTTTGTCCCCCTTTTTGTTTTTCTTGTCGGAACGTTGGTTCATGATCCCCCCCTCAACCGTTCTATTTTGGTTTCTCCTACTATAGGAAACCACGATGTTCGTACAGGGGTAGATTCCCCCCTTCTGTTTGAAGAGGTGCTTTTCAGAATGAGCTCCCGTTTTAACCAGGCCAGGAAACAAGTCCAAGGACGCAGGACTCTCTTTTCGAGTTGTATTTTATTTCGAATGGTTCATTCACAGTTTTTGATTAACCCCCCCTTTCTTTCTTTCCTTTGTTTTCCTTCCGGAAAGTTGTTCTTTTCCCTGCGAAAGTGGTATATTGGGAAAAGGACCCCTCCTACCCCCCTTTTCCAAGTTCCTGTGGCTGGTGCCGCCCCGGTCCTTTAGACGATTCAGGGCCTTCACTTTCTTTTCCCCGTCTCTGCCTTTGCCCATACAGTCCGGAAGGAGCCATAAGAAACGCCTTGCCCGCTCTCCCCTGCAGCAATATAACTTAGCTCTAGGTCCGCCAGCGGAAAAAGATTTCCTCGATCGCAAGCTTTTTCCCTTGGTCCGGTTCATATTCTCAGGTAAAGGAACTCCCGCCCTCCATACTTTGAACCAGCATGCTTTATATGAAAAGCTTTATTGCACGCGTTTTGATTGCAACTCTTTATTTTTTATTAACTTGCTCTTCTTTTTTGATCTTTTGGTGTAGTATTAGACCTGAATTTGCGGACGCGCTATCCCTTTTTTTCCAAGTCTTTTGCTCAGATTCGTTTGCCCCCCAGCGTGTCCCTTTTCTTTCCTCTTGCCTTTTTCCGATTCACATTGCGCCCACCCATTATAAAACCACTATTGGCAAACCAGTTCAGACCCATTTAGTGTAGCCCCCCCCGTCCAGGAATTTTTTTCACATTTTTTTTCTTTTTAAGTGAGTGGCCGTAACTCGGAGCTTTTTTCTGGTTTGCAGTTGAACGATGTCTAGTCCCCCTCTTGGTCCCCCAACCCCTGTATTTTAGCTTCTCGTCACGGGACACATCACGAATAGAACACCTAATGCCCCCCTTTATTTCTCCTATGGTCGGTCGCTTGTTTCTTCCAGAGGTGGCCAGAAGTTCACATTCGCGTCAAAATTTCGCTTTCGGCAGTAAAAAGTCATACCCCCTCCCCCCCGTCACTTGTGTAAGCGAACTTCAGATGACTTCCTTTGATCTTTTTGGGTTTAGAGTTTGCCAGGGTAGAAATATTCTTGGCCCTCAAGAGTTTCCTTACGCAGAATCTTTTTCACCCTTTTCCCCTTCCGGGGCGGGAGGATGGAGGTAGTGACTGTTGTCTTCGCTTGTTTTCCCTAGGATGATTCTGGTCTTCGGCAATCCGTGTGACCTAGGAGAATTGGTTCCTCGAACGAATCTGGTCTCGGCTTTCCCAATTTTTCGGAGTTGCAGAGAAAGATGCGACGGTGCAGCCCCCACGTGAGATCTGTGGCGGGGAATTTCGAAATGCGTCCAACCCCCCCCGGGGTTGACAGAGATATTGCAACGCCTTCTGTTCTAGTGAGACCTTGTGCGTAGACCCACCCTATGAGCTTTATTTTGCGCAAGTTGAACGACCATCTTCCTGTGTTTTAACCGAAACCTGCTTTATAAGAGACTCTCGCTTTTCCAGTTGCGACTCAGGTTTCCGAGGAGGCTTCGTTTCCTTCTTGTTTAGTGAGAGTTTTTGCCGCGGATGGAGCGTTTCCTTCGTGTGTATTCAGAGCGTAGCCCGGCCTTCGGTTTTTTCTTCTTGGTTTACAGGGGAATGGGACTAAGGTTTCTGGCTCAATCCAGATATCTACTTTCCTTACTCCCCCGTTGTGAAGATAAGTAGGGGCCTTTTCCACTTATCCTCTCGCGGAGTTTTCACACCATGAGGTACACGCCTCGAAGCGGCCCCCCGCTACCCTGTTCAACCTATACGTCTTTTCTTGCATTCTAGTACCCTCTTGCGATTCCCTCTTAATGGCTAGTGCTCCGCCCCCTACTTTTGCTTGCGCCACCCCCCAAAAGGAGCCGGACCGTGAGAGTCCGACGCCGCTCTACCCCCCTTGTTCTGAACACCAACTCTTTCCCTTTGCGTTGCGGGCTCTGCAGCTTAGTTTTTTTTGCAGTGGCTCGCCAACAGAGTCCCGCCTTGTTTTTATTCTATGCTGCCAGCCTGGTTTCCCTTCGATGCCCTCGGCCCTTCGCCCCCCTCTTCCCTTTAAGGTTTTTTTTCTTGAGAACTCAGATCTTCCGCTTACCAATACGGTTCTTTCCCCCCCCCTCTTCGCCCGCATTAGTACGAACTTAAGCAATCCTCTCTTTCAGCTTTTTTTTGGATTTTGGACCACAATTAGTCGATAGGCAACAGGCATCTTACAAGTTGTAGCGAGCATGAACAATAAGTGTTCCCGAAAGTGATTCCCTTCCCCCCCTCGTCTTTTTTCAAACCTTTTTTTTCGTATAGAAGATTAGACTGTTAAAGACTCTCCCCAAGAGTACCAACACAACTCCCGTCATACCTCGGACAGCTCCACACTGAAGCGTTGACCTTACCACGTCCCTCGAGCCCCTCAACCCCTTTTCGCCATATAGCGCCGCTTCCCCAGCACCTTTCCGCTCTCTTTTCTCCAGCCCTTTCCACCCTTCATTGCCTGGGGATCTTGCTTATCCCTGCGCTATTTCACCGATTACACGAGGGGGCGTCTTATACCAATATACGTATCAACTGGTCTTCTTTCGTCAGCGAACCGGGGACCCTGACAATCCGCTGCAGCCACGTCCCCGAATTTTTACCCTGCGGCCCCGCTAGGGCTGAAGGCTCCTCCCACGAAGATACTTGGTTCCTGATCTTGCTACTATTTCGTTACGCCCTTTCTCCTCCTCTGCGTTCCTACCACATCGCCGCCCTCGATTCTCTCCATTTCGTCCCTTTTTATAACCGATCCCCCGCCGCGGCCGTAGCGGCCCCTAGATTATCTAGAGACCATGTCCAATGCGTAGGACTTTACCAGCCCTTTAGCGTTGGCTTTTTTCTTGCTGAGAGCTGAAGTTCAAATTTGTTTTTTGAGGGGTCTTTGTAGCAAACTCCTTTGGTGTTTTTTTGCCTCGGTCTCTTAAGTTCTTCCCCCCTTCCCTCCGTCATCCCTGCCTTTGCTACGATATAGGTTAGTACACAACCTTGCCCATCTTACGTCGACCTCACTTCTTTACTTAGTGTATTTTCTCCGAACTCCTTTGAGTAGAGGAGTACGAGTCGCCCAAGCCGTTTTAGCGTCTGTGTTTCCCTCCCACATCACCCAAGTGCGTCAGGATGGATTACTTTTCCCCACGTTCTTGTCTTTCTATTTTCGCGCCCCTCTTCTTGTCCCGTCTCTCCTGGCCCGGGGCTGTCAAGCCCCTTTCCCACGCGGAGACGAATAGAACACCCCCCTTTAGTTCGAAACACTGATTCGCGCAGTCCCCCCCCATGACTTTTCATGCTTTTCAAACAGCTTTATTAGACCTGTCCTCCCCTCTCAGGGTATTTTTTTCCGCATTTCATTATCTGGGCCCCCCCATCATGAGCTTACCAACTTATAGGCCCCCCTATCGTTTTGATGAGTCCTGCTTTCGCTTTCTACCATTGTCGTTTTTTGCGCAACGGGTATTTAGTCCCCATTAGTTAGTGCACCGGCCGGTTCCCCCGTTCTTGCCTTTATCACCCCGTATTCCCAGACATCGATTTTTTGCAGGCAGCTTTTCGAAGCCCCCCGAATTCACGTTCTTTTTTCCCCTTTTTTTGTGTGACCCTTCTTGTTTTTTTTACTTCCGGATTCAACATTTCTTCGTTCTTTATAAACTTTAATTGTCGTAGAAAACCCCCTACTCTTTCTTGAGAGCTTTCGCGCTCCTAGTGAAAGACTCTCCAGGTAAATTCTCGCTGTCCCCCCCCAACTTTCAAGGGGACCACTCTCGGTGGTGGTTTTCCCTCATCCCGAGGGGTCTCTAGTCGAGTAAACTCAGTCGCCGGGAGCGCTGCGTAACCCCCAACCATTGAGTGCGCACTTAAATTGTGCCTTACTTGCATCCCGACTCGGATTGTGCCCATGGATCGTTGACTTTATTTTGTACTCTTTTTTTTTTTCCCGACAGGAACCGTGCTCTGTCGCGTGAGGAGGATCACCTTCCCCGCCCTTTCCCGTTTTTGCGTATTGACACGGCCACCGGCCGTACTATTGAGACTTCCCTGGTGCCGACTCCTTTTCAAGGAAAAAGGATTCCCAAAAGTGTTCTCCGGCAAGTGCCCCTGTGCAGGGGCCGTTCTGTTTTCGGCAATCCCTTCTCGGAGCTTGTCCTCTTTGTCGAGAGCCTTTCGGCGCTGATTTTTCCGTGATGTGGTACGTTTTTTCTCAGTGGCTTTTTCCTTTTCCAGTTCCCAGCATCTTTTTCTTTGCACGAACCTGTCCTCTGAAAGTCTTTTGACGTTTCGCTCGCAGCCTCGGGGGGGTGCGAGCCTACCGACCCCACTCTAACCTTTTCCCCTCGTCCCCACCCCCCCCCCTTCCTTTCCAACCTTTTCTTCCCCTTTTTCAGTCATATACACGCCTGTCCTACATGACACCATACTGTAATTAGCTATACACCCAATCACTCTTGCTCCTGCACTGCTTCAACACCGATTTGAACCCTGTGGCACTACCTTTGCCCACCGAAGAGTACTCTTACTTTGGAAACTGCCAGGCCCCCCCCACCCCACGCTCTCGTCCATTGCTTCATGCTATCTGAAGGTGTGGGGAAAACTACGTCAACCTCGTCCCTTTCACCTCCTCACCCCTCCGAAGCAGGAACCCTCTCGCCCTCTTCGCCACCCCTCTCTTCAGTCCCGCACGTAAAACGTCCTCCGCCCCTGCTCCGTCCACGCCGCCCCGCCTCGCCACACCCCACATTCTTGAGGCACCCGCCCTTGCCCCTCCCCACTCACCCCAACCCCCCACCTCCTCCACGCTCTCCAATACACGGCGTCACTAGGAGATCGACAAGTCACGCATCCACCGCTCCCCCGTCCTTGTCTCTCCGGTCGTACTCATCCCTGTATTCGTACCAATCTTACACATCTCCTCCTCACCCTATTCTGATATTCCTCCACTCTCCCCTCCGTTTCTCTCCCCCTATTCTCTCCTTTTTCCTGGATAATGCCCTTTCCCTACCTTCCTTTCTCCCTCTCCGCTGCACTCCTCGCCGCTCGCACCCCCCAGGTACCTTCCCCCCCTTTTATCACTGCTATTCCCCTTTCCTCTCAACCTCTCCCTCCCATCTTCGCTCTCTATCCCCCCAGCTTTACATAACTTAATCCCCTTAGGCCGATTTACCACCCTCACCTCTTCCCCTACCCATCTTCCACCTTCCTTTTCTCCCCTTTCCCCTCTCTAAACCGACTCCCTTTCCCACTTCTCCCCCCGTCTCCACACCCCCCCCCTCCCCCCCCCCCCCCCCCTCTCTTTTCTTCCCCCCCCCCCTCCCCCCCTCCCCCCTCCACCCCCCCACCCCCCCCCCCCTTTTCCCCCCCCACCCCCCCCCACCCCCCCCCCCCCCATTTCCCCCCCTCCCCTTTCAAACACCCCCCCAATTCACACCCCAGCGTTTTCCCAATCTTGGAGGTCGCCGCCGTTTTGTCCCCCCTCCCTTCCCCTCAACACAGTTTGCGGCCCCCTTTTCAACCTGAAGGTTGATGGTAGCATCTCCTTCCGACCGTCCTTTGTGCACGTAATCCTCGCCTTCCCATCCCAAAACGGTCAGAACCCTTCACCTTTCCCTCGCTTTAATTCCCGAAAGATGAATCTGAGACACCTTTTGGCCCCCTTATCGGCCCTGCCGCCCCGCCTCGCAGGGTGTCACCGTCTTTTTCAGCTTGATCCCTCCTCTCCCCTTTCTCCAGCATGAATTGCGATCTAAACATCTGATGCCCCCCACCCCCCACCCTTTTTACAGTCGCAGAAAAGAATCCATCCGCGAAAAGGCCCCTCGTTTGTCACAAGGCCCCCCTGTTATTCGCACATCCACACGTCTTTTTACGCTCGAAAACGAGATGGAAGAATAGGCGTGCCCCCCTCAGAATGACGCCCCACCTTTTCTTTCCTCGGCGTGAACCCCATCTTGACATACGGCCCTTGGGGTGTAAGGGCTTTCTCCAATCTTTCTCCTCCCCAGTGCCGTGCAGTTAACTATGCTTACTCATCCCGCGATAACCAGAATTAGAGGACTCTTTTCCCGAAACCAATTGTTTTTTGCGTGGAAATCCCCAGTCCCCCCTCTGCCTTTTGGCAGATTTGCATCGAACAGCCATGTGTTGCCCCGATCCCCCCCCCCCCGTCATTAGAGTGTCAAACGAAGCATAGTGGAACGGGCGAATGCGCCGTTGACGCTCTTGTCATCTCCTGCTTCTTTAGAGCTCACCCCTTCCTTCCCTCCCCCCCCAACGGGAAGCCCTTCTTCCATGACGATGATTCCTCTGCTGCAGCTAGTGGCCCAGAAATTGAGGAACCCTGTCCAGCCCTTTTACCCCCCTTGCGGTTCAATCACTTTCTTATGTAGAAGTCCTTTTACGTAAGTTTTGCGCCAGTAGTCCGTCCTGCCCCCTCGAGTTCGCGTCCAGACACGTCCCTGACCAGCCTTATGAGGTTTTTCACTCTTTTTTTCCCCTCTTTTTTTTCCCCAGAAACCCCGTTCCTGTATCTTCTCCTCTGACGGTGACCACCTCCCCTTAGTCCATCTTCCTTTAAACTCTAGCATTCCGAGCGTCCCCCATTTTCTTTCCGAACGCAATACCCTCCGCGAACGTCTCGCTCACTCTTCTTTTTTCCGACCTTCTTTTTTCGTTTCAAAGCACTCAACTCGTGACTTGTTCTTTTTTCCACAGACTGCACTTGTACTTAAGTCTTACCCCCAGTTTTCCCACTTAAATATCACCGCGCCACTGCTCCCTCTGTGTTGGTGGTGGTGTTTTTGTTTTTTGGGGGGTTTTGGTTTTTTTTTTTTGGGTTTTGTGGTGTGGGGTGTGTTGGTGTGGGGGGTGGTTTTTTTTTTTTTTGGGGGGTGTGGTTTGTTTTTTTGTGTGTTTTGTTGTGTTGTGGAAGAAGTACTACTACTCCCTTCTGCATTCACTCTCCAGGTTTTAGCCATGCTGACCGGGATTGTGATTTCGCCTCACCCTAGCCGGAGGAGTCCTCCCACAACATCACAACGACCAGTGTCACCCCTCTCAATAGGGACGTCTTTATATGCGATAGATCCGTTTCTCCTCTCAACCCCAATATGTTCCTTCTTTTTATTGCCATGAACTTTGCCCCCTCTTTTGTGAAAAAATACGGACTGTTTCTTTTTTTGAGGGACGCACACATAAGAGCATTATTCCCTCTCTAAGACAAAACTTCTCCTCCCTTCCCTCCGTTGAACGATCGCGTTCGAATTCTCCGCTAGAGCCCTTGAGATTCACTCTTTTTGATCCTCAACCCTCCCTCCTCCTCCTTCCTTGTTGTGTGAGAGTTCCGGTCAGAAAGCAGCCAGGATGACATTGCTTCTTTTCTTCTCGCAAGTGAAGGCTTCCTATTTCCTCCCCTGCGCTTCTCAACGGCTTTTGCGTAGTGATTCCGAGTGATGTCCCCAGAGGAAGCTTTTTTTTATTTTTTTTCCACACTATGAGAAGCCAAAATCGTCGTCACACTCTTGGCACAATCTATCAAAAACTCGTCCTGTTCTGAGTGAGATATCATCTTATCGATCTCGCCTTCAGCGATTCACGATTGTCGTCACTTATGGGTGATTTTGTGCTTTTCTCATCTGTGTCCCTCCTACTCGAGGATTTTCTCTTTATGTAATGAAAAACAGATACGTCCTAGTATGATTGAGGATTGATTGCCACTTCTATCTCTTCTATTGGGGGGACCCTTTTTAATCCCCCCTGACAGTTGGTGCAGTCGGAACAATTTCTAAGACGAAGGCAATACTCTTCTGTCTTTTTTGGTTCATTCGAACCCATATAGGGACACGAAAGCTCTCTCCTATGCTAGCGGATCGTTTCTGAGAGCCCAAATTTGTCGTCTTTGATGACTTTTTTTTTCCCCCTGACGATTTATGTCTTTCGTAATATCTTGCAGTACCTTTCGTGGATGATGGTGTCCCGGAAAAGGAAGGTTCTTTCCCCGGTTCCCCCGAGAGGTCCTGCGGGTGAAGTTGATGAGAATCTTCTTTCACATCCATTTCCCTTTCGCCAGAATTCCAACAGAGGGCTTTATCCTCCCCCGATGTCGTCTTTCCCGACGGGACCGTGTTGTCGGCTGGCCTTGGCCAATATGGAGCAACTCTCTCTTGTTTCTTTCCTCCTATCTTTCTTTTTACAGCTTTGCTGAATTTCTTTTTCTTTTGCCCAGATATACAAAGGAGAGCGCCTGCCTTTCCTTTTTCCTCTCGAGCGTTTCCCCGAGAAGGACCCAATCTTTCTTGTAGATTCACCCTTTTTGGGATATGATAGTGGCATGTTTTCTCCTCTAAACTTTAATTTCTAGGTGGGAGGCGGCTCCCGCACCTCCATCGGGGGTTTCCCAGCCCTCCAGCATGTGATTCTCCGCTATGACGACATTCATTTCTTTTCGACGGCACTTTCGCTATGCCCCATGGAGACTTACACCTTCTCCGTCATCCCCCTTTTTTCTTTTTCCTTTTCAAGATAAGATTTGGTGCTTCCCCCTTAGTGTGGCTGTGCACATAATACCCTTGTCTCTTCAGTTTTTCGTATAGACGTTCAAGTGTATCCTTTTCCCTTACCAAGGGACTTTTTTTTAACGTGTGTCGCTGTTGACTCCTTATGGATGTTTTCTATCTGAGCACGGCTCGCGGGTGCTCAAGCATGTTTCGCTGCTTATTCTTTAAACATTTGGCATCCGTATTCTCCTATTTTTTGGCCCCCAGTCCTGGTGGGCTAGGATCAGCGTTTCACTTTTCGTTTTCATCTTTCGACTGCTCTTTTACATTTTTGCTGTTGATGGTTGTTTTTTGCCGGCTTTTGGGCGGAATGGATTCCATCCCCACATGCGACCTTTTTGTCTCGGATGTTCTCCCCATTGTCAACCTGTGCCATGCTCTACTGGTTGTTCCTTGAGCGATTATCCTCGCCGACCTTTCATTTTGTGATTGTGTGTCCGCCCCTTTCGACAGTCCCCTTAC
>Ga0179593_1707893_pt1 | contig 12171 bp, 21 predicted proteins | sample CZODoug2_1_08_16_FD_185931 | JGI IMG/M metagenome (GOLD analysis project Ga0179593, IMG submission 185931) | Vadose zone soil fungal communities from Angelo Coast Range Reserve, California, USA - CZODoug2_1_08_16fungal (PacBio error correction) | ecosystem: Environmental > Terrestrial > Soil >... | reverse complement strand
TTTTTTGGCGGCTTGCGAGCCTTAAATCGCGTAAAGCAGCGCCCTTTTTTCTTAGACCAACCGGCTATGGAGCTTTTCCCTCTTAGGGTTAATACGATCTCCTTTACGAGTAAGGGGATTCGCGTTCTTTGTCCCCGACTTTCTGCCAGCTCCATATTGATGTATGCGTTTTCCCTTCCCTCTCCCGAACCGGGGCATATTCGCTCGCGTAATGCATTCATAGAGCTGTTCTCTGAGTCCCGTGACAGGCGTTTCCCTTTTTAATCGTCGGAACAGCAACAGTCGACGTCCACCCTTTTTCTCCCTTTCAATCCCGCGTAACAAGGTCTTTTTGGATTTAAGGTTACCGTCTTTTCGTTCACGTCGGTTTTCGCCACTTTCTTTTTTCCGAGGTCCTTGCCCTCGGCACTAGTCAGAATTTCTTCTAGTAAGGAGTTAGAGTCTTTTCCCGAAAAGGGTGCCCTCCCTCCAACTCGTCCTTTTCTTCCTTTCTTCAAGAACCAGTACCAGTTGCGAGATTACGGCGCACATCATTCTTCTCCATCAATGACGCGGATGTTATCTTCAGGATTTGGTCACCCTTCTTTTCGTGTATGGACGCACGCCCTCGCCAGTCCTCCTTTCGGCCTTGCTCTTGTACAATCCCTTCTCTAACATATTTCCTTTTCGCGCCTTCTGCAAGTCGCAGCCTCGGCAGGTCCCCCCTTTCTTGCAGTCATGCAGGACCGTTACTCTTTCCCTCCCATGTTCCTCCTCTCTTGGCGTCGGTACCGCACCCCCCCCAACGATATTCCCGCTTTTGGCGAGGGAAGGAATATGCAGCCCTTCTCCCCTGTATCACTATTCCAAGCGCTTCGCCGCTTCCAGATTCAGATCTTCTAGGCTTTATCGCTCTGTTCCCTTTCTTTTTTTTTCCGCCAAGATCGTCTTTCGACACGAAAGCCGACAGCAGCGACCTTTTTCCCAATTCGAGCCCTCTTCTACGCATATTTTAAGGCGAGATCGATTACCTTCTCCTCCTTTACGGCCGGCCACGACCGAACCCCCCTGAACAGGATGTGGCATCCCCGCGCTGATGGAATCGTTGTCTTCAGACACGTTAAGATCTTTCCTCTGCCGACGGGCATCACCCCCCTTTCCCCCTCCCCCTCCGCAAACGAGCGCGAGCGGATGACCCCCTAAGAAGAAGCGAACTACGAATGCGTCCCCCCCTGCCAACCGTCCGGGCTTCCCCCCACTCGCGTGTTAAGGGTCTTAACTTTCTTCCTCGCTTACAAATTTCTCCCCCCCCTCCCTTTTCCTTGGAAAATCGATACTCTTTTTTGGGGGGGGGTCTTCTTCTCGAGGGGAAGCTCCGGAACTTCCTTTTTTTTTCCTAACCCCATTTCGTTTTTTCGCACAAACCACTTTTCGCAAGTCCTGATGGATATAACCGCTTCCAGTAGTGATGCATTCACACCTCCGGGTAATGAAGCCGCAGAAGACTCCCTCAACATTTTGAACTTCTTAAAATACGTTTTTCTCCCTCCCCTCCTCTTTTTTTGGCGAAAGTAAGACAGCTTTTTTCCTTTTTCCCGGGAGCGTTAAGGATGAATCCCTTGGCAGGAGGTACGCCTTCTTTGGGTTACGTTCTTCCTCCTGACTCTCTCCAACTGTGTCTATGAGTAGACTAATTTTGCTCCCTCCCCCAGAAACAGTCCGGATCTTCTCTGTACCTCCGTTACCGCAGCGCCCTGATTATAATCCTCCCCCCCCCTGTCTAGACCCAAAAAATCCGAGAGAGAAGACGCTCCGTTTTTCCGTCGCAACTACTCTTTTTACGCCCCAGTGCTCGAATCGCTTTTCTTCCTCTTGGGAACGTCTCGCCTCCCGCGCATAAGACGGCCTGTCCCCCTTTACTGCGCCAACATGGGACTTCACACTTTTGGGTTTCAAAATAGTGCGTCGCCCCCCTTTTTCCCTCGATCCCGAGATTTTTCTTTCTGACCAAATTCCGATTGACCCTTTTCCTTTTTTCCCGGCCCTCAATTGACTGCTCACACTTTTAAAGGGGAAGAAGATTCCTTCCTGCAGCGAAGCCACCCATTCCCTTTTTTCAGCCCATCATCCGCGAATGGTTATTCAAAGTTCACTCTTCCCTTTCCCTCTCAAACGAGCCTTAAATTTCCTCCGGTAGTATGCCCTTTTTGTGCTGGCCATAGAGTCACTCAACGGACACTCCTTAAGGGGAATGTCTTCCCTCATCGAAAGAAAAGGAAAAAAAACTACCTGCATTCTACGCAGCACGATCATTCTCTCACCCCCCTTTCTCTCACCCCCCCGTACCTGTTCCTCGCCTCCCACCATGACCCTTCCACTCTTCCCCTGCTCCTCACCACCTCCCCTTTACACTCCACCTTACACTCCACTTTGTATCCCCTCTCCTCCCACTACCCCCCCTCCGCCCTACTCCTCTTTTCCATTCTCCCTCCTCTCCCCCTTATTCCTACTGCCCACTCCCTCCCCTTGATCCCCCATCCCCTCCTATTTCTCTTCCCCCCCTTCAGCCCCTATCCCACCATTTGAACCCCTCCGGTTCCTGCCCCGTACCCCCCCTCCCCCCTCCTCCCGTCCTCTCCCCCCCCCCCCTCTCTTTCCCTTCCTCTCTCACGTTCCCCCCCTGCATTATCCGCCTATATTTCATTCTTCCTGTGTCCGTCTCTCCTCCCACCGCTCTTCCCTCTAATCTCTCACCCCGCCTACCTCCCCGTATCTTGTTCTATACCCTACACTACTCCCCCCCCCCCCTTCTCCCTCTCTCCCTGGTTACTTCCTTCTCACCTATCTGAAGTCGCATCCACCTCCCATCTCCCGACCCCCACTCACTCCCCCTCTCTACCTCGTTTTTCCCAACTACCCCATCCTCTCTCCCCCTTCTCACACCCATCCCCCCACTCTTTCCCTTTAGCACATGCCTCCCTCTTTCTCTCTCCGCACAACCCCGCTCTTCTCCACCACAATCCACCCCCCCCTCCCTCTCACCCGACCTCTCTCCTCACCACTCTTCTCCACCGAGTCCCTGTTTCACTTCACCAACATCTTTTCCCCCCCAACCCCCCAATTCCGCACCCGCCTTCCCCATTTCTCTTTTTTTTTCCCTGCGCCCCTCCACCCTACTTCCTCCCGCCACCTTGCCTCCCTCCCTGATCCTCATCCTTCCCCACTCTTTCCTCCCCACCCTCGCCTCTCCTTTCCACCCTTCCCCCTACTCCCCCCCCCTCGCTCTCCTATTCTTCTCCTCTCCCTTCCTTCGTTCGCAAGTCATAAGAGTGAACTCTCCCCCCTGTGCTCTCCACCCCCCCCCTGCCACGACGGCCGCCCTTTTCCCTTCCTCTCCGGCGTTGCGCAAAGCCCTCCTCATGTCGCCAACTCATCCAGAACGCAACCGACCTGAAGTCCCCCCTCCTGTCCCTGGCCCTACTTTTTCCCCAATTGTCGATGCCAGCCCCACCCTTCTGTTTCCCCTCAGCTTGAGCGACACGTTTTTTTTCATAACGGCCGCGCAGATTGGCTCAAGGAACTGTTTCCTTTCTCCCGGCATCTACTTCCGTGGTGCATGTCGCGCCTTCCCTTCCCAAACCAAAATCGCGATGGCCTGTAACTTTTCCTCCTCCTCGTTGTTGTTTTTGCTCTTTGTTTTCACGCAGCGCTCTTTTCCCCCCTTTTTTGTCATCGGAGTAGAGCCGCTTGACGCGACTTTTTTTTCCTTTTCGCAAGCTGCGCGTCTTCCCTTTCTGTCTTTCCTCAACGCGTCCTTTCCCTTTTTTTCGTACCAGCCGTTCCCCAATAGAGGCGGAGCACATTCTCGGGAAGGGATTTCCCTTCTTTTTTTTGGCGAACTCACTTTGATTTTTCTTTGCTCCCGCCGGATCTGGTCTAGACAGGACCGTGCGTCCGTCGTGGCCCTTTTTGGGGAAGGTAGAGTCACTCTGTTGTTTTCATTGTAGGTCGCTGAGTTTCCCTCTTTCCTGCCGACTATCTTCGGCAAGCCGGTTTCTCCTCCCCTTTTTTGGGAAGTTTTCTCTCGGTTGAGACAGACGCGGCGCCGTGCCCCTTTCCCCGTTTTCGGCTTCTCTGTCTTCCCTCCCGCTTCGGTGAAATGGGTCTTCGTGAAGAGGCGTCCGAATTTCCGTTCCTTTACCGGTTCCGCCAGGATTTCTTTTTTTCCGCACATTTCTTTTTGTTCTTGTATAAGGCCCCCGTCCCCCCCTTTTTCCCCTTTTTTCTTTTCCGGAGAGCTCGGCATCGCGTCCTCTTTTTGCACGACGGTGATTTTTTTGTTAGCGCCGGCCCTTTTTCAAGCGTCTTCCTTTGCGTGACCTTTCCCTTTTCCGAGCACGTTCCAGTCTTTTTTTCCCCTTCCTCTTCTCGCGCTGCGTAAGGGGTCCCCTTCTGCGTAGACGGAAGAGATTTTTTTTTTTGCCCCATCTTTCTCGGACGATGGTCGCTCCCGGATTCTTAGAAGGGTCGGGATCTTCTGCGGTCGGCTTTCTCTCTCGGACGTGCGCTTGCTTCTTGGTCGAGGCCGATTATTTTCAAGTCATCGCCCCTTTTTAGCACACGCTTTTCCTCTTTTTCGGAGAGAAGTCTCTCCTTCACACGAAAGGGAGACTTCGCCTCCGTTTTCCTCCTTTAAAGTCTCCGTTTCCCAAGCGCCGATGCGGACTTTGCTCCCCTTTCCCGGCGTCACGGATGTAAGAACTTTGGTTGAGGATAGATTCTTAGGAGACCCCCTAGAAATTGTGAAGTTCCCTCCGTCTGTCGAGCGCTTGAGGGCTCGGGGGATTTCTTCCATGACTGGCGAACAGTTCCCTTTTTTTTGCGTGGTAGAAGGCGAAGGAAAAGCATCTTCTCGATAAGGATGGTAGCTGTCCCTTGCGTCTAGTCGCAGTTCCTTTTCTCAAATTCGAAATCATCCGTCTTTGACTTACTCTCGAAAGTGGTAGATCCTCTTTTTCCCCCCCAAGAGATTTTTTCAGAATCAGCAGCCCCGGTAATGTTCCTTTCTTTTTAGAGGCCACCTAACTTTTTTAGGGCGCTTTCTTTCTTTTTTTTCCTGCCGGCTCGGCGATCTAAGGTTAGTTAGCTTTTCCGTAGGGAACGATGATCAGCTTCTCTTTCCTTAGCTCTCACTCCCCCCCTTCCCCCCAGCGCGGTGTCGACTCTGCCACAGCCGTTTTTCTACTCGGTCGTGGCCGGGTCCGGGGCGCGAGCAGGGAATCGATCTGCCCTCTTTTCAGAGCATTGAGAGATGCTCTCCTTTTTTTTTGCCCGTTCAGGTAGAGCTCGGATGAGGCTTGGCAAGCGTTCCTCTGATCTTGGTGAATAGTCCCTTCCTTTCAGATCTCCAACTCCCCTCTCCTCTTTGCAGCTGGCTTCCGTCCCTCTTCCGCGTCCCTCTTTTTATAGTCATACAGAGACTTTGTACTGGAGGAAATATGCCCTGCCCCCCAGTCGCGGAAGAGCCTTCCCTTTTCTCACGTTGTTATTTCTTTTTCCCTTTTTTTCCCGACGGCAAGGATCCTTTTTCCTTTTTTTTCATGATTGGCAGCGTCTGTCATGAATGACGGCAGAAATTTGTCTTCGCGAGGGCGGAGGACGTGCTGCGGATTTCACCTTTCCCCGAAAAGCAACTTTTCTTCCCTTTCTCCTTATTAGATTGTACACGTTCCCCTCTCCGCCCTGTAGTGCCCGGCGGGCTTCTTTCTCACCGGGAACAGCTGCCCCTTTTTTGACAAAAAAAGCCTGCTTCTCCCTTTCAAGCTGTATGTTTCATTGATTTCCCTCATGATGGGGCGCCGGTCATCTCGCTTTTCCCTGTTCTTCCTCTCCTTCGAGGACGGCCGTGACAGGGAGTACGATTTTTTCCTCTCCCTCTTTCCTCCTGTCTCCTGCCCCGCACAGCTTAAGCAACCCTCTATCGGCCGCCTCTTCATTTCTAGTCACTAAAGCAGTGGCTCCACCCTTAACGACCCCTTTACCCGTCGCGACCCTTGTAACCGGAAAGCGAAAGCTTCTTTTCTTCATCCCCCCTTGAACGAGAATGTGAGTCCCTTTCGTTCCGATCTGGTTTTCTTCCCCGGTCACTCCGCTTTCCCTTGCACCGACTTTCCCCCTTTCCCTTCTCGCTCCACTTTCCAGCTCTATGAATTTAGGAGATTCGGTCGTTTTACAGCGAAGATCGGATCTTCGATTCCAGTTCCCCCTCTCCCCCCCCGCAAGATGTTCCGTTCGCCTCTTCTTGTTATCGAGTTGTTCACCGACCGCGGCTTCTTCCTGCTCACCTTCTCGGATGAAACGACCCTTCCCCTCCCCCAACTTCGGTGGACGATATCCGATCTCCGGAAAAGCGATGCTGGGAGCGGATTTCACCTTCTCCCAGGCACAACTTGCTCCCCTTCCCCCCTCCTCATTCTCTCTTTTCCTCCTCTTCCTTCTTTTTTCTTTTTACTTGGCCGGCGCATTTTGTGACGCCATGCCCTTCGGTGCGTTGCGGGGCACGGCGTAGGACCCCCCTTTTTAGTCCCCCGACTTTGTTTCCGTTGCCTACATAGTAGGGTTTCCTCTTTCCTTCTCCTCTAATCTTCCTGGGGATTCGACGGTCTCCCCTCCCTTTGAGAACGATCCATCTTGTTCCCTACGATCACAAGCACAGAGAACCCTTCCTTTCTTTTCTGCTGGCCATCCCTCCTTTTCTCCTGGCGGAAATCCTCTCCTTTTCCCTCTCGAGTTTCCCGTGACAAGGCCTTCCTGTAATCGTGAAAGGAACCAGCCCGTAAAAATTCATTTTTTCTCCCCTGCGCGTCAATCCCCCTTCCTTCACCAGGTATTCTCCAGATCTTCCTTTTTTCCTTTTTCCCGGGTCGACGATTTTTCGTTTGAGCCATTCTTTTTCAGAAGGCCTCCTTTTGCCTCGTCAGAAGAGCAAGAGGCTCTTCCCCCCTCCCTCCTGACGGACTTTTTGCGAAGCTGGGCTGTTTCCCTTTCCATCGGCGATGCCAACTCTTCTTCCCTAAGAACAAAGGGCCTAAGGGCGGATCTCCCTTCCCGACCATCCCTGGCGGGGCCATAAGTACCCCTTCCCCCCTCCATGGTATCACAGCTTTTAACGCCCCCCCGGTGACCCAATTTTAGGGCAGATGTTTTTCGCCAGTCCGCACGGGATACTCCGGGCGGCGTCCCCTTTCTTACAATTAATCCCTTCCCCTCCATTTCCTTTCGCGCCTTGTCTTTTCCTTTCCGCATCGACGTCCTGACAAAGCTTTTCTGCAGGACAGTTAATACCCCCCCAAGACTTAAACCTGGTCGCTTTCCCCTTTGAACGTCAGACCCCCCCCCACCAAAACAAAGTATCTTCCCCTCCCCTCTTCTTTCCTTCCGCGACTGGCGCGGGCAGGGCCCCCTGAGAAGTACGATGTATGCTCCTCTGCCCGGCAGAAGAAAGATGCCTTCCGTTAGCGGCTTTACTAGCTCGTTGAAGAAGATTCTCCTCTTTTCCTCCCCTCCCCCCTCTCCACCCAGATGGCCACCCTCCTAGAAATGCATAAGGGATATTCTTCAGTATTCATGCTCCTCCTTCTCGGCCCCTTTCGTCTCCCCCCTTTCCCTTTCCTCGCCCGACTCTATGGCCCGTTCCGAAGTCAAAGGACGAAGACGTTCTTTTCTAAGAAAAGAGATGTTTCGAGGGATAATGCGAGACCCTCCTCTGATAATCCGCCTCCTGGTGCATCACAGATCCTACCCTTTCGACTGACTAAGAGAGAAGAGCTTTTTCCCTTTCAGCAAGCTTCCGCCCGTTCCTATAACCTTTTCTTCCCTCCCTCCTTTCTGATCTGCCGACACAATCGCGGGTGACTTTTCTTCTCCGCTAGACAACTTTCGCGATCCCCTTTTTCTTAAATCGATCATGACGCTCCTCCCCTGGGACAGTCCACTCTTTATCGATCTTGGGACGCGCCGGCAGGCGCTGCTTTTCCTTCCCAACCCGCTTTTCTTATGAACCCCCTCCCTGTCCTTGCGGGCATCTCCCCGCCCTTTTCCGAAGTCGTCTTCCCCCCCCACATTGTCTTTCGCCTGTACTGAAGCTATCCCGAAGACGATTCGAATATTTCTTTCTCCGCAGAGGACATGGCGCAATTTTCTCCTTCTGCTTCCCAACTTGGTTCCTGTGCATCCTGCCGCTTTCTCCCGGCGACATTCGCCCTGGCGGGTTTTCACAGCAGAAATCGCCTTCTCAAAAGATGATGAGAGGGCTTCCCCCCTTCTGCCCTCTAATCTCCCCTCGACTCATTAAGACCTCCGGCTCCCTCCTCCGGATCCTCTCTTCCTCACTGATTATAATTCCCGACCCTTTTCCCCCCTCCGGCGATGACCAAAGAGAGACTGCCTTTCAGTCACCTCCCCCCCGTCCCACTACTTCTCTTGTTCCCTTCCGCAGCGCGTTCCTATTATGTGGTCTATTTGGCTTGAAAGTCAGGCCAAATCCCTTCCTGCACTTGCCTCTTGCTACAACCTTCCTTTTTCCTCACCCGGGCACCCCCCATAAAGGGACGAGATGCGCGCTCCTGATTGAAAACTGGACGTTTCCCCTTTTTGAAGCAGACACTTTCTTTCTCCCCCCTCCTCCGGGCGGACAGGTAACGGTTCCCGCCTCTCTTTTCCCTTCCATCGAAGCTTTTAACAGACGGTTCCCCAATCCGCAAGCTCTTCTCCCATTTCACGGCGCCTGTTCTCCCTTCTTCTCCCGAGCGGTCCTGCCAACATGGGTTTTTCTTCGGTCGTAGACACGGCGTTGGCCCCCTCCCCCTTTCGGGCCCTACAGTATCCCCCCCTTCCCTCGACCTTAAACTTCCCCCCCCCTTTCTTTTCTCCTCATCACGTGACCTTCTTCGCAACCTTCAGAAACGACGACCCCTTTCTCTTAAAGCTACGGCGGTCTCCCCCTCACTCACTCCTCCATTCTCCCAACCCAGCTGTCCGGGAAACTCCTCCGCAACGAACGAAGCCCTCCTCGATTGTGCATTGTCGACCTCGGGGAGACAACGGGGAAGCTCTTCCGCCCCTTTCTGCGTCCCCAACATCACGGTCCTCCCCCCCTCCCCCCCTGCCAGGAACGGGAATTTGCTGGTGATGCGCGCCTACGATTGCCCCCCCCCCTCTTTTTCAGCTCCCCCCGCTGCTTCCCAACGGCAACATCTCTCTCCTTCTTTCCTCTCCGTGTTGTTGTTTTTTTTTTTTCTTTGGTAAAGGACCCCATGAGTTAGGTTGGCTCCGGATTCGCTTCCAGCACAAGCGCTCTCTGCCTTTTCCAGTTCCTGGCAGCACTTTTTGAGGCGCAGACCCAGAAACTTTTATTTCCGCTCAGAGCCCCCGTTTCGTCCCCTCCGTTGGCTGGCCGTCTTTTCCCACTAGCGGAGGGACCCTTTCGGTGCGGGTGCTGTGATCTTTATGGGTTGGAGAACGACCTGAGACTCCTTAGATGCGCCTCCTTTCTCTCTACCGTGACAAGTTTTTTCTAAAAGGGGAGGTCGTCTTTTTTCTTCCGCCGTTGTTTCATGTAGGTAGCTCGATTTCCTGCTTTTACTGCGACAGGTTCGAGTCCTTTCTCTTCCTCCTCCGCTCGTGATGCCTTTTTTCGCCACGGCTTTTTTTTTATGTGACAGGAGCCGTGCCCTTTCGACCCTCCCCTTCTTCTTCTTGTCGGCACGCCAGGCGCTTCCCCTGTGCCAAGGGTTTTCCTCTGACGATTGGAAGCGTCTTATTCGTGCACAGTTAACCTTCCTCCCATGCTTCGTTTGGTTCTCCTCACATTGATTTTTGGGATAAGCCCACCTTCCCTTTTTTCCGGAGTTTTTCTTCCTCTCGTCCCTGTCTTCTTCCCTCTTTTTCAGAGTTTTTTTCTTTTTTCCTGTTGTAGGAAGTTTGTAGGATTTGGCGCTGATTTTCCCCCGAGATCGAGCAAGCATTCCAAAACATAGAGATTATAGAGTTGCTCACCGTTGACCTCTCTTAGTTTGAGAAGGCTTTCTCCTTTCGTATCTCGGGGGAATTTTTTTTCTTGGTTAGAGAGAAGGATTCGAACCCTTGCCAGAGGCGGTCGGCCCGAGTAACTTCGCCGATCTCGGACTGTTTCTCTTCCCCCCTTTCTCCTTAGTCGCTTCCCGAGCGCATAGACCGTTCCTTTCTGCTTGGTGAGAGAAGTCCTTCCGATTGGTCCTCCCTTCACCGCCAGGGCTCTTGTCGCTACGCGGCGGGTCCTCGAAGTTGGCATCTCCTTTCGGACTTTCGCAGGGACTATTCTTTCGTCCACGGATTAAGAAATTTCTGCCCCAGGATCCTTCCGGAGATCTTCTCTCCTCCTTCCACTAGACTTATCCCCCTCAAGACCTGCGCTTGCTGTCGGCAGCAAGGACTGGAGACCCCCGCCCCGCCCCTTGTTGTTTTTTTCCCCCTGCCGAAAGATCCCCGTGGTTAGAAGCGACTTCTGCGCGTACACTCTCGCTACTTTTTTCTTTTTTCTTTTTGATGTTTCCCCCCCCCCCGCTGCGTCGAGCGCCTTTTTTTTCCTCCCCCTTCGAAAATAATTTTTGCGAAAGTTGTAGAGCCTTAGAAAATTTACACCTCCCCTAGGGTTCAGAATTCCCATCCCCTGAATGTTCACTTTGACCCTTCCTTTTAAGGAACGGACCTTTCCCTTGGGGAGATGTCTCTTTCCGCTTTCCCGTTGAGGCGAGACTTCCCTTGTCCGTAGCGGGATTTCTGTCGAGCTCGATTAGGGTTCAAGGATTCATCAGCTCTCTTTGGTGTCTAAAGGTGAAAGGACTCTTTCTCGGTGCCCCTCTTTTCCCTTCCCCCCAGTCGCGGCGGTCGAGAGCATTTTTCCCCTGGAATCTTAGTAGAGCCTCAGTGGGATTGTATTATTCTTCCTTCCTAGGCGGTCGGCTTTCCCCCTTTTTGCCAGCTGTTTTTCTTGGCTGATGAATAGTCTTCCCCGCGATAAAAGCCGCCGCCGCTTCCTCCTTGCTTCCGTTGGTTTCGTTTTTCCGCGCTGGGAATAGGCATACCTCCTCCCTTTTTCCCAGTGTCCTTGCGGAATATGACCGGCAAGCGTCAAGTAGCCTCCTCGCGGGATCCTTTTTTTTTTTCTTTCCGGTTCCCTACTGCAATTCCCTTTTCTGTTGTAGGTTGTCCCTCTGTCCTGCATGACGGCAGAAATCTGCTGACCTGCGAGGAGGAGACGTGCTGTCCTTTTTCCCCTTTAACCCAGGCCCGAATGTAAATATGTTAGTCACCTGTTTAACTATTGTTATCCCTCCCCTGAAAAGAACGGAGCATTCAGAGGGACGTACAGAACGTTTCACCTGCTCCCCCTGCCCCCAAATTGGTCACCGTCTTTTTTTTTTTTGTCCCCCCCTGCTTCCGCGCGGTCCCCTTCCATCAGAAGTATGGAGGTACTTTCCTTCATGATGGGCGCCTCTTTCTCCAAAATGCTTTTTCCCCCCCTTTTTCTAAAGGAAGGCCCGAGATTTCCTTTCTCTCTTACGAGGTGGCCTTCTTAAGGGATAATGAAACATCCCCTCCTTCCCTAGATCATTAATCTTCCTCTCCTCTTTATTTCCCTTACTCTTCTCGTGAATGTCCCCGTTCCCCCCCTCCAGTGGCTCAAACCGACGTTACTTAAAGTCGGACTCGGAAAGACCGAACATTTTTTCCCTGAAAGCCGAATTTTCCTCCTTGATGACACGAGCATGTGCGTCCTTTTTTCCTTTTCTCCTTATGGTGATGGTGAAGGTAACCCCCTTGAACAGCCTGGGAACGGGAATCCCCTCCAGATATATGAAGGCAATTCCGTCCCTCCTCGATTCTTCGTTACATGTCCTCTCCTTTTTTCTTTTCTTTTCTTTCCCGATTACCCGCCTTGCAGCTCCAGAGTGGAGAGGGCGACCTCTTCTTTTTCCGATGTTTTTCAATTATCCCCTCTTTCCCCTTCCAGTTCTTCCTGATCACCTTCTCTTTCACCCGAAGAGGTAAACGACTTCCCCCCCTTCCTCCAGAAGCAGTTGGGTCTCCCCCCGAGATGATGGAAGCGATTTACAGGCTCAGCCCCCCCCTCTCCATGCCCCCCCAAGTACG
>Ga0179593_1635953_pt1 | contig 12171 bp, 16 predicted proteins | sample CZODoug2_1_08_16_FD_185931 | JGI IMG/M metagenome (GOLD analysis project Ga0179593, IMG submission 185931) | Vadose zone soil fungal communities from Angelo Coast Range Reserve, California, USA - CZODoug2_1_08_16fungal (PacBio error correction) | ecosystem: Environmental > Terrestrial > Soil >... | reverse complement strand
AGACCTCGGATGTGCCCTTTTCCCCTTCCTGAGAGTATCCCCCCCTGTGGTTTGTTTTCCATCACTTTTCGCTTTTTCCTCGTCGTACACATTTTCCCCCCTTTCCCCAGAGAACTTATTAGGGTTCCATGCGAGTAATCCCCCAGCCTTTCGCATCAAAGCTTTTCTATCCCTCTAGCCTGACGTCGTCGATCAGATCGCAAAAACAGCCCACCCTTTTTGCCGTCCCTCTGACAGCGAACCTTTTTTTGGCGAGCCCCTCTCCCAGAGAGCATCTTATCCCGTTGAATGCTATCCAACAGGTTACCAAGCGCCCTGAGGACTTGCTTCCCGGAAACACTTCACTGGAGTCGTTGAGCATCCAATCTTCCCTCCTCTCCATAGTCCTCCTAAACCAAAATAGTCTTCCATACATTTTGGTTGTTTGCTGCGAAAACGCTTGTTTATCTTGATGATTTTATTCCCCATCTTTTCCCCCCCCAAATATAACTATTTTATTTTTTCTTTTGAGTTTCATGGCATCCACCTTTCATTTTATCTCTCTTTCTTTTCCCTTCCTGGTGGTTTTTTTCTATCAACCGAGTCCAATGGCTCTTCCCCCCTTAAAATCAGTTTAGCTAGCGGAAACCATCATTGATTTTTTTCCATCCTGAATTGTTCCTTTTAAACGATCTTTTTTTCACCCAAATTCCTTTTTATCTTTGTTTTTCTTCCCTTTTCCCCCGATGGCGAATTTCTCAAGACTTTGAAAGGGATCCCACTCTCCAGTAATGATAAGCTAAGGCCGTTCCGAGGATCCGGACAATTCCTTTTTGTACCGCGAATTTTTTTCTTCCCTCACTTGGAGGCAGATCTTTCGCTCAATTCAATGGCTTGTTTTTTTCTGGAGGGCGCCTTCTTGTCAATATGGGCTTTTTTGCGACTTCGTCGTACACCTCTTTCTCTAAAGGTCTCTTTTGTGTCAAGCCATCTCATTCCTCTACAAAACCTCCTCGTTAAGTTAAGATTTACTTTCCCCAAGAGTGTTCCTGCTTTTAGTCCGGAAATCTAGACAAAGGCCGAGCCAGTGATTCCCTTTTTCTTTTTCCCGAATATCATCCAGCTTGCCTTTTTATCTTGCCAAAATGCGCTTTTATCTTCCCCGGTCCGGCGCTTTCCGGATTTAACTCCGATTAAGCATAACTTCCCTTTTCTTTCTCCCCCTTACCTCACTGTCATCTTCTCTCCACATCCTTTATAAAGGCTTTCCTCTCTATGCTGGAGTTTCTCCCTCTTATTCCCGTCTCTTCCGGGAAAACCCCTGGGATTTTCCATTGGGCGGCTTTCTTTTTCAAGACTGCTTTTTTCCCAACAGTTGGCTTTTTCAGCTGATTTTTTCTCTCCAAGATTCCGATGTGTTCCTCTTTTCTGCATCTTCATTTTTTCCGGAAGACTTCTACTAAGATGTTTCCTGGGGGTTTCCCCCATGAGTGTCTTTCCGTGTTTGCGGAAGTCTTTGACTTTTTCCCCGTTTATCTCCTGGGATTCCTCGTTCCTTTCCCCCCAGAAGGAGATCTCCCCGGTCGAAACTCTTTCCCTCCTGCAAAATCTTTCTGGTAAGATGCCAAACTCTCCTTTTTCTTTTTTTCAGTATGGATTCGTTTCCCAAATTTCGGAGTCCTTCAAAAATGTTTTCTGGAAGATGGATCTGTTTGACTTTCCCAAGTTATCAAGTCTTCGTGTGTTTCTTAATCGCAACCCGTACTTTCAACCCTGAATGTTGATAGCGTGCGTCAGCCTTGTCCCGCTCTCCCGGAGGTTTTCTTTTTTTTAATTTCCGGCTTTGAGGTGTCAGATGCGAGTATTCCCTCAAGAAAAGCATTCCTTAACTTTTTTTCTAAGCTTTCCCCACCCGCTTGGGAAGCTTCGTGCAGGGCCTGCCCCCAAACACATTCCTCTTTTTCTCTCTAGACCCCATTTTCTCTACGACCTCATTCCCCCCTATCCTTGGATTCGCTTCCCCCTTACCCCGGTAACTCCCTCTTTTTTCTCGCCTCTTCCCCTCAAAACCCTTGTATCGCCTTGCCCCCCCATTCCCCCTCTTTTAGCATCGCCGCCATTTTTTTAAGAAGTGGCTGAAACGAGTTTAGACTTTTTCCTGTTAACCCATTTTTTGAATTTCCCCCCCTTACGGCTTCACACCCCCTTTATCTTTACAAGCCTTCGATAAACTCTCTCCGATTCTTTTTTTCTTGCGACCTTTACCCGCGGAAGAGGTTCTACTGACCTTTTTTCCCCCTTAAGCTCTTCCGAACCCCCTCCCCCTCTAGCCCCTCGATTTTCAGTTCGAACCCTCCTTCCCCATCCTTCTCCTCTCAAATTTCCCGTATTCCTGTTTTTTCCTTTCTTTCCATAACCTTCCCTTCGTTCCTTTCCTTGGCTGTCAGGAAAACGTCGCTCAGGTCCGCCTGCCCCTCCCTAGACGCCCTTCCCGCCTGGGAAGTCCCGCTTTGAAGGGGCGTTTCTTTCGTCCTCTCGATCTTTTTATTACCATTTCCTTTCCCACTTCCCGAAGAGGGAGCTGGAGCCGACTGCGTTTTCTCCTTAGATTTCGTTTTCCCCCCTTCCCGCTCCTTTCTTGTAAACCCTTCATGTCCTCCTCGTGTTGATTGCAACCGATTTCCCCTCTCCCCCGCCCGCACTCCGCGCTTCAGCGGGCTCGACTCCCCCTCTGCTCTTTTCTTCGCCTTTTTCTTGCGGCCTTCCCGTTCGGTACAGATGGCCGTGTTTCCCTTCGGACTCTTTCCCGTTTCCTTTTCCGACCCTTTTTTAGATCTTGGTAGTCCTTTTTTTTCTCGTCTCGTCCAACCGGGTCCCCCCCCTCCCCTTCCACTGGTCCTTTCTTCTAGTTCTCTTCCCCCTTTTTTATCTTCCCTTAGGTTTTACTTGTATTCTTTTCCCATATACAACATGGATTGCGCTGTCTCCGATTCCTTGCGCTTTCTATGTTCCTGGTGGAATATGATGATTTTCCCGAACTGGCCTTTCTTTGCTTCCTGCGCCTCCCTCCCCCACTTCCCCTTAGTCCTTCCAACTCTTCCCACGCGACAATTAGTGCACCGTGTCTCCGTTGCTTCCCCCCCTCGACCTCTTTTAAAGCCTCTGTTTTCAAATTCAGCGCTCCCCCGCAAGGTGTTTCCAGGGAAGCTTAGTATGTAAACCTTTGACCGTTTTAACCTTCCCAAGCCTTTCTTTCCTTTCCCCCCCCCCACGCCCTCAGAAGAAACTAGAATCCTCTCCTCTTTTTTTGAACTACCCCCCTTGTTGGTTTTCTCCGCATCCGTCTTTTAGGATTTGGGCCAGTAATTTTGATTGCCCCTACCTCTTCAACGGTCCCATTCATTTCCACAACCACTACTTTTGAGGACCGGCACCCTTCCACTTCCCCCTCTAAGATCCCCCTCCCCCTAACCAATTCGTCGTTTCAACATAGTGATGACCTGCTGTCGATCTTCTCTTCCCTCAGAAAACGGGTACTGCTTTTGCAAAATCGTCCTCGAGGGGGACTTCCCACAGGGCCGGCCGGACTTTTTTTGCCGTAAAACCCTCCACGTCCCATTTTCCTTCCCAGGTTCAAATCTTCCCTCCACCTCCGCCCAACGGACGACAGCAGCGGCTCCCCCCCCCCCCCCCCCCATCTGACCTCCCCCCATTCTGGATAGTGCGAACCCCTCTTTGTGAATCCGACTTCTTGAATAATGGCCCTTTTTTTCCACGCTTATCCTGAACGTTTTCCTTTGACCCCTTCTTGTCATTAGATGCCCCCCAATGAAGTACCTTCGAGATAAAGATATGTGCAATTCCTTACATGTCCCCTCGCTTACATTTGGACTAAAATTTTCCTGGGAGTACGCCATCCTCTCGTGACTCCCTCTATAGTGACCCCTCCATTCATCCCCTTCTGTTTGGATCTTCGTAGGGAGCCCCTTCTTTCATCGGACCACCGAGGACCCCTTCAGTTCCTAGGATTCAAGATTTTTTTCTCTGATAAACCCCCAATCGACTGTTTCAAATCCCTTGTTATTGTCGGTGGACTCCACTAGGTTTGTTTTCTTCTTTCCCTTTTTCTTCGCACCTTCATGGGGCATTTGAGGCTTTAATTCTTTTTTCGTCGTGTAATTCCCCTTTCCTAGCCCTCTCTATTATTTTTCCTCGAGTTTCTCCCCTCTGTTTAAGAATACTGTAGCAGTTATCGATATTGTCCTGTCTCCTTTCCTCCTCCTAGAGGACGCTATTGTACCATGCCCCTTCTAGTGCCTTTCCTTTCCCACAAACCCCCTCTTAAAGTCCTCTGTTCGCAAGGGCTCCAAGACCACGAAGCCCCTTTCCTTGTAGCGACTCCTTTCACGTTTGACTTCTTCCTATAATTACCCCGCTTTTCTTTCCCCCTTCCAAAAGTATACCTTTTTTTTCATAAAAGGAGTACTAGCGTATGATCTTCCCCTACCCGGTAATTTTTTTTATTTCTCGCAAAGATTTCCCTTCACGATTTTCCAATTCCTTTGTCTTCCCTTTTCAGAAGATCAGATCCCCTTCGGCGGACCTGCGCCGCACAATGAGTATATCTTCGGCACTCCAGGATCTTTTTCCAAGAGATTCTTCTCTCAGTTCCCCCTGGGCTTTGTCCTCGGTACAGCTTCTGCCTAGGCGGCCCGAAAACGCCCCATCTTTTTCTTCGTCCCCCTTTTTTGCCCTCCCCCTCTTAGGAGCTCTTTCCTTACCCTTAAAAACTCACAGCAGCCGGTCTTTCCCCTTTTCACACCCTCCCCAGTATTCCCTCCAATTGTTTTCCCCTTTCTCCGCAATCTACCCATCTGTTTTGCACTATACTGAGATCCCTTTGGCTTTGCCCCCCTTCCCATTTCGTCTTCGGGCACTACCCTTGTTCGATCTCTTTTTCCCAGATGCGCTAAATCCGTCTCTCTACAGCTTCGCCAACTCTCTCGAGCCCCCCCCCGTTATCCGTGGTGGCCAAAGAACCGCCTATGTCCCCCCCCCCTCCCTCTTCGGTGACAGACCCAGTATCAACGCTCTTCCCCTTTTTATTTCTTCAGAAGTCCGTCAGTTTTTGAGCTCTTTCACCTTTTTCCGTTCAACCCTTCTTTTAGCTCTTGTCCGCCCCTTCCCTTCTAGGATTCAAGATTTGATTAACTTTTCTGCGAAATATTGTTCCCCCCCGATGACCAGTTCAGTTTGACCTCCACTGGAACTTTCTTTTTTCTCTTCTTTCTGGGCGCAGTTCTACGATGCTCTTTTTTCCTCCAACGGTTTAGCGATGGCTTCTGCAACTTTTTCCGGTCCTCCTTTTGTCTCTTTCTCCAGCGTTTCCTGGTTTTTTCACTGCTAAGTATCACCTTTTGTGCGGACTGCGAGTACCTTGGTGCTATTGAGACATCCTTTCTCCGAGAGCTTTCCGCCTCTCCCCCTCAACAACCTTTTCCTCAAATGCGCCTTCTTTTTCCACACCCCCCCCCCCCTCTGTCGCGAACTTTTTTCCTACATAAGTTCATCCCGTTTTTTTCCCTCTCCCCATTTTCCCCGACCCGTACCTCCCATCCGCGGATTTTTTTTCTCTTAACCCTTTAACGGTCACAGTTTCTCGCTGCTTCGCCCGCTTCGCTTGACTTATGTCCCACCTTTTTCCTCGCTTTCATTTTAGTAAATCTTTTTTCTTTTTATACTACCCCCCCTATTTTTTATTGCCCCTTCTCCCCTTTAATGGCAGACCATTTACATTGGTTCTTATCTTGTTGTTCCCCCTCTCCCCTTGGTACTTTTCCTTATCATGAGTCCACCCCACGTTTTTCGGTAATATCACCTTAGCTCTTGACACCCCCTTCTAAATGTAATCGATTGTTTTCTAGGTTTCTCCCTTTTCTTCTCCGACTGTGACTTCTTCCCCCGATTTCCTTCGGCAGTTTCTCTCCCCTCCAAGCGTACTTTCTTTTTGTTACGCGCAATCCCGGGCGGCCCTCCGATGCCGCTGATGTCGTCGAGCCAAATGGCCAGACCTTGTTGTGTTCTTTTGCGCGTTCCTTTTTTTTTTTTGCGATCTGATTTTCCTGTATCGTATTTTCTGCTGATGGGTTCTTTTGAAGAAACTTTTTTCCTTTTTGCATTTTGCTAAAAATATGCCCCTTTTCCCACGAATGCACCCCTTTCCGACTAGTTTTTTTTTCCCTTTCATCTCGAATCCTCAAGTTCTGGACGCTGGGCTTCCTTTGGATTCATCGGCGAATGCAAAAGATTGTTTTTCTTCTGAAATTCTCCTCTTTTTTTTCAATCTTCCTTCTTCAGAGATCTTTCCCTGCGCTCTTTTTCCCGGCTAATTCTTTTCTGCGTCCCCTCTCCCTCTGATTGAGAAGTTTGCGGCGCTTTTTTTAATTTTTGCTTTTTCGCGTGTTGGTTTTTCCTTTCTAAGTTTCCGCCGAGGATATAAATGTTTTCTTTATCATTCCTCTGTTTCCTTTCTTGGGGTCCCCCCTGCACTCAGGTTTCGTTTTTCTGGCCACCGGATTTTTGGAAGCTTCGATGCTCTGAACGGTTTGTTTTTATCGTTTTTCCTTTTCGGCTTGTTACTTCCCCCTACGACTTTCTTCAGCTTTTTTCTCACGATCCTAATCTCAAAAGCTTTTGGGGGGTTACCTATTCCCTTTCCAGTGCCTCTTCTCTTTTTTCCCCACCCTTTTTTCTGTACCTTTTTTTCGCTGACTTCCCCCCAACGTTTTTCCCTGAGAATGGCTGCCCTCTAAGCCGGACCTTTCCGGCGTTTCTCAAGCAACTTCTTTTCTAAATTTTTTTGTTAGAATTGAGGAAATGCGGGGACCCTAATCATTTGTTTATTTTTTTGCTTTTTCTTAGCAGCCCTTCCTGAATTGGCCGACTGTGACGAACTGCTGCGATGCCCCTCGTAAGTTCTGTTCTGTAACTCTCTTAGTTCTGGTCAAGCCTGACCCCCTTATCACTTCATCAGTTACCTTCCCGATACCTTTCCCAAGACAGTTCCTTACCTGGACGGGAAGTGCAGACAGCGTACTTCTGACTGGAGCTTTAATTTAATAAACTCACCCTTTCAAATCCCCCCCACCGTTCTCCTTCCTTTTATTGTCTCTGGACGTTTGTTTGGGGACACCCCCCTCTTCGCTGAATGGAGGAAGCATGGTAAGCGCTTTTCCCCCCTACTACCTTTCTACGAATTTTAAGCCACCCTTCTCTTACGTTTCAAACGGTTTTTTCCCTCTCCCAATCAACCCCTCTTAGTATTTTTCTTCCTTCAACGTCATTTTTTTACACCTCTGCTAATTACATCCATCCCGTACTTGGGGAACCCCAGCCCTTTTCTTTGTTCCCTTTTTTTCTAGTTCCCCGCCCTTTGTGACTCTTTTCACAAGTACAGCCAAACCGAATTTCTTTTGTCCTGTTCCTTAAGCTCCCTTTTTTTCTTGTTCAAATCGTTCATCCTCATCTGCCCTTTCTTATGTCTTTTCTTATACGACAAGGCCTTAAGGTTTACGGACCTGTTCTCAGTCGATCCGTATGGCTTTCCCGAAGTCCTTCTCGTTGGAGGTCCAGTTAACTAGATGATTTCTCCCCCCTTTTTTTTCGTAGCCGGGACCAAAGCTGGTCTTTCCTTTCTCATTCCTCGGCGACTCACCGACTTTCTCTTGTGCTCATACAAATACCCCTTCCCTGTACGATCTCTCCCTGAGTCTCTCGTCCTTCTGGGTTCCCTGGGGTCTTTTTTCTTCTCCTGGGAACGGCTTTTGCTCCCTTTCTTGCTCGAAATCAATTGACTCCAAACCCCCTGACCCTTTCGCGGTTCCGGACAGCCGATATGTTCTAACGACTTTCTTCCAATTTATTAGCGAGACGTGCGGCCTATGTTGCCCCTCCATTTTTCCCGAGCCTTCCAAGGGTCATCCCCCTTTTTTTTTTTTTCCAAAGCGAAAGCTCCGACCTCAATTTTCCCCCTCCTCCTTTTTTCGAGTATTCCCTTTCTTTCTTTGGGGACTTTCCTCTGGACCACTGAAATACTTTCCTCAAATCCACCTACTGGCATTTTCCACCCCCCCATTTCTCTAATAAAATTTTCCTCACCGCTTTCCGTGCAGAGCTTTTTCAATTGCCTCCCGTTCGAGTCTTCCAATTGCACCTGTTTTTCGTTAACATTCTTCCACGTCAGACCTAACCCCAAACCCTTTCAAGTCCAAGTAGCTGCAAGTTTTCTCCCTTTACAGCGCCCCTGTTTTGTTATGACTCTAAACGTCCCTAACTCGGGCGGAAGTCTCGAAGGCAAACCCCCTGCTGACCACTTGGAACGTGGTCCCGAATTTGACTGTACTTCTTTTGAAAAAGCGTTCCTCCTGAACCTGAAAATCATCTCGACCAGAAACTCCCTTCACAGGGGCATTCGTCACTTTTCGACCCGGAACCTTTTGCTAGTTATTCACGAAAGTCTCGTTCGGGGTCTTTAGTAGTGCATTTAATGGCTCCCACATCTTCTTCCCCCCTTGTGAGCAATTCCCCCAGATCTGACTTCCTCACGTCTCCAATAGTCAGTTCCAACGCTTTTTCTGGGACGTTCCCAACGTAAAATCCCCGATCTTTCCACGCGTTAGAACCCTTTCAATTCTCTTGGTTCCTTGTTCGGGCCTTCGAGCCTCCCCGAATTTAGTTCTGATTTGACCTTGGACCAGTTCTCTCCTCTTCTCCATACTCGGTCTTCTGCCGAGTGGCTCCCTTCTTTCGTCCTCTGGCCCACATGGCCTGTCCCCTCTTTCTTAATTCGATACCCTTTCCCTTAAAAGTCCTCGACCTCTTCACTGGTGACTCCTTCCCCCGTGGTCAGGATCTCAACGCTTAACCCGACCTTCCTTCTCCGTCTGCTGTCCTTACATTCGCGTCCCGCTCGACCCGGGTAATCTTGTCTTTTCTCAAGATCTTTCGTCTTTTTTTGAGAACCTCCGTGACCCTTCTTTCTACTCCATTTCCATCGTAGTCAGTTCCCAACACCCCTCATTTTTCTCTCAGCCTTCTTCTGGACTTCCCCGGGGATTATTAGTACAAAATTTCTTTAGATCCAGTCCTTTCTTCCTACTCGTGCCCAAACTCTTTCTGCGTCCTTTGTCTCAAGATCACTTCCTGTTCCTTCCTCATGCATCTTCATCCCTCCCCCGGTTTTTCTCTTCCCTGTCTTATTTTTGACACTTCACAAAATAGCTGATACCTAACCGTCTTCTTTCCAGTTACAGTATTCTTCCCTTTCTACTCCCCTCCCCCAGCTCCACCGTGCCCCGACCTTCCCCTTCCCCAAACTCACTTTCCTTCTCCCCCCCAATGAACTATTGCGTTTTTTTCCGTCTATTCCTTAGCCTGCGTGTAGTTCTACTCAACCTCCCAGTTCCTCTCAGATCAATTCCCAATTAGGGTCACCCATTTAACTCTCGACCACTCCGCCTCTTCTCTCCTTTCTCTTCTGAGTCTTCCCCGTTCTGGAACCCTGGAAGATCTTAAGTAGGATTTCATACACCGATTTTTCTTTTTCACTCGCATTTCCTCCCCAACTGTGTATTCTTTTAAAATATCCCTCAAGTCTTTCTTACTCAGAGAGTAGTACCTCGGTTTAAAGGATGGTTTGTTTTTTTTCCTGATCCCCTTTCTCCTCGGATCCCTAGAGTACCTTCCTCTGACCTTTTTTTCGCAAATACCATCTTGCAGAGTCTCTCCCGCCCTCAATTTTTATTGAGCTTCATCGAAGATTTCCTTGACTTATAACCCCCCCAGTGCGCCTTCGATTTTTCCTCATAAAGCTCCTGCGAGACTCTCTTTTGTTCAGTATCCTCTTCCATCCACCCCCCCTAGGACTAAATGTACCTTGGTTGACCCTCGCCTTTTTCTGGATATAATAATCCCCCCCCAACTTTTTCCCTCTTTCTCGCATTCCTCTCTATCTTATCTTTTTTCCCTTCTCACGAGTCCAATGGATAAATTTGTAAAAATTGTTTATGATTCTCTTTACGTGGTGCACCTGTTCCTCTTTTCCCTCCTTCTTTTCTGTTTAGCGTCATGGAATTTTCCAGCGATGATCTTCCGGGAGACATTCTCCACCAGTGAGCTCCCCTTGGATTATTTTTTGTTTCCTGCGCCGTTTCCTTTCTTTCAAGGTCTATTCAGATGGTCCCAATTCCTATGTTTTGAAGTCTGTTTTTTCGTGATTGCACTTTTTTGCGACTTTCTCTCGGGCCTCTTTCTCCTCAGTTGTGTCTCCCCTTAATCCTCCCTATGTATGATAAGTGCTTTCCCGCCTTTCCTTTTTGTAAGCCTCTTCCTGACATACTCTTCTCAAGCCCTTATTATTTATTTAAGCCTTCACCAGACTTCTCTTTAACTGAAAATCCGCAGGGGCTCTTCCCTTTCCATACAGTTCCCCCCCTTCCAGTATCATCACTTTTTCCTATGCCCCTTTCTCCGAGCCGCGCTCTTTCTGAGTTCTCCTTCTTACACCCATGCTGGCGACCCTGCATTTCATTCTGTTTTTTTCTTCTCCTACTTCGTCAGTGCCGGTCATCGTCGTTTTTAATTTTCGCCTCTACGTCATACCGTCCCGATAGTTCTTGGGCTTCTTCCTCCTCAGACACTCGTCACCGGAGTTTTTGTTTTGATCCTTTTCTTCACACGGTTTATGTGCGATGCGGGAGCTTATAGGGTACTTCCCTCTCTAGCAAGCGTTCTCCCTTTTTGACGAATAGCACCTCTGGAGGCCTCCCTCCCGGCCATTCTCCTTCCTTAGGTTTCCCTGGTTACAGTCCTTTGGAAAACCAGGGCGTTAAGGGAATCCTGTCTTTTAACACGGACTTCTGAAGAACCCGTAGTGTGTGAAGCTCCCCCAAGTCTTGCCTTTTTTGGAAGGACATTGGCCTAACTTCGGTCCAAGGAAGTGTGCCTTGGCGCAGTACGCTTTTTGAAGACCTTCTCGACCCCTGCTGCGCTTTCTGGATCTAAGCCTCGGAATCTGTGTTCTCCCCCCCACCCCCCCCACCCCCCCCCACCCCCCCCCCCCCCCCCCCCCCCCCCCTTTTTCCGACAATTCACGGATTCAGTGTGCTTTCCCCACCTTTACCTCAAGTTACTTATTATCGACCGGGTTTTTGGTCCACCCCTCCTCCTTCCCATGTTTTCATTTCCTTTCGGTTTTTGGAAGACATCTACTCATTTAGATTTCCTGTTCCCACTTTCTCTTTTGGAATTTAATCATGCTTAAAAGCCACCTCTTTTGCGATTCCTATTTCCCTCGCCTACAATTTTTCCCTGCCCCTCTTTTAGATCACCTTTATTTTTCTTACTTCATTTCGGGTTTGTGGTCTCCCCCCAAATTTTTTGAATGGATATCCATGGTCCCCCACCTACACTCTCTCTGGTTATCATCCCTCACTCGTATAGCGAATTCCTCCTTACCCACTTCTTCTCGATTCACCCATAGAATTCCTTGGCTGGGCGCCTCAGTCTTTTTCCCGATCGATTTCCTTTTCCACCACTAAACCATTCCCTTTCCAGCAATTCTCCTTGACAAGTCGATATCCTTTTCTTCGTGGTCTCCTTGCTCTTCTACCTGTTGTGAATCACCCCCCTCCCCGCCTTATCCCTATGGGAGAATAATTTTCGATTGGCTTCCTCTCACCTCCTGCTGGTCACATCGTCTCATGCATCCCTACGGGATTCTCCTTCTATTCCATTCCGACTTCTAAGAACTCCCCAGATTTACTGAAATTTCCTTGACTACACTGTCTTCTTCTTCTGATTATTCTTCGCGCCAATGACGGTGGTCCATTAAGAAGATTGTCTCCTGCGGATTGTACCTTTGGCGACATATTGAGATTGCGGTTCTTTATCTTCTGAATTCCAGGTAAATCCAAAGTTTGCGTCCATTCCTCTTTCTGATTTCCCTCTTCGAAGAGTCCTTTTTTTCTTTCAAGAAGGTCTTTCAAAACAATCCATACAGGTCTTAGCTGGGACTTTGGAAGATGATGGCGGGTTCTGGCGATTGTGGTTCTAGTCACTGGATTGACGGTTCGACCTGTGCCTTTCTGTGCCTTCCACCCCTTCCGATGAGACGAAATCCTTTGCAATTATTCC
>Ga0179593_1272564_pt1 | contig 12171 bp, 17 predicted proteins | sample CZODoug2_1_08_16_FD_185931 | JGI IMG/M metagenome (GOLD analysis project Ga0179593, IMG submission 185931) | Vadose zone soil fungal communities from Angelo Coast Range Reserve, California, USA - CZODoug2_1_08_16fungal (PacBio error correction) | ecosystem: Environmental > Terrestrial > Soil >... | reverse complement strand
CATGGCTCGTAAACCGTTTCAAAGGTCACAAACATCAGAACAACCATAAATCCTTGCCCATGTTTTTATATAAAGTGATGTTCAAAACGAGGTCACGAAGATTCCTCCTGCGTTCGTGAGCTTCCCGAATAATTCTTCCCCTACGGCTTGGACGACGATGGCCCTCCCTGTTGACCGGGCGCCACCCCTGCATCGCGGTTATTGGACCTGGGGTTCCTTGGCGCGACATTTGATTTTTCTACGTGCACGGAATGTTCTTACGAGTTATCCCGCGGGTCCCATTTTTGGCCTCGTTACTTTCCACTCTCGCAAATCAGCAAGGACTCGGCTTTCCCCCTTTTCATAACACTCAACGTGCTCTGGCCTTTGGCCCGCTCGAAACACCAAGTCCCGTACCCTCGTTCTGACTTTATTCCTCCTTATTGATCCAGTGAAAGGTCGCCGGGACCTCACATTCTTTGCTTCTATGAAGTTTGGAAGTGTGATCTTTAGATCCTGTCATGTCCTCTTTGGTCCCCAAGATGTTCCCTCGTTTTTCCAAGGAACCCCCCAAGCCTCTGGTTCCGGCTTGTTGGCATCCAACTCTTTTGTTCACCGCCCATGAAGCTCCCCCTGAGGACTTCAGGGCCTTCGTTTCATTCGCCTTCATTGGTCGGCGGTTTCCACTTCCTGATCATTTCGACCCGGGTGGTTTGCTGGCTTTTTAGAATTCCCCCTTTCCGCCGAACACTTTTTCACCTCGTCCGAAAAACCGATCCCCCCCTCCAAACCAAGAGAGATGTGCTCGCGTCGGTACCCCGGGGAGCTCAGGCTATATTTGCCCTCTTAATTCCTAAATAAGGGCGATTGTTTGTTCGTGTCCCCCTCCTTCCCCCGTAACCTACATAACCTTGGTTCTGGGCCGTGAGCATCATTGGGTACTAACTTCCCCCCCCCCCCATCCTTAGGGGTAAGCGACCACCCCTCCACCGCCCCATCCACTCGCCCTTTCGAACCTTGCTGTCTTCTCCGCGTAAATTTTTAACCAAAGGCCTGGCGACCTTGTGTGCTTCGTAGTTCTTTTCAACCATAGGACACATTTTCCCAAGGTGGTCTGATACGGAGACGTCTAAACGTGTCCGACAGCGATTAGGGTCCTTGCCAGGCTAGGACTAAAGGGTTTCATTTGTACTGAAAATGTGGGGCCTAAACCAGAGAGTTGGCTCGCAGTGCTTCGAAGATTGAAATTGCCCCCGGACTTGGGTTTCCGGCGCCCCTCCCACAACCCCCACCCTCTACGATCCCGGCCCCCTGCCCCGCCCCCTTTAGCTCCCCTCAAGTGGCGTCTGTTTCGATCCCCCTCCTGACATAAGGGTGTCCAGTTTGGTTGAGGTACTATTCTTCCTCTTCCCCTCTCGCACAAACTATCTTTGAGGGTTCCCCCTGTGTTGACCTTGGCACTATGGCTCGAAGATCCTCCCTCCTCCTCTGTTTTTTTTTTCGGTTCGACTCTCTTCTTTCCAGATGGCCCCCGATTGCCAGGTGCAAACTTTCCTTCCAGTCTTATTTATGGACGACATATTGGTCCTTCTAATATGCTCCAACTGGTCCCTTGTTTCTCCCCTTTGCATACAAACTTTCTACGTTTTAGGGCGTATAGTCGCTTTTTTTTGTTAAAATCGTCCTTCCAAAATGATTTGTTTTCCCTTTTTCCTCTACTATGTTAGTCTCCCACCCCCATTTGCTACTGCCAGAAACCCCTTCCTTCATGGACAGGGCATGGCGGTTTCCGGCGCGCTGTAGGTTACCCGTGTCCTCGAGTCCCTTCCTTTTGTCACCCCTTTTTTTTCCCCCTCGGTCCCCCCCTTCCTGATTTTTTTCAACTAAGTAGCCCCAATGAGGGTGCTTTAAAGCCCTTGCTCCTTACCCCGCGATTTCCTCCTTTTCTTCCGACGGCGTACGCACTAGCCTCGTTGTTTGTTCCTTTTTTGTACGTGGGCTCTGTTTTTTTCCGAATTTTTTCTTGTCAACCCCTCCATTCTACCACGCAAAAAGCCTGGTTAGGTATCCCTGACTTGGTACCCTTGGTCTCCCCAATGAATCCTGGGAAAAAAATGGTCTCGCTTCCTTCTTTTTTGCGGTGTCATTTTTGCTTCATACGGAGTTTTGTGGCGCGTTCGAACCCGTGGTTTCGGCTCTTTCAAGTTCTTAAGTAGTTTCGGGCTTCCTGCCCTGCTTTCCCGCTCTTTTAAAACGAGGTGCAACTTCCCTCTTTCCCCCCCGGGTTTGCTCTTTACGGTTTTCCCCCGGCCGGGTGGGCCTACCCCCTTTTTTTTGTAACAAAAATAGCCATACTTCACTTCTCCGCCTTCCCTTTCGCGGGCGTAAGCCCTTTTTGCCCCAATTTTCTTGTTCCCAGCAAATCCTTTGAACTTTCCCCGGGATTCCTCTCTAGCTTTGCGTTCCGTCCCCCGCGTCTGTCTTTTCTATTTTGCACGGTCCTCTTTTTTTGATCACTTTCTTCACCAACCCCGCATTTTTTTAGCCCGAACCAGGCTTGCTTCCCAATTTTTCACCCTTCCCCCATGTCGTTCGGACTTCAGGCCCGTCGCGTCCCTACCTCTGCCTGTCAGGTACACTTCTTCGGTCGTCCCTAGTGCGAGCTAACATTTTTGTATTATTTTGTTCTGCCTTTCCCTTTTTCCGGTTTAGGGTTTTTCCATTTCCTATTCTTCCCTTCTAGCCACCAAATACCTTTAGACTCCTTTCCGTTCGCTCCGGACCCCATCCCCCCCCGGTCCACCAGGTTCCTTTGTCTTAAACCTCTTGGGCCCCCCACGGGCTTTACTGGTGCCCGGCAAGAACCGTCCCCTCCGTTTGCGTCCCGCGACCCCCACTTCCCTTTTCCCCCAATAACGACTTTTCGACGATGTCGCAAAATCGACCCGCCATTTTTTTCCGGCCTCTTTTCGATCGTCCGATTGTGACGAGTCTCTCAAAATCATGCTTCGTTTCTGGGCGGGCTGGACTCTTCCCTTGATACCAAGTTCTTCGATGGCTTCGCTCCCTCCCAGGCGGGCGGGTCCCCTCGGTGCACGGTCCAACAGCCCCTCCTTTGGCCGGTATGATGCTGTAGGCCAGGGTAGGTTCCCTTCCCCCTATGCCCCTCCCAATTTTGGAGGATCCCAACGCATTTTTCCCACCGACCGACTTTCCCATCGCTTCCCCAGTGGCGCCATCCTTTCACCCCTCACCCACGCTTTCGCCCCGTTCTCCTTCGACCGTGCTATCCATCCGTTCTCCCGGGGTGCGAGCAACCGGATTCCATCTACTGCTTTTTCTGCTCCGTCCATGCTTCTTTTCTTTCTTTTCCTCCCCTGGGTTCCCCCGATTTTAGTTATTTCTGACCCTGTTCTCCCCAAAGCAAGTCTTTAGCATCGGCGTGGGCACGTTCCTCAGAACCCCCGGTTAGTTGCCGAGCATCTCTATTACGGCCCCCACACTTTTCTTCTTCCCCCGTCCCCCACCCATCTGAGTAAACCCCAGCCCCCAGATCCTTCCGTGCATTTTGCCGTGCTGGCTGAGTTACCCCCCCATTCCTGGCTTATTTGAGGACCCAATTCCTTATCTTTTTACCTTCGAGACTTCCTCTTCTTTTTCGCTTATTGCCCCCGCGCCTCCTTCTTCCAGGTTGTTCGCTGTACGTTTAGACGCTCGCTTCCCCCCTTTCCTTCCCAGTCTTTTCCCTTGATGGACCCCCTTTGGAACTACGCCCCACGTCCCCTTTATGCCTGCTGTTCCTTTTCGCGGCCGGTCCCCCAAGTTCAAGGGCCGTGGGAGGTCCCCATCCTTCCAATTTCAACTGACGGGAAGAGATCGAGGTTTTTTCTCCTATGCCGGCTTTCTGGAGTTAGGTGCGGGTAAGGTCTTGACTGGTCTATCTGTGCTTTTTGCGGGCAGATTTTTCTTTTTTCCTGCCCCCCTATTCTCGACCGTTGGCCACTTTTCCCCTAGCCCCCCTCCGCAAGGTTTTTTTTTCCCCCAAGTGCTTTTCCGCGATCTTGAGTGGCGGTTCTCCATGGCTTACGACCCTCACTTTTTCTTGCCCCGTTCTCGCATGCCCCCTTTCCCCCAAGGTCCAGATTTCATGCTTTGATGGCTTCGTTTCTAAAACCCCCTTGCCTGCGTTTCCCGTTTTTTTCGCCCACAATTCCCGGTCTTTTCATCTTTTCTCAGGCAATTTTTATCATGGCCGGCCCCGCGTAGGGATGTTTTGACGGTGTCCCCCCTGCGAGTTTGTTTTTTGTGGGAACAAACTTTAATTTTTTTCCTGACACTTCCGCCCCCGGGGGATTCTTTATGAGATTACACGTGTTTTATTGGCGCAGTCCTTACGGAGCCCTGACCCCCCCCAAACGTTATTCATTTCTGGGTCCCCCCGTTTTTTCCCAGCTTTTAATAAAAGACTTTCGCCCCACCTCCCCGCTGCAGTGGACTAACCCGCTCACCCCCCCCGCTCCTGGTTAGATGCGTATGCTTCCTGGCACGAATGTGCCCGATGCCTCTTAAAAACCATAACCTTGTACCGCGCATGCCTTCCCACTTTCCCCCTTGGTGAACCAACCTTTGTACCACCCCCCCTCTTCAAGGGCCCCTTTTTCCCTCTCGCAACCACCTATGGTTTCCGTGTCCATCAGTAAACCTCGTCTGCTCTGTATGGCCAAAGCCCCCCACCGCTCCCATTGTCAGGCTTTTATCTCATTGGATGGACCCACCGTAAAGGTCCATGGAAGGTTCTTAGCCCCGAAACTTTTTCCTAATTTCTTAATTTGCTCTTTCTCCGATGGCAAAAAATACCTAGTAAAGTGGCGGATCCGGCGCAAAAGGGACGCGCCGTCCTCAAATCACGGTGGCTGCAGAGAGAGGTTTTTTACTCTCTCAGGGTGTTTTTGTTGAGTCCTTTCCTTCTAGGCGATTTTTGCGTTCTTTACATTGTCCTCTGCCCCCTTGTAAAGAGTTGTTGTCACAATTTCGCGTTCTGAGAAGAATCCTGCAGAAGAGATTCGGCCGTCCCATTTTACTTTTCAGCACCTTCCCTGCCTTTTTCTTTCTTACGTTTTTTTTTGCCCCATACCCTTTGGGCACCCCCCTGACATGGACCCCTTGGGGAGTTGTGTCTTTTTCTACCATTCCTCTCGTTATGGACCCCTTTCCCCCAATTCACCCATCCGGTTTTTTTCTTTTCCCATGACGGTACCTTTTCCCCCAGATGGATTTCCAATGGTTTTCCCCCCAAGTCCCGGAACCACACTCAATCGCGAGTAACCTTTTTCCTCGTGTGTGTTTATAGCACTCACCTGTCCTTTGGCACCTGGCTTCTTGCCCCCATTTCAACCCGTCGTCCCTTTTTTTTGGTTTGACTTTTTGGATTCTTTACCGTGGCAGCGCGTGGTTGTGTTGTCTTCCAGTTTCCTTTTGAGGAAGTTGTGGTTCCATTCGAAATTTTGTTCGTAAGACGGGTTGGTGGCGTTTTTCTTTTTCTCCCCTTACTTCGACATTTCGAACCACCCCAATTTACTCCTACCTGAATACCAATTTTCTATTCTTTACGTCCACAAACTCTTTTTTCTTCCCGTTCCCCACCCCCTTTACCTTGTCTGAATGCTCCCCCTGTAGGCGTAGAAACAACTTCGTTAGGCTCTGCGGACCTGCAATTGTGCCACAAACCTTCTCCTGTCTTTTTTTTTTTCTCAAAACGCAGCCCTAGAAACCGTCCCCCCCCCAAACCTCATTCCCATTTTTTTTGCTTCGTGTCTTTGCATTTTTGCCGAAAAAGTGGTCGTCGTCTCTTCTCTCCCCCGCAATTTTCCCTTTGGCCAGAGATTCGTTTGCTGCTTTCGGCCTCTTTCCTGGTCCCCCTGACAAGGCCACATTTCGGCGTCCCATCCGTTATCACCTGTCAAGCTTCAATCCCGCCGAGACCCCTAGCCGGCTTGGACACCTCCTCAGCCGTCCCAAACGCCGTCTCGAGTACCCAAAAATAACGAGCTTTTCTTTTTGGTCATTTCTGGGACTTTAACGGGCGTCCCAACACCTTCCCTCAAGGTTTCCCGCCTTCTGCGTTTCCCTGAACTCACCATCTCCTAACCCCGGAGACGAAATCCCCATTTTCACCACTCTTCTTCTCGATTGTCCTTTTTACATTTACAGTTGGGGTGGCTTTGTTTGATGCGAGGCTTGGTCTCTCTCTTTTCCCTTCCCCGTTTGTCTGTCCCCACCCTTCTCCTGGACGACTTTTTCTTTGCTTGATTGCGCTGGTTCCCCTGAGCAACGAGACTACTGAGGTGATCCTGTGCCCTGATCCTCCGGGGATTGGTCCCTCTTCCCCCGCCACGTCTTCCTTGGAACCCCTTTCGTTACCGCCACATTCATTCACAGACTGCTGCCTATGATTTTTTTGTTTTTGTTTTCTCTCTCCCTGGTATCTTTTTAATGGATTTTTTCCCAGTTTTTATTGTTTGCCCTTTCCGTATCGAGCGGGAATCCTCATTCCCCCCCCGTTGTTGCGGGGTTGGTGGTTTCACGTTCTGAGTTTCCCCCCTCCACCCACAAAGCCGCGGCTTCTACTTTTCTTGGCGATCCAGTTTTTCTCTACTTCCGACACCAAACCCCTATACTTGCCCCCTGCGGATTGGCCCTCTACTTGATTTTCTCTCCCCCTTTCCCGTCTGGGCCTGAAACAGCCTTTTCATTTTTAACCCAGGGACGGCTGTCTACCCCCACGATTAAAGGAGGCCTTTAGAACTGTTCGAAGGGGACGATTTCTTTGTGTCAGTTGTTTTGTTCTGATGTTATTTTCTGCGCACGAGCTTGTTGTGTTGTCCCTCGCTGGGGGGTCGCCCCCCCCGTCGTCTTTTTCCCTGAGGTGGATGTTGGACTTCCAGTTCTTTTACCCTTTTCGTAGACAAGCGTTAACCACTTGGCCATTCTTACCCTTTCCCCCTCACGCTGAGGCTGTTGGACACCTGTCAGGCGGGCTGTGGTTCTGAGAAGTGAATGACCAATTGTCTCCCCGTCTCTCATCGGCCCCCCCCTCCTCAACTAAGGCCATTTTTCCTCTCGTCAGTACAACCTTGCCCGGTCGGGATCACATTTTCCCCCCTTCGTTTTTTGTCTGCTTCTTTTTCCCTTGTTCCGACCCAACATCTTCGTACCCGTCGGGAACTTTGGCGTCTTTTTTCTTAGAGGTATCTGACCCCTTTTTTTGGGTTGGTAACCATGCTTGTTTTGACATTTTCCGTTTTGGGACCCCCCTCTTGCTCCCCTTTACCCCCCTTTGGGGTTTTCTTTGGTTTCTTTGTTCTCTTTCCCCCCCCCAATTCGGCGTATTTTCGCAATTTCTGTCTTTTGTTGGATGGCGATTTCCCTGTGCCGACCCTCCCCCCTGTTTCCCACGGTTGCCCCCAAAAATCCTCCAAAATCCCTTTTTTAGTCTCTTTCCCGTGTTCGACCATTGTTTTCCCGAAGATCAGAGGCTTGGCACGTTGAATCTCGCCCGACCATAATTTCAGCAAAACCCTCGACCTTCTTCTGTTCAGGTCTCTTTGCATCTTGTTGCCTGGGCGTCTCTGTGGTTTTTTTGGGTTTGACTTGGCGTGGTTCTCCCCTACAGTGAGTTCTTGTTAAGGCATCATTTTTCGCGTACATGGTTCCCTTTCTTCCCTGACCCGCCCTGATTCTGCCCCCTCACATGGAGGAACGCGGTTTCTGTAAACTCTTGCACCTCCATTTCACATTCGGACCCTTTTTTTTCCCCCCCTTTTTTTACGCCTTGCCCGCTTTTGAACCCTCCCAGACCCTCGCTGCGGGTGATGTTCGCACCCTCCGGTTCTTGCCCTCTGGGGAAGCCCTCTGTTCTCTTTTGATTGCCGTTGACTTTGCAATGTTGCCAGCTTATTCCTCCCGTGTGGTCGGGCCTCCGGCACGAGAAACGCCCTCTCCTGACCAGTTGTTCCGGGCGCACATCCTTTGTTTCCAAAACTTAAGATCTGGCTGCGGCTGCCCAGTCCCATCTGGTTTATCTCTTCATTGTGCTCGTCTTCTCTTGCATTCCTGATAAGGCCCGTCTGCTGGTTCCCCCCGGAACTTCGTACGACTTTTTGAGAATTGTCCCCCTTCCCCCCCCCCTCCTAACAAAAACGATTCCCGAATTTTTGATTGTTTGGCGCCGCGGTAGGCCTCCTTTTTTTTTCTCCTTCTTTTTGCTTTTAAGAATCCTTTGCGCTTTTTTTTTTAGCCGTCTTTTTTGTTTTCCCTCTGTGAGTTGTTACCCTCCTCCCCGTGCAGGCTTGTTTCTGTCCAAGGCATAAACCTTGGGTCCAACCCGCGTGCTCCAAACTTGAAACCCCTTTTCCCGCGTCTTTGGCGTTCCCCCTCACCAGGAAGCATGAGTGCCCGGACAAGGATACCCTCCGGCAAGGTTTTTAAGACAAAACCGCCGTCTCCCGTCAGCCCCCACAAATCCCCCCCACACCACCGACCCGCCCCCTATCCCCCCCCCCCCCCCCATACCACCCCACAGCCCACCCCCCCCCCCCCCAAAGGAGCTCGGACGGACATTGGTCACACCACAACAGTCCTTGGCATGTGCCGATCATTAACGGGGCTAACTCATTTCCAACGGAAGGGCCGCCGTTCTGTTTTAACCTGAAGACTGCCGCGATTTAATTTACAGTCGCACATACGGGCACCCCGTGGAGGATCTTATCATTTTTGCCACATGTTCGCCATCTTCCCCCTTTATGAAAGGGCCCGGTGGAAATTGATTGGTGTGCCACAGTGCCCTCACCCTAAGCTTTACTCTCTTTTACTCACAAAGGGTAGCGCGGCTACCATGAGATTTTTTTTAGAGCACATCTTTGTTGTTTTTTTTTTTTGTATGGTGAGATGATTATCTCTCCCTCTTGCCAGATTGGCCCCCAGTTCCAGCCCGCGCCACCTTCAGGATTTGTTTGCGGCACTATTGGCCCCCTCGATAGCCGTCCCCAACGGTTCGTATTGTTCGTCCCCTCGCCTCGCTTCGCTTCGCCGGGGCTTGTGATCGAGTGCAATCCGTCAGGCACCCTTTTGTGATGTTTTTTCCCCCGTCAACTTCTCCCTCTGTTTAGCACCCCTTTTGTTCTTCATGCCTAAGTATTTGGCATGCCCAAGCCGGTCAGGACCGCGCCGCTGTCGTACAGTTTATGAGCGCCCCATTCCCTTTTTTCACATCCTTTTCCACGTCGATGTTACCACTTTCCCCCCGTGCACCACATCCCTTGCTACATCCTGTCCTTCCTTTACATTCCAAGATGCGCCGACTCGCATGCAAACACCTTCGCCGTTCGGGTTTGTTTGTTTCTTCTTGATGTGTTTGCGCCATTTTCCTTGTAAGACCTTTGAAACCCCCCAGCATTTGGTCCCGTTTGATCAGCATTCGGCGTTTTTTACCTGATTTTCCCCCCACATCATGTCCTTCGGCATGCAGGCAATTTTTGCTTCCATTTTCTTTTTTCCTCCCCGGAAACAGTTGCTTTTCGTTTCCCCGTGTCGGCGGGCTTCCAATTCTTCTCCCCCCATCCTCCACACTATCCTTACCCCATGGCGTCCGGCCCCTGTGCCTTGCTCAAGGACCATGAGATCTCCGTTTTTTTTCTTGCTGGTTTTCTCCGCGTTAACGCCCGCGACCCTTTCTCTTGTTTAATGATTCATCCCGTCTCTTGCGCTTTTTATTTTATTTCCTTATGTTCTGTCGAGCCCCATGCCTATGATCCCCCATTTAACCAACCCCTCCCCTCCCCACCGCGGTTGGGCCATTGTCTTTTTTTTTTTTTTTACCCCACGATTTTTATGGGTCATTCTTTCTTCGGTCCTCTTTGTCCCTTTCGGTCGGTCTTCCGGGAGAAGGCTAAATGATATTTTTTCCCTTTCTTCTGTTCCTTTAGTGTTCTGGGTCTAGGAAATCGAACTGTGACCCTCAATTCCTCCCCCACTAGGCAGTCGTAAATAATTTTCGGCGGCTCTGTTACCCCCCACTCACGTCTTTTTCCCCCCCCACCATTGGTCGGACCAACAGGAGGGGGCCCCCCCGGAAACTTTCTTCCTCCCGAAACCGTTGCGTACCTCCCCAGTTTGCTCGCATCCCTCCCAAGCCTAAGTTTCGAAGCCTTGGCACATTGCCCGTTTTTTTCGGGAACCCGACTTTCTGTTCAAGCCCCCACTTGATTCGTGCACCCATCTTGCTCTTTCTCTTTGTCTTCGCCTCAAACACCCTCGTGTGCTGGGCGCGACTGATCCAAGCGATGGTCCTGGCTAGAGTTAGACGTCGCTCGTGTGTCTTTACACGGGAACACCATCTAGCCGTTGTTTTCTTTACTTTCTACCCTTTTATGTGACTTTTTTTTTTCATCTTTTTCTTCGTTTCTGTTTGAAGCACTTTTCCGGCAAGTGCGCGGCTTGCCCCTTTTCCCCAAGGACGTGCTCGAACAGTATCTTCCCCCCCCCCTCCCCTTTCAGACGAACGTTTTTCCCCTCTCCCAACCCGTTCCTCCATCTACAACCCGCCGAATCTCCCCCCCTGGCCACTCTCTTCGGAACGTTTCGTTATTATTCCCGTCTCGGGTTGGTACTCCCTTGAATTTTATGCTGCTTTTTACTGTTTTTTGCGGCTTCTCCCCCTCCTCTTTCATTCTGGGATTTCGCCCTTTTTTTCCCGCTTTCGAATTCAAACCCATCGCAACCCCCCCTTTTCTCCCCAATTGCCCCACGCCTGGCCGAGGCTCTTCTTCCCACTCGTAACCACACCCAGTCCTCCCACTGGTTCCCAAATCTCCATATCTCTATATGCCCCCCGTACGGATGCCGCCACAAACCTTTTATCGGAACCCCCCCTATTTCCCCCTGGCGGTCGAGCACTTGACCACCTTCTGTGACCGAGTGTTTTTAAATATTTGTTCGGCCCTGGACAACGGTCTCTTTTATTTTAATCTATATTCCTCTTAGACTTCTGCTTCCCCAGGTTGCAACAATACCTCCCGAATAGATATGGTTTTCGTTCCTTCAGTTCCTTTTCTGGCCCGTTCTCTCTCCCCCCCTTGCGCTGCTGCTGGTGAACCGCTGCGCCCTCCTACTCCCACTGTTCTTTCGGCCGACTCTTTTCTTGCCCTTTCCTCACCTTTCGCGGAATTCTTACCCCCCGGCCCGTGGAGGTTCTTGGCTCACTTTTTTTCACTTCCCGTCATCCCTTGATTCCCGGAGGTTTTGTTCTTGACCCCGATCTAATTACTGATTTTGCCCTGTGTCAGTCTGTGGTCCTTGTTCTTCGCCTTCGGCTTAGGTTGCTGCTGTTTTTCCCTTACGCCGCTGATTGGCCCTTTCCCCTATGTTAGTGACGCCTATTTTTTTTCTGTTGGCAATTTCTTTTTCCCGAGGTTCTCCAGATTGCACGTTACCCCGCTTCCTTTTTTTTGTTTAGCTAATTTGGCTGATCTTCGACGACCACCCTTTCGTTCAAGCGCAATCCTTTCCTGGGAAAATTGTTTTTCATTATTGGTGCTCGGTCGGCGGGCGACCCAACAGGGCCTGAGTTTGCTTCTGCCCCCACAATCCGGGTCTCGTTTTAGTCCTCCCCCCCTCCCCACTTCCCTTTTGTTCGCCTCCGTCCCTTTTGTTTTACGCCCCACCTGTTGATGTTTTGTGCGTCCCCAAATGTCTTTTTTTTTTTGAACTCAAGCCACATTGGTTTTAGTTGACAGAAGACCCCTTGTTTTTTTGCGGGCCCCCCCTTTCTTTACGGTTTCATTTACCCCAACAAATTAGGTTCCCTTTTGGTGCCACCCGAACCTTCGCCTCTTTTCACATTAAACATTCCTTCCCCTTGGTTTTTCCGTCCCCTCCCCCGTTCAACACCCCCCCTCGTCGTTTGTTCCCTCTCTCGTTGCCCATTTGCTTTTTTGGGCCTTTGGGCAGGTACATCCCACCCTCTGACGATACACCCCGTCTACACCCTGGTATCAGGGTCCCCTTCAACGTTCCCTTCTTTATCCCTTTTTTTTGAAAGTTTGACCCCCCCTTTTCACTCTTGCTGGTTCCACCAGCAAACCATGTCCGGGGTGCCCTTTTCACACGGGATTACCCCCTCTAGAGTTTTCCACC
>Ga0179593_1739903_pt1 | contig 12172 bp, 16 predicted proteins | sample CZODoug2_1_08_16_FD_185931 | JGI IMG/M metagenome (GOLD analysis project Ga0179593, IMG submission 185931) | Vadose zone soil fungal communities from Angelo Coast Range Reserve, California, USA - CZODoug2_1_08_16fungal (PacBio error correction) | ecosystem: Environmental > Terrestrial > Soil >... | reverse complement strand
GCTGAATTGGCGATGCCCGGGCAGCGTTCCCTCTTCCCTTGCGCCAAGGCTCCCCTTTTTGTCCTTCGTCGCTTTTTTTTTCATCCCCTTTCTTCCATCGACACCTTGATCGACTCGTGCGCAGATATGATTACCCCCCCCCTTTTTTCCCCCCACAACCCCCCCCCCTTTTTATCATGCCGACTTCTCTGTTTTTTTTCTCAATAGCGCCCTCTATTTTCCATTCCTGTGGTTGGTCGCCGTTTAGACATTTCTCCCGCCTTCTGCAATGTGTTCTTCTCCAATGTCCTGCCGAACCCTTTTGGAAACTCCCCCTCTTCTTTCCGCTAGAGGGAACGAATGCTCTCCTATTTTCCTTTCTCCTTTCGACGTGATATACACCTTTTCTTCCTTTCTTTCTTTCAGTGTTGACCGCCTTTTCCTTTGCATCGACGCGCCTTGGGGGCCCCCTCCCCAAGCTTGCCGATAGGATACCTTCCCCCCCCCTTTTAGAGGAGCCGCCATGACTTCGCAGGACGCCTCTCCACGCGTGTATGCTGATTGACGTTTTTTTTCCAATCGGGTCCCCGAATCCCGCAAGGCACTTATGCTCTGGTTGGGGACCCTCGTTCGGGGTTTTTCTCTTTTTTAACGAGGCTGTTTTCTCGAATCCTGACGGACTGGTCCCCCTAAATTTAGATCGCCTTTCCTCCTTTCTGGAGAGCGCTTGCACTCTGTCCCATGGGATCAGACGCTCCGTTCCCTTTTTTGTGCGCGTTCCTTTCAGACGCTGGAGGCCTCCCTTGGATAGCTTGCAGCGCCCCCCCCAAAAGAGAAGTTTTTCTCTTGTCCTAGACCCTCCCGGTTCTCCCGCGCGCGCCACCCTTTCCTTTTCGTGTTAAACCTGCCAGTTTCTTCGTAGTGCGATTCGTTCCCTGGAATTCCCTCCACCCCCTTTCTGGCGGAGCATTGCTGGAGGGCCTTGCGTCGTGCCTCCTGCCGGTCCCCTCAGCGCAGTCGCTCCTTTGCGATGTTTGGCGGCACGTTTTCCCCATTTTTCTCTTTCACTGCCTCCGAGATTTTTTTTGCACAACCCATCCGGCTTTTGAAGTCTTTTCTTTCGCTTCCTTGCTTGGGCGGCCTTCAGTCCTCAAAGGCGTGACGCTTTGCTTTTAACGATCCAGCCTATTCCATTTTTCTTCCTTTTCGGAGACTAGACCATGACGACGATGTTGGCTTTCAATTCCCCTTCCCCTATGCCCTTCCTTCTGTCCAGAAAAGCCCGTCCTTGAATCCCCTCCTTTTGAAGCGCGGCTTTCTCTCTTTTTAGTCCTTCTTTTTCCCCCCCCTTTTCCACAAGAGTCGCGCCCCCTTTTCGTGCAGCGTTTATGTCCTCTTCTCTTCTCCCATATCAGGAACGCTCCGTCTCCACAACGTCTCTTTCTTGTTTGAGTAAAACGGTGGTGCCCCTCCCTGCTGAGAGCCATAATGACCTGTTTTTGTCCTTTCCCGCAGATAACGGTCGCCCCCCCTTTCCTCCCGAGGTTGACTTCGCAAACCCCCCGGGATGAGTGTTCGCCCCTTCTCCTTCTCTACGAATCGTCATTTAGGTTTCCCCCCTTCCCAATAGAGGCGGGCTTGGTCAAATTTCAGAAATCCTCCCCCTCCATAAGGAGGCGTCAAGCCTTTCTTCCTTTTTCCCGAAAGTTCGGAAGTGATGAACTCGCTATTTCCCCTCCAAACACTCATCCTCCGATACCAGTACGTTTTTTCTTAGTTCCTCTCGCCAGACATATGAGGTCCTTCCGCCAGGTTCGATCGCTTCTCGTTTGGACCAGCCTTCTTGGCTTGCGAAGCTAATTTCTTTCGGCCCCTTTCGACTGGGCGGCGATTTTCTTTTTCCCGCGGAAAGTAGAGATCGTCCCCAAAGCAGGACTTCTTTTTCCCCCTCCCCTTCGCCCTCGAGGGAAGTAGCCCCCCCCCTTTTTCTTGACGGTAAGAGAAGGATTGCAATCATTTCTCCGGCGATCTTTCTGAGATCCCCCTTATTCCTGAGAGAGTTTCTTTCTCTCCCCTCCCATAGGAAAGAAGGCAGCTTTTTCTGAAGAACCGTTCCCCTCTTCCCCTCCTTCGATCTGCGTTCTTGGGTTTTCCCCCCCCCCTTTTCGCTTTCGAGCATGAAGAAGTCACGACCCTTCTTTGGTTGTATTAATATCTCTCCAAAATAGTCCAGGGGCGAAATCTCCCCCTCCTGCCATTCACCCTTTTCTTTCACGCAAAATCGGTCTCTAGGAGGCCCTTCTTCTGACCCCCCCCCTCGCCATTCTGCTCCCTAGGTTCATGTGTCGAGCTTCCCTTGCAGAGACTTTCCTCCCACCCCCCTCCCCTTTCCCCACCGTCTGGCGTCGCGTGCTCCCCCTTTTTCATTGCATGCCTTGCAGGGTTTCGAACCTTCGCGGCTCCCCATCCCTCCGAAATTTCCGACCTCTTCCCCCTTCACTGAGAGCTCTGGACTCCTGCGGAAAATTGAGCCCTTCCTTTTCGTCCGGGGTGTTCGGTCGCGCCTCCCCGCGACAGGCCAGTTCATCTCCTTTCAGAAGAACTCAAGGCGTTTTCGGGCAGCGTTATCAGCTTCCCTCCTTCTTTTCAGATAACGCCATTGGTCTTCTCTACGACGATCAGTCCCTTTAGGTCGAGCCCGATAATTTTTCCCTCCTCTTCCTTTCTGCGCCGTCACATCCTCTGTTGGAGCTGGACCCTCCTTTCCCTGTTTTCCGCGTGTCCCCTTCCCTTTTAATCTTCAGACGAAAAGATCTGCTTCTCCCCAATGTCGGTGAACATTGGTCCCTGCTTGAGCTTCCGTTTCGGATGTCTTCCCGCCTGCTTCAATCCGAATTTTTTTTTCGGTCTCGATTTTTTTCGGGTTGCCGTCGGCCCTTTCGTCGTTAGAGCCGGCCCTATCGGCGCTCCTTCTTCGCTAAGACCGTGGTCCTCATCCTCCGTTGTTTTTGAGCGTGATCTTCCCGCCTGTCCTTTGATATGGCGCTTCCTTCTCCAATACTGACGGTAAGGCGGCCCCTTCCCTTCAGCAGAACAAAATCCTTCGGCTTTCCTCGCCGTTTCTCCTAACTGGATGACCTTTCCTTCAGAGATTTTCACCCCCCCTCCCCCATTGTAAGCGGCGCTTCTTTTATCGTAAGCTTTTTTTTTTCCCCCACGAGATGATACATCCCTGTTCCCCTCATCGACTCTTCCCCCCTGACGCCAGCTGAGAGCACAGCCGATCCCCCCTTTCTTCGGGTGGCACCTCGATCTCCCCCTCAGCCGCTGGATGCTTTCCCCTTTTTCCTTGCGCACTTTCGGAACAGGGCCTGTTCTGAAATAATGATAGACTTTTTTTTTTCTGTGCCGGGACCAGAAGCACCCTACTCCTTTCGATTCAGCTTTTCATCCCTTGCACGATTTTTTTCTCGACCTAATTGAGCCAGGCATGCCCTCCGGTCAAGGACGCCCGTCCTCCCACCCCCCAATGGTCAGTCCGCAGGTATACAAATTCCCTTTTCCTTTGTCCGACAAGATGCCCTTCATTCCGGGTCGTCTTGTGGTGGACGCGCGCATTCCGAAGTTCCATATGACTTCTCCGAGAAGCCAACTTTTTAATCCCTATGAGGGAAGGCTCTTTCCCGAATTGAATAGACCCTCCCAAGAAGAGGCGTTCAGGCCTTCATGAAAGGCTTCTCGCTCCACCCCTCCCCTAGCTTAGAGGTTGCATTCCTTCCTATGTGTGAAGGCGGTGTTTCTTGCTTTTTCCTTTAGACCCCCTGAGTGCCTATTTAATACTCACACCCTCTCTATAGTGAAGGCCCTTTCTCCCTTTCGCTCGACGGGTTGACCCACCTTAGCCGCCTTGCAGCAGCCGCATTCTTTTCCTATCGTATCGCCCCTTTTCGACCGAAAGCATCAGGGCCTTTCTTTCCCCCTTCTTGAATAGTGATTCGTCCCCATTCGAAGGAATCACTCTTTGAATTCCGGCATGCTCCCCCTCGCCGGCTTCCCTCAATCCGGCTAAGATTTTTCTTCCGTAAGTCGTATTTTTCGAGCGCCGATGCGCTGGTCTTAACTCCCATCGTTTCCTGTGAGGACGGTCCTTTCCGTCACGCTTCCCTTCTAGTAAATCCCGCTCCCCATTATTCTCTTGGCGTCCTCTAAAGGATCTTTCCTACAGAAAAGTTTGTTTCCCCGCTGATCCGCTCAATCGTCACTTCCGTCCTCCCGAAAAGAGAAGAGCCCCCCAGTATGTTCTAGCTCCCCGTGGTTTTCTGTCTGGCTCTGCTTCTGCCTCCCCCTTTCCTTCGGACGATGAACGCTTTTCCTAGACTTATTTGGAAACCTGGATGGATTTGCTTTCCCCGTTGCCGATTTTTCCCCAGCCCGCTTTCCGGCATCCAATGAAAGATTCTTTTTCTTCTTTCTCCAGATAGTGAACGACGACTGGTTGGCGCGCGCCTTTCCCGTCGTCAGTCCTCCCCTTCCCGGGCAGAAACTGCTCTTCCCCCCTTTTTTTCATATCCAGGAATTCCGTCACCCTTTTTCTCCCCCAGTAGCCGCCCGAGCTGCTTGTCGACTTGCCTTTTTTTTTTCTCCGGTCGTCTTCCTTATAGAGCGACCTTTCTGGCCGCCCTTTTTCCCTCCTGTGTGGATCTCCTGGCTTCTCCCCCCCTTCTTGAGAATTGCCTCAGCCTCCGATGCAACCCCACCGTTCGTTCACTTTTTCTGCCTTAGGGACATCCTTTGTTCTTAAGGGCCAGTCCTCCCTTGTCTTTCCAAAAACCGCGGCAACATCGTTTTTTCATTGGTTTTGTTGCCTTCATAATCGAGAATGATCTCTTTTTCTCGTTCCAGCCAAAATTAACCTCGTCAGCTTTCTTTTCTTCCTTTTTATGATGTGACTTCCGAAGTACTTAACCCTATCCTTTCCCCCTCCGGAGGGGTGTTGTTTCTCCTTCCCCTGATATCGGTGGCAGTCTTTTCTATGTTGACCCTTTTCGGCAAATCCTTTCCCCACCTATGGCGACGATTCCTTAGGGGTCCGGAGGATTGAGAATTTTTTCTACAAATTTTACTCCATCCTTCCCTCTGTTGGATGTCCCTTCTTTGAATTAAGGGAATTCCAAAAGATAGATAAACTTTCCCCACAGGGAAGATTTCCCCCCTTTCCAGTAATTTGGAGAAGCTACATCCCCTCTCCAAGCCGTAGACTATTCAGTCCATTAGATTCCTTTCCGGTAAGATTCTCATTTCCACTTCTAGGATTTTCCCCCTTTCGCGCCCGAAAAGGCCTGCCCTTTTTTTTTCCAAGTCGTTCTCCTCTTCAAAGGCGCTTCCCAAAGAAAAAAGTAGGCCCCTTGGAAGTCGCCCGCTTCTTTTCGGCCATTAGCGCTCTGACAGCTCGTTCCTGAGGAACCTGCCCCGTCAAAACAATTTCTTTTCTGGAGTCGTGACTCTATGAACCCGTTCCCATCTCCCGGTCCCATACGCGTTGAAGCGCTGGGGTTTCCTCATTTTTTCTCTAAACTCCCTTAGCGAAATAGTCACTCTTGTGCTCTTTTTAAGCAAACAGTCCTTTCCATCCGCGTCTTTCTCATGCTTCCAGCCAGGAAGGAATTTCCATCATAGCAATAAACCTTTTTTCATCCCTTTTTCCTCTTCATAAACTTCTTCCGACGCCCACGCGAGCTATCCCTACGAAATCGATGCCCCCTCTGTCTTTTCGTCCATTTGACATAAAATGCCCCTCTTTTTTTCCCCTCCATTCCAAGAAGAGAAGTCTTCACGCGTCCCCCCCCTTCTTTCGACTAAGAGCGTGCGCTCTTCCCCCCCCCCCCCCTCCTTCCCCCCGGATCTATCTTTGTCCCAATTTATAATAAGTAGGTAGGAGAAGCCCTTTTCCTAAGGGGGAGATGCGTTTCTAGGTCTGCTCTCACCTTCGCCGAGACTTGGTTTTCTCTCGTAAGTGGAATAGTTCTGCCTTCCCCCCGGCTGAAGCCGCTCGTCCCCACTCCCCTCCTCCTCCTCCGTTGTTGTTGTTTTTCTCTCCCCCTATGGGACTGGATCTCTTCCTTATTGGTCCTATTTTTTCGATTTCAAAATTTCCTTCCTCCACCCACTGGAATTAGTCGTCTCCTGATTTCCCCTTTGATCCTTTGGGGGGGGGCCGCCCCTATCGCACCCCTCTGATCTTCTCGTCTCTCTATCTGATTATCAATTTTTTTCGGCCGAATGAGAAGGGTTTTTTGGGCGTTACCTTCGCCTGCTAGGCTCGACATTCCCCTGGTGGCTCCGTTCCGAGCTTTTTTTTTTTGCAAGGCATGTTCGGCACATTGTACTGACGACTCCGGTGGCAACGCGATCTGTTCTTGTCTTTTCTTTCGCGGAACGCTGCCCTTTTTTTTCGAACTTTTCCAATCTTTTGATTGCGACTTTTCTTCCTACGGATCAGTTTTTCCCCCTCTGATGCAGCATTGATTGAGCTCCCCTTCCTTCCGCCCCGAAAATATCCCTTTTGCGATACTCCGTTGGCAATTTTCAGGAGACTCCATGATGTCTCCGTTCCTCTCAGTTCCAGTCAAACGCTTTTTTATGCTTCTTTCCTTTTCTTCCGAAGATCCGGTTCGGCCCTTGTCACGACCCCCCGATGATTTTAGATCGTTGCGGTCCCCGGCGCAGGGAACCCAGGTTTCCTGTCCCAGGTCAGAAAAGAAGCCTGGCGGCTCCTTAGATCTACTGGGCTTTTCCGCGCGCGAGCTCTTTTGTAGAACTACTTTTATTTCGAGGATTGTTCCTTCCCCCGAAATGGTTTTCATTAACGCCCCTTCGAGATTGATTTCTCTTAAAGACGCCTATACCTTTCCTCATCCCTAGAAAGAGAGATCTTCGGGGCGTCGATTTCGCCTCTTGACGTTGGTGAAATCAGGAGTTTCTTTGTTCTTTAGTTCCAATTCAGTTCCCCTCACAGATTTCTTCATTGTGGAGGGCAATTGTTTTGTTGCTCCCTCCCAAATGACGCTCTCCTCCATTCGTGGTGCTTCTTATTTGCCGCCCGGGTCCGTAAAAGGAATGCAATACGCATTTCTTGCGATGGAAACCACCTTTTTTTTCCCCTATAGGGTTCCTTTTTCTCTCTTTCGCGTCCCTGCCACGGATAAGAACCTCCCCGGAGTTTTTTTTTTTTGGGAAACGCCGCGAGTTTGATTCCCTCCTAGGAGCCATTCCCCTTAAAGTATTTCTTAGCCCAACCTGGGCCACCTATGGAAATCAAGCCTTTTTGAAAAGTAATGCCTATTTTCTTATAGTTTTGCCCTCCCGCGGTTTTCGCTTTTTTGAGAGCCGCGGCCCTTTTTCCCCTCTCCCCCACGCGTTCGCGCTCCTTTTTCTTCTTTTCTGCTCGATGACGACTCGCGTTTCAAGATCAGACCTCCCCAGGTCCCCACCTCTTTTCTAGTGCAGGCTACGTTTTCCTTTGACAGAAATTTAGGATGATGCCTCCCCATGACCGCCTGTCTGTCCTTAGTACCGGTAGCCTTACGACTAGGGTTGACGTTCTCCCCCCAACAGTCAGTCTACGTTCTTTTTTAGATAGAGCCCCCTCAATCATTTCATGGGAGGTTCCCCCGAACCCTTTCCCAGTGTGGATTTTTCCTTCCCCCGCACTCCCCTCATTTTGCCCTACTTTCAAGCAAAGCGCATCGCCGTCCATTGCCTCATCGATATGTCCAGTCTCTTTTCCCCCCATCATGTTTTCCCCGGTCCGGTTCTCTGTCTCCCCCCCTCAGACCTCTGCGGCGGCCTTTTCGGTTCAGATGTCGCGTTTTTGTTTTCTTTTTTTTCTCCTGGTATTGACGCAGACTTCTTTTATGTCTTAATGTTCGACCTGTTCTTAGGGACCTTTTGCCACGTAGCGATACTCCCTCACCTATCTCTTTCCCATCAGGCTGCCTGCGCCAGCGTCTTTTTGCGCCACCCCCCTTCCAGTAGGAAGGTTTTTTCCTTGAGATCATTTTCGCATTTTCGTTTTTTCAAGTCGGCACCTTGCGATAAAACTTCTCCTGCCGCGCTCCATGTTCGCCTTCCCTGCAATCGGCATAATTTTTTCTCTGTCGTCCAACAATCCGGTGGCGACTCACGACTTCGGCGGCTTGCCAGCCTTTCGACTTGGGTCAACCCGTTCGGAGCCCTTTGCAGCCGTCACGCTTTTCTTTTTTTTTTAATCTCGGCGAACGAAGGCCTGAAGCGTTTGACAAGGGTCCTCGAAACGCCGCCTGCCCCCATGTCTTCTTTCCCTCGTCTTCCCTATGGGTCAGCGCCGGTCTTTGAGCCCCTTTTTTGTGTCGAGCAAAGTCAGTTTTCTCCCGGTTGAAAACACCTAGTCCGCTTCCCCCGATTTTTTTCTGTCCCTGGTTATTCCCTTCTTTCATGAACTGAAAGGCTCCTTTACGACAGATCTTCGTAAAAAGAACGAAGCTTAGACAGCCGTCAATGAGAGAGTCTTTTTTCGACAGGACGCGGACACCTTTCGAGTAGGAGACTGGCCTGTTGGAGGCGAGCACGCAAATCCCCTCCTCACCGCCAGTTTTTTTTTTCTTTTTTTCAGCTGACCCCTTTTTTTTTTTGTTGCCGTTCTTCTAAGCGGGCCGCTTTTTTCAGATAAAGCTCTTTCCCTTCCTCATTGGTATGCGCCCTCTCGCTCACCCCCCTCTTCCGGTCGAGCTCATTTGGCCCGAATACTCTAGCTGGTTCCCCGTCAAAGGCAGACTCTGGGTTGGGCTGATTTTCGAGAGGGGGACCCCCTGGACGATAACGGGGCCCCGTCTAACATGTAGCCCCCCTTCCTAAGGTGAGCACCTCCAATTTCCAATTTGTGTCCCCCCCCCCTGAGAACTTCTCCTGAATCCAGCGAGCTTTTTTCAAGAATGAGGCTCCCCTTCCCGAATTAGCGGCGTTATGGTCTCCAAATATGCTCCCTTTTTGTGAATAGGTTCAGAGTATTCCATATTGAGACTCCTTCTCCCTTCTTGACCGAGGGATATTTTTTCCCTCCCTTTTGTGAGAGGAGATTTTTCTGATGACTCTCACATATTGCTCAGAAGCTTCTTCCCGTGCCGTCAGTTCCTTTGCCCTTTAGATCTCCGACAACCCTTTTTCCCCCTCGCCGCAATGCTTTTTTCCAGCCTAAGCTGGCTTCCCTTCGCGAAGGGCTTTTTCGTGCATGTCACGACCTCGGCCGGCCCCTTTTGTCGACTCTCTATTCGAGGGCTTTTCCCCCCCCCCCCATTTCCCCGAGTGGTCCCCCCTTCTTTCCTCTGCTAAACACCCTTCTACTTTTTTGTTCTCGATCGTACGCAAGACATGGTTTTCCACCCACTCCCCGATCGACCTCCAGCGATTTTCTTCGTCATCTGGAGAATAAAAATTTGTACCCCTCGAACAGAAGCTTTTATCGGCCCGGCATTCTCTGCCCGTGATCCCCCCCCCCCCTTACATCGTTTAATTTGACCAAGGAGAGAATTTTCCAATGACCCCCTATTTAGTTTGAGACTCTCTCCTCCAAGGAACAGGAAGCTGAGTAGTAAATTGTCCTCCCCCAAATTAAAAGCATCCTGCGGATGGCTTGGTATGATTGCGCTTTTATCCAGCTGGCATCGGAGTCCGCTCAGGGCCTCATGAACAGAGTCTTTCCCCCGGCTTCCCTCGGGTGGAAGTTTTATTTGTCTGCTTATCTTCCCCCCAAGCCGGAGGTTTCTTTTTTCCTGTGCGATGATAGAGTCTTTTTCCCCCCTTCTTCTCATATGATGAAGCTTTTTTCCCCAGGCCTAATGACGTGTTCCCTCTTGAGCATTTCGCTTTTTTCGTCCCTCTTCGCGAGATGAAACCGTCACCTTTCTTTTTTCTTTATTAATTAGCTCGGCTCGTACGGTTTTTACCCAATCTTCAGACTGCCGCAAGATCGTGATAGCAAATTCTTTTCACCTCTCGGAAGACACCCTTTTTGCCTCTCTTAGGCCGGACCCTTCGCTCGCGAAGGTCTCTTACTGCCCGCGGTCTTGCAGATAGAATTTTTTCCAATGATTCTTCCCAATCCGGCTTGATCTTTTAGGGTTTTTTCGCTTCGCCCCCTCCCGTCGATGCCTTCCCTCCCCCCCCCTTCCTGCTGGTGCTTCGGATGCTCTTTTCGGCGCAATTCCCTCCTTACATTCTCAATTCCATTATCAAGGATTTCGGCAAGAACAGTGACCGTTCCCCCCACAGGGCTGATACGCCAATAACCCGGCGGCCTTTCCCCCCCAGAGGTCTGAGGCTCGACTCTCCACGGACAGTCAGAGTGGTGATTTTCTTGTGACATATTAGAGGCTCCCCTCTCCGACTTGCGGCCGATGCTCTTTTTTCTCCGACAAAACCCCCCTTCCCTATTATTGCTTTAGTTGCGAATTGATCCCCCCCCTTCCTCCGAGATTTTCCTGCATCCAATTCCCCCTCCTTAGTAATTTTGTTTTCCAGATCGTCCCTTATAGGACTGTTTGGACTCCTGACGCGGTCCCCTCTTTCCGTGGCTAATCCTTTTTTGGGGGGACCCTCTTCTTTCATAGGGTCTCCCGTCTTTCACACCTTACAAAGTAGCCGCTTTCCTCCTTTCTCCTCCCCCGTTTTGGACCTTTGTCCTCTTTTATTGGAGCCGCCCTTGTAATAGATCCCCCTTCCGCCCATGCCCTTGATTACACGAGTGTTCTTTTCCCCCATGGTCTGCAGCACTCTAAGAGCTCTCCATCCGCCGCCAACCTAGTTCCTTTTTCATGCGCCTTGTTTTTTTCCATAAATGCGATTGACTTCCACCCCCTCCTTTTCCCTTTGAAAAGCAGCTTTTTTTCCCCCCTCGTCTTCATTTCTTCGGTCCATCATGATTTCGCGGGATTCCCCCCCCAGCGTCATGCCTTTGATTTGAGCCGCCCCATGATGTGACCCGCCGACTGAATGCTCCTTTTGCCCCTTCCTTGCACAAACTATCTTTTTGGTCCGAGCATCCGATTACTCTTCGGAAGGCACCTTTTCCGATGGTTCCCGGCAAATAAATATGCCAAAACCCGCCAAACACAAAAAAAAAACTTGCGGCGATTTTTCCTCGGGCCTGTCCGGTCTTTTTTTTCCCCCCATCCGCAATTTGACCCTTTTTTTCTTCCGCCACTCCTTTTATAGAATGACGGGGGCTCCAGGGTCATCTCGATCCCCCCCCCTAAGAAAGTAAGGAAGATTCCCCCCCTCACTTTTGAGGCCGCTACCGAGAGAAAAGCAGTTTTCCCCCTAAAAGCTCTGGCTGGGTTAATTCCCCCCCGAAATTAGATGGCCTTGGTACTCAGCTCCGGACCCCCATTAAGAAAGCTTCCATTTCTTTTTTCTAAGAGACCCGTTTCTCTCCCCAAAGAAGAGTTTTCAAGCTCCCGCAAGAACTTTCTTCGATCTCTCCGACCGGGCTTGGAGACTCCCCCTTTTGGACCGACCTTTTCTCTTCAACCTCTCGAGTTCTAACAACACCTCTTCTTGCGGGATTAGTGAAATCTTCCCTGATAGTTAGGAACATATCTCCAATTCCACCAAGAGTTGACGTGTCCCCTCGGCATGCAGCTGGTTTGATCCCCTCTTTTTGCACTCTTAGCGCTCTCTTCGATTGTGATATTTAGGGCGCCCAAGATCACCCCTCCCGTGCCTTTTCCTGCCACTGCAAGATCAATTTCCCCCGTGAGCTCCGGGGCCTTCTCAAAGTCCCCCCCTCCCGAAAGTGAGCAGACCAACTCCCGACTGCATCTTTTTCTCTACGCTGACCTCTTCGTCTTTTGTCGTTTCCTTCCAATTTGAATACCATGACCCCCTTCCCGCCATTAAAGAAGCGTCTCTCGTCTGTGACCCCCTTCTTTTTCCGCGTCGTTTTTTCAGTCAACCCCCCCCCCTTCTCCTTCGAATGAGATTGCCAAAGACCCCTTTCCCCCGGATTAGATAAGGGTTCCTTTTCGAGCCTTCTTTTAGATCACAGGCGCTTTCTCCCTCAGAGATTCATAAAGGGGTGTTCATTTCTTTCCCTTTTTCTCGTTTCACCCTTCTTTTTTTCTAGATGACACGAAGAGACAGACATCCACAGTCGTTTGCC
>Ga0179593_1555098_pt1 | contig 12172 bp, 10 predicted proteins | sample CZODoug2_1_08_16_FD_185931 | JGI IMG/M metagenome (GOLD analysis project Ga0179593, IMG submission 185931) | Vadose zone soil fungal communities from Angelo Coast Range Reserve, California, USA - CZODoug2_1_08_16fungal (PacBio error correction) | ecosystem: Environmental > Terrestrial > Soil >... | reverse complement strand
TCATCCCCGCCACAAAATTAAGTTCGCCTTCTTTCTTATCATCATGGAGACGAGTGTCAGTTTTTTTCATCGTTTGAATTCCTACGCAGGTCACCAGAATGAGTCCCCGGCTTTATTGGGATGAGACTTAGTGCTTCGAGAGCAATCCTGCATCATGAGCGTAAATTGTTTCAGCGCGAGCGCCCTCTCATCCCCCCTTTTTTTGGCTGTAGCGCCCATCGCGTTTCTATTTCCGTTTCCTCGCAGGTGATTTGAGACGGCACCCGGCAACCAAACTATTGTCTAGAATTTACCGCCGGGTTGGCAAGGAAACTAAGGCCTCAGAGTAAGTCACATACTCATCGCTTCATCAATTCTTTGAGCGCGGTCCTTACCCGACTTCGGAGTCCTGGGGCGGCTGATGCCTTGACCTGACAGTCTGTCCAAAGAAAATTGCCCTTCCATTCCTGGTGGGTCTGATCGCTTTTAAGGGGACATTCTTTTCCCCGAAGGAGCCCCCCCCGGTTGACTAGAATTGAATTTTTCGAGCTGAGAGAGTGATTTCTTTCCTCCGTCCCTGTCAGTCCTTGCGTTCGGACGCGCTTTTTTATCTTTTAATCGGATTCTTGAAATGTGCGAACTAGAAGCCAGCATAAACAATTTAATGGATTGCCCTCCTCTGCTTGACAAGGGACAGTTTCTTCTACTTTACCCCCCCGCAAGACAGATCTTTGATTCCTCCTGGGATCTTGCTTGTCTCTGTCTTGAAGAGATGATCCTTATCGGACTCGGATTAGATTCCGGTTCTTCGGGTCTTTTTTGTGTCTCGGGTTTTTTGTGGATCCAACCTTTTCCAAACGCAACTCTCCCGAGAAGATGGCGCGCCGCTGCATTTTTCCCTTACTTTCTATCACCGTATTGCAATGCGCTGATGTTTATTTATACTCCGCCCTTTAGATCGCCGGGATTGAAGGGCCCCTATGTACTTTCCTGAAGGCTTACCTGGGGACCCCCCTTATTACGCGTAGTAGGCCATGACAGAAGTAGATGCGATCTGGAGATCCCATCTTTTCCTAATTTTTTCCCCGCTCCTCGATGCTCGATTATCCCTTCTCCTCACTCGGCTTGATAGTTCAAAATCGTCTTCGGCGTTTCTCCACCTTCCCTAGTGACCTGGAAGCCTTTCGGCCGCCTATGTTGCTGGGCGGTTTTTCCCAACGACTTTTCCTCGCCACCCCTTCTTTTGCATCGAATTCAGGGTCACCTGCGCTGCACGATGGCCCCGATACTTACTTCGCTCCGAAATGGAATCCCCTTAAATTCTTTCAGCCGGCTAATGGGCTCCCGCTCGATGTGGACCGGATCAGGAGACCTTCGTTGCCGTAACTGAGCGTGACGAGCTTCGTCTGAGTAAGGGTGGACTGGTCTTCGGGTACTGGGGCGCAGAGGGGGTGGGGGTCAGGGAGAGTCGTACCTCTGGTTCTTAAAAGTAGCCCTCCGCCTTTTTTTTTTCCATCCCAATTTTTATCAGGGTCTGTGTCTTTCTCCGGTCTTTGCGGAACAGCGTGCGGCGTGTCGAGGAAGTCCTATGCCACCGGACAATTCGCTTATGCTAGAAGTTGAGCCGTTTAGGATCCCCCCTCGAGTTAGACTGGCCCTGGCGGATTTTCCGTATTTCGCCGGCCCTCCCGTGCTTCTCCGTGCCTCTCGGCCTCTACCGCACCTTGTCGGCAGACAGTCAAGAGGAAAAATAGAGTTCTTCCGCTTCTCTCCTTAAGGCAATGGTGAAGCCGCCCATGCATATTGCCCGACCGATGACTGCTACCTTTTCCGTGTGACCCAGGCCCCCTCCTCAGTGACGCCCGCCAATCTATCCTCCCCCCCATGAATCCATCAGCTTCATGAACCCCCCTGTTCCCCGTGATTCGTGAATCCCCTGCAGTTTTGGCGTGCCCTTCCTTCCACGACGAACAGCTCAAGGCATTTTTCTTTTCCAAATAGATAAGTCTGTCCCTCCGGCTTTGGGTCCCTATAGCCAAACTTGTGGGTTTTTCTGTTCCCAATCAGCGTCTTCCTTTGGTTTGAATCGGAAAAAGGGGCTATCGGTTAAGTTCATAATTTTCTCCTTCTCTTGAACCCAAGGAAAGTGAAAGTATTCCTTATATCATGCTGCGTTAGACGGTTGACGTCTCCCGGCAATTCGACCCTGGTGATCGCCCCTTTTTGGCGTAGTAAGCAATTTCGCCATTCCGACCCCCTACGGTTCCTGACCGACGCCTTGGTACCACCGCGTCGACAAGGTTCGTTCTTTCCCAGACTGCTTTATGACCATGCCGTCCCAGCCCCCTATCTTCCTTCTTTCTTTAACTGCATATTTATATGGATGTCCGATCAAAGCAATGATAGCTGTTGCTCTTCGTCACCGCTTCATTCCCCTGTGGCGTCCGGGTTCGTCTCTTCCGGGACGATCCGCTAGCCCAAAAAGCAGAGGCCCACCTTGGCGTCTGACCCTTCACCATGGGTCCCAGTTTCCCGCGCTTCATGAAAGAGATTGGCTCCTTCTGGCTTCCTCTTTTACTAATCACTTCCATAGCTCTCCCCCCTCAATAATGCAGCCCAATCTCGGCAGATACGATCCTCCGGCGGAGCCCCCCAATGACCCACTGCAAGGGCAGGCTACGCCGTCCTTTTATAGGCGTGCTTTCGCCTCATCAAGATTTTTTCGGCCCCCGCATGAGTTGAGGAAATCCCCCCACCCCCTGAATCACATTGACCCTCTTCTCCTGTATACCCCTATAGCATGGCTTTTTCGGCATCTTAAAGAGTGCCAGTCATCCTCTCGTGGCGTTTTTTCTGGCCCCAAGTTCCTTTCATCAAATCTTTGTTCAATTCCTTACCCCCTGCGCTCGTTTAAATAAATGCCCCCACCCACGTTTGGGTGATGTACGGGAGTATGAACCCCCAAAAGTCAATCGGGCCGCTCCCGACACCCGTCGCAATGTTGCACCGCTCCTCGCCTCCTGCTCTCCTTCGATCTCTTAACTTAAGTGGTTACACTTCTACTACCGGATGGCACTGGGAACCGGTAGCCCGTGCCATCATCTTCCCCCCCCCCCTTATAGCTATCATGCGGAAAACCCTTCTACCTGTTTGTGCCCACCTGAAGTGGGACTCCTCCCTTGAATCTGATCGAGTGTACCCTATGTAGAAGATTCTTTTTTTTTCTTTCTTCTCGTTGATTTTTTCTCTGCTATAATTGCATTTCCCGAGAAACTCCCCCGACATCCAGAACGGTGGACTTGTTCCCTCCCTCGCTGAGGTCTTTACCGTTTATATTAGTAAGGACTTTTACTCGAATTACACGTCCAGCCTTTATCCCCTTCCCCCGTAGAACTATTTGGGTCAGTTCACAGGGATTATTTCCCCGATTCCAAGGAGCTGAGTGACCCCAACCTTCCCATGCTATCTTAGTGTCCTTCCCGGCTCTAGCCGAAAATGTGTCCTTCGCTCGCTTGCGCGAATAAGGGAGAGAACTTCGCCCCAGACGCACAGGTTTTTGGTGACCTGATTCAGGTTCGCACGAAACCCCAGATCCCGTAGTAGACAACTCTTCCTGGGCCTGTTCATCGACGCAGAGCTCGGTATTGGCGACCTCATAAGTCCCCCTTACGGATACCCGGTCAACGTCAACCTTCGACCTACGCCGCCAGGCCACTCCTCGTTTCGCATCATCCCCGGTCTAGACCCACTCGCGGCCGCTGACACCCCCTTGCCCCTCCTTCTAGCTCGCCCACAACCAGACATTCACGACGCGAATCCTGCGTTGGGCGTCGTACGCCCTTCCCCCCCCGTCAATCTTCTTCGGAGGCAGAGGTAAATGCTTGTGTCTAGTCTGACGGCCAGATTCGGCGAATGGGGCTTTACCTGCAAGTGCGCTACCTTCCCCTTTTTGGAGATTACCTAGAGAGGGGTGGAGCCGGTCCCCCTTCGCCCCTCCCGGCAGGTTTTCGCCTTGCGCTTAGTCATCCCGGCCTGATTGCTCGGTTTTTGAAGACCACGCATTCCCCGGGTTGCCTAACTCCCGGCTTCGGGTAGATTCATCGCTCCTTGAGAGATCTGCAGGCCTCGATTTTTTCGCATGTCCCCACAGCTGGGCTTTTCGACAGTCAGAATTTACATGCAGGCTCCTGATGGGAAGAAGATATTAGAATCGTCAATCGTTTTCCTTTTGTTTGCCAAACTCCTTCCGGCAGTGTAAACGATGGTTCTTCCCCAGGGGCAGATACTGATTCTCCAGATAATGAAAAGTTATCCTCGCTTGACCACTTGAATATCCCATTCCCATGCAACAACCCCCCCCTGCACTCGTAGCCTTTGCTCTGCGAGTGCCTTCAGTTTTTTTAGGTCAAAAAGCACCCCTTCGCCCCTGACCTCTAACCCAATCCCCTCGGCAATACGTACTCCACCCGACAAGGTGCGTACCCTCGCAGGACACTTGCAACCCTCTGGGGTTTGCGCGCTCATACAGTGTTTGGTCCTTGTCGAACAGAGGAAGACTCCATCTTCCTGATGCTTCGCTTCCCCTAGCCACGATGAATCCCTTCCCCCTCATACACTCAAGCGTTTCACGCCTTTTCGACTGACTTCGGCAGATTCTTCGACGTGAAATAACCCCTCTACTGATGCCTGTCTGCATCGGAATCGATTAGACACCCGCCAAGAGCGCCTGGACCGGCAAAAGCGCTCTCCCACCGGCATTGCCCCGCAGTTCTCTTGAAGAGGCCCAAAGACTGCCTGCCCCCATCAGACGCGCCCCGTGCCAGCTTCGGAAGATGCCCCCCCCCCCCTCGACCCAAAGCCTTGCGCTTCTTTCAATCCTGCATCTGTGCCACTGCATGGCCTGGCGTCTTATGTCCCCCTTGCTACAATTGAGTCCATTTAGAGAAAAGCTGTTCAGGGTGCGCCTGCCGCAAAGAGACCCCCCATCGTGCTCGCGTCAACAGCCTCGATTTTCCCCGCAACGCCAAACGGGCGGCCGCGCTGACAATCCGTACCGTCATCTGCAGCTCGCTCGTTACCATGATCGATCGTTTCAGCACCTTGGCGTGAAGTTGCGGCATGATACTTCTTGCTGAACAACTCAAGACAAATCGGATATCCATCCTTGGCGCCTTCTCCCCTCGAGTATTGCATGCATAAGAGAAGACAGGACCGTATCTATGCCATCCTAGAGTGGACGACTAATTTGTTGAGAGATAGTGAATCAGAAAAACTGGAGGCTTTCTGCCCAGAAGCCCGCAGGAGCTCCGTTCTTTTGGTTTCCGAAAGGCTTTGGTGCTTGCAACCGAGGCGAGACTGAGCCCTTTATCATACGCAATCATTTTCTCAAGGCAGATCACTCGAGTGAGTCCTGCTGAAGCTCTGACGAAGCCGACTAGGTGTTCCGCGAAAAGACCTCCTCTTTTTAGGCGCGTTAGCCCCAGAGGGCATGCCGGTCCTCTTTTTTGCCCCCCCTGCGCAGCGGCTTCCACAACCTTCTTTTTAATATGGTGCTCGAACTTCAGGGCGAAGTATGGCAGTGCTGGTTTCCCTTGAATTACGAGATCTAAAAATCTCGCCGCAAGCCACCTTTCCGTCGCGTCCTGGATTCCCCGAACTTTCTTTTGGAGGAACGGACTTTAACGGTTCACGAAAGGCGGTCCTATTGCCAAAGAAAACCATGTGTGTCCCCCGGGTTTTTGTTTTATATGGTTGCAGAGGCCATGGTAAGGCGCGACCCCCTTTATGTGCGTCGACCCTTAGAACGAAAAGTTCATGGATCCGGAGCGTGATTTCAAGCCGATAACCGCCGCGGCGAAGATTGTGTTCTGATTCGAGTTGCCTCTCCTTTCTAAATCGTGCTTGCGAGCGTGCGAAGAGTCAAAGTTCAGGTGGTCTTTTCTTTTTTTTTCCCTCGCAACATGTACAACTCGACCGAGGAGCTCAGAACCCCCTGAATTTTTTGATCATGACGGTTACGAGGTGAACTTTCTCGTTACCGATTCGACACTTTGAAGATCGATAGCTTTCGTTCGGAGGGTCGGTGGAGTACTTAGCTTCTTTGGACCGACAACCTATTATGTTACGACCCATCTAAGAACATGCGGAGGCCTACGCCGCTGCAGTCCCATGGTCCTTCCGAACGTTCTGGCATGCTCGGAATTTTTCTCCAGTTTTGTGTCCTAGCCTTCCCCGGCTGCGGCGGCCACCTGGACACCTGATGACGAGGCTTTTGGCAAACTTACCCCGCTCCTGTGAATGCTCGTCCAGTATGCTCCCATTTCTAGATCGACTCTCCAAATGGCGCGAGCCTCCCCGGATTCTGAATCTAGCAGAACTTCGAGAGGACTCCTCGCGATAGTGTTAGCCTATCCCTGACCCTTTCGTTTGGTAGAACTACCCAACTCCTGGCCTTTACTAACCATTCTTTTTCGACCCCAAACGTTAGTGAATTGGGGCTGTTGGCGGCAAAATTTTCCCTCTTGACTACCTGCCCAACCGTTTCTGTCCTTCTCCTGTGCCTTTTTCACTTCCGCCGCCGCAACTTTCTAGTCGACGCTTGAAGTTGAAGGCCTCACCTGACACCTTCAGCGGTACTCTCTATTTCAGACAAGAAGGCTGTCAGCGCGCGTAAGGATACTGGTTGAGACAGCTGTCGGCGCTCAGTTTTCGGCGGCCTGTCCGGGCCCTTGAGATCGGTGATCCTATGCAAGAAACTTCTTATTCTTTTGGTGAGAGAGCAGAGAGCGGGGACAGTCAAAGGAGGTTTCCAGAGGATTTCTTTGAGAGGACAGGCAATTTCTCGGCCGGCAACGAGGTATCCTTTGTGCAGAAAGCGGCTTGTCATGGACGTCTAACCCCAACAGTACCCGATTCTTCGATTCTACGTCCGGGTTTCGAGCGGCTTTGGACTTCCCGCTCTTAGCATTTGTAACAGCGGCTTGCTACGTCATTTAACCGCTTTAGCGCCCTTTTTTTTTTGAGCCCCCGAGTCTCACGGAGTCCCGATTTCTCCAAAGAAACTTCCTTCTTCCCTTAAGCGCAGTCATAAACACACCGTTGCCGCATCTTTTTGAGCGGACGCCCCGGTGCCTCACTAATTATGGACGGCCATTAATTTTTTGCTGAATTCGCTTCGGTGAAGCCCCTTTTCCCGGATAGCTGAGTCCAATAGATGAATCCCCCTAAGAACCTCAAGAGGAATCCTGAAAGGTGTCAAGTTCTTGCGCTTACCTTTCAGTCCCGGGCCCACGACCCTTTTGGCCTTCTGCGTGAGTACTTTTTCCGAGAGATAACGATACGGAACTCCATCCCCCTATCGGGCACTAACACCTTGATCCCCTATACTTCTCAAAAGGGGGCATTTGGTTTGATTTTGACAAAATTCGTAGTTTTTTGGAGGGGATCATCTCATGGGTGTGAATACTGATTTGCCTGAGATACTTCAGTCATACGTATAACCCACATCGCTCTCTATGAACCCCCCTTGACCAGTGCAGACCTCTGTCTCAGCTTGAGTTTTTCCCTCCTTTGACTTTTTCCGAAAAAGTCCATCCGCCCAAGGGGGATTACTTTTTACCCCTCGGGGGAGTCAGCCCGAGTCGTTGAAAGGACAGAAAAATCCTCACCCTAGGTACCGTGAAAACCAGAATATAAACCCATCTCACCCCCCCAACCCCAAACCACAACACCCCAAAACCCCTTGGTCTTTTTTTTTAGTGGCAGCCTAGTCCCGTAGAAAAGTTTGGAATTGACCCCAAAGCCCTTCTTATGCCCCCTCCAGTTTTCCTCCCAGCAACCCTTCCCCCGATCCTTCTCTTTCAACTGCATATGGAGAGATGGCGATGGGCGACCCACGCCAATGCCTCGAATGGAGCCCCGTAGATTTTCGCCCCCCTCCGTGATTTTTTCGTTCTTCATATTGAATTTCCACTCCTGCGTGAAGGCCCCCCCTCCGAACCGATGCCCAATTCAAGACACCTTAAAAGCACTCATTGGGAATTTTCCCGTCCCCGGCTAACTGGTCCTTCTCCCAGCTGCTTCAGATATTCTTTTGACCTCCTGTGCGAATGCTGGAGGGTGCCTCTCTCTCTTTTCCGACTCCGGAAGGTTCTGCCCGAGAAGAGCTAAGCAGTCCTCAACCATCGACCGGGTCGGAAAAAGAGATATTCCTCTTACTCCGGGAGGGAGCAAAACCCACAGGAAATTTGGCCTCCCCCGTGAGAAGATTCCAAATGGTGAAGTGAAGCTTCCCAGTGAGACCTACCCCGAGGAATCAATGGCCCGTTCTTTCGGCGGGAGGTCACCCCCCCCAGGCGACAATCCCACTTGCACCTTCCAAATTCGCGATAGACTCAGGTCAAACATTCTATCTTTGGGAGAGGGAAACCTGTACATCCCTTCCCATATCCTTTTTTTTTTTTTTGAAAAAAAAAAGATCCGCTTTCTTTATTGTTCTTCAAATTTGGGAAACCAGAAGTCTTTTGTCAATTCCTCCCTCCCCCAAATTTTTTTTAGAGTGGCAGGAGATTCCCACACCCGTACCCAGTCTGGTGGTCAGGACATGTCCGGTCCCTCCTTACCCAAGCGCCACGTAGACGCAAATCAGGGTCCACCTAGGTCTTACTTTCTTGTTTTCCCTTCGTTACGAAGCAGACTTTTTTTTCCGTTCAGAGCTCATTTAATTGGTTAAAGAGATACCCTCGTAGACTTATTCCCCCTGGAGATCGCCCCTTTTGTTAAACCCCTCTTTTCAACCAAGTGCACCCCTTTCCCCTTTTTCCGTCCCCCGGACCTCCCCTTTTTTATATATGAACAAACTGACCCTGTTTTGAGCGTCATTCAATCCGGATAGTGCCCCCAAATATGCGCCAACTAGAGTGAGTTCGTTAATTTGAATGCTTTCAGCTGCCCCCGGACCTCCGCCCATGGGGGTAAGCCAATACCCTCAAAGTTTGAAATTTGTTCTTTTAAGAGGATGGATACTTTTATTTTTATCGTCCTTCGTCGGTCTTGGGAGGAATGTTACCCCGCCATTCTGCTTTCCCCTCTTTCTCAATATGTCCGTCGCATATTTTCTTGCGCAGGGCTATTCGTTGCAGGCTTCGATGAGGCTATATTTTTCTATTACTTTTATTCTTTTTCGGATTGTTATTCTTCTTCTCCCTAGCTAATCTAACCGTACAGCGTAAGATAGGTATCTCACCATTTCAGTAGCAGAAAGGAGACCAGCCCTCCCTGAAGGTGAAAAGCCTTAGTGATGAACCAGACCAAACCAACAGTAGTTTACCCCCTCTTCAAAGTTCCATTTTCCTTTTTCAATACAGAAGGATCTACCCCTCCAGGTAACTCTCCTCCCTTTTTAAAGTATAATAAAGGATACTTTTAGGGATCCCCCAACCAAGAGACTTACCCTTGAAGTTGACCACGGTTCAGCCCCCTAGGTAATCGGCCTCACCCCTATCATAGTTTCTACCCAGATAAAGCTAGCCCTGACCAGGACGCACGAAAATGTCCTGGTCGACACTTTCCTCCCCAAGGGAACCTTTTCTCCAGCGCGACTTGAATACACAACCCTTTCCTCGTTCGGCAAATTATCTTCTGACCTACGCAACGTCCCCATCATTTCCTACCCGGAGACCTCCCCGGATCACCGCCTTTCTTCGTCAGGTCACTTTGCGTACGTATTTTAAGGGGCGTGCCCTCTTCCCGGAGATGAAGCCCGCTTGAGAGGTAGGAGAGTATTTTCTAAGGAAACCGCCAGACGTACGTGAATTTCTTTCCGAAAATGTCCGGTCGGCTGTAGTTTTTTTTCTACGCGAACACATCTCGTGACGCCTTTTCCCTACTAGCTGATACATCGCGAGCGTTAAATCGTTAATTTTCGATCCTGCCCCATCACTCGCACAGGATGCCCCTCAGTGTGGATTCCGCTGAGAATCTAAGTGATTTATCTTGCAGCTCCGACGCCTTACTTCCCGACAATTATCCTGGGGGGTGATTCTTCCAGGTTTCCCCCCCCAAACCCCTGAGGTGACATTCCCCCTGTGTCCGCCTCTCGGCCGCGAATGTGATATCAGCCCTCCCCTTGAGGTACACAGCATGGCAATCACGGGAGAGTCCTCTACCAGTCTAAACACGGTCGCCCGCGAACTCCGCCGACTCGTGCGAGTTTCCGGTCCCCGGAATCAGGGTTTTGGTCCCCAAGAACTGATTTGAAGCCACATTAACCAACTGCTCGGACTTTCCAAAATCCGCTTTCTACTCTGGGCCCATACGTTCTGTTTTCGTCAATCGCGTCAATCCGATCTTTTCGAATCACCCCAATCCCGTAGTACTCACTCAATTGCCTTCGCGTTGTTGAAGGTTCATGTGCGCGCTCCTTCTATTTTTCATTGGCGAGGAGGCGAACGCCAAGCAACCGGAGGAATGGGCTTATTTGCTTCTACCTCTGAAGCCCCGATTTCTCCTCCTCGGACAAAACTATAAGACTTCCGTCAACCCGAACCACTAAGGAGGAGGTCGCTGCGTTTTGTATCTTCTTGCCCCCCCCCCCCGTGCCAGACGCTCTTCGTTCTCAGAACCTGCCATCTTCCGTGACCCAGACCTGTTTCTCCCGGAATTGTACCCCCCCTCCTTTGCCATATTTAAAGAGATACGACCCCCACAAGCATCGGTGAATTAGTTATTGCCCGTCTATCTTTGCATTGTTTTGAGTCCCCACCTTACACGACAGTGCTCTTCAGATTCGTTTAGTCCAGACCGCTCCTCAGCCCCTGAGATCTTGGAAGCTTGTTTCTATTCGGGCGTACCGCTTCCCCCCCTGCAGTCGCGATTTTCCCCTTGACTACACACTTGACCCCCCTGTCCAGGGCGGCTCTTTATGCCTGTTTACAGGATCCCACCCCCCCCCCCGCACCCTACGAGCCAATAGGCATCGGCACGATCGCTCGCGAGCCCTTGTGGTCCTTCCTCAAACAGCGCTGCGGCTTTTCGATGCACCATCTCTTTTTTTTTTTGCTTATCTCGCCGCTGCTCCCGAGTCAACTTTTCTATCCTCCCATCCCATCCCCTCTCTCGCGGGCGTCCCCCCCCCCCGATATCTTTGCACCGCCAAGCCTTTCGGAAATCCTTCATTGAAGAATTTTACCCCCCTTCGACCGCGCACCGATCCTTGGCCAAAGCGCCAGGTCAATTTGAAGTTTGGTTTTTTTTTCCCATCTATAGCCTTTTCCGCCCCCCCCCTCCCTGTTGTTGATATTTCCTTTCGCACCCCCATCCGCGGCGCTGAGACATCCCCACTCTCTGGCGCGAGGTTTCTTCAATATTACTAGATTTTTTTTCCTCAGAAAGGAGAGGTTCCCCATCCAGGAGAATCGGCGCCGCTAGAGATGTTCGGGGTTTCCTCCCATTTTCTTCTGAGAGCGCAATTCTTCATCGGAACGATTCGGAATTGTCTTTCGAGGCGACGAGCGGTGTGGCTTATTCTCCCCAGTCCCTTTGAGAGATCGTTTTGATGTAATAGCGTGCGTTTTCTGGGCCTCCGTCTACCTTCCCAATTTTTGTTTTCTCGACCTTCCTTTGGAGATTTTGATTGTCAAAGGGCATCTCTAGCGGAATTTTGCGAACTTGAAGAATGATCCAAAGCTCGGACTCGCGACCGAATGCTCTTTTCAGTTCCTCGGGATGACCAAGAAGGTGAGTCAGGGTTGCGGACAGGCTGTCCTTGTCTCAGACTAGGAAGACTGAACTTTGAAACTTGAACTCGGTTTCGTTTCGATCTTCCGAGGTCACTGGTTCTTCAAATTAAGTCCCCCTTCGGTACGTTCTACCGGGAACCGAGGCCGACCCCCGTCCTCTGCAGCACAAAAGTCCCCATCGAACCTGAACCACTCAGAGAACAAGCCAGACCTTCAATCATGCCTGGAAGCCCCTCAGCCTCAGGGTGATTTGTCGGGGAACCTAGTGCCTTCTAGGTGTGGTGACTGCGAGACCTTTCATGCCCCCAAGACCATGTCTCCTTTTTCGAGCTTCAGAAAGGCCCTACCTCTCCCTCTAGAACTTAATGCACACCTACGCCAGATCCCATTCTTGATAATGCCCTTTTCTTCGCCGGGCCTTCTATGGGGAAGATATGTTCTTCCCCACGTATTGC
>Ga0179593_1528491_pt1 | contig 12172 bp, 13 predicted proteins | sample CZODoug2_1_08_16_FD_185931 | JGI IMG/M metagenome (GOLD analysis project Ga0179593, IMG submission 185931) | Vadose zone soil fungal communities from Angelo Coast Range Reserve, California, USA - CZODoug2_1_08_16fungal (PacBio error correction) | ecosystem: Environmental > Terrestrial > Soil >... | reverse complement strand
CCCACCTCGAGGCGAATGACTCATGCCTGTCCTCCCCTTCCCTTCTAGTCCCTTTGTTCTCCTGGAAAAGACCTTGCAGGGCCACCCCACTGACCCTTCCTCCGTTTCTCCTCTGCGGTTTTTCACCGAAAAGCCTGCGGCCCCTTTTCTATTTTGGCGCCACCAGATCTAGTCTCCCTTTTTCCTCCCTTCGAATGTGGTAGGCGATCATTCAAGCTCGGCTTCACTCACTTTGTCGTTGACCCGTGCTTCCCAGGGTGTGTCTTTACAGGTTTTTTTTTTGACCGTCGGCAAGTCCGCTGACGGATATTCTTTTCCATGGGGTTTCCGCCCTGGCGCCCGAACCTTTTTTTTCGTAGTGTTCGACGGCCACCAGCTTCCCCCGGCCGTTTTTTCCAGTTTCTTTCGCGCCTGAAGTCATGGGATTTTGTACCTTTTTTTAGTTTTTAAGCAGAATGAAAGGTGGTAATATTTTAATGTAATTCCCCCTTGGACAAGGTATGGCTTCTGAGATAGATTTTTCCGGTGAGGTGTCGTAGTACTACCGGTCCCTTAGTTGATATGCTGTTGAGGCGGCCTCCTTGTTCGTCAATGTTCCCCAGCCCCTAGCGGGGCTCTGGCCTTTTACTCCCAAGAAGAACTTGTCCCCTTTCTTTTTGTCTCGATACGGAAAGACTCTAATAAGGCATTTGTTACTGCTTGGTAACACTGCGCCTGTGATACTTTCCCTCAAGATCCCTCTTTCTCGACAAACGGCATAGCATTGTTAATGGTCGGCGGAGTGGGTCCTTACTTCCCCCCCCTTTATTCCAGTGCGGTTTGTCCTGGACGTTTCTCTTTTTTCTGCCATTTTGAGTTTATGCCCCCCTACACACTGATTCTCTTGAGTGTGAGATGTGTTTTCCAAAGAGTGGTAGACGTCCAAACCACCTTGGGTCGATTTCTTTTTTTTTTTTTTGTTTTGGTCGCTTGCGACCCGCTGCGTTGTGCCCGGCGCGTGGCTCATTTGGTCCGCCAACTTGCGACCCGTTTGAGCTACTTCCACCTCGCCTTTCGGCTCGTTAACCCTCATTTTTCTACGCAACCTCTCCTTTTCGGTTGGCCCAGGGCGAATTGTTTCCTTTGACCCTTAGCGCTTGCACATTTTTGTATGGATTCCTCCCCTCTGTACTTGAAAGGGCCTGGACTCCATTTACTTTCTTTTTCCCTCCCGCTTGAGGCGAGCCATTGCGCTTTCCCCCTTGCGTACAAGACCCGCCCATCGTCAGCGCAGCCTTCGGGCCTTCGCGCTATTGTTTTTACGTGGTCCCCCGTGCCCCCTTTTTGAGCATGTCCACTTCCTTCTCCGAAACGCCCGATCGGTACCGACAACCTTTTTTTTCCCCCCATTCCGGTCGGGAGTCCTCTTACCTTCCGGAAGCCGACATCGGCCAACGGCTTTTACTCGGCCTGTCGATCTCTCCCCCCTTGACTTTGTCGGCGGGTCGTACCCTCGACGTCAATTCTTCCCGGGCGACCCCCATCGGCGGCGCCTTCGGCTTGTAATGGAAAATATCCCTTTTTCTGATTCCGATGCTGGATGCCCCTTTTCCCCGCCCTTGACCACTGTTTTTTTTTCTCCTTTATGGACTAGCTGCAGCTCAGGGGATCGAGGTTGCCGCTGGCTGTTTCCCGCCCTCCCCCCGAACGAGAATCCCCGCGCGCTTTTTCTTCCCCTATCTGCGCCCCCACCTTTGTCCCCCCCCAATATCGCCCCCCCGTCCTTCCTTGATCCAGTGCAGAGATAGAGAACGAGTCTCCCCCCCCCCCCATGTGGTTCTTTTCTCAGAATCAGTGTTTTTGTTTTTGCTTGCTTGAGTAGACCTTCTTTTTTTCTCTCCTTCGATACCGGTTTCTCCAGGAGGAAGCTAGTAATTTATACCTTTTTTAGTCTTTTCTCGTCGCTGCTTCCATGTTTTTTTCGCTAGGTTCTTGAATCGATTCCTCCTTCTCCCCCCCTTGTCACCTCCAGTTCACGGTTTATGGTCTCTAGTCTTCTCGAATCGTCTGTCTCGTTATCATTCAGTCAGCGCCGGCCGATCGGTCGAGGTTCCCCCCCCTAGATTTTTTACCTTTGCGATCCCCTTACTCGGTGGTTCGCCAACCGGCTTCCGCGCTAAGCGGCGTGCCCCTTCTCCCCGTGTGAGTTCTGCGTCTTTCGACGATTCCCAGCGAGCCACATCGAAGCGCCCTGTACAGAGTGTGTGCTTTTTTTCGACAGGCTGTTTTTTCTTTTTTCTTTATGATTTTGGATCCGAATGACGGTGGGCGCTTCCCCCTATCTCCATAGATTCGGGGGGGGCGCTGGATGGATGTTGTCCCTTCCTCTTTCTGTTTTTGGAAGCAGCGTAGCTTTCCCATGTATAGAATAAAGCGGATCGCAATTCAAATGAAGGGAAGAATGTTATATCTCCGAAGTATTCCGTTGTCACTTCCAATGATGCTCTCAAAACGACAGTTTCTCTCTTTCCCTGAGATGTTTTTCCGAGGGCCACCACGCTCTCCCCCCCGGGCCCCTGCTATAAGTTTTCGGTTCTAATGTAAATTGACTTTGGTTGTTTCTACTGATCTTCGAGTGATAAGAGGGCTCGGCCTGACGTTATAGTGAACTCGGCAGTTCCCCTCTCAGCTTTATATTCGTAGAGAAAAGAGCCCCGCCACTCTTTCGAAGAGAAGTTTGGAGTACGAAAAAGATGAAAGATTTCTTTGTGTGTAATTTTTGTGTACAAAGAGGTGTACCGCCACCCGCTTGACGTATGTCTGTATGGTTTGCTTAAAAAGTTCTTTGGACCTTCCGCCCCATGCTCCCCGGCAAAAAAAAGAATCATTCCCTTTTCAAAGATCAAGAACGGTCTCCATTACGCTTCGGCTGGTAGAGGACCTCCGATTAGGGGTGAGAGATTTTGGGTATCGGGGCGGAGGGAAGTTTTTTTTTCATCACTAGCCTTCTTGTCTTTTGCATTGTCCGGAACCGCGCCCCTTGTTTTGATGAGAGGGAATTTTATCCAGTTTCAACCTGTGAAAATTTTCGACCTTCGGCTCCCCCCGTCGCGAGCAGGTGCCGCCCCCCTTCGCTTTCTTTTTTTTTTCGTGAAAGAGCGTCTTCTCTCAGGCCCTACGTTGCCTTCGCTGGCGATTCTATCAATCCAAGGTTGCGCACGTTCAGGCGCGTTCTTGACCAACCTTGGGTTGCCATTCCTTTGAATCCCTTGACAAATCCCAGTCTTTTCATTTTAGAGTTAAAATCTGCCTCACCCCTTTTCTCTCCTTTTGTCGGAGATGGTTTACGGCTTTCTACACTACTCTCTGTCACGTGGTTTTTGTTCCCCCCCTTCTTTTTTTTTTCTTAGCCGGCAGTTTGTTCCCTGAGACCTATCAGGCCCTCGAACTGCTCCTGCTTTCACGACCATTCCCTTTGATAGACCTGGTCCCCCCGCGGTCTTCTTCTGGACGTCTTTCCTGAATAGCCGACACTCGCCGGCTGACCTTTTTAGTTTCTAGAGATGATGTATTCCTTCGGTGTTCCTTTTCCCCCTTTCACAACTTCCCCCCTTTGACTTTTTTTTCAAGGGCCAGGTACCTTGAGCGTCGTGATGAGCTAGGTGTGCCGGTTCTCTCTTTTTTACCTTTTTTTTTTTTTCTTGGTACCTTTCTCTTTCTTGTTTTTTTTGTTTTCGATCAAGACCATTTTACCCCGGTCCCCCAGGCAGATGCGGATGCAAACGACCCTGTCGCTCCGACCTACTTTTCATGGTCTTCGACCCTTTCAAGTGGTGATCTTGGCGGAGTCCCCTCTTCTTTCTCCTTGCTCGTGCCTTTACACCTTGTAAACCTTCCTTTAATATACGTTTGTTTTTCCTGTGGTCGGGCGATTCAGTTCCTCCTGCCGCAGGGATGGGTTCGGTTCTCGAAAACAGGCCTTCCCCCTGGTTATTCGTTTTCTTTTTTAGATGGGTAACTTTTTTCTTTCCCATTATATCAAAAGCTTAGGGCCCTACTACGCGCTTTATTGCTGCAACGTTTTTTTCGTGTAGTAAAAGAAGTCACAGGTTCCTCTTTCCGCTTTTCCACGGTTCCCCCCCTTTTGTCACATCGTATGCGCTATTCCGCGCTTGGGATTGAGTCCTTACCAGGTTCCTGATCGAAATGTTTCCTCGTACCTCCGCACCTCCCCTAAAGTGAGCCCTTTTCGTATGGGAAGTTGCGCAGGTGCCGTCACTCTCTCGACTTGGCAGTATTTGTTGCTGGACTCTGGCGCGACGTGGGCACCCGTCCTGAGCGTGCTTTCGTCGGTTGATCCGGCCCCCAAGAGGAACTGGGCATTTTTGGTGTTCCATCGTAAGAATGGGATAGGTTATGACTTCTCTTTCCCATCCCCGCATTGGCCATTATTAAGGTTTCCCGGCCTCACGTGCTTCTCTTTTTCCTCAGTAAGGAGGGCCCTCCTTTTTTCGTGGGTGATCATCTCGTTTTTTCACTTTCTCGCGGTTTTGTTTCTCGGGTAGTCCCCCGCCTTGCTCACAAAAACCATGACCTGCGCTTGCGGTGCGTGTGACCCATTCTTCTCCCCCTCCTCCGATAGGCCGCGTTCAGATTTCTTTCTTGCCCTCACTTTTCTGACCGTTTTTTCGTGCATCTCTCACCGGTTCCTGACCGAGATCTTCAGTTCCCTTCGTTTTTCTCTCTACGGCATTTCATCTTCTTTTTTTCGGTTCCACAACCCCAGTTCCTTTTCTTTCTCTTGAGACCGCCACCTGGATCCCTGGTACAGAGATTGCCCCGCCGTATTAGAATGAGTCCACGAGTTTTTGTTCCCCTCAAAAGGCGAGATGCGGACCTTGAACTTTCTGCCTAAGAAGCCCTGACTCATTTTTCTCCTTCTTCATGTTCCCCCCCCGATTTAAGACGTTAGTGTAGCGCTACCATTCGCCCTCCGCCTGCTGTCTCCCCAATACCGATAAAGAGACCGGCATTTTTTCCTGACTGCGTCCCCGAAAAGAATTCCCCGATCCTGTGCCTCCCCTTCGTCGTAAAGAGTAAGGTCGTGTTTTCTTTTTTTTATGCCGCTGCCCGCCTTCCCCTGCATGTCCCTCACTGTTACCTTCATCCCTGCAGAACGCTGGTCCAATTTTTTCAGGCGGCCCGAGGATGCCCCCCGGTCCATCTGGTTTAAACCCATCTGTCTTCGAAATCTTGCTTTTTCTGACGGGCGTGTCCACTTTTGCTTTCACGGTTAAGATGCTGAGGCTCCTTCCCTTTCCTACCGAAATGTCCGTAGTCTCCTGATAGCGGCAGGGGATTGGTTCCACGGTGCCATTTTTTTTCTTCATTCCCCCCAGTCCGCAACCCCTGCTTTCTTACGCTTCTTGGGATGCTCGATCGTTTGATCTGTTCCGTGTACAGCGTCCACTGGTCCACACCATGGCGAGCAACCACATGGCCCTTTCCTGTTCTGTTTTTCTCGAGTCCCGACTCTCTCCTTTTAATACTCAGTGGTGTGTTCTCGAGATCGCAGTGCTCGATCCGCTGGACGCTTTCCCCAGCCCTTTTTTCCCCGGTTGGTTCGCCTGGTGCATCCCCAGTTGAACTGTCTGACAGATCTCTTATTTTTTTACTCCTGCTCGGTCTTCGGCGTTTTTTTTTTTTCCCGTGTAGCTGTTTCTCGCGCCGCTAGGTGCACCCTTTCTCGATCCCCTGCGCTCTTGCCGCTCCGCCCTGCTTTCTTCGCTGTACCCGCCTTCAAGGAATCTTGCGGTATCCTTTTCCCCGCCGTACGGATCCTATTTCGGAGCAGATGTGCGAGATTGCTTTTTGTGTTTCGCTGACCTGGCCGACCAGCCGCTTGTTCGCCTTTTTCTTGTTGCCGTGGCGGACAGGACGTTTTTCGGAGTTTTGCGCGGCGATGCCTTGAGGCGACTCGAATAAGGTACCTTTTCTGCGAATTCTTTCTGCACGAGCGCCCTTGTTGTTTTTCGTTTTTTTCACGGGTTGCGTGGTCCTCCAGAGGGCAGCCGCCGGAGGTTGCTTCCCGATGGCGGTCTTGTAGTCTCAGTCCCTTCTTTCCCCTTAGGAGGAGCTCTCCTTCCCATCCTTTTCTTCATATCAGGGTAGTTACCAGGTCCTCCAGTCCCCTTCCATGGTGAGCGAACACTCAGTGATGTGCAGCGTTTCCCCGGTTCTCCTTTTTCCCTATCCAGATCCAGTTTGGAGGTACCGAAATGAATCTCCGTTCTTTTTGCCTAGGCTGCTGTTCTCCGAACTCTTTCTCTAGGTCGAACCGTTTTGTGAGGAGGAGCGCTCTTCCGGTCCGCCACGTATGAAAGCTACGTGCCCTTTTCTCCCCAGATGAACTGTTTTGTGGATTAGCACTTCCCCGCTGACCAATTCCCTTGGTGTCTGGTGAGGTGCTTTCCACCGCGTTTGCCGCCGTCCGAGAAACTCTCTTTCCCTTACAACCCGTTCCTCGAGTGGAAAAAGACGACTCAGGTCATTTTTTCCCTTTCATGAAGTGTTTCCTCGTCGGACGTTAGAGCATGCGAGAATTTACCGCTTTTTCGATCTTCGGCACCCGGCGAAGATCTCGCGTATCCTGCCCCGGTCGTCGACACCGGACCGAGCATACCGCCCGATTTCGCGGTTGGGTGGTTTTTTTCCCATCCCGCCCAGCCTCAACACATCTCTTCTACGCTCTGTCCTTCTCTGGCCGCAACTGCGCGAATTCAGTGTTTCCCCCTCGAAGGGTTGCGCATTAGTATCGCGGGTTCTTGTCCCCCTTTACCGGCTGAATGGTCTTCCCCCCCACGCTCCCTATTTAATCCTAAGTTTCGCGGCCTGCTGGCGGCAGGCTTACCGGACACGACTTTTCCTTTTTGGGCCTTTAAAGAGACATCCCTCTCGAATCTTAAACTGACTTTCCCCAAGACCCTTACCTGCCCTTGTGCTCGAGCACCCCCCTCCACGACCTTTCCGTATCGTCCACAAGTCGTAGGAGATGTTGAGTTGCATTTTTCCCCTAGTTTTATATGCTTTCCCCCGGGTGAATTTTTTCCACACGATAACCACAGTCTTGCAGGTGGTCTTTCCCGGCTTTCTCAGGTAACGTTTTTTTTCTTCGTTTTAATTTCGGGGCGTTTATGAGAAGGCGCATGCTGAGGCTTTCTTTCTTATCTCTCTCCCGTTTTTTGTTGCTCTGATTTCTTTCCATTTTTGCGTTTTACTAACCCCGGTCACTGCCAGCAGATCGCTGTTCACGAACTGAAGCTCACCCTCACGGCACTCTCCCTTTCCCGCCGTTACTGAAGTGGTGATGGTAGCGTTCTCCCTTCTTTTTGTACAGTTGCGCTATGTCCAACTAGGCATTTGTCATAGCAGGTTCGGCTGTGGTCGGCGATTCATTTTCCTTTTGCGCCGGGACTCCCCCCCCGGTCTCCTTTCTCTTTGAGCACTTTCGTAGTGGAGAGGTCTAAGCCTGCTTCCTTTTCGTGCGCTAGGCCCCCGGCACCCTCTTTCCGAGGTCTTATTTGTAAGCCGGCCACCCCCTTTTCGCAGCAGGCCGCGACTTGCCGAGTGTTTCTTTCCTTTCAAGCGCCCCTTCCCCTCCGGATATGGGTGAGGTTCGCGTCTTTTTTTGCCACGTTTTACGTTTTAAACCCCCCCCACTGTTTTCCCAAATTCTTTGCGGTGCTTGGAAAGACACCTGGAGGTTATTGCTTTCTCTGTCTTTTCTTCTGCCCGGCACCCAAATCTTCCGACTTTGTCGTGTCTTCGCAGTTGCGACGGCAACCCCCCGAAGCGACCGGGTGCTTGGTGTTTTTTAGACCCTCAGTTCCCTCCATTGCGGGCGATTGGCTTTGATTTCTAGCCGCGCCCCCCAGTTTCTTCATTCGCCGCCTCACGATGCACGATTCGACCCCGGGGTCTCCTTTTTTTTTCCATCGCTTTTCGTTCTTGAAAACTTTCGGTCTCTTTTTGTTCCTTTTTTTCGGAGTCGTCGCTGTTTGGACTCACAAAGGACACTGGACTCCCCTGGGCAGCGGTTGTGCCCCAGCGTGTCGAAGCCCTGGCCTTCTCGTTTCGCTTGCCCCGATTCGTGGCGGACCGTGCGTTTTTGAGTTTTGACCTCCTTTCCTCTTCGCACGTTTTTCGCGCGCCTTTGCAAGAGCGTGAGCTCGGTGGCACCCTTTTTCCCCTTGTCGATAGCCATTGGTTTGATCTTTTTTCCCCTCTTCTCCCCGGCCACCGGAACCAGCATCGGTCGTTGTTTTTTTCCGCCGGATTCTCATGATCCCGCTTAGGTTTTGCGCATCGATCCGATGGGGGCGATTATCTTGGGCCCTCTTCGCACGCTTCCTTCCAGACCGCGCAGCACAGCCGGTCTCCTTATTTGTTTACAATTCTTCCGGCCCATTCGGGATCTGATTCATCCGCGCACCAGAACTGGCCGATTCTGCCCGAACTTTTTCCAATTCCGTCGCCGTCAGATCCTTGCGTCGATTTCCTGCTCCCTCCCCCTCCCCGCTCCCCTTTTAATTTTTGACAGTTAAAAGATTTCCTGCCAGAAAGGGAGTTCTGTCGGCCGCTGGAATCTATTTTTCGCACTCTATCAATCTCACCTCCTTTGCAGTGCTGTCGCGTGGGAGTGAGGTCCTGCTATGTCCCTTTTGAAGGCATTTCTAGAAGACAGACCCGTGACCTTTTCCTTTCTTTTGGCCTGCAGTGGATGGTTTTCCCCTACCCTTCAGTTTTTGAAGACGTACGAGCCTCGCGCGCATCATGTCTTCTTTCGATCTTCCGCCCGTAAAGGTCCCCCCAGTTCCTTTTTCTGAAACTCGGTGGTCTTTCCATTAACCGCTCCGCTCGAGCAAGGATATCTCTTTCCTCCTTACTTCTGTGTTCTTTTCCCTTGCTAGAGCGGTTGTGTTTTTTATGGGTTGCCCTCCATGGTGAACCGGTGTTTACTGTACTTCTTGAAGCTCTCGATTCCAAATCTAAGTCGGCCTTTTGATTTCGCTGCAGGAGCCTCGGTGTCCCTTTCGCCAGCGGCTTCCCCGGCTAAGTACGGTATTGTTTCGGCCGCTTGTACTCTTTCCCTTTCTCTTTTTCCCGGAGCCTTTAGCCGTTACCGACGAAGTTCGACCTCTCTGTATTTGGTTTCGAGATTTCGTTGGCGATCCGCAGTATTCTTTCCCGGGGAGAAGAATTTCTTTTTTATCTTTTTAGGAAAGTGGGAGGAGGCGTCTTCGAGTTTCTTGAGCATCATTAGAGCGCCTCTAATTTTTCCTCCCCTTCATGGGTGAAGGTTTCGCTATGAGTCGCGCTCGACTTTCCCCCTTCATTAAGGGGCGCTTGAGAAGTATTGACAAATCTCGATCTCTCCTTGATTTCCTTTTGCAGTATGGTAGACCCGTGTTTTCCTTTGCTGATGTCAATCACTCCGGATCGAATGCGCACATGGTCTACTGGATCAGGCCGTTTTGGGCTCTTCTTTCGTACAGAAGAGGATGGTGAAGCTGTCCCCGCCGCCGCAAACTCTTGTACAGTCCTCCCTTTGGCGGTTCATCGACCATTCCCGCGTGCCTCCGCGAGCGCGGCAGTCGGTAGGTGCTCATTTCTGGCGTTTTTTTCCCTTTCCTGTATCGCCCCGACAGCGTTTTAAGATCCCGTGCCGGTCTACGAACAGCTGAAAGATCGTGCTCAGGTTTTCGACCTTTTCCCTCCCTTCCCTCCCAGTCCGGGGTGTTGTGTTTGCTTTTCCCCTTTTCTTTTTCCGTCCTTTCCAGGACTTTTCCAAGGAAGGTTCCGAGATGATGCCCAAGCTTTTTTCGGATGCCATTGCTCGGGAATTTTTCCCCTGATCGGGTGCATAGTAGCTTGCTTTACTCTGGGATCGAAACTCCGGCGATGTTTCTCATCTCCTGAAACTCGACACGGCCTCGGCTCCAGATTTTATCCCCTCCTTTTTCCATGCGTTCTGCAGTGTCAAAATGCCGCTTTTTCCGCCGGCGTGTGCCGGCTTTGCGCCCTTCAGTTCTAGCCTCAACTGCCCCGACGTTTTTTTCTAGGCCCCTCCCTCTCAGGCCAAACAATAACGCGTGTTCGCCTTGGAGCATGACATCCGTGCTCCCGGACAAGGCATATTCCGGACCCCTATAATGTGTCACGGATAATTGTTAGTGCCTTGTCTTGGTGGGCGCCCCCCAGTAACCCTTTTCAATTGTGGTGAAGCCGGTTTTTTTTGGCGCGTTTCGGACCTCCCCCCTCCCGCCCTTGAACTGCTTCAGCGCGTAAGCCCCTTAACTTTTTTTCTGGTTCTTTAGTCCCTTTTCAGTTTCCCTTTCACCTGAATCGCCGACCAACAGTCGCACGGGTCTTCTTCCTTTTGAAATTCGGCCTCCCGCTGTAAGTCCGCGTGCGGTTGCTTTTTTTCTCCCAAAGTCTGTTCTTGCGTTATCCTTATTGTCTCGTGCCCCTTTAGTGATTGAGTTCAGGTCGTTCATAGCAGGGCGATCGCTTTCGGTTTTTTTCTTTATTTTTCCTACTCCCTTGTGTGTGAGCTATGATACTCCTTCCTTGTACAGATATCCGCACGAGCTCCCATCCACCGCTGCTTCAAGAGTATCGGACCTTGAACTCCCGTGGCCCCCCCCCGCCTTTTTGGCGGTTTCTGGTGACCGGATGAGTGCTGAACCCCCTTGCAGGTGTGTACTGTGGTCGTTCAGGTTCAGAACGGCCCGAAGTCCCCGCGGTCGGGACTTGCTTCGAGCACCAGGGTCCAGGTTTTCTCTTTTTCTTTTCAGGTCCGCCTTCGGAGATGACTTGCGCATTGGGGCTCCCTTTTTTTTTCTCTTTCGTCGTTAAAGCCACTCCAAAGAGACGACATGCCGCGGAAAGGATGTCTTCTTTGGACACCCCTCTTCTCTTTTTCTTGGGTGCCGACCGGAGCCTTGTATGGACCGCCCTTTTAGGTCCGCTACTTCCGTTGCGCAACCTGGATGGGACGCTCTTTCGCGCAGGTGCGGCCAGCGCGCATTTTACGCGCCTTGAGGGAGGATTTTCCTGAGAGTCACAACTCTTCGAAGTGCGTGCGGTTCGGCGAGACCTTCCAGTTTTTTTCCCCCCGCGACTTGACGAAACGGCAGACTTCGTTTAGTTTTCCGCCCTCGCCGATTTTTTCGCCGTCGGAAGTCGGTTTGCTTTTACGGCCTCACGTCTTCTTTTTGACTTTCAATGGACTGCAGATAGGGTTTGGCTCTTCATTCCTTTGGTACTGGACTTTTTTCTTTGAGCCAACGATTCGTGAGCCCTCACACATTTCCACCACGACTATGCGTTCCCTATTTTTAACAGGACACAACACGCCGATCTTTTCAGTTTTCCTTTCTCTCTTTCAACGGCTCTTTGGCGGACCTTTCGCGTGTTTCTCATCTCCTTCCCCTCCCGACGAGATAAGGCCGCAAGGTTTGAACGCGTCGCCGCCCGCGCGGGCCTTTTCGGCCGCCGTCATCACATGGTCTTGGTTACCGACCTACTGTTTTTTTTTCCTTGCAAGCCCCCAGCACCGCCTTTTTCAAAAGGCGCCTCGCCGCGGACTGGCACCCTTTACTGACCCTTTCGTGCAGCTTTTTCTCCTCGATGGAGTCCTGGGGCCAGGATTTAGGATTACGCTTTTTTATAGTCGCGCATCACCGCGGAGAGAGCTTATCTTGGTGGCAATACCCCCTCAATCGCCCCCCCCCTTCCCCCCTAGGCCTTCACGACTTTTCCACGCCGCAGGCCCTTCCATTATTCCGTCGATTTCTGCTTTTTTCGATCGCCGCGCAGCCCTCCGCCCACGGCCTGGACGCGGCTTCCCCGATCGACGGCAGCGACTTTTTTTCCTGTGTTTGCAAAAGTCCCCAATCTTTCCTTGGGCGGCGCCTCGGTTAAGTTATAAGGTTTTTTTCCGAGTAAGATTCTGCCTGGAAGGCGTACCCTGCTCCCACAGACATTGACTTTCCTTCTTTTTACTCCCTTTCTCGAGTAAAGGTTGCTAGTGGCTTTTCTACCGTGAAGCTTTTTTGAGCGTCGCTTTTTAGATCGAGAGATTGTACTCCCCCTTACAGGTCAACTCTAGTCGAGAGTTCAACGGCAGTTA